>VFQT010001875.1_pt1 | contig 23377 bp, 21 predicted proteins | sample 3512381 | NCBI WGS metagenome assembly VFQT01 (sample SAMN10412376, study PRJNA504923) | tailings metagenome | isolation source: Relicate 2 Philex TSF3 active mining site | place: Philippines: Tuba, Benguet | collected 2017-08-29
CCACGCCCGGCGGGCCGACGAGGCACAGGATCGGCCCCTTCAGCTTGTTGGTGCGCGCCTGGACCGCGAGGTACTCGACGATGCGGTCCTTGACCTTCTCCAGCGCGTAGTGATCGTTATCGAGCACCGCCTGCGCGCCCGCGATGTCCTTCTTCAGCTTGCTCTTCTTGCCCCAGGGCAGGCCCAGCAGCACGTCGAGATAGTTGCGGATGACAGTCGCCTCGGCGCTCATCGGCTGCATGGTCTTGAGCTTCTTGAGCTCCGCCAGCGCCTTGGCGCGCGCTTCCTTGGAGAGCTTGAGCTTCTCGATCTTCTCAGCCAGCTCGGCGATCTCGTTGCCGTCCTCGCCGTCGCTGCCGCCCAGCTCGGACTGGATCGCCTTGAGCTGTTCGTTGAGGTAGTATTCGCGCTGGGTCTTCTCCATCTGCCGCTTCACGCGGCCACGGATCTTGCGCTCGACCTGAAGGACGCCGAGCTCGCCTTCCATGAAGCTGTAGACCATCTCCAGCCGCTTGAACGCATCGGTTTCCATCAGCAGCGATTGCTTGTCGGAGACCTTGGCGCCGAGCTGCGCGGCGATGGCGTCCGCCAGGCGCGAGGCATCCTCGATATCGCCAAGCTGCTCGCCCGCGTCCTGCGAAAGCTTCTTGTTGAGCTTGGCATATTCGTTGAACTGCTCGACGACGCTGCGCATCATCGCGCTGATTTCGGCGCTCGTGACCTCTTCGGGCTCGATGCGCTCGATCTGCGCGATCAGCATTTCGCCGTTGGCGCCCTGCTCCGCCCGCAGCGCTTCCAGCCTGCCGCGCGCCTGTCCTTCGACGAGCACGCGCACGGTGCCGTCGGGCAGCTTGAGCAGCTGGAGAACCGTGGCGACCACGCCCATGTCGTACAGATCGTCGCGATCAGGATCGTCGCAGCCGGGATCGAGCTGCGCGAGCAGGAAGATATCCTTGTCCCCGGCCATCGCCGCTTCCAGCGCGGCCACCGATTTCTCGCGGCCGACGAACAGCGGCACGACCATGCCGGGGAACACGACAATATCGCGCAGGGGAAGAAGGGGAAGTAGGTTCACTTGGGTTTCCATCCGCTACGGCGCCACCCCGGCGCCGGCCGGCCAGATGCCGGCTTCATGCGGAATATGGGTTCGGGCGTGCCGGGGCGCAATGGCCGAGCGACGTGAGGTTGTGGATGGGCCCTCCGTCAGAACGGCAGCTTGAACCCCGGCGGCAGGCCCATGCCCTGCTGGACCTTGGCCATTTCCTCGCCCGCCGCCTGGTCGGCCTTGGCGCGCGCATCGTTGTAGGCGGCGGCGATGAGGTCTTCCAGGATCGGCTTTTCCGATACCGCCATCAGGCTGTCGTCGATGGCGACCGCGATCACCCGGCCCTTGGCGGAGCAGCGGATCTTCACCAGACCGCCCCCGGAGACGCCCTCCACCTCGATGCCGTCGAGCTTGGCCTGGCTTTCGTTCATCTGCTTCTGGATGGTCTCGGCAGCCTGCTGCGCGGCCTTGATCATCTCTTCCATGCTCTTCATCTTCTCGGGCTCCAGTTGCGGCCGCCGCTCCGCCGGAACGGTGCGGCGTCTTCGTTGTCATCGATTTCCTGCGCGTCGGGGAACGCCGCCAGCACCGCCTGCATCAGCGGATCGGCGCGCCGTGCGTCGGCAGCGCTGACCTTGCTGGCCTCGGCCTGCTCGACCAGCGTCGGCAGTCCTTCCTCGTCGCAGCGCTCCACCTGCCAGCGCTCGCCGGTGAGCTTGAGCAAGCCGGCGCGCAAGTCCGCGGATATGTCCTCGCGGAACTCCGGCGGCTGGGTGTATCGCAAAACGCCCGCGCCGAGCGAAACCACCCGCACCTGCATCCGCATGATGTTCGCGAGGGTCAGTTCTCCGGCGCGATCCGCCTGATCGACCAGAGCTTCCCAGGGCGGAGAGACATCGGCGGGCGCGCGCGGCGCGGGCTCGCCCGGCTGAGCCACCGGGGCTGCCGGCGCCCGCGACGCCAGCTCCTCCAGCTTCTTCACCAGCGAGCCGGGATCGGGCATGTCCGCGGCGTGCATCACCCGCAGCAGCGCCATCTGCGCGGCGACCAGCGGATCTGGGGCGGTGCGTACCTCGTCGAAGCCTTTGAGCAGAAGCTGCCACAGGCGGTGAAGCTGCGCGGCGGTGAGCGCCTTGGCCCACCCCTCCAGCGCCTCACGCTCCTCGGCCGAAACCGCGTCGGGCGCGCCGCCACCGATCTGCGCGACGGTGACGCGGTGCGTCAGGTCCATCGCGCCGCGCAGCAGCGCCAGCGGCTCGACGCCAAGCGAGAACTGCGCGGCCACGAGTTGCAGCAGCCCGGCCCCGTCCCCCGCCAGCAGGGCGGCGAAAAGCGTGCGCTGCACGCTCTTGTCGGCGAGCCCGAGCATGTCGCGAACCTGCTCGGCCGAAACTTTCCCGCCGCCGTCGAGATCGGCATGCGCGATCGCCTGGTCGAGGATCGACAGCCCGTCGCGCACCGAGCCTTCGGCGGCGGCGGCGACCATCGCCAGCGCCTCGCCATCCGCATCGACCGCTTCCTTCGCGCAGATGCCGGCGAAGTGCTCGGCCAGCATCGGCGTGGGAATGCGGCGCAAGTCGAAGCGCTGACAGCGCGAGAGTACCGTTACCGGCAGCTTGTCGGCCTCGGTCGTGGCGAAGAGGAACTTCACATGCGCCGGCGGCTCCTCCAGCGTCTTGAGCAAGGCGTTGAACGCATTGCGCGAGAGCATGTGGACTTCGTCGATGATGTAGATCTTGTAGCGCGCCGACACGGCGGCATAGCGCACCGCTTCAATGATCTCGCGCACGTCGTCGACGCCCGTATGGCTGGCGGCGTCCATCTCGATCACATCGATGTGGCGCCCTTCGGCGATGGCGACGCAGGGCTCGCACCGGCCGCAAGGGTCGATCGTCGGCCCGCCCTGCCCGTCCGGGCCGATGCAGTTGAGCGCCTTGGCGATCAGCCGGGCGGTGGAGGTCTTGCCGACCCCGCGCACGCCGGTCATCAGGAAGGCGTGGGCCAGGCGGTCGCGGCTGATCGCGTTGGCGAGCGTTCGCACCATCGCGTCCTGACCGATCAGCTCGCCGAAAGTGCGCGGGCGATACTTGCGCGCGAGCACGCGGTAGGGCTGCGCGGGAGCGGCCGGGGGGCTGGCGGCTGGTGCCTGAGGAGCGGCTGATGGCGAAGGGGACGGCGGCGGAGCGGCTGCGGGCGCATCGCCGAACAAGGCTGATTGACCCGCCGCTTCCAGCTCAGCGGCGCTCGGCGCGGCGTCATCCTCGTCGCAATCGGGCTGCTCGCCAAACATGTCGGGGGAATCGGCCATCGCCTCGCCTAGGTAGAGTTTGCGGTGCGGCTTGTCGAATGTAGCTTGGGCGCAAGTGATGCAAAGGAGCGAACGATGGCCGGACCAGTGCTTGCCGGACGCTACACCGCCAAAGCGGAAGGGCCGCTGGTGGTCTTCCTCATAGGCATGCGCGTCAACAGCCTGCTGCGTGTGGACAAATGGTTGCCGGTCGCTCGCGCCATGCCACCCATGATCGCGGAACTATCGCGCGATCCCGACAGTGGTTTTCTGGGCGGCGAATTCATGCTGATGGGGCTGCGAACGATCGCCGTGTTCCAGTATTGGCGCGATTTCGACAGCCTGGAACGCTACGCCCGCGACCGCGATCGGACGCATTGGCCTGCCTGGACCGCGTTCAACAAAGCGGTGGGCGCAAGCGGGACCGTGGGCGTATTCCACGAAACCTACAGCGTCGCCGCCGGCAGCTCCGAAACCATCTATGCCAACATGCCTCGCTTCGGGCTCGGAGCGGTCAGCGGCGTGGTGCCGGCCACCGGTTCACGCGCAGAGGCGCGCGCGCGCATGCGCGGAGTTCAGGTCGACTGAAAAAGGAAAAAGGAGCCGGCCGACCCGCCGCAACCCGTTGTGGCTGCTTCCTTCCGGACCTGACCAGATTGGCGGACGCAAGCGTCCGACCGACTCCCGCCGCGCATATGGCGGCGACGTCGGCGGTTGGCAAGTGGCGCGTGCTCAGCGAAAGTTGTCGGCGTAGGCCTGAATCTTTAGCCGCTTGGGCGGCGTCGCCAATACCCGCGCCTCGATGCCGTAGCGGTCGGCATAAGCCTGCGCGTCTTCGCGCGTCGGGAACTTGAGCACGACCTGCTGGCGCGTGTCGCCGCTGCCGGTCCAGCCCATCAGCGGATCGGGCTTCTTCGCCTCGGCCGGAACGAATTCCAGCACCCACTGGTCGGTAAGCGCCTTGCCGGACTGCATGGCGTTTTTCGGGCGTTGATAGATGCGCGCGGTCATGGCTTGCGCTTGTCCCGAAACCCGGCGGGAATCAAGTGTTGCGTGACCTCTCGAACGCGTTCTTGGTCTTCAGGCTGGGGTCTTCGGCCCAGGGGGCGTCCGGCCAGCGATGTTTGGGATAGCGGCCCTTCATCTCGCGCTGCACATCGCGCCACGATCCGCGCCAGAAGCCCGGCAGGTCGCGCGTCACTTGAAGCGGCTTGCCGCCCGGCGACGTCAGCTTGAGCAGCAGCGGCTGCGGCGGCTGGCCGAACACCGGGTGCACGTCGAGCCCGAACAGCGCCTGCACCCGCACTTCGACCGAGGGGCCGGCCTCGTCCTCATAGTCGATGGGGTGGCTGCTGCCGGCAGGGCTGGTGAACTGCGGCGGGGCGATTTGGTCGAGGCGCTGGCGCTCCTCGTAGCTCAGGCGGTTGCGCAGGGCTTCGTGGAGCGCTCCTGCATCCACCGCATCAAGCCGCCGGCCCAACAGGGGCATCAGCCATTCCTCCGCAGCGGCCAGCAGCGTCTCGTCGGACAGCGCCTCCAGCCGCGCGTAGCGGGCGCGCTTCAGAAGCGTCAGGCTGGCGCGCGACAACGGCAACAGGCCCAGTCCCTCATCGCGCACACGATCGAGCAGGAACGTGGCAATCTGGTCAGGGTCCGGCGCGGCATCGGGCCCGCGGCTGAGCGTGATCGCACCGAGCCGCTGCTCGATCAGCGCCTCGGCGCGGCGCTCGCCCGCGATCCAGCGCAGCGTACGGCGCTTCTCGATGCGGTGGGCGAGCCAACGCAGCACGTCGGCTTCGTCCAGCGCGACCGCGCCGGTGATGCGCGCGCCCTTCGCCTCGCCTTGGGCATCGCCCACCGCCAGCCACTCCGCGCGGGCGAGCGGCGAGGCGGGATCGAGCCGCAGCCCGCGCCCGCCGGAGGTCAGCCAATCCTCACCATTGGCGCTGCGGCGCCGGGCGATGTTGTCGGGGAATGCCTCCGCTAGCAGCACGCCCAGCGGGACGTCGCGCCTGGATGCTTCGACAGGCTCAGCACGAGCGGGATTGCGCCTTGGCTCGGCCAACCGCTCAGCCTCCGCCTGCCCCCGCTCGGCCTGAGCTTGTCGGAGGCCGCGCGCCGCTTTCTCCCAGCGCTCCGCCAGCTTGCGCGAGGCCTCGGCGCGCGGGGAGCGGTCGCTGTTCCACCGCTCCAGCCGCTGCGCCAGATCCTCGCCGCGCCCGCCCAGCCCCCGCTCCTGCAGCAGCAGCGCCAGCCGCGCCGCCTCGCGCGCCGCGCCGCGCTCCGCCGCGAAGAGCAGCATGTGCGCGAGCGGCGGGTCCATCGGCAAGGCGGCCATGGCCGTGCCGTGCGGCGTGATCCGGCCGTCCGCCTCGATCGCCCCGAGCGAAAGCAGCCGGGCGCGCGCGGCGCTCACCGAAGCAGGCGGCGGCGCGTCCAGCCAGGCAAGCGCTGCCGGATCGCCCGCGCCCCATCGCGCCAGCGACAGGACCAGCGGCGCCAGGTCCGAGGTGACGATCTCCGGCGGATCGAATGCCGGGCGGCCCGGATGCGCGGCTTCCTCCCACAGGCGATAGGCAATGCCCGGCCCCTGCCGCGCGGCGCGGCCCGCTCGCTGGGCGGCGGATGCCTGGCTGGCGCGGTGCGTGACCAGCCGGGTCACGCCCGCCGCCTTGTCGAACTCCGCGCGGCGCGAGAGCCCGGCGTCGACCACGACAGACACGCCGTCGAGCGTCAGCGACGTCTCGGCGATCGCCGTCGCCAGCACGATCCGGCGCCGTCCTTGCGGATCGCGGCGGATCGCGGCGCGCTGGGCGGCTGGCTCGCACTGGCCATGAAGCGGCAGCACCAGAGCTTGCGGAAGCCTGTCGGCGAGCCGCTCGGCCGTACGCTCGATCTCGCGGACGCCGGGCAGGAATGCGAGGATGTCGCCCGGCTCATCGCGCCAGGCAGCCACGATCGCGCTCGCCATGGCGTCCTCCAGCCGCAGTTCCGGCCTTGCCCCCAGCCAGCGTATGGCCAGCGGATGGGCCTTGCCCTCGCTTTCGATTACCGGCGCGTCCGCCAGCAGCGAAGCGAACCGCCCGCCGTCGATCGTGGCCGACATCACCAGCAGCCGCAGGTCTGGCCGCAGCACCTGCTGGCTTTCGATGGCGAGCGCAAGGCCGAGGTCGCTATCGAGGTGGCGCTCATGCGCTTCGTCGAAAAGCACCGCGCTGATGCCGGCCAGATCGGGATCGGCGAGGATGGTCGAGACGAAGATCGCCTCGGTCATCACCAGCACGCGCGTCGCCGCCGACCGCTTGCTGTCGAGCCGGGTCAGATAGCCGATCGTCTGCCCGGCCTGTTCGCCCAGCATCTCGGCCATGCGCTCGGCAGCGGCGCGCGCCGCCACCCGGCGCGGGCTGAGCAGGATCACGCTGCCGGTGCACCAGTCTTCGCGCAGCAAGGCGGGTGCCACGGCGGTCGTCTTGCCGGCGCCCGGCGGGGCAATCAGCACCGCGCTTGCCTGCGCGCGCAACGCCGCCAGCAGGCCGGGCATGACCGCGTGGATGGGAAGATCGAAACCGGCCACGCGGGGGCTTTCGCGCCGCGATCAGGCGGTCACGACATCATCGCCATGCCGCCGTTCACGTGCAGCGTCTGACCGGTGATATAGCTCGCCTCGCGGCTGGCGAGATAGGCCACCGCCGCGCCGATCTCGTCGCCCTCGCCCATGCGCCCCATCGGGATGCGGCTGTTGAGCGCTTCCTTCTGCGCATCGGGAAGTGTGTCGGTCATCGCGGTGCGGATGAAGCCGGGCGCGACGCAATTGACGGTGATGCCCCGGCTGGCGACTTCCTGCGCCAAGCTCTTCGACATCGCGGTCAGCCCGCCCTTGGCGGCGGCGTAGTTCATCTGGCCGGGGTTGCCGGTGGCGCCGACGACCGAGGTGATCGTGATGATGCGGCCGAATTTGGCCTTCATCATCGGCCGCGTCGCCGCGCGCATCAGCCGGAACGCCGCCTCCAGGTTTACGCGGATCACCGCGTCCCACTCCTCGTCCTTCATCCGCATCGACAGGTTGTCGCGAGTGATCCCGGCGTTGTTGACGAGGATGTCGAGCTTGCCCAGCGAATCGACCGCCGCCGGCACCAGCTTCTCCACCGCCTCGGCATCCGAGAGATCGCAGGTGATGGCGATATGATCGACCTCCTGCAGGTGCTGCGGCGTATGCTCGTCAAGCTCGTCGCGAAACGCCCGCAGCTTGGTCGCATTCGAGCCGGAAACCGCCAGCCGCGCCCCCTGCTGCGCCAAGGCCCGCGCAATGGCCGAGCCAATACCGCCGCTGGCGCCGGTGACGAGGGCGGTCATGCCGTGAAGGTCGAACATCAATGATCTCCGTTTCTTGTTTTCACGCGGAGACGCGGAGACGCGGAGGGGGATTGCGGAGAACGGTGGTCATTGACCACGCGTCTGGTTCCCTCCTTCATCGTCGCGCCAGCGAAGTTCAAAAGCAGCCCTACGGGCTGGTTTGTAAGACGCAAGTAGGTGAGCAACTGTTTGGCGTGTGCTCTCGATAGCTGCTCCACCGACTTAATTTCGACAAGCAAGCAATCTTCGATCAGCAGATCGATCCTGAAAGCCGCAGCGAAGTGCATGCCATCAAAGCGGATATCGATCGGCTTTTGCCGATCAACCTTGAATCCAGATCGGCAAAGGCTCCCCGCAAGCACTGTCTCATATACGCTCTCGAGCAAGCCGGGACCAAGTTCCCTGTGGATGCGCAAGGCGGCGTCGATCACTTCGGCGCTAAGTTCGTCGATCTCGATCAAGCGCCCTCCGCGTCTCCGCGTCTCCGCGTGAACCTACAGCGACTTCGCCAGCGCCTCGATATCCGCCATCGCCGCCACGCTGGTCACCCCCACGTCTCCGGCGCTGCGGGAGATCATCGGGCCGACGACTTTGCCGCCCAGTTCCACGAACTCGTGCACGCCGGCATCCTTCATCGCGATCGCGCTTTCGCGCCAGCGGACGCGGCCGGTGACTTGTTCGACCAGCAGGCGCTTCACTTCGGCGGGGTCGGAAACGATCGCGGCGGTGACGTTGGCGAACAGGGGCAGGCGCAGCGTGCCCGGCGGGGTCTTCTCCAGCGCCTCGGCCATGGCATCGGCGGCGGGCGCCATCAGCGGGCAGTGAAACGGAGCCGAAACCGGCAGCGCCACGCCGCGTTTGATGCCGTGTTCCTTCACCAGCGCGATCGCGCGCTCGATCGCGCCCTTGTGGCCCGAGAGGACGACCTGCCCGGGATCGTTGTCGTTGGCGACAGTGCAGACTTCACCCTCGGCCGCCGCCTCGGCAAGCGCCTGCGCCTTGTCGATATCGGCGCCGAGCAGCGCCGCCATCGCGCCGACGCCCACCGGCACCGCCGCCTGCATCGACTGGCCGCGCAGCTTCAGCAGCCGCGCCGTGTCCGCCAGGCTGAACGCCCCGGCGGCGCAAAGCGCGGTATATTCGCCCAGGCTGTGGCCCGCGACGAAATCGGCCTTGTCGGCCAGCGCGATGCCGCCTTCCTTTTCCAGCACGCGCAACATGGCGATGGCATTCGCCATGATCGCGGGCTGGGCGTTCTCGGTGAGGGTAAGGACATCCTCCGGCCCGTCGCGCATGATCTTGAACAGGCCCTGGCCCAGCGCGTCGTCGACTTCCTCGAACACCTCGCGCGCGACGACGCTCGCCTCCGCCAGCTCGGCGCCCATGCCGACTTTCTGGCTGCCCTGCCCCGGAAATACGAATGCCCGCATCGTCTCGATCCTCCCTAGGTCCGTAGTCGCAAGGCGCGCGCCCTATGGCCGCGATGCCTCGCTTGCAAGACCGAAGGGCACAATCCTGTTCGCCGCGTCGTGGCCGATGTCGGCGCCGCCCAGGAACGGAATGCTGTGCCGCGCGCACCAATAGCGGGCGATGGCTTCGGCGTCGCTGCCGAAGGGCCGGTCGTTCTCCGGCACCTCGCTCACCCGGCCGAGCCGCAGCCCGGCGATGCCGCCCAGATGCGCCGTCGCGTGGAAGAATAGCCGGTCCACCGCGTAGAGATATTCGCTCACCTCCTCGACCATCACGACGTGATTGGCGAGGCCCGGCATCAGCCGCGTCCCGCACAGCATCGCCAGCGTGGTGAGGTTGAAGGCGAGCGTGGGGTGGCGATCGAGCGCGGGCTCCAGCCCATCGCGTGCGCCGCCAAGGAACGCCAGCGTTCGCCGGACCGCGTCCTCGCCGCCCTCGCGCCGGATGTCGTTGGGCATCGGCGCGTGAACCGGCCGGCCGATCCGCTCGCGGTACAGCGCGCCCAGCAGATAACCCGCGTCCGAATAGCCCAGGTACGCCTTCTCCGCCGCCGCATGATCGAGCCGGGTCAGCGCGTCCTCGGCGATCCGCCCGGCACCGTACCCGCCGCGCGCGAACCACACCGCGTCGAACGCCGGATCGTTGGCGCATTCCAGCAGCGCGTTCAGGCGCTCTTCGTCCGAACCCGCGAAGTGGCCTTCCGAGCGGAAGCATTGCGGATGGAAATAGAGGCTGACCTCCGGGTACTCGGCCTGCGCGAGCGCCAGAACCCGCTCCGCATCGGCTTCGAGGATCGGCGTGGACGGAGCGCAGATGGCAATGCGAGGCATGAGGTTGTGTTAGATGACGCACCCGCATACGCAAGCCGGCAATGACCCAATCTCCTACCGCCATAACCCCCTCTCCCTCCCTCACCGCCCATCCCTGGTTCTTCTGCGGCATCGGCGGATCGGGCATGCTGCCCTTGGCGCTGATCCTCAAAGGTCAGGGCGCGCAAGTCGCGGGCTCGGACCGCAGCCGCGATCAAGGCCGCACGCCCGAGAAATTCGCCTGGCTGGAAAGCCTGGGGTTCACGCTGCACCCGCAGGACGGCAGCGGCATCGTGTCGCCCGAACAGACGCTGGTCGCTTCGGCGGCGGTGGAGGACACCGTGCCCGAAGTGATGCGCGCCCGCGAACTTGGCTGCCCGCGCATGAGCCGGGCGGAGCTGCTGGCGGCACTGTTCAATGCCGCTCCGCAGCGCGTCGCCGTGGGCGGCACCAGCGGCAAGTCGACCGTCACAGGGATGATCGGCTGGATCATGACCGTCGCAGGCCGCGACCCGACGATCATGAACGGCGCGGTGATGAAGAACTTCGTGGCGGCCGATGCCCCGTTCGCCAGCGCGCGGGTGGGCACGGGCGAGCTGTTCGTCTCTGAAGTGGACGAGAGCGACGGCTCGATCGCGCTGTACCGGCCAACGGTCGCGGTGCTCGGCAACGTCAGCCTCGATCACAAGAGCATGGAGGAACTGCGCCAGCTGTTCGGCGACTTCCTGGCTCGGGCCGACGTGGCGGCGGTGAATTTCGACGACCCCGAAGCCGCCGCTCTGGCCAACCGGGCACCGACCGTCATCGGCTTCGGCATCGACAGCAGCGAGGCGCAGATCGCTGTCGCCCCCGGAAGCATCGTCGAAAGCGCCACCGCGCTCGACGCCACGATCCTGGACCGGCGCGACAACTCTGTGCATGCGCTGGCCCTGCGGGTGCCCGGCCGGCACAACCTCGCCAATGCGCTGGCGGCCCTGGCTGCGAGCAACGCCGCCGGAGTGCCGCTCCCCGATGCCGTCACGGCCCTCGCCTCGTTTTCCGGGCTGGCCCGCCGCTTCGACATCGTCGGCACCTCGCCATCGGGCGTCACCGTGATCGACGATTTCGGCCACAACCCCGACAAAGTCTCGGCAACGCTCGCCACCCTCAAGGCGCATCCCGGCCGCGTCATCGCCTTCGTCCAGCCGCACGGCTATGGCCCGCTGCGGCAGATGGGGGCTGAACTGGCCGAAGTCATCGCGCGCAAGCTGGACGGCGAGGATGTGACCATCCTGTGCGATCCGGTCTATTTCGGCGGCACCGTCGATCGTAGCGAAGGCAGCGAGCGCATCGTGCGTCTGATCGGTGAAAGCGGCGGCCGGGCGGAATACGTGCCCGACCGCGCCGCCTGCGCTGACCGCATCGTCGAGATCGCCCGCCCCGGCGACCGCGTCGTCATCATGGGCGCGCGCGACGATACGCTCACGCTGTTCGCAAAGGACTTGCTCGCGCGGCTCTGAGAGCCTGTCGCGCCTCAGGTCGAGCCACCCAATACCGTTCGTGTCGAGCGAAGTCGAGACACTTGGCGCCTGGTGTCTCGACTACGCTCGACACGAACGGGAGGGAATAGAACCGATGAGCCCACGACAGGGTTCTAGGCACCGTGCGACTTTAGCACTCCCGCGTTCTGGAGCATATGCACCGCCACCGCGATCACGGCGCCGAGGACCAGCCCCACGATCGCCGAACTCACCGCATAGCTCAGCCAGCCCAGCACGCCGCTCAGCGATCCCGTGGCATGTTCCACCGCATGCTGGATGGCGTGAGCCACGCCGGCCGGGCCGCCGACGCCCATCTCTTCCAGCCCGTGCAGGACGATGCCACCGCCCACCCACAGCATGGCCAGCGTGCCCACCACGGAAAGCACGGTCAGCAGGCCGGGCATGGCGTTCACCAGCATCCGGCCGAAGCGCCGGGTAGCCTCGCCCGGCCGCTTGGCGAGGTGCAGGCCGATGTCGTCCATCTTCACGATCAGCGCCACCGTTCCATAGACCAAGACCGTGATCACGATGCTGACCAGCGCCAGGCTTACCGCCCTTTCGAGCAGCGGGGACTGCGCCACTTCGCCCAGCGCGATGGCGGTAATCTCGGCCGAAAGGATCAGGTCCGTCCGCACCGCGCCAGCGATACGCTGGCGCTCGAACTCGGCGACGTCCTCGATCGGCTCTTCGAGCGTCTCGCCATGCTTCTCGCCGCCCAGCTTCTCGATGACCTTCTCGGCGCCCTCGAAGCAGAGGAACAGCCCGCCCAGCATCAGCAGCGGCGTGATCGCGCCCGGCAGGAACTCGCTGAGCAGCAGCGCGCCCGGCAGCAGGAACAGCAGCTTGTTGCGCAGGCTGCCCTTGGCGATGGCGGCGATGACGGGCAGCTCGCGGTCGGGCGTGAAGTTGGTCACGTAGGACGGGGTCACCGCCGCGTCGTCGATCACCACCCCCGCCGCCTTGGTGCCGGCCTTGGTCGCGGCAAGGCCGACATCGTCGAGCGACGACGCGGCCATCTTGGCGATAACGGAAACGTCGTCGAGCAGCGCGACCAGGCCGGAGGGCATAGGGAAACAGGCTCCTTGTTGCGCGCGGGCTTCTGCGGGAGCGCCGCGAAGCTGGCAAGAGGGATCGCCCGGCGCTTGCAATTGTTCCGCATTCCGCTAAGGGCCGCCACTTCCCGCCCGCAGATCGCGGCGAGGGAAGCCAAGAAAGCCGGAGGGGCCCCGCAATCCCGCGGATCAGCCAGCGATCGGTTAGATGATAGAAAGGCTGCGCATGCCGTTGTACGAGCATGTCTTCCTGGCACGCCAGGATCTGAGCCAGAGCCAGGTAGATGCTCTGGCCGCCACCGCTACCGAGATCGTCGAGGGCAACGCCGGCAAGGTCACCAAGACCGAGACCTGGGGCCTCAAGAATCTCGCCTACAAGATCAAGCGCAACCGCAAGGCGCACTTCGTGCTCCTCAACATCGACGCGCCCGCCGGCGTGATCGCCGAGCTGGAACGCCAGACCTCGATCAACGAGGACGTGATCCGTTACATGTCCGTCCGCGTGGACGAGCATGAAGGCGGCCCTTCGGTGCAGATGCGCAAGAGCGACCGCGAACGTACGCGTCGCCGCGAACGTGAGGAGGGCTGATCCATGGCACGTGCATTTTTCCGCCGCCGCAAGTCCTGCCCGTTCTCGGGCAAGAACGCGCCCGCGATCGACTATAAGGACGTGCGCCTGCTGCAGGGCTTCATGTCCGAACGTGGCAAGATCGTCCCGAGCCGCATCACCGCCGTCTCTGCCAAGAAGCAGCGCGAGCTGGGCCAGGCGATCAAGCGCGCGCGCCAGATCGGCCTTCTGCCCTACCTCGTGAAGTAAGGAGGATATTCCCATGCAGATCATCCTCCTCGAACGCATCGAGAAGCTGGGCTCCATCGGCGATGTCGTGAACGTCAAGGACGGTTACGCGCGCAATTATCTGTTGCCCAACAAGAAGGCGCTGCGCGCCAACGACGCGAACCGCAAGGTCTTCGAAGCCAACCGCGCCAAGATCGAGGCCGACAACGCCAATCGCCGCACCGACGCCGAAAAGCATTCGGCCAACGTCGATGGCAAGAGCGTCGTACTCATCCGCGCCTCGTCGAACTCGGGCCAGCTCTATGGCTCGGTCTCGGTCCGCGACATCGTCGATGCGCTGAACGAAGACGGCGCGAAGGTGACCAAGTCGATGATCGTCCTCGAACGCCCGATCAAGACCATCGGCGTTTACGACGTGCGCGTCGCGCTGCACCCGGAAGTGTCGGTCAACGTCAAGGTGAACGTCGCGCGTTCGCCCGACGAAGCCGAGCTCCAGTCGCAGGGCGTGGACGTCATGGCGGCGATGTTCGAAACCGAAGTCTCGGGCTTCACCGAGGCCTTCGACCCGAACGCCGAACCGGGCGAGCTTCCCACCGAGGACGCCGCTGCCGAGGAAGCGCAGGCCTGATAAGAAAATCCTCCCCGCTCGCGGGGAGGTGGCAGCCGAAAGGCTGACGGAGGGGGTTCGCCGCTGGCGAGCCCCTTTCGCGTTTCAGGGGCATGCGGCCTATTTTGCGACAGGCGGAGTAAATCCCGTTCGTGTCGGAATAAGCTCGGTCCGGGCAGGAAAGGCGGCTCTCGCGCTAGCGGGGAGGAACAAGGGCTTTGTTTTGTCACGGCCAGGGCATATCCTGCTGGCGATGAACTCTCCCGAAGACGTCGTCGCCGAACTAAGCCGCATCTATGACGAGGCCGTCGCCCGGTTGCGCGAGGACGTGACGGCTTATGCTGCGCACGGCACCGTGCCCCCGCCAGAACGCCGCAGCGACGGCGCCTGGTGCTACCCCGAGCTGCGTATTCACTATACCGGCCGCGAAACCCGGCCCGATGTGGCTCGCGCTTTCGGACGACTGGGACGGAGTGGCACTTACGCGACCACGCTCACCCGGCCCCGGCTCTTCGCTGCGTATCTGGCAGAACAGCTTGCGCTGCTGGCCGCCGATTACGAAGTGAAAATCGACGTCGGCCGGTCTCGCCAGCCAATGCCCTTCCCTTACGTCCTCGATGCAAGCGATGATCTGGCGGGCATCTCTCCGGCCGAACTCGCCCGGCATTTCCCCACCACCGACCTTGCCCACATCGGCGACGAACTGGCCGATGGGATCGACCCGGGGGCTCCCGGCGAAGCGATCCCGCTCGCGCTGTTCGACGGGCTGCGCACCGATTTCAGCCTGGCGCGCCTCGCGCACTACACCGGCACCCCGCCCGAGCACTTCCAGCGCTATGTGCTGTTCACCAACTATCACCGCTACGTCGACGAATTCGTCGACTGGGCAGGCCAGCGGGTCGGCGCCGATGGCTATACCGCGCTGTCGGGGGCAGGAGGGCTTTACCTTGAAGCGCCGGTAGAGAATGCGCGGGCGCGGCTTTCGGACACGGCGTGGCGACGCCACCAGATGCCGGCCTATCACCTGATGGCGCCGGGCGGCGAAGGTGTCACGCTCGTCAACATCGGCGTCGGTCCGTCCAACGCCAAGACGATCACCGATCACCTTGCCGTCCTGCGCCCGGAAGCCTGGCTGATGATCGGCCACTGCGGCGGCCTGCGCGATACCCAGCGGATCGGCGATTACGTGCTCGCCCACGCCTATCTGCGCGACGACCACGTGCTCGACCCGGTGCTGCCGCCCGAAATCCCGCTGCCCGCCATCGCTGAGGTCCAGCAGGCGCTGGCCAAGGCCGCAGAGATCGTCAGCGGCACCGGCGGCACCGATCTCAAGAAGCGGATGCGCACCGGCACCGTCGTCACCACCGACGACCGCAACTGGGAGCTGCGCTATTCCTATACCGCCCGCCGCCTCAGCCAGTCGCGCGCGGTGGCGATCGACATGGAGAGCGCCACGATCGCCGCGCAGGGCTATCGCTTCCGGGTGCCTTACGGAACGCTGCTCTGCGTTTCCGACAAGCCGCTCCACGGCGAGATCAAGCTGCCCGGCCAGGCCAACCGCTTCTACGAACAGGCGATCGCCGCGCACCTGATGATCGGCGTGCTGACGTGCGACCTGCTGCGCGCCGAGGGCGCCCGCCTGCACAGCCGCAAGCTGCGCGCCTTCAACGAGCCGCCGTTCCGCTAACGATCAACGCACGAACAGGCTCGCCAGCTCGACATGCGTGGACCAGCGGAACTGCCCGACTGGCCGCAGTTCCGCCAGCCGATAGCCGCCCGCGATCAGCGTCGCCGCGTCGCGCGCCCAGCTCGAAGGATTGCAGCTGATGTAGACGACCCGAGGCACCGTGCTCTCGGCGAGCCGCTCGACTTGTTCGCGCGCTCCGGCGCGCGGCGGATCGAGCAGCACGGCGGCGAAGCGGTTCAACTCGTCGAGCAGCAGCGGACTGCGGAAGAGGTCGCGGTGCAGCGAATGCACCGGCCGTTGCGCGCGCGCGGCGGCCATCTTGCAGGCAAGGTGCGCGTCGCGCGCGGCCTCGACCGCAAGGACTTTCGCCGGGCCCGCCAGCGCCAGCGCGAACGTGCCTAGCCCCGAAAACAAGTCCGCGACCGTCGGCGCGCCCGCCAGCCACTCGCGCGCCGCGCCCACCAGCGCGGCTTCGCCATCCTCGGTGGCCTGGAGAAACGCGCCCGGTGGCAGGGGCACGCTCACCCCGCCCAGCGCGACGGTGACGGGCTCCGGCTCCCAGAGCGTCTCGGTGCCGTAACCCTGATCGAGCACCAGCCGGGCGAGACCCTGCTCGCGCGCGAAGTCCAGCATGGCCTCGGTGGCGGCAAGGCCCTCGACGGTCAGCCCCTTCAGGCCGACATCGACGCCCTGCTCGCTCAGCGCCAGCTCCACATCGACCGCCAGCCGCTTGCCGCCCTGCCGGGCCAGCAGCTTGCGCAGCGGCGCCACCAGCGCGAACAGCTCGGGACGCAGCACATGGCATTCGCGCATGTCGACGATGCGGTGCGAGCCCTGCTCGCGAAAGCCCAGCACGATCCGGCCCGCCGCGCTCTGCGCGTGCAGCGTGGCCCGGCGGCGGCTGCATGGCGGCGACAGGTGGGCCGGCGCGATCCGCTCTGGCACCAAGCCTTGCCCGCTCGCTGCATGGGCCACGCGCTCGGACACGAATGTCGCCAGTGCGGCGTCGTCGAGATGCTGGAGCTGGCAGCCGCCGCATTCGGGAAAGTGCTGGCACGGCGGCGCGGCGTGATGCGGGCCCGGCTCGATGCTGCCATCTGCCAGCAGGCGGTCGCCGGGCGCGGTAAAGGGCGCGTAACGGCCGCTCGCCGTAACCCCGTCGCCTTTCGCGGCGACGCGCAGGATGGTCTCAGTCTCGCTCACAGGCAATCGGCGTAAGCGATTGAAATCGCGCTGGACAGCGCCGATGCGGAGAACGCGGGCGGCAGTCCGCGCGCGGCCTCGCCATGCAGCCAGACGCCTTCGCAGGCAGCGGCAAAAGGATCGGCCCCGGTCGCCAGCCTGCTGGCGATCGTTCCGGCGAGCACGTCGCCCGTGCCCGCGGTGGAGAGCCAGCTCGTCGCCGGGGGGGCGCAGACCAGCCGCCCGTCGGGCGCGGCAATGACCGTCGCGGGCCCCTTGGCGACGACGATCATGCCGCTTGCCATTGCAAGCGCCTGGGCACGATCGACGCGCGTGCCCTCGCCCGTGCAATCGAATGCGGCTTCGAGCGCACTCAGCTCGCCCTCATGTGGCGTGGCGATAAGCGGCGTGGTGCGCTCGGCAAGCTGCCGCTCGCCAAGGAGGTGCAGGCCATCGGCGTCGAGAACCGTCGGCACGGCGGCGGCTAGCGCCAGTCCCAGCCGCTCGCGCGCATCGGCATGACGGCCCAGCCCCGGTCCGACCAGCACCGCACCGATCCGCGGATCCGCCAGCGCGTCGGCCAGTACATCCCTATCCGCGACAATGTCCGGCGGAACGGCCGCCGCCCCGGAATCTCCGGAAGCCGGCGCGCCAGGCAGACCCCAGCCCGGAGCATGCGGCTCCTGCCCTATCAGCAGTTTGACATAGCCTGCCCCGGCCCCCTGCGCCGCCCGCGCGGCGAGCACGGCCGCGCCGGGCATCTCGCCGGCAACGATGGCCAGCAACCCGCGCCGGTATTTGTGGGTATCGGCATCGGGAACCCGCAGGCGCGGCTTCGCCAGGGCACGCGCCGCGTCCGGCACCGCCTCGATCCCGATCTCGACCAGCCGCAGCGCACCCATGCGCGGGCGTGCCGGACCGATGAAGTGAGCGAACTTCCACGCTCCCAGCGCCAGCGTGACGTCGAATGAGGGAAGCTCCGGGTTGAGGATTGCCCCGCTGTCTGCATCCACCCCGCTGGGTAGATCGATCGCGACGGCATGGCGGTGGTTGGCGGCAAGCCCGGCCAGCAACCGCACGTGCTCGTCCGAAAGCGGGCGGGTGAGTCCGCTCCCGAACAGGCAATCCACCAGCACCTCGCCGTGCGGATCGGCGCCGGGTGGGAGCAGTTCACCCCGGTACAGCGCACGGGCGTTGCGCGCGGCGTCGGTGGCAGGCTCGGCGGCGGGCATCACGGCTACCCGCCCGCCCCGCTCGCGGATCGCCTCCGCGATCACATAGCCGTCGCCGCCGTTGTTGCCAGGGCCGCACAGCACCGTCACCTTATGGCCCGTGGCCATGCGCCATACCCAGTCGGCCGCGCCGCGCCCGGCACGATCCATCAGCTCGGTCACGCTCACCCCGCGCGCGACGAGCGCGTCTTCGGCGGCCCGCATCCGGGCCACAGACAGAATCTGGTCAGCGGCTTTCGACATCGCCATCCACGAAGCGATATTGCTCGCCCGCCACCGTGACATCAAGGTGGTTCGCGCCCCGCTGCGTCCGAACCTCGTCCGCGCCGTCGGCGGTGGCGATCCGGCTGCCGTTGCCGATGATCACGAAGCGGCGGAAACTTCCGCCCGGATGCCGCACGATCCAGATCGGTCCATCCGGACCGGACGCGATCTCACGCGTGCAGACGGCGTCCAAATTCTGCCCAGGAAGCGCGCAGGCGATGCGATCCTCCGGCTTCACGGCGGCAGCCGACGCCTCCGCGCCGGCGCCCGGTTCGGGCGAGCACGCGGCGAGCGCGCCGGCGCCCAGCATCACCGTTGCCCCCGCGCGCATCAGCCCCGCTTGAGCTGGCTGACATCGCGCACCGCGCCCCGTGCGGCACTGGTGGTCATCGCCGCATAGGCCTGCAGAGCGACCGAAACCTTGCGCGGGCGCGGATGGACCGGCTGCCACGCGGCTGCGCCCTTGGCTTCCATCGTGGCGCGGCGATGGGCGAACTCCTCGTCGGAAATGGCGAGGTGAATGGTGCGATTGGGGATGTCGATCTCGATCGTGTCACCGTTTTCCACGAGCCCGATCGCGCCGCCCTCCGCCGCCTCGGGCGAGCAGTGGCCGATCGACAGGCCGGAAGTGCCGCCAGAGAACCGCCCATCGGTGATCAGCGCGCAGGCCGCGCCCAGGCCCTTCGATTTGAGATAGCTGGTGGGGTAGAGCATTTCCTGCATGCCCGGCCCGCCCTTCGGCCCCTCATAGCGGATCACGACCACGTCGCCCGCCGTGACCTGTCCGCCCAGGATACCGGCGACAGCCGCGTCCTGGCTTTCGTAAACCCGCGCTGGCCCGGTGAACTTGAGGATGCTCTCGTCGACGCCCGCCGTTTTCACGATGCAGCCGTCGAGCGCGATGTTGCCATAAAGCACCGCGAGCCCGCCGTCCTGACTGAACGCGTGCTCCTTGCTGCGGATCACGCCGCCTTCGCGGTCGAGGTCGAGCGCATCCCAGCGGCGCGACTGGCTGAACGCAGTCTGCGTCGGCACGCCGCCCGGCGCGGCCTTGTAGAACTCCTGCACCGAAGGCTCGCTGGTCCGCGAGATATCCCAGCGGTCGAGCGCGTCGGCCATGGTCCGGCTGTGCACGGTCGGTAGGCCGGTGTGCAGCAGCCCGGCGCGGTCCAACTGGCCCAGGATCGCCATGATCCCGCCGGCGCGGTGCACGTCCTCCATGTGGACGTCCGCCTTCGCGGGCGCGACCTTGGACAGGCACGGCACCTTGCGGCTCAGCCGGTCGATGTCGGCCATGGTGAAGTCCAGGCCCGCCTCGTGCGCGGCGGCCAGGAGGTGCAGCACGGTGTTGGTCGAACCGCCCATCGCGATGTCGAGGCTCATGGCATTCTCGAACGCCTCGAAGCTGGCGATCCTGCGCGGCAGGACGCTCTCGTCGTCCTGCTCGTAGTAGCGGTGGCAGAGATCGACCACGAGCCGCCCGGCCTCCAGGAACAGGCGCTGGCGGTCGGCATGGGTGGCCAGCGTCGATCCGTTGCCCGGCAGCGACAGCCCCAGCGCCTCGGTCAGGCAGTTCATCGAGTTGGCCGTGAACATGCCCGAGCACGAGCCGCAGGTCGGGCAGGCCGAACGCTCGATCGCCTTCACCTCATCGTCGGAATAGTGCTCATCGTCCGCCGCCGCGACCATCGCATCAACGAGGTCGAGTGCGACTTCCTTGCCCTTGAGGATCACCTTGCCGGCCTCCATGGGTCCGCCCGACACGAACACCGCCGGAATGTTGAGCCGCATCGCCGCCATCAGCATGCCGGGCGTGATCTTGTCGCAGTTGGAGATGCAGACCATCGCGTCCGCGCAATGGGCGTTGACCATGTATTCGACGCTGTCGGCGATCAGGTCGCGGCTGGGCAGCGAATAGAGCATCCCGTCGTGACCCATCGCGATTCCGTCATCGACGGCGATCGTGTTAAATTCCTTGGCGACGCCGCCCGCCGCCTCGATCTCGCGCGCGACCATCTGGCCCAGGTCCTTGAGGTGGACGTGGCCCGGCACGAACTGCGTGAAGCTGTTCACCACGGCGATGATCGGCTTGCCGAAGTCGCTGTCCTTCATGCCCGTGGCCCGCCACAGGCCCCGCGCGCCCGCCATGTTGCGGCCGTGGGTGGTCGTACGGGAACGATAGGCAGGCATGATGGCGGCTCCGGACGGATATTTGAGTGATGCTCGCCCTACTGTAGGTGGGGTCGCAATCGAAGAAGAAAATAGGGGATGGTCGCGCGGAGACGTGGAGGAAGATGGGGATCGCGCAGAGGCGCAGGGGCGCAGAGAACACTTTCGGCGCCGCAGGCTCTTAGTTGGAGAAGCTGATCGGATAGAGCGGCTGTGCCGCCAAACCCATCTCTGCGCCCCTGCGCCTCTGCGCGATCTACAACTCCAACGCCACCGCATTGCAGATCCGCGCCAGCCGCTCGGCCCAGAGGGCCTGACCCTCGGTGTCGGATATCTGATCCTGCCGTACCTCGATCCCGAGATAGGGCCGCCCCCCCGCTTCCGCGTGGCGGTTCATCGTCGCATTAAGCAGCTTGCCCGAATAGGGCTCCTGATCGCCGACGATCAGCCCCTCGGCTTCGAGCAGGGGGATAGCGATCCGGGCCGCGCGGTCGTCTTCGTTGTAGAGCACGCCGACCTGCCACGGACGCTGCTGCCCCGGATCGCTGGCCAGCGAGGGCGTGAAGCTGTGCAGCGAGAGGATCAGCGCCGGCGGAGTGACGTCAAGCTGCTGCGACAAGCCTTCGTGATAGGGCCGGAAGAAGCGGTTCAGCCGCGCCTCGCGCGCGACAGCATCGAGGACGTTGCCGGGGATCGCGTGGCCATCGCTGGCGATGGGCACGACGCCGGGGACATGCTCGTCGCGGTTGTAGTCGCAGACGAGACGGCTCACGCCGCCCAGAAACGCCGCGAACCCCGGCCGCTCGGCAAGCCGCTCTGCAACCTCGGTGACACCGATGTCCACGGCCACGTGCTGACCGAGCAGCGCGGCGGGGATACCCAGCTCGATGTCCGGGGGGACATGGTTGGAAGCGTGATCGGCCACCACAAGGATCCCGCCGAAGCGCGGGCAGCCGACGAGGCGATAGGCTTCGCTCACCGCAGTTGTCCCGTCATTGTCCACCAGCCCCGGCCGGACAAGCTTTCGATCGCGGCGCTCACCGCGTCGGCGCTCTCGTAGAGCGCGAAGCACGTCGCGCCAGAACCGGACATCCGCGCCAGCCAAGGCGATGTCTCGCCCAGCGCTTCGAGGACATCGGCGATTACCGGGCACAGCGCGATAGCCGGCGCCTCCAGATCGTTACGCCCGTGCAGGGCAATGGCGCGGCTGTCGCCATCGGGCAGCGGGCCTCGATCGATCCCGTCCCAGCGCTGGAAGACCGGCCCGGTCGATAGCGGCACGCGCGGGTTGACCAGCAGGACAGGCGTGCCCGACAGCGCCTCGTCAGCGGGCTCCAACTTGGTCCCCGTGCCCCGTCCGATGCAAGCCCGGCTGGCGACGCAGGCCGGAACGTCGGCACCAAGCCCCGCCGCGATCTCGCGCCAGTTGTCGGGCAGCCCGCCCCAGCGCTCGACCATGCGGAAGATCGCACCGGCATCGGCCGAGCCGCCGCCGAGCCCCGCCGCCACCGGCAGCCGCTTCTCCAGCTGAACCGCCCAGCCGGGGACATGTTTCAGCTTCGTCAGTGCCTTGGAGACGATATTTCCGAATGGATCGGATAGTTCGGCAGCGAACTCGCCGCGCACATGCACAAGGTCCTTGGACGACGGCGACGCAGTGAGGCGATCACCCTCATCCACGAAGGCGAACAGCGTCTCCAGCTCATGATAGCCGTCCTCGCGCCGCCGCCGAACGTGCAGCGCGAGGTTGATCTTGGCATAGGCGGTTTCGTGCACTCAATCCTCCCCCGCACGGGGTGAATGCCCGTTCCCATCACATGTTCGGATAGTTCGGCCCCCCGCCGCCTTCCGGGGCGACCCACTCAATGTTCTGGGTCATGTCCTTGATATCGCAGGTCTTGCAGTGGACGCAGTTCTGCGCGTTGATCTGCAAGCGCGGCTCGCCTTCCTCCATGCCCACGTATTCATACACGCCGGCCGGGCAATAACGCGTCTCGGGGCCAGCATAGATCGGCAGGTTGATCTTTGTCGGGATCGAAGGATCCTTAAGCACCAGGTGGACCGGCTGATCCTCCTCGTGGTTGGTGTTCGACAGGAACACCGACGACAGGCGGTCGAAGCTGATCACGTTGTCCGGCTTGGGATATTCGATCGGCTGGTAAAGATCGGCGCGCCCGGTGGCCGAGGCATCGGTGTGGTGCTTCATCGCGAACGGCAGGCCGATCTTGAGGAACCGCATCCACATGTCGGTGCCGGCCAGCACCGTGCCGAGGTCGCCGCCGAACTTGGCGACGAGCGGCTCGGCGTTCTGCACGGTCTTGAGCTCATCGGCGATCCAGCTCGACCGCACCGACGCATCGTATTCGGCCAGCGCATCGCCCTCGCGGCCGGCGCCGATCGCCGCCGCGATCGCTTCGGCGGCGAGCATGCCGCTCTTTATCGCGGTATGGCTGCCCTTGATGCGCGGCACGTTGACGAAGCCCGCCGAGCAGCCCGCCAGCACCCCGCCCGGGAACGCCAGCTGCGGCACCGACTGCCAGCCGCCCTCGTTGATCGCCCGCGCGCCATAGGACACGCGCTTGCCGCCCTCCAAAATCGCCCGGATCTCCGGGTGTTGCTTCCAGCGCTGGAACTCCTCGAAGGGATAGACGAAGGGATTCTTGTAATCGAGCGCCGTGACGAAGCCGAGCGCGACCTGGTTGTTCGCCTGATGGTACAGGAACCCGCCGCCCCAGCTGTCGCTTTCCGACAGCGGCCAGCCCTGGGTGTGGATCACGCGGCCCGGCACGTGCTTGGCCGGGTCGATGTCCCACAGTTCCTTGATGCCGATGCCGTAAGTCTGCGGATCGCAATCCGCTTCAAGGTCATAGCGGGCCTTGAGCTGCTTGGTCAGGTGGCCGCGCG
>VFQT010001876.1_pt1 | contig 23363 bp, 21 predicted proteins | sample 3512381 | NCBI WGS metagenome assembly VFQT01 (sample SAMN10412376, study PRJNA504923) | tailings metagenome | isolation source: Relicate 2 Philex TSF3 active mining site | place: Philippines: Tuba, Benguet | collected 2017-08-29
CTATTAGCATGGACCAACTTCCAGCGCGGTCTGAAGCGCATTGCTCCCGATGAGGAAAAACTCAAAGCTGAGTTAAATGCCCATTGGGAAGTCGTCTCCGAAGGCGCACAAACCATCCTGCGAGCCGCTGGAAAATCAGACGCATACGAATCGCTCAAAGAACAAACCCGCGGACGAGTCCTCACCGAGTCAGATTACAAGAATTGGTGTAATTCGATTGACGTGGACGAACCCACACGCGAAAAGTTAAAGGCTATCTCGCCAGAAAGTTATATCGGGTTGGCAATTCAGTTAACCGAAAGCATTATTGAATAAAAATTCATTCCAACTCACAAACCCACCCTTGCAGGGTGGGTCTTTTTCTTGTCCAGTTTCTCTAACCTGTTTCTAGGCAAAAATTGGACTTTTTGGGTTGAAATTATTGTGATTTTACGTACAATGCAAGTGTAAGTATGTACCAAATTTCACTTTTCTTGGAGACCCCAAATGTTCCGTAAGTTCCTTCTTTTTGCTGTGTTTGCCGCGATCCTCGCCGCCTGTGGCGGCAGCGCTGGTCCTGCCACTGAACTCACTGTGGATATGACCGACCTGATGTTCAATCCCGCCAACCTTGAAGCCACCGCTGGTCAGATCAATCTCAATTTGAGCAACAGCGGCGCCGTTGAACACAACTTCCTGGTGCTCAAGCCTGGAGCCACCTACACCTCCTCCACCGATGTCAAACCGGAAGATATCCTTTTTGAAACCAAGCTCGCCACCGGTGAAAGCGGACAGTTCAGCCTTACGCTCGCAGAAGCCGGTGAGTACCCAGTGATCTGCACCGTACCTGGCCACCTCGAAGCGGGCATGGTTGGCAAACTGGTCGTCAAGTAATAACAAGCCGCACGTTTCTCCTCTTCTCAAAGCCGGAGGCTCCTGCAAAGGATGCTTCCGGCTTCACGTTTCCTCCTTCCCCACCCAAACTAACGCAGAGTCATGTAGAATTCAATAAAAATTCCACTTCGTGAGACTTTTATGAAATCCTACCGAAAAGAACTTTGGTTCAACATCCCATCCCGCCGCGGGTTTGTCAACATCACTTCGCAGGTGGAAGAAGCTCTGCGCGAAAGCGGCATTAAAGAAGGGCTGCTCTTATGCAATGCCATGCACATCACCGCTTCGGTCTTCATCAACGATGATGAAAGCGGCTTGCACAAAGATTACGAAAAGTGGTTGGAAAAGCTTGCACCCCATGAGCCAGTAAACGGATATCGCCACAACGACACCGGTGAAGATAACGCCGACGCGCACATGAAACGTCAGGTCATGGGACGTGAAGTGGTGGTGGCGGTCACGAACGGACAACTGGACTTTGGAACCTGGGAACAGATCTTCTACGGTGAGTTTGACGGGCACAGGCGTAAGCGTGTTTTAGTGAAGATCATAGGAGAGTGATCGATGGAAAAAAGACGTTTTGGACGAACAGGGCATCAAAGTACGGTTGCCATCTTTGGCGCAGCAGCGTTCTGGGAAATTGAACAAAAAGATGCCGACCGTGTGATGGAAATGGTGATCGAAGCAGGCATCAACCACATTGACGTCGCCCCATCTTATGGTCAAGCCGAACTACGGGTTGGTCCATGGATGAAAACCGAGCGTGAGCGTTTCTTCCTTGGCTGTAAAACCATGGAACGCACAAAAGATGGCGCATGGCGTGAAATGCAAGAGTCACTTAAACGCCTGCACACCGATGCGTTCGATTTGTATCAATGCCATGCCATCACCAGCATGGATGAACTGGATGCTATTTTTGCCAAAGGCGGCGCCATGGAAGCCATGGTCGAAGCCCGCGAGCAAGGGCTTACGAAATACATCGGTATCACGGGCCATGGCGTGGATTCACCGAAAATCTACCTTGAAGCCCTGCGCCGTTTCGATTTTGACTCGGTTCTATTCCCAATGAATTTTGTGCAAATGGCAATGCCAGAATTTCGTCAGGCAGCCGATGAGTTGGTCTCTGTTTGCAAGGCAAAAGATGTTGGCACAATGGTCATCAAATCCATTACCAAAGGACCATGGGGTGAGAAACCTAAAACAGCCACTACCTGGTACGAGCCGTTCGACAAAATGGATGAGATCCAACGCGGAATAAATTTTGTGCTTTCACATGATGTCACCGGGGTGTGCACCGCCGGGGATATAAGAATCCTACCGATGGTGATACAAGCGTGTGAAAACTTTACACCGCTCAATTCTCAAGAGCAGGAAGCAATGATCGAAAGCGGTGCACAATTTGAAGCTTTATTTAAGTAAGAGAGGATCCTATGCGATTAAAAAACAAAACGATTGCTACACTGATTGCGGAAGGCGTCGAAGACCTTGAGTATTATGTGCCTGTTATGCGTTTACAGGAAGAAGGCGCAAAGGTTCTGAGTGCCGGGCTTGATCTCAAACCGGTACGCGGCAAGAATGGTCTGATCATCACCCCTGATGTAAAAATCGAAAACTTGAAGCCCAATGAACTTTTTGCGATCATTCTCCCCGGCGGTTGGGCACCTGATAAGGTCCGCAGATATGACGTGGTTAAGAATCTCGTCAAAGAAATGCATGATGCCAACAAGATCATTGGCATCATTTGTCATGGTGGTTCCATTGCCATCTCAGCAGGCATCATCAAGAAAGGTCAGCGTGTCACTGGCTCCACGGGTATCAAAGATGATCTCGAAAACGTTGGCGGGGTCTGGGCAGATGAAGCCGCTTTCCGCGAAGGCAACCAGGTTTGGGGGCGGGTGGTGGCGGATATTCCCGACTTCAACCGCGAACTGGTCAAGGCATTAGTCGAAGGCTAGCGCCTCGCGTTTCATCGTTGATGGGATGGGGATGTTAAGTAGATGGAGGACTGTGGGCGCGATCTGCAAATGAGAGATAATCTCGCCCGTATCGCCTCTTCCCTGACCGTTGGGCTGTATCACAAAAAATGGAACGGTCCTCTGCTCAGGCGTGGTGCCGCCATGACCCCCATCGGCATTAATGCCATGATCGCCTGTCACAAAGATCGTGTACCCATGCTCGCGCCATTCTACAAGAAGCGGCGCGAGTTTTGCATCTTGATAGATGGCATGGTTACGATATTCCTTGGTATCGGAGCCATACGTTTCTCCGTGATAGTCCATACCCATGGGGTGGAGTAAAAGATAATCTGGCGAATATTTGCGGACAAGATGTGCTGCAGTGTTAAAAAGCTCGATGTCTGGATATTCGTCCGTTGTATAGAATCGTCCATGTTGGATGTTTAGTGAAGGATCATCCACTTCCCTATCATCAATGGGATCATATGGCGCACGATTGTATAACTCTGAATACCAAAAATACGCTGCCGCCGCTGTTACTTTTCCCGCCTCCCGGATAGATCTGAAAATATTCGGTTTCTCTGAAAGTCTCACGATCGAATTGGCAACAATTCCTGTTTCATTGGAAGGCATCCCTGTATGAATGGTCTCATACATCGGGCGAGACATACTAGGTAGTTCTCCAACGATCTTATACAGGCTGGCTTTTTTATATTCCACCATGTGACCCAAATAGCCCATATTGGCAATTGCCACGTCGTAGCGCAAGGCATCAGAAAGAACAAGAATCACTTTGCTCATATAATATCTCCAAATAAAAACGGTCCGAAGCGCAAAGCACAACGAACCGTTTCAATTCAAATACAAAATTCCTTTATTCGTCCAAAACCAAAACAGCTTCCTTCGAACAAGTCACCTGTTCTTTGGAGCCGATCTTGGGCAACTCAAGGAAGGGATTATTGAAGGTATCCATATTGAACTTGGAATTGCCAATCTTCACCTGAATACGCACGACCGAACCCAGGAAGGTAATGTTTTCGATGGTGCACTCCAGTACATTATCTTTCTTTTGCATTTCCGCGAAGCTGAACCGCTCAGGGCGAACGGAGATGCGAATGGCATCGCCCTTCTTGCGCGATTTGATATCCGTTGCAGTGATGAATTGCACACCGTCTACATGCAGGAGTCCCTTCGCAGGGTCGGAGACCTCGGCTTTGACAGTATTCAAAGAACCAACGAAGTTCGCAACGAACTGGGTCTGTGGGAAGTTGTATATCTCAAAAGGCGTGCCCACTTGTTCCATTCTTCCCTGACTCATAACCACAATGCGGTCCGAGAGCGAAAGCGCTTCTTCCTGATCATGCGTAACGTAAATTGTGGTAATGCCTAACTTCTGTTGAATGGCGCGGATCTCGGTGCGCAACGAAACGCGGATCTTCGCATCCAACGCAGAGAGGGGTTCATCGAGAAGGAGAAGCTCAGGGTGGATCGCCAACGCACGGGAAAGTGCTACACGTTGCTGCTGCCCACCAGAAAGCTGGTACGGGTACCGTGAATAGAACTTATCCATCTGGATCAGTGACAGCATCTCTCGAACCCGTTCTTCGATTTCACTTTTTGATTTTCCAGCGATCTTCAAACCATAGCCAACATTCTGGGCAACCGTCATGTTTGGGAACAATGCGTAAGACTGAAAGACCATGCCTACATTACGCTTGTTTGGGGGAATGTAGGTCAGGTCGTTGCCGTTTAATGTTACGTTACCGGAAGTAGGTAATTCGAATCCTGCTATCATTCTCAAGGTAGTTGTTTTTCCACAGCCACTGGGACCAAGAAATGAGACAAATTCGCCCTGTTTCACAGTGAGGTTGAAATCCTCCACAGCAACCGAAGTACCGAAGGCTTTATGAATGTGAGTAAGTTCAAGGTGAGTCATGTCTTTTTTCCTATTCATTGATCACTTGTTTTTTCTGGCGTTCACTGCGGCTGCTGAAGAATTGGAGCAGACCGAGGCTGAACCAGGTAAGTGAATAACTGATGATGGCGAGGGCTGCCGGTTCATAGGCTTTAGTTAGACCGAGGCGTACCATGTACGGTCCAAGCGCGGGGCGAACTAGGAAGTCCGCAAGGATGAGCTCGCCCATTACTGTTGCAAAACAGATGAGTGAGCCGCCCAAAATAGCAAGACGCAGGTTCGGAATGATGACATCAATTAGTACGTGAAACCAATTCGAACCAAGGCTTTGCGCCGCTTCCGTCAAGGTACGTACGTCAATAGAGCGCATCCCAACATCCACAGCCCGGAACATATACGGCATTGAGATAATGACGTAGCCCGCTATCATGAGAATATCCGTCTTAAATGTGGATGTGGTTAACTGCAGAGGAGGGCGGGAAAAAGTACGGATGAGACCAAATACAAGGACAATGCCAGGTATAACAAATGGCAATATAGTTATGATCTCCATAATGGGGCGCGCCTGTGGAACTTTCAGGTACATCCAGTATATGGTCGGCACAAATATGGTTGCACTGACAGCGATGGTGATGATCGCCATCGTGATCGAGTAACGGAACCCCTCCCAAAAGCGCGGATCCGAAAAGATGATATTGTATGCCTTGAGCCCGATCGTACCGCGTTCCATCCGCAGGGAAAAATCAAGGGTGCCATAGATCGGCAGGAAGAAATATAAAAGGGCAAGAACGCCCCAAAAAATCGCAAAAAGACTGGTTTGTTTTCTGCTCATGATTTCATCCACCGTGTGGCTCTACGCTGCAGGAGAGAATATGCAATGATTGTAAGAGTCATAATCATCACCATACCAAACGCCAGTGCGTACCCTTCATTGGGGTTTCCGAGTACATCCCCGCGAATTTGCTGACCAATGTAAATGGACACTAAAGGAATGCTACCGCCGGTAAGAGCTCGAGCTGTTGCATAAGCACCAAAGGCATTGCCAAATAACAGAAGCGACGCGCCTAAAATGGAAGGCATCAAGACCGGCAAAGCAACGTCCCACCAGTAGCGCAAAGGTGTGGCCCCAAGATTAGTGGAGGCTTCATACCATTCCTTTTTCAAGCCTTCCAATGCAGGGGTGATGGTCAGGATCATTAATGGGAACTGAAAATAAGTATATGCCAGCACCAACCCGGCAAGGCTGTAAAGGGAAAAGCCATAGCTATATGGGTTGAATGGGCAAACCTTGGTGATATCTGGGGCTTTGACGCCAATGCTCACAAGAAAATCAGCAAGTGCTACATAATTTTCGAGATTGAAGCAGGTGTTTTTCAGCAATGCCGTTATCAACCCGGTTTGACCGATCGTTGCAATAAAGGAAAATGCCAGCGGCACACCACCAAAATTTGCAGCCAGACCAGAGAAGGTTGAGATGACATTGCGCATCCAACGCGGAGCGCTTCCTTGTGTAATTGAATACGCTACGAAAAAGCCAAACAGACCGCCAACAATAGCGGTGATGGCGCTAACTTGCAAACTCATTTGGTAGGCTTTTAAAACATTCGGATTCTGAAATACTCTGACATTTTCCAGGGTAAACCCACCCTCTGTATCTGTGAAAGCGCCAGTGAACAAACGAAGTGAAGGTAATACCAAAAAGAACACGATAAAAATGAAAAACGGAAACAACCCCAACCAATTCCACACGGGGTGTTCACGCCACATTCTTATTGGGCGGGGTCCTGATGCTTGACTCATGAGCATTCTCCTTTAAACGTGACCCGGCGTGTGCCGGGTCACGTCAATGGATATTGCTGGGATGACTTACTTGATGTCGAGACCGACGACGTTATCCCATTCGTTCTTGATTAGTTCGCGGGCAGCGCTGAGCTGATCGCCACTGGGCACGACAGAGCTGGCGAGAACCGCAGGATCGGGCATCTTGGCTGCGATATCTTCCGGAACAACACCGCGTTCGAGCATGTCGGCGAGGCGGGCGGGGGCGCAGTAGCCCTTCATCCAGATCAACTGACCTTCATCTGAATACAGGAATTCCTGCCAGAGGCGGGCAGCCGCAGGATTGGGCGCATAAGCGCTTACAGCCTGAAGGTAGAAACCACCCCAATTGACAGAGGAGGGATATACGATCTCAAGCGGCGGGTTACCAGCGAAGGAGTCCTTGTTCGCGAGAGCAAGGTAGTTCCACTGGAAGGTGATGGGGGTCTCGCCCTTACCGATGGTACCGGTGTTGGCGATGAGTGGCAGGAGATTTCCAGCTTCGTTCAACTGCTTGAAGTAGTCAAGACCGGGCTGAATATCATCGAGGGAGCCGCCATTGGCGATTGCTGCAGCGTACACGGTCTGAGCAGCCTGGTTGGAGGAGCGGGGATCACCAGCGAGGGCGATCTGTCCCTGGTATTTGGGATCGAGCAAGTCAGCCCAATCTTGAGGCACATCGGTGACCACATCGAGGTTTACTTCGAAGACCAAGACACCGTTGTAGTCGGTGTAGAAGTAGCCATCAGAGTCTTTCACGCCGTCGAGAGTATCCCAGGTTTCAACCTTGTAGGGAGCAAGCAATCCCTGTTCCTTGGCAAGCGGGCCAAAGGCAGGACCTACGTCGATCACATCAGGAGCCTGAGGACCCTTATTCTCCTTGTTATCGATAATCGCCTGAATTTCATCAGCGGAACCGGCATCAGGAGTGATGGAGTTAACAGCAATACCATACTTATCGCTGAATGTGGTGATCATCTCACCATAGTTACACCAATCTTCAGGAAGAGCGATAACGTTCAAGGTGCCTTCGGCTTGGGCAGCAGCGATCAAAGCTTCCATACCACCGCCATCAGCAGCAGAGGCAACAGTGCTCCAATCAACTGCTTCAGCGGGGGCTTCAGTGGCTTCAGCGGTAGCTTCGGCAGGAGCTTCAGTGGCTTCGGCAGGAGCTTCAGTAGCAGCAGGGGCTCCACAAGCAGACAACAATGTTGCCGCTATCACGAACAGGGCGAGCAAATGAAAAGCAAAACTTTTCGTACGCATCTCTTTCTCCTTGATATTTGTTTTGATGGATCAATTGAACGTGATCAATTGCACTTCTTTATCTTGCCTTCAGCACCTCCATTCTATTAACAAATCGTTAACATTTTAGCATTATCAATATTCAAAGTCAAACCAACTTGTGAGACTTTGAATTAATGAACAAAAGAAATTAAATATTCACCTTAAAAAGTTGCAGCAGCGAGTAAATTCCGGCAGAGAATAATGCGCTGATCGGAATGGTGATGACCCATGCGGTAAGAATATCACCAGCCACCCCCCACCGAACCTTGCCGAATCGTTCCGAAGCACCCACACCAATAATCGCCGAGCTTACAACTTGTGTTGTGCTAACCGGTAACCCCACCGCAGAAGCCCCAAGGATGACAAGCCCTGACGTAAGCTGGCTCGAAAATCCATGCACCGGGCGGATCTTATAGAACTTGCCACCCAAGGTGCGGATCAGACGCCACCCCCCTAACGCCGTGCCTGCTGCCATCGTCCCCGCGCTGATGAGTACAACCCATAACGGCACCGAAAAATCAGATAACTGTCCGCCGATAATGAGACTCAATGTAATGATACCGATCGTCTTTTGAGCATCGTTCGTGCCATGGCTGAATGCCAATACAACCGCAGTGAACATCTGGCTTTGCTTGAAGAAGTTGTTGATGTGTGGTGTGGCGTTTTGTGAAAATACATAGACAACCTTCAACAAGATAAAGCCGACAATAAAGCCGATCACTGGTGAAATGAACAAAGCCAGCAAGACCTTGACCAGCCCACTCACTTTAACCGCACCCCAGCCAGAGGAAATGACTGCCGCCCCGATCAAACCGCCGATCAAGGCATGAGATGAACTGCTTGGAATGCCAAAGTACCAGGTGATGAGATTCCAAACAATGGCACCGAGCAGACCCACGGTCAGAGCTTGAAGCGAAATGACCTCAGAAGCAACAATATCGCTTCCAATGGTCTTCGCCACGGTTACACCAAACAACAAGGGTCCCAAAAATTCTGCAACAGCGGTCATACCAAGCGCTGTCTGCGGATGGAACGCCCGAGATGAGATCATAGTCGCGACGATATTGCTTGAGTCGCGCATACCATTGATGAATTCAAATACCAGCGCAAGGATAATAACAAGCGCAAGAGAAAACGGGATTAACATCCGGTTAAGTTCTTTTTACAACAATATCCGCAATGATGTTGGCTGCTTCATCACCACGGTCTGCCGCATTGGAGAGATGACGATAGACCTCGCGTAGCTTAAGCATTTCAACCACGTGGTGAATATCTTCGGGTCCGCTGAAAAGATCGGCTACTGCTTCACGATACACAGCCTCGACCCGATTCTCAAGCGCTTTGGCACGTTGAGCATGGTCGAGCGCAACATTGGGATTTTTTGGCAAGCGCAGTACACCCTGCCAAATTTCATATGCCGCATCTTTGAGAAGTGACGCAATGCGCTGCATATACGGTGTGGGTTGAACGTTCAAAATGACCATTTCAACGACCGTGGTGTCAGCGTAATCAACGACATCATCAATGGAACGAGATAGAGAGAAAATGTCCTCTCGGTCAAAGGGGGTGACAAAGGTGCGGTTCAACTCATCGATGAGAATGCGGCGGACTTCATCTGCTTCCTTTTCTTTCAAAGACAATTCTTCGGCGATCTCAGGGTTGGCAGTTTCAAGATACTTAACCAGAAGCCGCAATCCTTCAAAGGATATTTCAGCCTGCTGCTCGATCAGTTTTTGGAATTTATCTTCCTTGCGCTTAAAAACACGAAACATTCAAAACCTTCTTCTATTTCCTTTTGTTTATTATGGAATGGGCTCTAACACACCCGCCACCAAACCAGGGAATGCCGCATGGATCTTTTCATCGACATCGGGCGCGATCAACGGAGCTGTATTGGAAGCCATCACATCTTTTGCTTTCTTCATGGCTTTGGCATACGTGTCTGTGGCGCCCTTCTTCTCCCAAATACTGCGGGCATCGCGGTCCGCGATCTTGGTCATCACCGCCTCGGTTTTCATACGGCTGGTGGTGTGTTTGGCTGTGATGAACGAGCCGCCAGGTCCGATCTCTTTGATCAGGTTGATACCCAGATCGTCATCATTGAAGCTGACGCCGCGCTTCATGCGCTTCATCATTTGAGCGATCTCATCGTCGATAACCGCCTTGCCAAAATCGAAGGTCTTGAGGGCATCGATCAACCCACCGATATTGAACATATCCATACCGCCAAGCAAACCGGCAATACCAGACATGCCCGTTTCATAACCAGATTGAGCATCGTTCAATTTTGCATTGGTCAAACCGACATATCCACCAGCAGGCACATCGTAGAACCGTGCCATTTGCGCAAATGCCATATGCAGCATACCGCATTCAATGGCGCCAGAGGTATAAGCGCCTGAACGCATATCAGCAACTGTACCAAGCGTGGCATAAATTGTTGGCGTGCCTTCCTTCGTCATCTGCATCAACAATAATGCAGACAAAAACTCAGCATTCCCCTGCACCAACGTTCCAGCCATAGACATCGGTGATGTAAGCCCTGCATTGGGCACAATGGTCGGGTAAACAGGCAAGCCTTGTTCGGCAAAGAACATCACATTTTCCGTCGAGAGATTATCCATTGTCAACGGTGAAACGACAGGGCAATAATGATGCGTCAGGAATGGATGTGCCTTATACGCCTCCTCCCCGCCCGCCACGATATACGCCAATTCCATGATACTGCGCGTGTCCTTCATGTCTGTTGTGGTAACACGGATCGGTTTAAGACAATATTTGATGGATGGATACAGGCGCGAGAGTGTGAATTGATTCGCAGCTGCGTCATCTGCCAGAGTGGAAATGGAGAAGATGTCATAACCGGGTAACTCGTTAATAAGATGTGCGATCTGCGCAATATCCCTGGACTCAGCGCGTCTTTCCTTACCGGTCACTGGGTCAATGATATCGGGCGCTGAACTCGCTGTAACGATGACCGGGCTATCCTGCGGGATCGTCTTATCGAATTTCGGGTCACGCGCGTGAAAAGTAAACGATGATGGGACCAGTTTGCGGTATTTTTCCACAACAGCACGCGGAAACTTGACCCGCTCTTCTTCCACACTGCAGCCATGTTTTTTGAACAATTCGCGAGCGGGTTCATAACGAACTTTAAGCCCGACATCTTCCAAAATCTCCAACGAAGCATCGTGAATTCTTTCGACCTGTTCTTCTGTGAGCAAAGCGGCAAATGACATGGTTCACATCCTTATAGATAAGTTATTATTCGACCAGGGATCGTTTGATCTTTTTACGTTCCACTTTTTTCTTCGGCAGGATTTTCTCTGCAAGTTTCTGGCTTTCTTTCACAAGCGGGTTATTGATCAATGGACTATTTGGAGGAAGGGTCAACAACCTGCGAATGGTATGGAATTGGTCGCCACGATACACCATGCGCTCAATGCGGACAAGCCGCGCCAACCCTTTGATCTCTGAAACCGGGAACATCTCCAAACCCGAGCGGGTTACTTTGAGGGATGCAGCCGCGATCGCAAATCGGACCGTGTCTTCCAGGCTCCATCCATTCAAATATCCATAAATGTAACCGGATGAGAATGTAGCACCCGCCCCAGATGCATCCACTGCCTTGACCTTCGGTGCATATGCCCGAATGATCTCATCACCCTGCACTGCCATGCAACCCTGGCTCGCCATGGTAATGATAGCGGTCTTTATACCGGACTTGATGAGTTTACGCGCGGTTCCCAGCATGGCCTGTTTTTTGCCAAGTTGCGCAGCATCCGTCACAGCCTGGCAGACCGTGACCATACCTGAGTATCTTTTGAGCAGTTCCGGGTGGTTATGCCCATGCTCAAAATTAAGAAAAACCGGCACATGATGTTTCTTTGCTTCTTCCATGGCCCGGACAATATGGTCGCCATCATACCAATCCACGTATAAAAGGTTCGATCTTTTGATGAGCGAAAGGTCAGCCGTGTCGAGGGTGGAAAGGATCTGAGGTGTTCGCTGCCAGAAGTAGGTGCGAGCGCCTTTTTTATCCGAAACATTAACTTCGAGCGGAGTCTTATATTGCTTAGTGAAACGAACTTTCCCTTGTACACCAAGCTTCTTCAAGGTGTCTGAAACGTGATGCCCAAGCAGGTCATTTCCCACGGCTGTGCCGATCATGGCAGTAGATACGCCCCATTGACTGAGGTTACAGGCAATGATGGCAGCATCATCATATACATAATCGCTAACCTCATGCACAATGGCGCCCGTGTTCAATTTGGGCAATTGATCCAGCGACATGATATACACTGGAGTCAACATACCAAAACCAACATAAGCAGGAGGAATTATTTTTTTGGTAGCCATGATATGCACATTGGACAATCGACCACAGATCATGGACATATATCGTCCATCGTCTATGGTCCACGGTCTAAGATTTCAGCTTTTCACCTTTCGGGTCATAAAGAACATTCGCGGTCACTTCTGCTTCAAGGTTTCCTTCGATAAGTTCGATGGTAAAGCGATTCCCTTTGACGGCTAAATCCGTCGGCAGGTACGCATAGAGAATATTCTTCTTTACCGTAAAGCCATACCCGCCGCTGCGGACGCGGGTCACAAGTTTATCACCATGATAAACCGCCTCGCCGCCATAGATCTGCACAAAATCTTCAGTCCCGGTCAATACCAGTGTGCAAAGCTTACGCGTCACCCCTTCTGCCTTTTGTTTGACAAGTGCATCGCGCCCAATGAAATCACCTTTGTTCAGGTCAACGCAGAAACCGAGACCCGCTTCATACGGTGTGGTGGATGGAGTGATATCGGTGGTGAAATACTTGAATCCCTTTTCCAAACGCAACGGGTCAAGCACTTTATAACCACCAAGTTCCATGCCGAATTCCTTACCCGCTTCGTTCAGCATGTCCCACACCATTGTGGCACGGTTATTGGGAATGTACAACTCCCAACCCAATTCGCCTGCATAACTCACGCGCTGCGCCAACACCTTCACACCATTGATAATGATGGGTTTGGTCATCAAATATGGATGTGCTTCGTTCGAGACATCACTCTTCGTGATCTTCTTTAGCACTTCACGAGCCTTCGGTCCCCACAAAGCAAGACAGGCATGTTCCTGAGTAATATCACGAATGGACACATCGCCGTCGTTTTCATCCACATGCATCAAAATCCGCGCGTGGTCATTGGCAATAAAACCAGAACCAGTGATCACCCAGAAATACTCTTCGCCCAAACGCGTGACTGTCAAATCTGATTCAATACCGCCGTTCTTGTTGAGGAATTGTGTGTACACGGCGCTTCCAACCGGTTTGTCGATATTGCTGGAAGTCAGCCTTTGAAGCAAGGGCAATGCACCCGGTCCTTTGACCTCGATCTTCCCGAAAGAGGTCAGGTCATACAAAGCAACGCGTTCACGAGTCGCTGTATGTTCTACGCGCAAACGTTCGAAGAACGGAGGTTTCGCCCAACCCCACTGACGTTGATCCTCACCCATGCGGCGCCATTCCTTGCCGGGGTCGAAGTAGTTCACGCGTTCCCAGCCAAACTTCTCACCGAAGACCGCGCCATTTTCCATCAAGCGATAATGCACAGGGCTGGTGCGATGTGGACGGGCGTTCTCATGTTCATCATGCGGGAAGCGCAAACGATAGTAGTACTTCACGCTCTCCATTGTGCGTTCCGCCGCATACTTGAAATCGGAATAATAATTTCCAAAGCGTGTTGCGCGATAGCCATAAATATCCATCGGCGCTTCGCCGTCAATGATCCATTCTGCGATCAACTTGCCCATGCCACCTGCGCCGCCATAACCATTAAGCGACATGCCTGCCATCATCCAAAAGCCTTTCACGCCGGGCATCGGTCCAAGCAGAGGCTGGCAGTCTGGTGTGTATGCGCCGGGGTGACGAACCAAGGTGATGATGCCTGCCTGATCCAAAAATGGCAGACGGCGAATTGCACCTTCGAGCAACATTTCAAATTGATCAAAGTCACCGGGGAAGGACTTGCTGCCATGTTCCCACGGCGTGCCATCGATCCAGCGCGGCAACGGCTTCGGCTCATACCCGCCGATCACCAACCCGCCCTGTTCCTGACGCATATAAACCAAATTATCGGGGTCACGCAAACACGGCGTATTCGCGTCAAACTCATGTCCGGGCACGGCACGCAAGGCAATATGCTGATGATCCACCGGAGTAGTTGGGACGTGCAGACCTGCCATGGCAGCGATACGCGGCGCCCACATACCTGCTGCATTGACAATGATCTCGCATCGGATCTCGCCTTTGTCTGTTACAACCGCCTCAACCTCACCCTTCGCTGACACTTTGATTCCTGTCACGCGGGTGTTGGCGTACACCTCTACACCCAACTGCTTTGCAAAATTCACCATGGATGTGGTTGTTGTATACGGGTCAAGTTGACCATCGCCGGGCAGATAAATACCGCCGTAAAGATCTTTGTCTGAGATCTGTGGCATGGTGCGTTTGGTTTCTTCTGGTGAGATGACTTCACAGTCCAACCCCAGCGCTTTGGCGCGGCTGACGCTGCGTTCCATTTCAAGCAATTGTTCCTTGCTCGACGCCACACGCAAACTACCGACTGTGCTGAACAGCCCCAACTCTTTATACAGCTGCACACTATACATGCGGAAGCGTAACATCGCCTGCGACGTGGCAAACTGCGTCACCAATCCCGCCGCATGTGACGACTCACCACTGGCGATCTCCCCTTTTTCGATAATGACCACATCCTTGCGACCGTTCTTCGCAAGATGATATGCAACCTGCGCCCCATAAATTCCCCCGCCGATGACAACGATCTCTGCCTGAGTTTTCATTCATCAACTCCGTAGTTTGATGTATTAGAAAATAATAAAACACGTTCAAGAATTACACACTTCCTGGAACGTGTTTGTATATTAAACCTTGACGCCATTTGCAAGGAATACTTCAATGGCATAATCCGCCAATTCTTTTTTCGCTTGCTTACTAAAACCTGTATCCGTTACAAGTTTATCCATCGCATCGATGTTCGCGACATGGAAATTAGAGACAGCGCCCCACTTGCTATGATCCGAAACGATGATGACCTGTCCTTTGGTGCGTTCGATCATCTTACGGACAACTTCCGCTTCGGGGTTGGTGGGAACCGTCAGCCCGTGTTTTAGGGAGATTCCGTCCACACCAAGGATCGCTTTGTTGGCAAAGACCAAGCCCAAATTGTCCAGTGCGAAGCGACCGGAAAGAGAGTTGGACCGAGCTTGGAATTCGCCTCCGGTCAGGTTGAGAGAAAAGCCCGGGTCACCGATATCCACCAAGGCACTTACATTATTTGTGAATACAGTAATGCGCGGGTTTCTTGGAATAAATTGAAGGACTTGTGTTGCAGTGGTTCCGCTGTTCACAAAAACGATATCACCCTCTTCAATGAGGGTTGCGGCAAATTCACCGATCTGTTTCTTTTCATCTGGAAAATTCTTCAAGCGCAGTTGATATTCCTGCTCGAAGATCACACGTTGATTAAGAACTGCGCCCCCATGCGTGCGTTCAAGGATCCCTTTTTGTTCAAGCCATTCCAGATCACGACGAACCGTGGCTTCAGAAGCCTCAAGCAAATTCATTAGATCGGCAGTACGCGCGATCTGATGAATACCAAGATACTCTTGAATCTTCTCTCTTCGTTGGGCTGGAATGAGGGGTTTACCCATCTGACGGATTATATAAGAATCTGAAGGAATTTGCAAGATTTTGATTTTTTAATTATAATCAATTGAATAGCGAGTACAGCGCCCTGCAGGAGCAAATTGAGTACGGAAACCCAACCTGCGGGGTGATTTATTTTGTGGAGTCTCCATGACGAAGCTCGTAAAAGATCTAATGCATCCTGGCGTGATCACATGCAAACCCGATGCAAACCTTGGTCAGGTTGCAACCCTGTTGGATCAACACCAGGTACATGCTTTGTTCGTTATTGATCGCGATGGTCGTATTGTGGGGGTCATTTCAGATTTTGATCTGATGGCGGGTGAATGGCTTTCTTCAGACCCTGAAAGCTTGAACACGATGCGAAAGCTCACCGCTTCAGACTTAATGACAAAACCGGTTGATACTATTGATGCCGTTACTCCCCTTCCCGAAGCCGCTGACCTTTTCATGCAGAAAAAGGTTGGGCGGTTTTTAGTTTTAGAGAATGAAAAACCGGTTGGCACGATCTCGCTTTCTGATTTCGTTGCCAGCCTTTCAGAAAAGATCAAATCACGACGCGAGAAAGTTGGGGATGTGATGTCGCATGCCATTCTCGTTTGCCGCGGAAAGACTCCGGTCCTCTCTGCTGCATACGCGATGACATCATCTGGTTGGCGCTCGGTTCTGGTAGTGGACTTGAACGGCAAGGTCATCGGCGTAGTGAGCGGACATGATCTGATGCAACTGGTCAAAAATGGTGTGGATGAAAAACTCACCGTCCGCGATGTGATGCACCCAGCTCTCACCATCGATATTAACGCCAACCTGCGTGAAGCTGCCGACATGCTCATCCAAAATCATTATCATCGCCTTGTGGTGGTGGATAAAGACAATCCCGACTCGTTCCCACTAGGTGCGATCTCTACATTCGACATCGTAGCAGAAATGGCAAGACCTGATTCAGTTTGGCAAAAATAAATTAGACGACAGACCGCAGACAATAGCAGGTTGTCTAGGGTCATAGGTCTATCGTCAATCGTCTATCACAGGAGACTTCTATGTCTGAATTTCCAACACAGGCGCAGGTCGTCATCATCGGCGGCGGCGTGGGCGGGGCAAGCATCGCCTATCATCTCACCAAACTAGGGTGGAAGGATGTTGTTGTCCTTGAACGTCACGAATTGACATCCGGTTCCACCTGGCATTCGGCGGGGCTCGTCGGGCAAATGCGCTCGGACGCAAACCTGACCCGCATGATGCACTACAGCACGGACTTGTATCGCAGCCTCAAAGCCGAAACCGGTCAGGACACGTCATGGCGTGAAGTCGGCGGTATTCGTCTCGCTTCATCGCATGAACGTATGGAAGAGACCAAGCGCCTTGTGGGTCTCGCCCGTTCCTTCGGTGTGCCCATGGAGTTGATCTCCCCCAAAGAAGCGCAAGATATGTTCCCGCTGATGGATATCACCGGCGTTGTTGGCGCAGCCTACACCCCCAACGATGGTTCCATCGACCCGACTGGTCTAACCAATGCTCTCGCCATTGGCGCGAAAAATCGCGGGGCACGTTTCTTCTTCTACACCAATGTTGAAAAGATCAATGTAGTCAACGGGCGCGTCAGCGAAGTGGTGACGGACAAGGGCACGATCAAGACCGAGGTCGTGGTCAACGCCTCCGGTATGTGGGGACGCGAAGTTGGCAAAATGGTTGGGCTCAACCTGCCGGTCATCCCCATGGCGCATTTGTACATCCTCACTGAACCCATCCAAGGTGTGACCAATAAATTCCCCAACCTGCGTGACCCAGACCTGCTCGTTTACTGGCGCGAAGAAGTGGGCGGACTCGTCACCGGTGGGTATGAACGTCAACCCGCCACCTTCGGCATGAACGGCATTCCGCGTGATTTCAAATTCAAACTCCTCGAACCCGATTGGGACCGCTTCACTCCGTTGATGGAAAACTCCATCCGCCGCGTACCTGCAGTGGAAAATGCCCCAGTGAAATTGCTGCTCAACGGTCCTGAAGGCTTCACACCCGATGGCGAGTTCCTACTTGGTCCCACTTCCGTCAAAGGTTTCTGGGTGGCATGTGCCTTCTGTGCGCATGGTCTTGCAGGTGCAGGCGGTATCGGCAAAGTAATGGCTGAATGGATCGTAGACGGTTCGCCCGAATGGGATGTGTGGCGTCTCGATGTGCGTCGCTTTGGTCCGAATTACAACAGCCTCGAATATACACGTGCGCGTACTTTCGAAACCTACACCCAGTATTACGATATCCACTATCCTGCTGAGGAAAGACTTTCCAAGCGTAATGTGCGCGTCTCCCCCACCTACTTCCGCCTGCGCGACCTCAACTGTTCCTTCGGCGAGAAGATGGGTTGGGAACGCCCCAACTGGTTCCGTAAATATGAAGAACTCGCTACGCATGGTCACGAACCACGCGGTTGGATGCGCCACAATTGGAGTCGCGCCATTGGGCATGAACATCTCATGACCCGTGAGAATGCCGGTCTGTTCGATGAAACTTCGTTCAACAAATTCGAAGTCCGCGGACCCGGCGCGTTGAAATTCCTCAACACGGTTTGTGCGAATCAAATTGATGTGCCCGTTGGCAACCTTGTTTACACCCAGGCACTCAACAAACGTGGCGGCATCGAATGTGACTTCACCGTCACCCGTCTCGCCGAAGATCGCTTCTTTATTGTGACTGGAACGGCTTTCGGTCAGCACGACATGTCCTGGCTCTCGTTACAGATGCCCGAAGATGGCAGCGTGACTCTGGAAGACGTCGGCTCGAACTACGCCTGTATTGGTATGTGGGGACCCAAAGCTCGTACCATCCTTGAGAAAGTTACTACCGAGGATGTCTCCAATGCGGGCTTCCCGTATATGACCTCAAAACGCATCACTGTCGGCGATGTGCCCGTCCTCGCTTCACGTGTGACCTATGTGGGCGAACTCGGCTGGGAATTCTACTGCCCAATGGAATATGGTCTGCGCTTGTGGGATACGCTTTGGGAAGCAGGTCAACCCGAGGGCATGGTGGCAGGCGGATATAAGGCAATTGAGTCGCTACGTTTGGAAAAAGCCTATCGTTATTGGAGCGGCGAGATTTCTCCCGACTACACTCCGTATGAAGCGGGTCTTGGCTTTGCAGTGAAACTTGATAAAGGTGATTTCACCGGCAAAGAAGCTTTGGTCAAGCAAAAGGCGGAAGGTGTCACTCGCAAGTTAATCACAATGACTCTCGCGGATGACCGCACCATCGTCATGGGCAAGGAACCGATCCGTGTGGATGGCAAGATCGTTGGCTGGGTCGCCTCAGGCGGATTCGGCTACTCGGTTGCGAAATCCATTGCGTATGCATACTTACCGCTGGAATATTCCAAACCGGGAACAAAACTTGAGATCGAGTGTTTTGGTGAGCAAGTCGGCGCAGAAGTCACTCAAACTGTTTTGTGGGATCCGAAGAACGAACGAATTAAGGCGTAAATCTTGACGATGGACAATGGATGGTTAACGATGGTCAATCTTCCATCGTCCATCGTCGTAAAAATTCTTTCAACCAAAGGAAGGAACAGACACACATGAATACGCTTGCCATCGATAAAGCCATCGCCAAGGTGCCGTTTTTGGCGGATTCAAAGAACATCAAGAAGATCCCGCTCAGTGGCGGCATCACCAACCTGAACTTCAAGATCGAAGCGGACGGACGCTCATACGTCATTCGTCTCGCAGGTGAAGGCACAGATCAGTTGGGCATCAAACGCGATGTGGAACATGCCGCCAACAAAGTCGCTGGTGAGCTGGGCATCGCACCTGAAGTGGTGTATTTCATCGAGCCGGAAGGGTACATTGTGACCCGCTTCGTGACCGGCAAGCGCATCATGCCTGAGGATATTGTTAAGCCAGATTATCTTGTTCGTGTGGCGCAAAAGCTGCGTCTGTTCCATCGCAATTCGCCAAAGCTAAAAGGCGAGTTCAACGTCTTCCGCCGTGTGGAGATGCTGACCAAAACTGCCAAAGCCAAAGGCGCACAATTCCCAAGCGATTGGGATTTCATCATGAAGAAAATGCGCGAAGCAGAAAAAGCTTTGCTCAAAGATCCCTACAAACCCACGCCCTGCCATAATGACTTGCTCAACCTGAACTGGTTGGATGAAGAAGTGGCGGGCGACATTGGCGAGATCCGCTTGCTGGATTGGGAATACGCGGGCATGGGCGATATTTTCTTTGACCTCGGAAATTTCTCGCACCATCACCGTTTGAATGAAGACCAGATCCGCATCTTCCTTACCGCCTATTTTGGGAAGATGACCCCCAAGCATTATGCCCGTCTGAGAATTATGTGGCCCATGTCTGAGCTGCACGAAGCCATGTGGGGCACAACCCAATCGGTCATCTCCACGCTCGAAGAAGATTTCCAGGGTTATGCCAATTTGTGGTTCGGACGTTACCGCATGCATGTCACCGACTATCGCTGGGAACAGTGGTTGAAGGATGTAGCGAAAAAAGGCAAGTAAATTAGTGAATAGTGAAAGACAATCGTTCTTTCTTCTTTCGTAAAACTGAACAGTAAAATACAAGGAGTTACAAATGTCTATCGTAAATGCAAAGGAAATCATGATCCCCGCGGCAAAAGAAGGTTGGGCTGTGGGCGCGTTCAACGTCACCGACCTGCTTCAATTTGAAGCAGTGATTGACGCAGCGATCGAAAAGAAAGCACCTGTCATCGTACAAACTTCCGTAAAACCATCCCAGTTCCTCGGCACCAACATGATGGTAGCCATCTACCGCACCCTGGCTGAGTCTGCGCCTGTGCCGGTCTGCTTGCACCTCGATCACTCCACCAGCATTGACTACTGCAAGAAATGCGCGGACGCTGGCTACACCAACATCATGATCGATGCTTCCAAGCAGTCCTACGAAGAGAATATCCGCCAGACCAAAGAAGTGGTGGACTACTGCCACAGCGTCGGCAATATTTCCGTCGAAGGTGAACTCGGAACTGTGGGCGGCGTGGAAGACCAGATCAAGGTCGCGGAAGATGAAGCGCAGCTCGCCAACCCCGAACAGTCCATTGAGTTCGTCGAGCGCACCGGCGTGGATATTTTTGCTCCCGCCATCGGCACCGCGCACGGCGTGTACAAGACCAAGAACCCCAAGATCGACTTCGAACGCATGGCAACCATCCACAAGATGCTGAACAGCAATGGCATCAAGACCCCGCTCGTCGTCCACGGTGGAACAGGTCTGCCCGATGATTATGTTGCCAAACTGCTCGCAGCTGGCGGCGCGAAGTTCAACGTCTCCACCGAGTTGAAGCACACTTTGCTCGATGCCAAGTGGGAATACCTCAGCGCTCACCGCGATGAATACGACCCCGGCAAACTCGATGTCTTCGTCCGCGATGCAACCCGCAAAGCCGTGATGCACTGGATGGACAAACTCGGCTGCAACGGCAAGGCGTAAGAACTGACCAATGACAATCGACGATGGACGATGGAAGAGATCGTCCATCGTGATAATTCGTAAAAATAATTTAGGAGAACAAGAAAAATGACTAAAAATATTGAAGATTATTACGCCCCATGGGTTAAGGGCATCCCGATGTACATTTCGGAGCACATCGAACTGGCATGGCGCAAACCTGAACTGCATCGCATGATGTCCAATGAAAATCCCCTCCCCCCTTCCGACAAGGTTTTGGAGGCGATGTTCAAATACGCCAAGATGACCAACCGCTATCCCGATCAAGGTCTCATCGTCCGCAGCAAGATCGCCGAGATCAATGGCGTGGCAGGTCCACAGAATGTGATGATCGGCAACGGTTCCAGCGAAGTGTACGATAACATCTTCCGCATGTTCCTCGAACCGGGTGATGAAGTTATTCAGCACACACCCTGCTTCGGCATTTACGGTTTGCGCGGAACTCTGCTCGGCGCAAAGATGGTTTCTGTGCCGATGCTCTATAAAGATCACAAACTCATCTTCGACCATGAAGGTCTGATGAATGCTGTCACCGATAAAACCAAGATCATAGTCATCCCCAACCCCAACAACCCCAGCGGCAACTTCATGGACCCGCAACACTTCGAACCTTTCGCAAAGTTGGGCATTCCGTTGGTCGTCGATGAAGCCTACATTGAATATGCTGGTTTGGGCATGTCTCAGGTGGCATTGACCAAGAAGTACAAGAATGTGCTCATCACACGCACCCTTTCCAAGGCATATGGCTTGGCAGGTATGCGCTTCGGTTACACCATCGGTCACGAAGATGTGATCAAGCAGATCGCCGGTTCCCTCCTGCCGTGGAACGTGGGTACCATCCCCATGTGGGCTGCGCTTGCTGCCTTTGAAGATACCGAAGGTCTGGCTGAACGCGTCAAATTCAACAATGATGCGGTGGATTTCATCAGCGAAGCCTTGAGCGTCATCCCCGGTTTCTACGTCATGCCTTCCAAAGCCAATTACATTCTCTTTGATTGCGGCGAGACCGGCAAGACTGGCAAGGAAGTGCTCGAATACGCTGAAACCAAAGGCATCATTTTGCGCGGCGAGAGCAAGAAGTACGGCTCCGATGGTTGGTTCCGCGTGACGATTGGTTCCAAGGAAGAGAATGAACTCTTCGTCAACACCGTGCTCGAATTCTTCGGTGTTAAGAAATAATTATCCAATAAGACCTGACTGGTTTTCACAAAGTCCCAACGGGGAAACCAGTCAGGTCTATTGAAAAGAGGAACTCATGTCCAAAATTAAGGCAGTCTTCTTCGACCAGGACGGCGTGATCATCGATACTGAACGTGATGGTCACCGTGTGTCCTTCAATATGACCTTCAAGGAATTCGGCTTCACTGACGAATGGGATATCGAGTACTACCACGAGCTCCTGCAAGTCGGTGGCGGCAAAGAACGCATGAAGAAGCATTGGCAGACCAAGGGCTTCTCCAAGCCGATGACCGAGGAAGAGATCGATGCGCTCGTGAAAGAAATGCACAAACGCAAAACGGCTCTTTTCGTGGAACTGATCGAGACGGGCAAACTGCCCCTTCGCCCGGGCATTCATCGGTTCATGAAAGAGGCGATGGATGCGGGTCTCAAACTCGCTATCTGCACCACGTCCAATGAACAGGCAGCGAAAGCGATCACCGAAGGTCCATTGAAAGATATCAAGTTCGAAGTTGTGTTGGCTGGTGATGTGGTTGAAAAGAAGAAACCAGATCCAGCCATTTATAATCTTGCTCTCGAAAAACTTGGGTTGAAACCCGATGAAGTGATCGTGGTGGAAGACTCCAAGAACGGTCTTGCTGCTGCCAAAGCCGCCGGCGCAAATGTCATTGTGACCACCAATCACTACACCGAGAAGGAAGATGTCAGCGCGGGTGACGTGATCGTCTCCTGCCTTGGCGACCCGGACGGGGAAAAGGCAGAAATGCGCAAAGGCGAAGTCAAAGACTTCGACGGCATTGTGCATGTAAAACAATTAATGGAGCTATTTGGGTAACGCCACAAGGGTGCATGACCTGCGGTCATGCACCCTTGTGCTTTTATGGACAAACCTGGCACATCTATTGTTAACACCTACCATTTAGTCGTACCTTTTATTAACAGCCAGTGTTTTCAACATTGACTTACAGAGGAGAAGCTCCCACGGGAGGAGGAGGTGCCAATCACGTGAATAAATATGTGCAGCTCGTAAATTTGCTTACTTGATCTACAAAACCAATTCATAGTCAAGGAGAATTACGAAAATGGCTGAAAAAAGTCAAGCGCACGATAAGCAAGTCCTGCATAAATTGGGGTATGCGCAGGA
>VFQT010001877.1_pt1 | contig 23348 bp, 22 predicted proteins | sample 3512381 | NCBI WGS metagenome assembly VFQT01 (sample SAMN10412376, study PRJNA504923) | tailings metagenome | isolation source: Relicate 2 Philex TSF3 active mining site | place: Philippines: Tuba, Benguet | collected 2017-08-29
ACCTGCACGAAGGTGCGCACGGCGGCTCCGGTGCCCCCCTTGGGGGTGTAGCCGTAGGCGCCCTTCTCGTTGAAGGCCGGCCCGGCGATGTCCATGTGGACCCAGGGCTGGCGGTCGGGGATGAACTCGCGCAGGAAGACTCCCGCGCTGAGCATGCCGCCGAGGCGGTCGCCGATGTTGGCGATGTCGGCGACGGAGGAGTCCAGCGACGCGCGCAGGTCGGCGGGCAGGGGCATCGGCCAGGCGGCCTCCCCGGCGGCCTCGGCGGCAGCGCACACGCGGTTGCGGGCCTCGTCGGTGTTGCTCATGACACCGGCGATGCGCGCGCCGAGGGCGATGCGCTGGGCACCGGTCAGGGTTGCCGCATCGATGATGAGGTCGGGCTTCTGGGCCACGGCCATGCCGAGTGCGTCGGCCAGGATCAGGCGGCCCTCGGCGTCGGTGTTGAGGACCTCGACGGTGGTGCCGTCGAACACCGTGATGATGTCGCCGGGTCGCTGGGCCGTGCCGCTGGGCATGTTCTCGGCCGTCGGCACCCAGCCGGTGACACGGACGGGGAGGCCCAGCCGGGCGATGGCCTGCACGGCACCGATGACGGCTGCAGCGCCGCCCATGTCGGCCTTCATCTCGTCCATGTTGGCCGCGGGCTTGATGGAGATGCCACCGGTGTCGAAGGTGATGCCCTTGCCGACCAGGGCCAGGTGCGCCTGAGCGCCCTTGGGTGCGTACTCCATGCGCACGAGCCGGGGCGCGTGCGCCGAGCCCATGCCCACCGCGAGGATTCCGCCGCAGCCGTCACGCTCGAGATCAGGGACGTCCCACACCGTGACGTCGACAGGCAGATCGGCAACGGCGGCCATCGCGGCGTCGGCGAGCTCGGCGGGGTGCAGGTGCGACGGGGGCGTGTTCACGAGGTCGCGAGCCAGCAGCACGCCGTCGGCGACGACGGAGACGTCCTTGACGGCACGGCGCTGCTCGGGCGTGGGTGCGGAGGCGAGCATCAAGGTGATGGACCGCACGGGTGCCGGCCGACCCTTAGCCGACTTTCCGCGGTGGGCGGTGAAGTCGTACGCGGCCAGCAGTGCAGCGGTGGCGATCGCCACGAGCTGCTCGTCGTCGGCGAGGGGCAGGCTGATCGCCACGCGACGGGTGCCGGCCAGCGACCGCACGGCGGAGCCCACGGCGCGCATCGTCGACTCGGCGTCCCATCCTCCGGCGCCGACGCCGATGCCGAGCACCACTGATGCCTTGATCCCGTTGCCGCCCGGCACGCGCGTGAGATCGCCCGACTTGCCGGTCGCGCCCACGGCGGCGAAGGCCTCGGCAAGTCGCGTGCGCTGCGCCGGTGCGATGCCGGGACTCACGACGTCGGGCCGCTTGCCCTTGCCGGGGGTGAGGGCGACGACGAGGGCGTCCGTCGCGAACGTCAGGGGACTGCCGGTGGCCAGGGCGATCGAGGTCATTGCGGCACCCTAGCCAGTGAACGTCCGTCGGGCACCCGAGCCACTAGCGTCCTCGCATGGCGTCACTGCGTCGCAACCTCGGAGTCCTGGGGGCCATCGCGATCTCCCTGGCGGTCATGGGCCCCAGCATGGGCGTGTCCCTGAACCCGCAGGCGATCGCCGAGCAGGTCGGCCCGGCGGTGCCGACCACCTTCCTCATCGCGGTCGTTCCCCTGTCGATCATCACGGCGTCGTTCGTCATCCTCACGCGCAGGCGTGGATCGGCCGGGTCGCTCTTCGGGCTCGTCGGGGCCGAGATCGGCCCGCGCACGGGAACGGCTGCAGGACTGTGGCTGCTGGCCTGCTACGTGTCGGCCTCAGCCATCACCGCGCTGTCATTCGGCATCTTCACGACGACCTTCCTGCAGGAGATGGGCTGGTCGGCCACCGCGGCCCTCGTGCCCGTCGTGCTGGCCCTGCTGATCCTCCCGGTGACGACCTTCCTGGCCGGTCGCACGATGCGCACTCTCGGCCACGTGCTCCTCGTTCTCGAGGGCCTGACGATGGCGGCCATCCTCGTCGTGGTCGGCATCACCTGGTTCACGCTCGCAAACGGAGGCGGACCCCAGGGGCAGACGGTCGACTTCGGCGACTTCACCCTGCAGGGCGTGTCGGCCGGGGCCGTTGCGCTGGCCCTGACGTTCGCGCTGCTGTCGAGCGCGGGTTTCGAGGGGTCGGCAGCAGCGGGCGAGGAGACCGACCAGCCACGACGCACCATCCCGATGGCACTCATCATCACGACGACTGTGACGAGCGTGTTCTTCATCGTGGTGACGATGGTCGCGGTCTGGGCCTTCGGCACGGCCCCCAACGAGCTCGAGGAGTTCACGGCGTCGGGCTCCCTGCCCGCCGACATCGCCAATGCGTATGTCGGTGACCTGATGGGCGACCTCATCACGCTGGGCGGTGCGGTGTCGTCATTCGCGTGCATGATCGGCGCGCAGGTCGCCGGCGGACGCGTGCTCTTCGCCTTCGGTCGCGACGGTGTCCTGCCGCGTCGCTACTCCGTCCTGTCGGGCCACGGCACACCGGTGCGGGCCAGTGCCACGATCGGGGTCATCGCGTGGGTCTTCGTCGCCTTCGCCTGCCTGGTGACCGGGTTCGACGCCTTCGACGCCTTCGAACTCACCAGCGACACAGCCGGCCTGCTGTTCGCCGGGGCCTACAGCACGGCCTGCGCAGCAGCCGCCCTCGTTCTGTGGCGGGGGGCGCGAGGGCGGGCGTGGGCAGTCGTCCCGGCTGTCGGCATCGTGATCCTCGTCGGGATGATCGGGCTGCAGCTGTTCCCCCTTCCGTCCGGGTGGGAGCTGATCGCCCCGGTCGTGGCGATCGCCGCGCTCGTGGCGGGAGCCGCAGTGGGCCGCACCCGCGGTCAGCAAGCCGACTCCGTTCTCTCCGACACCGGCGGCTGACGCCCGACGGCGCTACGGTGCGTGCATGACCGATGCCCAGCTCAAGCACACGCCCCTGCGCGATCGGCACCTTCAGGCCGGAGCCAGGATGGCCGACTTCGGAGGCTGGGACATGCCCATCGAGTACCAGGGCACGGTGGCCGAGCACGCGGCGGTGCGCGAGGCGGTCGGCATCTTCGACGTCTCGCACATGGGCAAGGTCGGCGTGACCGGACCAGGAGCGATCGCGTGGCTGAACACGGTGCTGGCCAACGACCTCGATCGCATCACCGCAGGCAACGCGCAGTACTCGATGCTGCTGAACGAGTCCGGCGGCGTCATCGACGACCTCATCGTCTACCGATGGTCAGATGACGACGCCCTCATCATCCCGAACGCGGCCAACGCTGCCTCCGTTCTCGCCGTGCTCCGCGACCTCGTCCCGGACGGCATCACCATCGACGACCGTCATCTCACCCACGGCATCGTCGCCGTGCAGGGTCCGCGCAGTGCCGAGGTGCTGGCCGGTATGGGACTGCCGACGGAGCACGACTACATGGCCATGCGGCAGGCCGACTACCACGGGCACCCTGTTGTGGTGTGCCGCACCGGATACACCGGTGAGCACGGCTACGAGCTCGTGGCACCGAACGAGGTCCTGGGCGATCTCTGGGACACCCTCGTGGCGGCGGGGGAATCCTTTGGCCTCGTGCCCGCCGGTCTCGGTGCGCGCGACACCCTGCGCACCGAGATGGGGTACCCGCTGCACGGCCAGGACATCAGTCCCACGATCTCCCCGGTCCAGGCGATGCTCGGCTGGGCCATCGGCTGGGACAAGCCCGCCTTCGCCGGACGCGAGTCGGTCGCGGAGGAGAAGGCCCAGGGCCCGTCGCGTCGCCTGCGCGGGCTCCTCGCGCTCGAGCGTGGCATTCCGCGTCCGCACATGACGGTGCACCGGCCCGTCGACGGCGAGGACGCGCTCGCCGGTGACGTGATCGGTGAGGTCACCAGCGGCACGTTCTCCCCGACGCTCAAGCAGGGCATCGCCCTGGCACTGCTCGATGCCCAGACGCAGATCGATGACGTGGTGATCGTCGATGTCCGCGGGCGGGCGAGCCGGTTCCGGGTGGTGAAGCCGCCGTTCGTGCCGCCTTCGACCCGCTGACGAGCCGGCGGCTACGCGCGAGACTCGCGGATCATCGTCAGCACCTCGACCGTGACTCGCGCTCCCCAGCCCTCGTCGTCAGCGAGGTCCAGTGGAAGTCCGGCGGGCACGTCCGTGCGGTCGCGCGCAGCGATGCGTGCCGGGTCCGAGGATGTCGATGCGGCCCGCCACCAGTGCCGGGCGCGGTGCGCGAGCCGGTCGGCGACCAGGGCAGCAGCCCACTCGTCAGTTCCGTCGACGATGCAGGGAGTGCGGCGCGCGGCCGCACCGATGAGGACTCCTGCCGCTGACGAGACGGCCCGGGCATCGAGGGCATCGAGGAGCGCGAGGTGCTCACCGAGGAGTGCCTGATGCTCGGCCATGGTGTCACGGATGCGTGCGCACTCGGCCATCCACTCGCCATCAGGCGTGCCGACGGACTGGCCGAGCACCGAGGACGCGTCGCGCTTGGTGAGCAGCCCGATGATGGCGCGGGCCACAGTGTGGTCGGGGTAGTCGGCCGGGATCCGGGGAATGAGCAGGGTCGCTCCTGAGTCCACGGCCCGTTCCGCCGCGGCAAGCCCGGCGACCAGGGCGCTCGTGCAGTCGGCCTCGTCGGCGCCGGTCGTCACCCAGGCGACGACCACCGGTGCGTCGCCGACGAGGCGCGTCCACCACGAGTCCAGGGCTGCCAGTGCACCCGTGAGCCCATTCGGTGTTGCGCCCGGTTCGTCGGAGGGCGTCGTGATGCGGCTGATCGCGTCAGCGGCGGCGGAGGGGAGGGTCCTGTTCACGTCGCGACCAGTATGACGAGCACGGTCGTCATGGCGACCTCGCCTGCCGCACCGAGGGTGTCGCCGGTGATTCCCCCGAGGCGGCGTCGGGCGATGAGCGAGATCCCGATGCCGGTCCCGATGCCGGCGGCGATGGCGGCGGCCGTCGCACCGGCCGCTGATGATCCGTGCGCCCGCCCGACCGCTCCGGCGAAGAGCAGCAGCCAACCGGCACCGGTGGCCCAGGCGGCCCAGCCCGGCACCGACGCGGCGACCGCGGCACCCAGACCTCCCGGGCGCGCGGCCGGCAGCATCGGGGTGCACGAAACCGTCATCGCGACGCGTCCCACGACGACGGCGATGACGAGTGCGCCTGCTCCGGCACCGCGCTCCAGGAGATCGCCGAGGGCGAAGGCCTGCAGGACGAGTACGAGGACGAGCGTCACGACGCCGAACGGGCCGATGTCCGACCGGCGGGCGATCTCCAGTGCCGCTGCCGCCGGCTTGCCGCTGCCGAGGGCGTCGGCGGTGTCGGCGAGCCCGTCGAGATGAAGGGCGCGGGTCAGCCACGCGAGTGCGGCCAGGGCGAGGCCGGCACCCACGAGCCCCGGTGTCGGGGTGGCGCTGACGAGCACCTGGGCGCCCGCGCCGATCGCGAGAGCGGGGACGAGGATGACGATCGGTCCCAGCAGCATCGCCGCCCTCGCCTCGCGGCGACCCACCTCGCGGGGGGCGGGAACGGGAATGCGCGTGAACGTGCCGATGGCCAGGCGGAGGCCGTCACTCCCCACGGTCGCTGACTCCTGCACTGTCGAAGGTGGCCATCTGCTCGAGGGTGGTCGCCGCGGCAGCCAGCATCGGCAGGGCGAGGAGTGCGCCGGTGCCCTCGCCGAGCCGCAGGTCCAGGTCGAGCAGGGGCACCAGGTCCAGGGAGGCCAGTGCGATGCGGGCGGCGGGCTCGGTCGACACGTGTCCGGCTGCCCACCATCCGCGCGCACCGGGTGCGATGCGCTCGGCGACCAGTGCGGCACTGCACGACACGATGCCGTCGAGGACGACGGGCACGCCACGCTCGGCTGCGCGAGCCAGCAGCCCGGTCATGGCGGCGATGTCGGGGCTCCCGACGCGCGACAGCAGGGCGGTCGGATCGTCGACCACGTCGCGGGCGCGATCCATGGCGGTCGCGATGGCCGCGCGCTTGCGCGCGAGCACGTCGTCGTCGATGCCCGTGCCGCGGCCTGTGACGTCATCGGCGGCGGTGCCGGTGAGCAGTCCGATGATCGTGGCGGCGACGGCCGTGTTGCCGATGCCCATGTCGCCCGGCAGCAGCACGTCGGCGCCGGAGTCGATCGCCTCATCGGCGAGCACCGCGCCGAGCGCCAGAGCAGATGTCGCCTCGGCGAGCGTCATGGCATCCTCGCGATCGATCGAGCCGCTGCCGCGACGGATGCGACCCGATGCGACCTCCGGGGCGACGGTGTCGAGGTAGTCGCGCGGGGCATCGACGCTGACGTCCACGACGCGCACGCGTGCGCCGAACTGGCGTGCGAGGACGTTGGCCGCGGCCCCACCGGCGACGAAGTTCGCGACCATCTGGGCCGTCACCTCGGGCGGGTACGCGGAGGTGCCCGCCTGGCGGGCGATCCCGTGGTCACCGGCGAGGATCACCAGCTGGGGCTGGGCGAAGGGGCGGGGCGGGCACCGGCCCTGGACGGACGCCAGCCACGTGGCCGCATCCTCCAGCCGGCCGAGCGCGCCGGCGGGCTTCGTCAGCCGAGACTGCCGTTCGATGGCCTGCTCGGCGGCTGCTGACGACAGCGGTGCGACGGAGGTCATGCGCGGGCCTCGGCTCGCGCGAGGTCGATGGCCCGGCCCGCGACCACGAGCATGGTCCGGTCGCACGCGTCGGCGAGGGTGATGTTCGCGATGCCCAGCAGGTCACGGAACAGGCGTCCCGAGGACGTCGACGGCACCACGCCCATGCCGACCTCGTTGGTGACCAGCACGACGTCTCCTTCGTGCTGCGCTACCGCCTCCGCCAGTGCGGTGATCCGATCGCGGGCATCGGCGAGCACTCCCTCGCGGTCACCGGAGTCTGCTCGTGCCCACGCGTCGAGGTCGTCCAGCTGCGCGGTGAGCCACAGGGCGATGCAGTCGACCAGCACGGGACCAGGCTCCTTGAGCACGGGGACGAGGTCCGCGGTCTCGATCGTCGACCAGGTGGCGGGGCGGCGTCCTCGATGGGTCGAGATCCGCTCCTGCCACTCCGGATCACCTGCCCGCTGGCCGCCGGTCGCGACGTACGTCACCGTGGCGTGGTGGCTCATGACCGACTCCGCGTGGGCCGACTTCCCGGAGCGCGCACCGCCGAGGATGAGGAGGCGGGTGCCCGTGCGTCGGGCATCGGCAGCGGGTGCATCCGTGTCGATCACGTCGAAGTCCTCCGGTAGCTCCATCCCCATCGCTGCGAGGAGGTCATGCAACTGCACTGAGGGCGGGTTGTGGTGGCTGAGATGCGTTGCGCACACGCGGCTGGAGTCGTCGAGGGCTCCGTGTCGTCGCAATGCCTCAATCTGCACCGGGAGCGTGGTGAGGTCGAGATGCCCCGTGCCGTGGTCGGTCGTGCCGCCGAATGTGGCGTCGAGGAGCACGACGTCGAATGCGCGTGAATCGAGGCCGATCTCCGCGGGGTCGAACGGCCCGGTGTCAGTGGCGTAGAGGAGCGTCCGGCCATCGGTGGCCGTCACCGCATAGAGCAGTGCCTCGTCGGCGAGCAGATCGCCGTTGCCATGGCCGTGGCGCGCGGGCAGTGCCTGTGCCTGCACGGTCCCGCGCCGGGTGTCCAGCGCGAGCACGTCGCCCGGGGAGACGCAGTGCAGCTGCACCGGATCCTGCGGGCCGCACCAGTCACGGCACAGGTCGACGGCGGACGGCGGCCCCCACACGTGCAGTTCCCGGGTCGCGTGCGCCCAGGCGCGTGTGAGCAGGAAGGCCGGATGGAGGTGATCGGGATGGCCGTGCGTAAGCAGGACGTGCTCCACGTCGGCGAGGTCGAGCGGCGGGGGCAGGTGCGGTGTCGTGGGGCCGCAGTCGATCAGCACAGTGCCGTCGACGAGTGCTGCACTCGGACGCCGGCTCCGACCCGCTGCACGCTCGGCGCTGCAGGACGTGCACGTGCAGAACGGGTTCGGCCAGCCGTCGGCCGAGCCCGTGCCCAGCAGGGTGATCCGCATGTCAGGACCCGTCACGCTGAGCGGGCACGAAGTCCACGGGCGCCTGGAAGGCGGCCCGTCGGGCCATCCTCCGCAGGGCGAGGAGGATCGGCCGGCCGGCGACCCAGATGAGGACGACGGTCAGCAGGGCCCGGGGGATGTCGTACCCGAGCGAGGTCACCAGGCAGAAGCGCAGCCACGTCACCAGGTTGTCGGTCACGGGAGCACCCGGTGCGAAGGCGAGCTGCTCGGGCAGCGTCGCCAGGAACGGCCAGAACCACAGGTTCATGACGAATCCATAGGCGATGCAGGCGACCGCGGCGTACGCCGACAGCAGCAGCAGTTCACGTCGACCGGTCCAGCTGCGCGGCAGAAGCCCGGCGCCCAGACCGACCCAGGCCGCCGCCATCATCTGGAACGGCAGCCAGGGCCCGACGCCTCCGGTCAGGAGTGCTGACGCGAACAGGCTGATCGCGCCGAGGGCGAAGCCGAATCCGGGGCCGAGGGCGCGGGCGCCGAGGATGAGCACCACCCAGATCGGCTCCAGGCCGGCGGTGCCACCGCCGAGGGGGCGCAGTGCGCAGATGACCGCGCTGAGCACGCCCAGCATCGCAATCGCCTTGGCGTCCATTCCGCCATCGCTCACCTGGGCGAGGACCACGACGAGCAGCACCGGGATGACGATCGCGAAGATCAGGGGTGCGTCTGCGGCATGCGCCACCGCCGCCGACTCCGGAGCGGCGATGAGCGGCCACAGGAACGACACCAGGCCGATCACCGTCGCGAGGGCGATGGCCGCGCGCGAGGCCGTGCCGAGTCGCACGGCGTGCACCGCGGAGGTGGTCGGTGCCGAAGGTGTCACGGGCGCGGTGGTCAGGCTCATCCGGCTGCCTCGCTCTCCTCGAGTGCGAGAGCGACCTGCTGCACGGTCAGCCACGACTGCGGAGCGAGGATCTTGGCCACCTGCGGGGCGAACATCGGTGACGACGTGACCACATGCGACGTGGCTCCGTCGGCGACGATCTCGCCGTCGGCGAGGATCACGACGCGATCGGCGATCTCGGCCACGAGCTCAACGTCATGTGTCGCGAGGACGATGGCGTGCCCGGCGTCGGCGAGGTCGGCGAGGGCCGATGCGAGTCGTGCCTTCGTCGGGTAGTCGAGGCCGCGCGTGGGCTCGTCGAGCAGCAGCAGTGGCGGCCGGGCCGCCAGGATGATGCACAGCACCAGAAGAAGGCGCTGGCCCTCGGACAGATCGCGCGGGTGGACGCCGTCCTCGATCTCAGGTGCCATGAGCGCGAGGAGCGCCCGCGTCGTGCCGGGCTCCGCCGCCGCATCGCGATCCGACGTGCGGCACTCCTCGGCCACGGTGGTCGCCTCGAGCAGGTCGGCAGGCTCCTGCGGGACGAGGCCCACGGCATGCACGAGCTCACCGCCCGACAGGTCGCGCGGATCGCTGCCGTTGACGCGCACGGTTCCGGTTGGCGCGGGCCCCACCCCGACGAGGGCGTTGAGCAGGGTCGACTTGCCGGCGCCGTTGCGGCCCATCAACGCCACGATCTCGCCGGCGCGGGCGCTGACGGAGACATGACGCAGGGCAGGCCGGGTCGCGTAACGCACGCTGATGTCGGTGGCCGTGGCCAGCGTGGCCTGCTCGGTCGACACCGCACGCAGGCGTGGCTGCTGGCCGACGAGGAGATCGCGCAGCGATCCTGCAGCGCGCCGCGCATCGCGCACCGACAGCGGAAGCGGCTGCCATCCGGCGAGCCTCGCTAGCTCCACTACAGGCGGTGCGATCGGGGCGGTGCGCATCATCTCCGCGGGCGCACCGGCCGTGACGGGCAGTCCACCGCCCGGCACGAGCACGATCTGGTCGGCGTACTGCACCACGCGCTCGAGACGGTGCTCTGCCATCACGACGGTGACGCCGAGGTCGTGCACGAGTCGCTGGAGCGCCGCCAGGACCTCCTCGGCGGCTCCCGGGTCCAGGGCCGAGGTCGGCTCGTCGAGGACGAGGACCTTGGGGTGGGCGGACAGCACGGCCCCGATCGCAACGCGCTGACGCTGCCCGCCCGACAGGGTGCGCAGCGCGCGATGGCGGATGTCTGCCAGCCCCAGCAGGTCGAGCGTCTCCTCGACACGGCGGCGCATGACGTCGGGCTCGAGGCCAAGGCACTCCATGCCGTACGCCAGCTCGTCCTCGACGATGTCGGTCACGAAGCCGCTCATCGGATCCTGCGGCACGACTCCCACGAGGTCGGCCAGCTCGCGGGGTGGATGGACGGCGGTGTCGCGCCCATCGATGAGGATGCGCCCCGAGAGCGTGCCGCCGGTGAAGTGCGGCACGAGGCCGTTGATCGCCCGCAGGAGCGTCGTCTTGCCGCTGCCGGTGCGCCCGACGACCAGCACGAGCTCACCCTCGGGGATGACGAGGTCGACGTGGCTGAGCACCGGGCGGTCCTGGCCCGGGTAGGTGATGCTGACGTCGTCGAAGACGATCACACCGCCACCTCCGTGCGATCGGTCGTCGGCTCGACGCGTGTGCTTGCAGCGAGGTCCTCCGGCTCGTCTGCGCGAGTGCCGGCGACAGGGCTGTCGCCCGTGGGCACCGGTGGTGCGGTGACGGCTGGGGTGACCGCGATGAGCAGGGCCGCGAGTGCGAACCAGGGAAGGGCGGGCCAGGCAGGCGGATCGAACGAGGTCGAGAGACCTGGTGCTCCGAGCCACGACCCTGCTGCGAACACGAGCGCCGCACTCACGCCCGCGATGCTCACGCACCACTCGGCCGTCGTCCAGGGATCGGGTCGGTAGCGCGTGCGCACACGGGTGCGTCCGGCGCGGGCGAGGGCGAGGACGGTCGCAGCGGTGCCGAGGACGAGCATCGGCAGGCCCAGCAGGACGGGCGCGTCGGCGGACACGAGGCCGAACACGCCGATGCACGCGGCCACGAGGCCGCCGAGCAGGAGGGCCGACGTGATGCGGCGGTCGCGCGGATGGACGTCTCCGCGCCGGCCGTATCCGCGTGAGTCCATGGCTGCCGCCAGCGTGACCGAGCGCTCGAGAGCGCCCTCGAGCACGGGAATCGCGGAGCCGGCGATGGCACGGACGCCCGAGGTGCGACGGCCGCGCAGGCGACGTGCCGTGCGAAGTCGGTCGACGTCGGTGACGAGCTGGGGGGTGAAGGTGAGGGCCACGACGACGCTGACGCCGAGTTCGTACAGCGCCGCAGGCACGGACTTGAGCAGTCGCGTGGGCGAGGCCAGCGAGTTGGCCGCCCCGATGCAGATCAGGATGGTGGCCAGGCGCAGGCCGTCGTAGAACGCCATCAGGAGCGACTCGAGCATGACGTCGCCGCCGAGACGCACCCCCGCCATCCAGGTGGGAAGGGTCAGGCCGGGCAGCTCGAGCAGGGTGGTCGTGCCCAGTGCCGCGCCGAACAGCACCTGCACGGCGATGCGCACGACCACGACGACGACGCCCAGCTTCAGGAAGAAGGAGAACGAACGGCCCCAGGGCTCCTCCGGGCGACGCGCCTGGACGACGACGGCGGCCACACCGATGAGCAGGAGCAGCAGGAGGGGATTCGTGGTGCGGCTGGCGGCGGCGGCGAGGCCGAGGGCCCAGACCCACCAGGCTCCCGGATGCAGCCAGCGTGCGTTGCGGCTCATGACCGCCGCCGTCGGATCAGCAGGACGGCGAGGGCGCCGAGGCCGAGCAGGGCGACCGCCGCGACGGTCGCGAGCGGTGTGCCCTGCGCGTCGGACGACTGCCGCTGGCCAGCCGCGGCGGACATTCCCTCACCGGCCGTCGCGGGAATCGAAGGAGCGGCGGCTGCCACGGCGCCGTCGTCGACGACGGGCACCTCGACCGGGGAGGTGAGAGCGGACACCTGCGCGTCGTCGAGGATCGGTGCGCACTCGGTCGCCGGGTAGCCGTCGAGGCCGCATACCAGGCCGTTGTCGGTGCGCACCTGGAACACGCTGCGCAGGATCTCGTAGCCGGTGGCATCGACATCGGCCACGACGCACTCGGCGACGGGCTCGAACGGCTGCTCGCCCTCGGGCGCGATGCCCGCGGGCCCCGGGTCGATCACGAGCGCCACGCGCTTGGACCCTTCAGCGGACTGGGTGCCGGAGCAGATCGCGGCGAAGTCCGGTGCTGCGTCCGGTTCGGCATCGCGTGCCGCATTCTCGGTGCTGATCGCGAAGCTCCACCCCTCGATCGCCCCGTCCGGAGGAACCGTGGTGCCCGCGCCCTGGTTGGAGAACGCCCACGTCGGGTCTCCCGGCGCCGACTGCCAGTACGTCCAGTAGCGGTAGGCGGCCGCCTGCGCGGGTGCGGCCAGGAGGGCGACGAGCGCGCACGCCACCGCTGCCGCCACTGCGGCCGGTGCCGTGAGCGTGATCGCCCTCCTGGTCGACATCGCGCTACTTCCGGATGGAGCCGGAGAGGCTGGTCAGCAGGTTCACGCCGCCGAAGGAGGTCGGGTTGGAGCCGGTGGCCTCGGCGACCATGAGCAGCAGCCCGGCGGCTCCGGGGTTCACTCCCGACCCGGTCACGTACTCGCGGGCGCTGGACTTCAGTGCCTTGGCCCCGGCGCTGACGGCCCCCCGGCCCTCGCCGGCCAGGCTCAGCCCGAGGACGGCATACGCAGTCGAGGCGTAGTCAGGTCCGCCCATGGAGGACGGCAGCAGGCCCGACGACGACAGCCCGGCCGCGAGGTAGCTGAGGCCCTTGGCTCGCGCGGTGTTGGTGCAGGCGGGTCGCTCGGCCTTCACGGGCTGCTTCGTCACCGGCAGGGATCCCAGGATGCCGAGGACCCCCTGTGACGTCGACAGTGCATCCGGCCGGCTGCCTCGCTGGTAGGAGTAGCCGCCCCCGTCCGTGCAGGAGCCGGAGACGCTGCCCAGGAATCGGGAGGCCCGTCGGTACGCGTTCAGGCCGTAGGTGTCGCCCCAGGTGTTCGCTGCGGCCATGGCCAGGCCCGTGGAGTTGGCATCGGAATCGCCGCCGGGGAAGTAGGGCCATCCACCATCGGCGTTCTGGTTGCGGCGGATCCAGGCACCGGCGTCCTTGGTCGCGTCCAGGACTCGCTCGAGCAGGGCCGGCTTCAGGGTGATCACGCGCACGTCGTTCAGCGCCGTGAGCGCCATGAGCGCCATGGCGGTGCTGTTGGTGTCGGGGCCGACGTAGTTCGCCGGATCGGGAGCCGCGCACTCGGCGGAGGTGTCGGCCCGGTAGTCCTCGAACGAGCCGTCGGCGCACTGCTGGTCGAGCAGCCAGGTCACGGCGGCCACAGGCGGGGCGACCTCCTGCGCGGCAAGCCCGAGGATCGCGAGGGACTGCCGGAACACCCCGTCGTAGGTGGGGTCGGTCTCGCCGTACAGCCCGCTATCGCCGCCCGCGGCAGACGCGGGCGCGGAGAGGACGGCGCCGGAGAGTACGGCGCAGAGTACGGCGCAGAGTACGGCGCAGAGGAACATCAGAGGACGCGCGAATCGCGTCTGCAGTGAAGACATGGGTGTCCTTCAGGTGAGCGGTGCCGGACCGGAGGGCACGCGTCCTGAAGAAGAACAACCCCGCAGCACCGCTGCGGGGAGCATGGGCCAGGACCCGAGCTCCCGTCCCGTTACCTCGACGGATGGAGCCGCTCGCGTTCGCCAGGTGCTCCGACTCACCTCGATGCCGACCCGTGAGGGCCGATCGCGAGGAACACGGTTGCGGGACAGCGCCGGACTCTCACCGGACTTCCCCTGGACGTCGAACGAGTGGTGTTCAGTTGTGGCGCCATCCGACCACGGCAGCCTGCGGATGTCAAAGGACTCGCGGCAGGTCTACTCCGGTCTGAGGCCCATCGGGCCGTAGACCTCTCGCGCCTACTCCGGTCTCAGGCCCATCGGGCCGTAGACCTCTCGCGCCTACTCCGGTCTCAGGCCCATCGGGCCGTAGACCTCTCGATCCTCCTCCGTCAGGACCACCGACTCCACCCCCGACTCCAGCAGCTCCCGCCAGGTCTCCCCGATCCAGGTCTCGGCATCGGACTGCGACGGGAATGCCTGCGACCGGCCGTCGCCGGCCGGTGTTCCGTCCGCCTGGAGCAGGCGCCACGTCCACGCGCTCATCGGCGCTCGATCGGTGCGCCCCCGCGGCGCACGCGCGGCGGCGGGATGCGCAGGCGGCGCAGCTGGAGGGCGCGCAGGATCGCGTAGAGCGTGATGCCCTTGCGGTCCTTCTTGTCCGGGAACTTCTGCGCGGCCCGGCGGTTGAGAGTGACGAGCAGGATGATGGTGTCGATGGCGATCACCGCCGTGAAGGCGAAGAAGGCCAGCGACACGAAGGACTGCAGTGCCGGGTTCTGGATGAAGCCGAGCACCAGCACGGCGATCGCGACGAAGATGAAGAACTCCGCCACCGTGAAGCGGGAGTCGACGAAGTCGCGGGTGAAGGAGCGGGCGGCCCCCTGGTCGCGGGGCGGCAGGTAGCGCTCGTCCCCGGCCATCATGGCGGCCCGGGCCCGGCCTCGTTCGGCACGCTCACGTTCGCGGGCCGCCTTCTTCGCCGCCTTGGGATCCTTCGGCACCCGCAGCTGCTGCTTGCGCGCCGCCTCCGCCTCCTTGCGCGACGGAGTGGGTCGGCCCTTGGGCGCCTGGGGGTCCTCCGGAGGGGACGAGTCGTCGCTGTCCGAGGTGGCGTCGGGGGTCGGGGGCTGCTTGCGTCCGAACATGATGGTCGAGCCTAACGGGAGAACGGGGCGGACGCCCTGATGGGCTGCGCGGACAGAGGTTAGGCTGGAGGGACAGTCGTCGAGGAAGGGCACCCCCATGGGCCTGTGGCAGCGATTCACCCTGATCTTCAAGTCGAAGGCGAACAAGGCGCTTGACCGAGCCGAGGATCCGCGGGAGACCCTCGACTACTCCTACGAGAAGCAGCTGGAGCTGCTCCAGAAGGTCCGCCGCGGTGTCGCCGATGTCGCGACCAGCCGCAAGCGGCTCGAGCTGCAGATCCAGGGCCTGGCCCAGCAGGAGGTCAAGCTCGAGGAGCAGGCCAAGGCGGCGCTCGCCGGCGGCCGCGAGGACCTCGCCCGTGAGGCCCTGACGCGTCGCAGCGGGCTGCACCAGCAGATCGCCGACCTCCAGGCCCAGCTGGCGACCCTGCAGGAGCAGGAGGAGAAGCTCACGGCTGCGGCCCAGCAGCTCCAGACCAAGGTGGAGTCCTTCCGCACGAAGAAGGAGACCATCAAGGCCACCTACTCGGCGGCCGAGGCGCAGGCGAAGATCGGCGAGGCCTTCGCCGGAATCTCCGACGAGCTCGGCGACGTCGGCCTCGCTGTCCAGCGCGCCGAGGACAAGACGGCCCAGATGCAGGCGCGCGCCGGGGCCATCGATGAGCTGGTCGCCAGTGGCGCTCTCACCGATGTCACGTCGATGGGCAAGGACGACATCACCATCGAGCTCGAGCGCATGGCCAGTGAGAGCGACGTCAACAACCAGCTCGAGGCGATGAAGCGCGAGCTCGAGTCCGGCGGCGGCAAGCCGCAGATCGGCCAGTAGTCCCCACACCAGCACGAGGAGGTCGGAGACACCATGCGCAAGACCCGCTACGGGGTCGATCGCGGGCTCTCCGCCCGGATGATGGGCACGCTGTTCGGCCTCGGGCTGCTCTACGTCGTGCTGGCGGGGCTGCTGCTCGCCCTCGGCTTCAACGCGTGGTTCATCCTGGTGATCAGCGCTGCGCTGCTCTTCGGCCAGTGGTGGTTCTCGGACTCCCTCGCGATGGCGGCGATGCGGGCCGTCGTGGTCACGCCGGAGCAGGCCCCCCAGCTGCATGCCCTCGTCGACCGAGTGTGCGCGATGGCCGACATGGAGAAGCCCCGTATCGGCATCGCCGAGAACGACGCCCCCAACGCTTTCGCGACGGGGCGCTCACCACGTCGGTCGGTGATCGTGGTGACGACAGGTCTGCTCAAGCGCCTTGACCAGGAGGAGCTCGAGGGCGTGCTGGCCCACGAGCTCTCGCACGTTGCGCACCGTGACGTCACCGTCATGACGGTGGCGTCGTTCACGGCGATCCTGGCCGGCTTCATGGCCCGCAGCGTCATGTGGTCCGGTATGGGTCGCAACCGCGACCAGAACACGGCGCTCGTGTTCATGGTCGTCATGATCGTGAGCGTCCTGGTCTACTTCATCTCCTTCATCCTGATGCGCGCACTGTCGCGCTACCGCGAACTCGGTGCCGACCGAGGTGCCGCGCTGCTGACCGGTCGACCATCTGCGCTGGCGCGCGCTCTGCAGAAGATCACCGGCGACATGGCGACCATCCCGACCCGCGACCTTCGGCAGATGGAGCCGATCAGCTCCTTCGCGTTCGCGCCGGCCTTCACCCAGGGGGGCGGCTTCAGCCTCGAGAAGATCATGTCGACGCACCCGTCGCTGGAGAAGCGGCTGGAGCAGCTCGCCCGCATCTCGGCTGAGCTCGGCGAACGGTAGACGGCCGTGGGGTTCCTGGACGCGGTGATGGGCCGCAGGAAGGCGGCCAGGCCCGACCTCGACGCCCTCTTCGCCCTGCCCAATGCGGCCATCAGCCTCCAGGTGAGCCTGGACATGCTCCCCACAGGCCGCGGCTCGGTCGCCTTCCGCGCGCCCGAGGGACGTGCCTTCGCCGACGTCGAGGCGCAGGTGCGCGCCCTCCTCGACGCCGACGGAGGCAGGCCAGTCGAGGTGGCCTCCGACGACTTCGGCTACACGTGGCTCGTCGTGCACACCGACCCCGTCGACCTGCCGGCCGTCGTCACCGACCTGCACGCGGTCAACACCTCGCTCGTCGAGGCGGGGTTCGGCCCGCAGCTGCTGTGCTCGCAGGCGTCCTTCCGCGGACCGGCGGGCGAGCAGCTCGCGCTCGTCTACCTGTACAAGCGCGGCACCTTCTACCCGTTCTGCCCGACGCAGGGGGAGCAGCGCGACAACGTGCTGGAGCTGCGGGTGCGCGACCTGCTCGACGGCGAGCTGCCCCTGGAGCCGGACCTGACGCGATGGTTCGCCGTCTGGGGCGCACCCGGCCTGTGAGCTGAGGTCAGTCGCGGGTGGCGGTCGGCCCCGGGAGGGCCAGCATGCGGTCCAGGGCCACCCGCGCCCAGTGCGCGGTGTCTGGATCGACGGTGATGCGGTTGGGCACCGTCCCGGCGACGAGCGACTCCAGGGCCCACACCAGGTGCGGCAGGTCGATGCGGTTCATGGTGGAGCAGTAGCAGACCGTGCGGTCGAGGTAGACGATCTCCTTGTCCGGATGGCGCTCCGCCAGCCGCTTGACCAGGTTCAGCTCGGTGCCCACGGCCCAGGCGCTGCCGGAGGGTGCGGCAGCGATGGTCGCGATGATCTTCTCCGTCGAGCCGACGACGTCGGCCTTCTCCACGACCTCGTACGAGCACTCCGGATGCACGATGACCGTGACGCCCGGCACGCGCTCGCGCACCTCGTCAACGCAGTCCGGGGTGAACCGACCGTGCACGGAGCAGTGCCCTCGCCACAGGATCATGCGGGCGTTGCGCAGCTGGTCGTCGGTGAGGCCACCGCGCGGTCGCAGGGGGTTGTAGACGACGCAGTCGTCCAGACTCATGCCGAGGTCGCGCACCGCCGTGTTGCGCCCGAGGTGCTGGTCGGGCAGGAACAGCACCTTCTCGCCCTGCTCGAACGCCCACGTGAGGCTGCGCTCGGCATTGCTCGACGTGCATACCGATCCGCCGTGGCGGCCGGTGAAGGCCTTGATGGCCGCACTGGAGTTCATGTAGGTGATCGGCACGGTGACGTCGGCGATGCCCACCTCCTCCAGCACCGACCAGCACTCCTCGACCTGCGCGATCGAGGCCATGTCGGCCATCGAGCACCCCGCTGCCAGATCCGGCAGGACGACCTGCTGGTGCTCCGAGGTGAGGATGTCGGCGCTCTCCGCCATGAAGTGCACGCCCTCGAAGACGATGAACTCGGCCTCCGGGTGCGCCGCCGCCTGCTGGGCCAGCTTGAACGAGTCGCCGGTGACGTCCGCGAACTCGATGACCTCGTCTCGCTGGTAGTGGTGGCCGAGGACGAAGACGCGGTCGCCGAGGGCCTCCTTCGCGACTCGGGCCCGCTCCTCGAGGTCCGGATCGGAGGGGGCCGGCAGGTCGCCCGGGCACACCACGCCGGCCTCGGTGTCGGGGTCCGATCCGTGACCGAGCAGCAGCAGGGCCAGCGGAGTGGGCTCCGGCTCGGTGAAGGAGTGCGCCATGGCGTCAGTCTCCCATCCCGGTCGCGCTCTGCGCGCGCCGCGGCCGAGCGTGTGACGGGGCGGCATGGGAGGATCGGGAATACGTCGGCTCGGCAGCGGGTTGACGACAGCGACGAATACCCGCACGATCCACTGCAGGGCCCGCACCGGGCTCCACCGCAGGAACCACCACGCGAAAGGCAGCGACATGTCGGCAGAGACCACCACCACCGAGACCCCGGTGACCGACGGCATCCTCCTGACCGAGGGTGCGGCGACCAAGGTCCGGACGCTCCTGGAGAGCGAGGGTCGAGACGATCTCTCCCTGCGGATCGCCGTGCAGCCGGGCGGGTGCTCCGGCCTGCGCTACCAGCTGTTCTTCGACGACCGCTCGCTCGACGGCGACGTCGTCCGCGACTTCGACGGCGTCGCGGTGGTCACCGACCGCATGAGCGCCCCCTACCTCTCCGGCGCCACGATCGACTTCGTCGACACGATCGAGAAGCAGGGCTTCACGATCGACAACCCGAACGCGACGGGCTCCTGCGCCTGCGGCGACTCCTTCCACTGATCCCCGGCCCGCAGAGGTCGGCGCAACCCGCCACTGAGCAACTGACCCGTTAGGGTCAGCGATCGTGGCCATTCTCATCACCGGTTCGATCGCAACGGACCACCTCATGACCTTCCCGGGGCGGTTCGCCGACTCCCTCGTCGCCGACAAGCTGGACAAGATCTCGCTGTCCTTCCTGGTGGAGGAGCTGGAGGTCAGGCGGGGGGGAGTGGCTCCCAACATCGCCTTCGGCATGGGATGCCTGGGCCTGCGGCCGGTGCTCGTGGGCGCTGTGGGACCGGACTTCTCGGACTACGAGTCCTGGCTGCAGCGGCACAACGTCGACACCTCCGGCGTGCGGGTGTCGGAGTCGCGGCACACCGCCCGTTTCGTGTGCACGACCGACAGCGAGCAGAACCAGATCGCCTCGTTCTACCCGGGGGCGATGTCGGAGGCCCGCAACATCGAGCTGCGCCCGGTCGTCGACCGCGTCGGCAAGGCCGATGTTGTGCTGATCGGCGCCAACGACCCCGAGGCGATGATCCGCCATACGGAGGAGTGCCGCTTCCGGGGCTATCCGTTCGCGGCCGACCCCTCCCAGCAGCTCGCCCGGATGAGCGGTGAGGAGATCTCCCCGCTCATCGAGGGGGCCCAGTACCTGTTCACGAACGAGTACGAGTCCGCGCTGATCCAGCAGAAGACCGGCTGGTCGGACGCCGACCTCAATGCGATGGTCGAGGTGCGCGTCATCACCATGGGCGACCAGGGCGCCCGGGTGCTCCGGCGTGGGGCGACCGAGATCGCCGTGCCCGTGACCGAGGAGGACCGCCGGGCCGACCCCACCGGTGTGGGCGACGCCTTCCGGGCGGGCTACCTCAGCGGCCAGTCCTGGGGGTTGAGCGACGAGCGCTCCGCCCAGCTCGGGGCCCTGCTCGCCACCTACGTCATCGAGACCATCGGCACGCAGGAGTACGAGCTGGCGCGCACCCACTTCCTCGAGCGGATGGCGCGCGCCTACGGTGACGACGCAGCCGCGGAGGTCGAGCCGCACGTGGTGTGCCCGCGGCCATGAGCCTTCGATCCGTGGGCTGAACGGTCCGACACCGTGCTCATCGACCCCGGTCCGTGCCTGTGGCTCCTGCCCGATCCGGCGGCCGCGGAACCCGGTGAGGACGTTGTCGCGGTCGGAGCCGACCTCGACCCGTCGACGGTGCTCGAGGCCTACCGACGCGGCATGTTCCCGATGCACCTGGCCTCCGGGCCGCTGGCCTGGTGGTCTCCCGATCCCCGCGGTGTGCTGCCGCTGGACTCCCTGAGGGTCAGCCGCTCGCTGCGGGTCTCGTGCCGCCGGTTCACGTGCACCGTCGATGCGGACTTCGCCGGCGTGATGGCGGGCTGCCGCGAACGTCGCACCGACGGCGCCTGGATCACCGATGCGTTCGTCGCGACCTACACCCGGCTGCACGAGATGGGCTGGGCCCACTCCGTGGAGGTGTGGGACGACGACGACCTCGTGGGGGGCCTCTACGGCATCGAGGTGGGCGGGCTCTTCGCAGGGGAGTCGATGTTCCACCGTGCGCGGGATGCGTCGAAGGTCGCCCTGGTGGAGCTGGTGTCCCGACTCGCCGCCGGTCCCGGCCCATCGTCAGAGCGGCTCCTCGACGTGCAGTGGCGCACGGACCACCTCGGGTCGCTCGGGGCTCGCGAGATCCCGCGGGCGGAGTACCTCGGACGGCTCGCCGTGGCGCTCGGCATGCCCGCCGCCCTGGGGGCCTGAACCGGCTCAGGCGAGGGTCGCCCGGGCGGCCGCGAGCGCCTCGGGCAGGACGGCCAGGAATCCGTCCACGGTCTGCTGCGTGCACCCGTAGGGCAGGGAGACGCGCACGGAGGCGTCGGCGGCGATGCCCATGGCAGCCAGCACCTGGCTGGGCATGCGCACGTCGGATGTGCAGGCCGAGCCGCTCGCGACGCTGTAGCCACGGCGGGACAGCTCGTCGACGACGGCCTCACCGGTCACTCCCGTGCACGTGAACGTGACGATGTGCGGGAGGCGGTCCTCCGGATCGCCCATGACCTCCACGCCGTCGGCGATCCGGGGGAGCTGCTCCCGGATCACCGCGGTGAGCGTGCGGATGCGGTCCGCCTCGGCCGCGGCCATCGGCAGCAGCTGCTCCAGGGCGGTGGCCGCCGCCGCGGCTCCGGCGATGTCCGGGAAGCCGCTGACCCACCCACGGTCGGGGTTCTCCTCCGGCGTCCAGCCGACGTGGCGGCGCACGGCCAGCACCCCGACTCCGGCCGGCCCCGCCCAGTCGCGCGCCGAGGCCGCCAGGACATCCCAGTGGGCCGGCATCGGGTCGCGCCCGATGACCTGCACCGCGTGCACCAGGAGCGGGACGCCGGCCCGACGGGCGCGCTCGTGGACCTGCTCGAGCGGCTGGCGGGTGCCGACCTCGGGGTTGGCGGCCTGCACGGCCAGTACGGCAGGTCCCTGGGCCAGTGCGCGATCGAGATCGTCGAGATCGAGCCGGCCGGTCCGGTCGACCGCGATCAGGTCGACGTCGGCGGCCAGGGCTCGCGCCGGGCTGAGCACGGCCAGGCTCTCCACGCTCGACGCAGCGACGGCCCCGCCCCGCCTGAGCAGGCCCTGCAGCGCGCTCGCGACGGCGGTGGGTCCCGACGATGTCCAGTAGGCCTCATCGCGGTCGATCCCCAGCGATGTGGCGATGCTCTGACGCGCGGCATCGAGCACGAGTCCGGCCCGGCGACCCTCGTGGTGCAGCCGCGCGGGGTCGCTCCAGGCCTGCTCGGCCGCGGCCAGCCAGGCCCGTCGTGCGGCCTCCGTCAGGGGCTGACCGCCGACGGCGTCCAGGTATCCCGAGGGCGGTCGTCCGACCGGCGACGCCTGCGACGGGTCCTGTGACATGGGCCCACGGTATCCACCGCGACAGGGCCGGATGAGGGGCCCGTCACACTGCGCGGGTGAGTCCGGTGAGGTGTGAGGAGGTGCGCTAGTCTCGCGTCATCCACTTGTGAGGAAGGTGTTCGGTGCGGCAGTCGAGCCACGCGCGCTTCGTGGGATTCGCAGGAGTCGCGGGATCCGCGCGACGTCAGGGCAGGGGCCGGGGTCCGCGGCGGGCCCTGGCGGTCGGTGCCGGAGCGGTCGTCGCCGCCCTCGTCCTGACCGGATGCAGCGTCAACGAGATCGTCTTCCTCGACCTCCCGGAGCCGGTCACCAAGGAAGGCCTGATCATCCAGAACCTCTGGGAGGGCTCCTGGATCGCCGCCTGGCTCGTGGGCATCCTCACGTGGGGCCTGATGCTCTGGGCGTCCTTCGCCTACCGCCGCAAGCACAAGGACGACACCCCCGAGCAGACCGCGTACAACGTCCCGATCGAGATCCTCTACACGGTCCTGCCGCTGATCATGATCCTCGGGCTGTTCTTCTTCACCGCCCGCGACCAGTCCGAGATCCTCACGGTCAGCAATGACCAGGACGAGACGGTCGAGGTGGTCGGATTCCGCTGGAACTGGGCCTTCAACTACCTCGACCAGGATGCCTATGCCGTGGGCACCCCCGACGTCCCGGCGGAGCTCGTCCTGCCGGTGGGGGAGAAGATCCGCTTCGAGCTGGTCTCCCCGGACGTCATCCACTCCTTCTGGGTGATCGACTTCCTGTTCAAGATGGACGTCATCCCCGGCAAGCGGAACGTCTTCGAGCTCACCCCCGACAAGACGGGCGTCTACGCGGGCAAGTGCGCCGAGTTGTGCGGCACCGAGCATGCCCGCATGCTCTTCACGGTGCGGGTGGTGGAGCAGGCCGAGTACGACCAGTACATCGCCGACCTCAAGGAACGGGGCCAGGGTGGCCTCTTCGACACAGGCATGAGCACCGACGAGGGGCAGATGCCGGATGAGAGGACGATATGACGATCCTGAGTGAGCCGCCCGTCACCTCGACGGAGTCGACTCCTGCCGATCGCAAGGCCGCCCGCAAGCGCTCCTTCGGGGCTGCCGCGGTGAGCTGGGTGACGTCCACCGACCACAAGGTGATCGGCTACATGTACCTGGTCACCGCGACCATGTGGTTCTTCATCGCCGGCCTCATGGCCCTGGCCATCCGCGCTGAGCTCGCCGCCCCGGGGATGCAGTTCATCTCCCTCGAGCAGTACAACCAGCTGTTCACGATGCACGGCACGATCATGCTGTTCCTGTTCGCCACGCCCCTGTTCGTGGGCTTCGGCAACGTGATCATGCCGCTGCAGATCGGCGCCCCCGACGTCGCGTTCCCCCGCCTCAACATGCTCGGCTACTGGCTGTTCCTGTTCGGCGGCCTGACCGTGGCCCTGGGCTTCATCACCCCCGGTGGCGCCGCCGCCTTCGGGTGGTTCGCCTACGCCCCGCTGAGCAACGCGGTGTACTCCCCGGAGGTCGGCGCAGACCTGTGGTACCTCGGCCTGGCCATGGGCGGTCTCGGCACCATCCTCGGCGGCGTCAACTTCATCACCACGATCTTCACCATGCGTGCGCCGGGCATGAC
>VFQT010001878.1_pt1 | contig 23330 bp, 22 predicted proteins | sample 3512381 | NCBI WGS metagenome assembly VFQT01 (sample SAMN10412376, study PRJNA504923) | tailings metagenome | isolation source: Relicate 2 Philex TSF3 active mining site | place: Philippines: Tuba, Benguet | collected 2017-08-29
CAGCCCCAAAACGCTTGGCCACTCTCTCAGCAAGATTGTCTTTCATGGTGTAGTCAACCACTTCAGGCGCTTTAAATACTTCACGAGCAACACCATCAACAGTACCCAGTGCATCTGTTAGACCTAACTCAACACTTTTTGCACCATTCCACACCAAACCAGAAAACATTTCTGGAGTCTCTTTTAAACGATCCCCACGACCATCACGCACCACCTTGATAAATTGCTGATGAACTTCAGACAACATTTCTTGAACGAAAGCTTTTTGCTTAGGATCTTCTTTGCTAAACGGATCTAATAAGGCCTTATTTTTTCCTGCCGTAATAGCGCGACGCTCAATACCTAATTTATCCATAAGACCAGTCACACCAAAACCATTCATGATCACACCCACTGATCCAACCAAACTGGCTTTATCAACAAATATCTTATCGCCTGCTACTGCTACGTAATAACCACCCGAAGCGCAGATCTCTTCAACAACTACATGCAATGGTTTTTCTGGATATTTGGCACGCAAACGCAAAATTTCATCATGAATAATCCCTGATTGCACTGGTGAGCCGCCCGGGCTATTGATACGCAAAATGACACCAACACTTTCATGACTTTCAAAAGCGGCTTTCAGTGAGGCATTGATGGCATCAGCACTGGCTTTTGTATCAGGCGCGATCTCACCTTGCAAATCCACCAAGGCGGTGTGCTTACCTAAAGCAGACTTACCACCCCAATCTAGATCAAATAGATTAATAGCCACACCAACAAAAACCACCAAAGTCATTAAGCGCACTGCCGTTCTCCAACGACGTCCTCGACGTTGCTCTTTGAGGTTCTCTAACAAGAGGTGTTCTAGGGCTTGACGTTCCCAGACTTTTTCATCTGACATGTGATGCCTTTTTTAATTTCAGTGTTGTTGGTAATTAATGAGTATGTAAGAGCTTAATCTTTTTAGGCGTTTCCTGCCAACCAATCAGATAGTTCTGAGACATTATTGACACATACCAAGGGGTTCTCAGTCTTGAGCACATGTTCTGGGTGAGCACCGTAAGTCACAGCAACCGCATCCGCACCAGCATTATTGGCCATCAACAAATCATGTGTGGTGTCACCAATCATGAGCATTCTCTCCATGGGCACCATCAATGATTCAGATAACTCAATCAACATGGCCGGATGAGGCTTAGAGAAAGTTTCATCAGCTGTGCGGGTGTCATCAAATAAATCTTCAAGTGCATGAAAGCCTAATGAGCGATCCAAGCCCTTGCGGCTTTTACCCGTGGCAACTGCCAACATATGCCCCTTGTCTTTGAGGCCATAAAGCAAATCTCTGGCGCCCTCAAATAAACTGAGCTCGTGATCCTTGCTCAAATAATGAAAACGAAAACGATCAATGAGCTTGTAGTGGTCGTCAACAGACACCGTCGGACAAGCCTTGCGCAACGACTCCTGAATACCCAAACCAATCACATGGCTTGCCATTGAATCATCAGGTACTGGTAAAGCTAAATCTCTGCAAGCATCCTGTATGCATTTCACAATCGTCGGAGTGGAATCCATCAGGGTTCCATCCCAATCCCAAACGATCAGCTCGTAACGCAGTGAAGTTGATGACATATTTAAATGACAGGATTTTCTAAAACGCCAATACCGTCAATTTGAATCTTGACACTATCGCCTTTTTTCAAGAAACGTGGTGGCTTAAATCCCATCCCAACACCACTAGGCGTTCCAGTCGCAATCACGTCGCCCGGATAGAGAGTCATGCCAGCAGAAATAGACTCAATCACTGTAGGAATATCAAAAATCATTTGATTGGTATTGCCATCTTGACGTAACTCACCATTCACCCAGCACTGAATCTTGGTATTTTTTTCATTAATCTCATCCGCAGAGACCAACCAAGGACCCATTGGACAAAAGGTATCAAAGCTCTTACCAATATGAAACTGCACATGCTTGGCCTGCACATCGCGCGCACTCACATCATTAATGATCGTGTAACCCCACACATACTTCATAGCATCCGTTTTACTAATGGCTTTGCCTTTTTTTGCAATCACCACAGCTAACTCCGCCTCGTAATCCACCTCTTGGGTAGCCGCAGGATGGCTATCGATTACCATGCGCGAGGCAATCACAGTCTCTGGCACCTTACTAAACACCACAGGATGTTTTGGTAGATTTGCCATAGATCCTTGCGCCTCACCCAACTTGCTATCTTTAATTTCTTTAACGTGATCTAGGTAGTTTTTACCCACACAAAAGATATTTCTTCTTGGCTTTGGAATCGGCGCCAGTAAACAGACCTCTTTCAGTGCAACTGCCTGCCCCATAGTAGGCAAGGCCTGACCCTCAGCCATCATCTCAATGATGCTAAGCGCGCCACGTTGCGCAGCTTCTTTGTTTAATTGATACGGCGTGACTGTTTGTAAATCATCAGACACAACACCCACGTATTGATCAGACTTGTATTGATATGCAGCTAATTTCATTTTGTCTCCAGCTTTTTTGGTTTCTTTTTTTGTTTCTTCTTTAGTTTTTTATTTTTCTTTTTATTATTTTATGGTTGGGCCAATTTTTCAAATGCTTCAGGTATGTCAGCCTCAAAAGTCATTTTTTCTTCAGTTTTCGGGTGCACAAAAGATAAATGTCTTGCATGCAACATCAAACGCTTTGGCCTCAAAACTTTATCTAAGTCTTGATCACCATATTTGTCGTCACCCAAGATTGGGTGGCCATAGCTTTGTAAGTGAACTCGGATTTGGTGGGTGCGGCCAGTTTTAAGTTGCGCCTCAACAAGACTGCATAAACCATCGTGATAATTGGCTTTCACCCTGATATTAGTGTGACTCGGTTGACCACCATCACTGGCCACCCTCACTCTTCGCTCACCGTTGGGTAATAAATACTTTAATAAGGGGTATTTCAGCGCAATCGACTTGTTAGACACTGGCAGACCACCATGCACTATTAATAAATAGCGCTTTTCCATTTTTCCTTCTCTGATCTGCTCATGCAGATGAACCAAAGCACTGCGCTTTTTGGCCAACATCAAAATGCCAGAAGTGTCACGATCAAGCCTATGAACTAATTCTAAGAACTTGGCGTCAGGTCTTTGGGCTCTCATCGCCTCAATCAACCCCAAAGACACCCCAGATCCACCATGAACAGCGATTCCTGATGGTTTATCAACCACCAAAATGCTGTCATCTTCGTATAAAACTGTTATTTCTGAGCTTATTTTCTTGGAAATGTAGTCATTAGTCGGGGCTTTCGCTTCAGAAACCCTCATCGGAGGCAACCTTAAAACGTCACCCTCTTGGATTTTTTGACTGGCATCCGCCCTTTTTTTGTTAATTCGGACCTCTCCGGAACGAATAATTCGATAAATATGCGTTTTTGGCACCCCTTTGGCCATACGGAATAGGAAGTTATCTAGCCTTTGGCCAGCTTCTTCAAATAAAACAATGTGTTGGGTTACCGAATTACTGTTCATATGTCATATAATGACCTATCTTGCTGCGCAACATCAAATTTATAGTTTGAATAGTGATGCGCCAAGCTCGGTTCGAAATAGCCGAATGATATTTCCAGGGTTCGCCTCTCCCCTGAAGTAATGAGACGCAAAGTTGGCTGGCATAGTGCCGCGAACTGCGAAACAGATAAAAGAATTTAAGCGCGCGCTGACCCGCAAAGAAGAATAAGTCAGCGAGCGTAGTGAAGTAAGTCATCACAGAGGATTGTCTCGCACAATCCTTTCAATTCCGTTTCGCGCCCCGCGATGGCTGCCAAGCCGAAGTACGGAGAAAATTTAAATGAAACGAATGTTGTTTAACGCTACACAGCAAGAAGAGCTGCGCGTAGCGATTGTTGATGGCCAAAAGCTAATCGATATTGATATTGAAACTTCTGGACGTGAACAACGCAAAGGCAATATCTACAAAGGCGTGATCACACGCATCGAACCATCCCTAGAAGCATGCTTTGTGAACTATGGTGAAGAGCGTCATGGCTTTTTGCCATTTAAGGAAGTTTCGCGCGCTTACTTTAAAGAAGGTGTTGATGTTCGTAACGCAGGCATTAAAGATGCATTGCGCGAAGGCCAAGAAATCATCGTTCAGGTAGAAAAAGAAGAGCGTGGCAATAAAGGTGCCGCCCTTACTAGCTTTATCTCTCTAGCTGGTCGTTACTTAGTATTAATGCCTAACAACCCACGTGGCGGTGGTGTATCTCGCCGTATCGAAGGCGAAGATCGCAACGAATTACGTGAGGCAATGAGCCAATTAACAGTTCCAGATGGCATGAGCATCATTGCCAGAACTGCTGGTATTGGCAGAAGTGCTGAAGAACTTCAGTGGGACTTGAACTACTTGATGCAGCTTTGGAAAGCCATTGATGAAGCAGCCAGTGGTAATCAAGCGCCATTATTGATTTACCTTGAGTCTAGTCTTGTGATCCGCGCGATCCGTGACTACTTCCAACCAGATATTGGCGAAATCTTGATCGATACCGACGAGATTTACGAACAAGCCAGCTCGTTCATGTCTGTGGTGATGCCTGACAACATGTCACGCGTTAAGCGCTATCAAGATGACGTGCCTTTGTTCTCACGCTTCCAAATTGAACACCAAATTGAAACAGCGTACTCACGCACAGTATCACTACCATCTGGTGGCGCGATTGTGATCGACCACACAGAAGCTTTGGTATCTGTGGACGTTAACTCAGCACGCTCAACCCGTGGTTCAGATATTGAAGAAACTGCTGCAAGAACCAACTTAGAAGCTGCTGACGAATTAGCTCGTCAAATGCGTCTTCGTGACTTGGGCGGTTTGATTGTGATCGACTTCATTGACATGGAGTCTTCTAAGAATCAAAAAGATGTTGAGCAACGCTTAAAAGATGCCTTGCGCCATGATCGCGCTCGCGTACAAATGGGCAAGATCTCTCGTTTTGGTCTATTAGAGTTATCACGTCAGCGTCTACGCCCTGCACTATCTGAAAGCAGTAACGTTACTTGCCCACGCTGTAACGGCACAGGCCACATTCGCGATACAGAATCATCAGCATTGCAAGTTCTTCGCATCATTCAAGAAGAGGCGATGAAAGAAAATACCGCAGCTATCCACTGCCAAGTACCTGTGGATGTTGCAGCATTCTTGTTGAATGAAAAACGTGCTGAAGTGATCAAAATTGAGAGCCGTTTCAAAGTAAATGTTTTGTTATTACCTAACAAGCATCTAGAAACACCTCACTACAAATTAGAGCGTTTGCGCCATGATGATCCTCGTTTAGATGATCCTAAGGCTAGCTATGCCATGGCTGAAGAAGCCAGCAAAGAGCTTGAGTCAGACACGATTCTTAATCGTAAAGCTGAAGAAGCCAAACCGCGCCAAGAGGCAGCTGTTAAAGGTGTCCGCCCAAGCCAACCAGCGCCAACAAGCGTGCCACGTGCAGAACGTAAAGCAGCTGACGAAAAACAATCTTCTGGCGGTCTAATTGGTTTCATCAAGAAACTATTCGGCGCCAAAGAAGAAGTTAAGCCAACTGAAAAACGTCAAGCAGGCAACCGCGATGGTCGCAACGGCGATCGCAACCGTAATCGCAACAATCGCAACCGTAATCGCAACAAAAACGAAGCGGGCGAACGCAACCAAGCAAATCGTGATGCTGCTAGCGGTGAGGAAAAGTCTGAGAGCAAGGAAGCTCGTCAGCCAAATCAACGTAATGGCCGCAATCAACAACGCCAAAACAAGCCTGAAGCCAATCAAGAAGGTAAAGCAGAACAAGCTAAAGACTTGTTAACGCATAGCGAGGTACCTCAAGCTACTGAAGGCGGTGAAGGTGATGAGCGTCGCCGCGGTCGTAATCGCCGCGGTCGCAACCGTGGCCGTGATCGTGCAGAGCGTGGTGAGAACAATACTGAAGCAAGCGTAGAAGCATCTACATCATCTGAGTCTATCGCTACTCCTGCACCAGTTGTGGCTGTAGCTGTTAGCGAGACAGCAGAAACTAACTATGCTGCGCCAGCACCATCATCAACACCGAGTGTTGTTGCTGACCCTGCACCTGTGGTTAATACTGCACCTGTGGTTGCTGCCACACCAGTGGTTGCTGCTGAAGTTGCAGCTCCTGTAGCGCCAGCACCTCTACCAAAAGTGGAGTTCAAGCCGCTACAAACTTCAGAACTTACCTCTGTGATCGAATCAGCCGGTATGGTATGGGTTAATACAGATCACCAGAAACTTGAAGAAGTTCGTGCACAAATTGCTGCTGAACCAGCTATTGTTTACCCACCACGTGAACCAAAACCACCTGTTGAGATTTCAACAGGTCCTATGGTTCTAGTAGAAACCGGTGGGAAAGAACAAACGATTCAAAAGTAAGATTAAAAGGTAATAAAAGTAACTTAGTTCTACAATGAGGGATATGTCAGAAAGAGTCATACCCCTCATTGATGAACGCCAAAGAAAGATTGGCAGCCACATTCCGGTAATACCCCCGCAATTGGTGGCTCCTAATGGTCTTCTCGCTGATACACGCGGTCGCAGACTTCACGATTTAAGAATTTCAGTCACTGATCGTTGCAACTTTCGCTGCACTTATTGCATGCCGAAAGAAGTATTCGACAAGGATTACCCCTACCTATCTCATGGGGATTTGTTGAGCTTTGAAGAAATCACCCGCTTAGCAAAAATTTATATCGATCATGGTGTTGAAAAGATTCGTCTTACTGGTGGCGAACCACTGTTACGCAAACATCTTGAAACACTCATTGAACAACTAGCATCACTGCGTACTCTCAGTGGCAAACCTTTAGATTTAACACTGACAACCAACGGCAGCTTGCTGCGTAAAAAAGCTCGCACATTAAAAGATGCTGGCCTTACTCGCATGACCGTGAGTTTGGATGGTTTGAATGATGCAGTTTTCCAGCAAATGAATGATGTTGGCTTTCCGGTTGGCGATGTATTAGATGGTATCGAAGCGGCACGTGAAGTTGGCTTTGAAAATATCAAAGTCAATATGGTGGTTAAAAAAGGTACCAACGACCACGAGATCATTCCGATGACCAAGCACTTCAAAGGCACTGGTGTAATTTTGCGCTTCATTGAGTTCATGGACGTGGGTGCATCCAATGGTTGGGATATGACTGAAGTATTACCTTCAGCAGAAGTGATTGAAAAAATTAATTCAGTATTTCCGCTTACCAATATTGACCCTAACTACCCTGGCGAAGTTGCAGAGCGCTGGAGATATCTTGATGGCTCAGGCGAAGTGGGTGTTATCTCGAGTGTTACTCAGGCGTTCTGTAAAGACTGTAGCCGTGCTCGCTTATCAACAGAAGGCAAGATGTATCTCTGTCTATTTGCTACAGAAGGTCATGATCTCAAAGCATTACTGAGAGAAGGTAAATCTGATTTAGAAATCAGTAATGCTATTGCTCAAGTATGGTCACATCGTACCGATCGCTACTCAGAGTTGCGTGGCTCACCCGAATTAGCTGGCAAAGCAAAAGTAGAAATGTCTTACATTGGCGGTTAATCCAATCGCCATTAAACTATTCCAACAATGAGTAACTTACCTAGCTTAAATTCTGTGGTGACTTGCATGTCAGACTATGACCCTGAGTCACTTCGAGTCGACCAAGCCATCAAAATTGTTCAGGATTTTGTGCGCCCAGGCTCACTAGCACTCGCCACTGAATCCGTCGGAATCTACGATGCGCTTGGTCGCATCTTAGCCAAAGATATTATTTCCCCTATCAATGTACCTGCAGCAGACAATTCTGCAATGGATGGTTACGCCTTTGCTGGTTCATCAATTGCCAAGAGCGAAGTAACTACGCTGACCATGATTGGCAAAGGTTTAGCTGGCAACGCTTTTGCAGGTCAAGTAGGTCCTGGGCAATGTGTGCGCATCATGACAGGTGCGGTAATGCCTGAGGGCTGTGACACGATGATTGCCCAAGAAATGGTAACGGCTGATGGCGATCAGATCAGCTTTAAATCATCACAAATTAAGGCGGGCGATAACCGCCGCCTAAAAGGTGAAGACCTAAGTGCAGGACAACCAGCATTGCTTGCTGGGAAAATCATCCGACCTTCTGATTTGGGTTTAATTGCTTCATTAGGGATTGGTACGGTTGAAGTGAAACGTCGTCTGCGAGTTGGCTTTTTTTCAACTGGTGATGAACTACGTTCCATCGGACAAACATTAGATGACGGTTGCGTATACGACAGCAATCGTTACACACTCTTTGGCATGCTCTCGCGCTTAGGCGTTGAGCTTCATGATTTTGGCGTGGTACGTGATGAACCAGATGCAATGCGCGCCGCATTTAGTCAAGCTGCCGCGACTTGTGATGCCGTGATTACCTCCGGCGGGGTGTCTGTTGGAGAAGCTGACTACACCAAACAAATCATGCGTGAACTAGGTGATGTGAGCTTTTGGAAAATCGCCATGCGTCCTGGCCGACCAATGGCTTTTGGCTCGATCAAAAGTGATAACCATCAAGCAGTGTTATTTGGACTACCTGGCAACCCAGTTGCAGTGATGGTCACTTTCTATCAATTTGTACGTAATGCTTTGCTATCCATGAGTGGCGCAACTGATGTTGCCCCGCTTGTGATGCAAGCCAAAACTGTTGAAGCTATCCGCAAACGTCCTGGCCGCACAGAATTTCAACGCGGCGTTTTATCTACTGATGCCACTGGCACCAGAACAGTGCGAATTACTGGTGCCCAAGGCTCTGGCGTCCTCAGGTCTATGAGTGAAGCAGATTGCTTCATCGTTTTAGAGCATGATCAGGACCAAATCAAGGCGGGTGACACTGTGGGCGTGGTTCTCTTTGAAGGCTTGGTATAAAGATTTTCTGTTGTTTTTGTTATTGCGTCGCAACATTATCAAGAAAATTAGTTTAGAATCGCGTCTACAGAACTAACCCCCACCGTTGATTTAAAAAATGCCAAGCACCAAATACACTAAAAAAGAAGTTGTTTATGTAGACCCTCTACACACAGCCAAAACGCTGGTGTTGGTTTACTTGAGCTTTTCTGTACCAGTGGTATTGCTTGCTCTTTTTGTAGCATTTATCAGAGATGGTGAATTACCTGGCTTCACAGTGATTTCAGCATTGATCCTCAATGCTTTGATTGGCTTTGGCTTACTTTGGTTAGCTTGCAAGGTATACAACTGGGTAGCTGAAAAGTTTGGCGGCATTGAAGTGGCTGTTCGCGAAACCACTGTCACTGACACCAAACCCGTTTCTTCTCAAGACTAATCTCTAGTCTGCTTGTTCTAGCTAATTTCTTTTTTATTTCTTATTTATTTCTTTTCTTATTTGTTTCTTTTCTTATTTTTTAAGTTAGTTAGGCTTTTAATAAGTTAGGTGGCGTCTTGCCCGCTAAACCAGCCAAGCAATTTTCAATCGCTAACTCAATCATCGCTCGCCTAGTTTTTTCTGTGGCACTTGCAATGTGCGGGGCTAAAACAACATTTTTAAGTGCTAAAAGCTCAGGTCGAACAGCTGGCTCGCCTTCAAACACATCAATGCCCGCAGCAAATATTTTGTTCTCTTTTAGTGCTTTTGCCAAAGCCAACTCATCCACAATTCCACCACGCGCGATGTTCACCAAAGTAGCAGTAGGCTTCATCATGTTCAATTCTTTTTCACCAAAGAGGTGGTGATTTTCAGGGGTGTAAGGCATCACCAAAATAATGTGATCAGACTCTTTTAATAAGGTGTCTCGGTCCACATAAGTTGCACCACACTCTTTTTCTAAATCGGCTGATAAACGTGAGCGGTTGTAATACTTCACGTTCATATTAAAACCACGCGCACGCCTAGCAATTGCTTGCCCAATACGTCCCATACCCATGATGCCCAAAGTACTGTGATGAATATCCATCGACAATGGCGTGTCATAAATAGAAAACTTCTTCCAGTTACCAGCCCTTAACCAATGCTCACTCTCAGTCACCCTTCTAGCCGTGGCCATTAATAAGGCAAAACCAAAATCAGCAGTGGTATCGGTTAATACATCTGGCGTATTGGTGGCCATCACATTAGCCGCACCAAAAGCAGCCATATCAAAGTTGTTATAGCCCACGGCAATATTTGAAACAATTTTGAGTTGCGGTGATGCTTTGAGGATGTCAGCATCAACTCGTTCACCGCCCGTCACAATCGCTGCATCTTTATTAGTCATTGCAGCTTTGAGGTCTTCAGCGCTCCACAAGCGATCCTCTTGATTAGATTGCACATCAGCCACCTGCTCTAATCTGGCCAAAATATCGGGGAAAATAGCTCTAGCCACCAAAATCTTAGGTTTTTGCACCTGTTCGGACATCTTGATCTCCTGTTTTTACTATTCTTATGTGTTTTTCCGAGACTTTTTGCTCGTCAGATGATTGTATGTCATTGATTTAAATCATATGAAAATTACTAATTCATCTAAATAAACTGGGTTTATGGCCAAGATTGTTCTCACACTAAGATAAAATAACGCTTTTCGTCTTATTTGAAATTATTGCCATGACATATGTAGTTACCGAAGCCTGTATTCGTTGCAAATACACTGATTGCGTAGATGTATGCCCTGTAGACTGCTTCCGCGAAGGCCCTAACTTTTTAGCTATCGACCCTGATGAGTGTATTGATTGCGCTGTTTGTGTTCCAGAATGTCCAGTGAACGCTATTTATGCTGAAGATGATGTGCCAGGCGATCAACAAGAGTACATCAAACTCAACGTTGAACTTGCTGCTAAATGGCCATCGATTACAAAGTCAAAAGAAGCCCTTCCTGATGCTGAAGCATGGAAAGACGTTAAAAATAAATTGGGTGAATTAGTTCGCTAACTAATCATTAAAGACCCTACTCAATCGCCTGCTATAGCAGGCGTTTTCATTTTGTTGTACCGTAAGCACTACTTCATAGTAGCAACCCAATTCGATGGGAAGATTGCGTGTCAGAACAGAATCAACAAAATCATTTAAACCAAGCTTGTATTAAAACCGATGCACTAGTAATTGGTGCGGGACCCGTTGGTTTATTTGCTATTTTTCAATTAGGTTTACAAGGTATTCAATCTCATGTGATTGATACCCTAGCTCATGCTGGTGGTCAGTGTGCAGAACTGTATCCCGACAAACCCATCTATGACATCCCAGGTATTCCCTATTGCACTGGCTCAGAATTGGTCAGCAATCTTTTAGAACAGATTAAACCCATGAACGCCACCTTTCATTGGGGGCAAGAAGTTTGTGGTTTGATACGTCTTCCCAATGGTGAATTGAAGGTGTCAACAAATCAAAATACCTTCATCACTAAAACGATTGTGCTTGCCACCGGTGTTGGGGCATTTAAACCAAAGACATTGAATGTTGATGGGATCGATGTCTTGGTTGGCAGCCATGTGTTTTACCACCCAGATGACTTATCCTCATTCAAAGATTTAGATGTCGTGATTTATGGCGGCGATGAAAGCGCCGTGAACGCCGCCATTGAATTAAGCAATACAGCCAAAAGTGTCACATTAATGCATCGTCGAGATGTTTTAAAAGCACCCGATGAGTTGTTGGCAACATTTGAACAACTACGCACCAGTGACCAAGTAACTTTTAAAGCTGGGCAAATCACTGAGCTATCAAGAAGCAACACACCCAGCCAAGAAATCAAAGTTACAAACCCAGATGGCAGCACCAACCATCTAAAGTTCGATGCCTTGTTGGTTTATCTGGGCATCTCACCTCAACTGGGTCCGATCGCTGATTGGGGAGTAGATTTAGAACGCAAACAAGTTCCTGTTGATACCGCTAAGTTTCAAACCAATGTACCAGGTATTTTTGCGGTCGGCGATATCAACACCTACCCAGGCAAAAGAAAGTTAATTGTGAGTGGTTTTCATGAGGCAACACTGGCTGCTTTTGCTTGTGCAGAATTGATTCATCCTAATGAACCAATACAGCTGCAGTACACAACGACTTCTACAAAATTACACGAAATTTTAGGAGTCGCGAGACATCGCTCTTGAAAGAATGATCACCGGCAATAAGCCAGCCAAAACAATTGTTAGTGCTGGCCAAGCTGCTTCAGCTAAACGCTCATCAGCCGCCAGTTGATATGTGATCACTGCCAAGGTATCAAAGTTAAATGGCCTCAATACCAAAGTAGCCGGCAACTCTTTCATCACATCCACAAATACCAATAAGCCAGCAGTTAACAAACTGCGTCGCAATAACGGTAAATGTATTTTGGTGAGTAACTCCCATTTGCCAGAGCCTAAACTCATAGCGCTGGCATCCATACTTGGAGTGATTTTGCTCAAGCCCGCTTCCACCGTTTGCAAACCAGAAGATAAAAAGCGAGTGAGATAAGCGTAAACCAAAATTAATACTGAACCTGACAGCAACCAAGCTAGATCTAATTGAGCCAACAAAATCAATACGCCCACTGCTAACACCGCACCAGGAACGGCGTAACCCAAACTCACCATTCGATTAGCTAATAACTGCAAACCGCCTTTAGCCATGCGAGCACTGTATGCCAACCAAACCGCGATGATGACAGCGCAAATAGCTGTCACCGTTGAAAGCGTCAATGTATTGGTAAGCCATGTCCAATAACGCTCATTCAATGCCTCACCACTAGTCAAAGCCAAGTACGCCATGATGATGACAGGCAAGATAAAACCAAAAATCATGGGCAGTGCGCATGAGAGGCTTGCCCAAAAAGCTTTTTTACCCTGCAAACGCCAAGGCTTGATTTGTCTAAAACGCTGGCCACTGGCAGCAAAGCGCATTTGTCGACGACTCGCGTGCTCCAACATCAAGAGTAAAAAAATGACTCCTAATAAGGCTGCCGATAATTGCACCGCTGCGATGCGATCTCCCATCCCCAACCATGCGCGATAAATACCTGTTGTCATGGTTTGCACACCAAAGTAAGACATCGCACCGTAATCTGCGACGGCCTCCATCAAAGCCAAAGCCACACCTGCCATCGTTGCAGGTCTTGCCATTGGCAAGGCAACTTGCCAAAAGGCACTCCAAGGGCCCGCACCCAAAGTTCTTGCCGCATCAATCAAACGTGGGCTGCGCTCCAAAAAAGCAGTGCGGCACAATAAATAGACATAAGGGTATAAAGCCAGACTTAAAACGCAAACCGCTCCCCAAACCGATCTAGGCTCAGGAAACCACTCCAATTTAGAAACCCCCAGCAGATCCCTCAAAAAAGTCTGTATTGGGCCTGAAAACTGGAAAAAATCCGTATAGGCATAAGCCATGACGTAGGTTGGCATGGCCAAAGGCAAAATTAAAGCCCATTCGTAGATACGCTTACCTGGAAAATCACAGGTAGCTACTAGCCATGCGGTGATAATACCCATGCTAGCAACCCCCCAAGCCACCCCAATTGCCATCAATAAAGTGGTCCAGGCATAACCTGGAAGTACCGTGGTTACAAGGTGTGTCAGCACATCCCCACTGGCTGCCTGGGGGTTTAAAAGAGCGGCAAATATCCCTAATATTGGCAAAGCCAATATTAATGACAGGAGTATGGGTGTTAAACGTAGTCGCAAGATGCGACAATTATAAGAATGATTATCGATACGCCACCAATTCATTTAAATTTAAAGGATATTCATGTGGGCTACCCTGGCGAAAAGTCAGGTAGCTGGAATGAAGTTGTCCAAGGTCTGACCATGCAATTAAGGCACGGTCGGATTGGTTGCTTGCTAGGTCCCTCAGGTTGCGGCAAGTCGACTGTGCTGCGCGCTATTTGTGGCTTTGAGCCAATTCAAGCGGGCGAAATCACTTTAGATAAACAAGTGGTCAGCTCACCTGACACAACCCTAGCTCCAGAAAAAAGACGTGTGGGTGTGGTGTTTCAGGATTACGCCCTATTTCCTCATTTAACCAATGCTCAGAACGTTGCGTTTGGCTTGAGAGATTTGCCAAAGAAAGAGGCTTTGCTAAAAGCTGAAGAATGGTTAGAGCGCGTAGGTCTTAAAAATGTGGGTTCTCGTTACCCCCATGAATTATCTGGCGGCCAGCAGCAACGTGTGGCACTGGCTCGAGCAATGGCTCCTGAACCAGAGTTATTGCTATTAGATGAACCCTTCTCTAATTTGGATGTGGATTTACGCGAGCGCTTGGCTGGCGAAATTAGAGACATCCTCAAAGCCAACGGCACAACTGCCCTATTGGTCACGCATGATCAGTTTGAAGCTTTTGCAATTGCTGATGATATTGGCGTGATGGTTGATGGTCGATTAGTGCAGTGGGACAGTGCCTACAACCTCTATCACCGTCCAGCTAGTCGCTTTGTGGCTAGTTTTGTTGGCTATGGCGTCTTTGTGCCTGGCGTCACGCGCCCAGGCCCTGCTGTAGAAATCGAACTAGGCACCCTGCCGTTGCCACAATCAAGCTATGGCTTGCCAGGTGAAGAAGTCGATGTGTTGTTGCGCGCTGACGATATCGTGCACGATGATGACAGTCCTTTACAAGCCGAAGTATTAACAAAAGCCTTTAGAGGCGGTGATTTTTTATACACCGTCAAATTAGATTCTGGGCAAGAACTTTTAACGATGGTGCCAAGTCATCATGACCACGCCATCGGTGAAAAAATTGGCATAAAAATAGTGGCCGACCACGTTGTCACTTTTAGCAAATAACTAATAGTAGAATCTTTCCATGAAGCAATATTTAGACCTCATGCGCCATGTTTTAGCTAATGGCACTCATAAATCAGACCGCACCGGCACAGGCACTGTTTCAGTATTTGGCCATCAAATGCGCTTTGACCTGCAACAAGGCTTTCCGGTCGTTACCACCAAAAAGCTACACCTCAAATCAATCATCATTGAATTGCTTTGGTTCTTGCAAGGCAGCACCAATAACAATTGGTTAAAAGAACGTGGTGTGAGCATTTGGGATGAATGGGCTAAAGAAGATGGTGAGTTAGGTCCTATTTACGGTTATCAATGGCGTTCATGGCCAGCACCAAACGGCGAACACGTTGACCAAATTACTCAATTGATGGATCAGATTAAAAACAATCCTGATTCTCGTCGCTTGATTGTGTCTGCCTGGAACGTGGCTGAAATTCCACGCATGGCACTCCCACCCTGTCATGCATTCTTTCAGTTCTATGTAGCAGATGGTAAGTTGTCATGCCAACTGTATCAGCGCAGTGCTGATATTTTCTTGGGCGTGCCTTTCAATATTGCTAGCTATGCATTGCTCACACACATGATTGCCCAACAAGCAGGCTTAACACCTGGTGAATTTATTTGGACAGGTGGTGACTGCCACTTGTACTCTAATCATATGGATCAAGTGAACTTGCAGCTTTCTCGTGAACCCTTGCAATTGCCACAATTAGCCATCCGCCGCAAACCAGCATCAATTTTTGACTACGAATACGAGGACTTTGAGCTTGTTGGTTATCAACACCACGACCCTATCAAAGCTCCAGTAGCGGTTTAAGGGAATTACCGTGGAATTAGCGATCATTGTTGCGCGTGCAAAAAATGGCGTGATTGGTGTTAACAACACGCTTCCTTGGCACTTGCCTGAGGATTTAAAACATTTCAAAAACACAACCCTGGGTTGCCCCATCATCATGGGTCGCAACACTTGGTTGTCACTAGGTCGCCCACTTCCGGGTCGCCGCAATATTGTGGTGAGTCGTAATCCAGAATTCAAGGCCGAAGGGGCTGAGACATTTACATCATTAGAAGATGCGATTGATGCTTGCTCAGGTGTTGAAAAAGCCTTCATCATCGGTGGCGCGCAAATTTATGACGAAGCTTTAGCTTATGTCGACAAACTGATCATCACCGAGGTTGATACTGAAGTGGATGGTGATGCATTCTTCCCAGATATTGATGACATGATGTGGGAAGAAGTTGCTCGCGAAGAACATAACAATGGTCAACTGGCTTACGCATTCGTAACCTACAACAGCAAACTTTAAATCACGGAGAAACCATGGATCGTCGCAAATTTATTGCAGGCACAGGTCTTGCTGGCATTCTAGCTACTGGTACAGCCCCAGCCGTTCACGCTCAAGGAGCAACTATTAGATGGCGCTTAGCGTCTAGCTTTCCAAAATCATTAGAAACTCTTTTTGGCGGTTCTGAAATTTTTGCTACCAAAGTAAAAGAGTTGTCTGGTGGAAAATTCACAATCAGCACGCATGCTGCTGGCGAACTAGTTCCTGCGTTTGGTGTATTAGATGCAGTCCAACAAGAAACAGTTGAGTGCGCTCATACAGCAGCCTATTACTTCTTTGGTAAAGACGAAACCTTTGCGTTTGATTGCGCTATTCCATTTGGTCTTAACTGTCGCCAACAGAATGCTTGGATGTTTGATGGTAACGGCCTTAAGCTAACTCGTGAGTTTTACGCCAACTACAACGTTGTGAACTTCCCTTTAGGCAACTCTGGCGCACAAATGGGTGGCTGGTTCAGAAAAGAAATAAAAGGTCTTGAAGACCTGAAAGGTTTGAAGTTCCGCGTGGGTGGCTTTGGTGGAAAAATTTTGGAACAACTAGGTGTTGTGCCACAAAATCTACCTGCTGGCGAAATCTATCAATCCCTTGAAAAAGGCACGATTGATGCGGCCGAATGGATTGGTCCTTATGACGACCTTAAGCTTGGTCTTTATAAAGTGGCAAAGAATTACTACTACCCCGCCTTTTGGGAAGGTGGCGCGCAACTTAGCTTGTACGTGAACAACAAAGCCTATCAAAGCCTTTCTAATGAGTACAAGGCAATTTTGGATACTGCGGCAAACTACGCGCACACCCAAGTGATGGCCAGATACGATGCTCGCAATCCAAGCGCTCTTCGCGAACTAGTTGCTAACGGCGTTCGTTTACACCGCTTACCAAAACCTGTGATGGATGCAGCTTTCAAGGTTTCTCAAGATTACTATGCAGAACTCAGCAATAAGAACCCGCGCTGGAAAAAGATTTACTCTGACTTTAGCAACTTCCGTCGCGATCAAAACTTATGGTTCCGCTTCTCAGAGATGAGCTTTGATAATTTCATGCAATCGCAAAAGTTGTAAAACTCTTATTTGAGCGATTGAGGCTCTAATTAATTGATTCAACTGATTCAATTGATTTAAGCAATTCAATCGATGCGCAACAATAAAAAACCAGCCTAGGCTGGTTTTTTATTATCTGGAGGTTGCTACTCTTTACTTGGGGTGACCTTGAATAAATCATCCATCATTTTTTGGTCATCTAATTGAGGCGCTTGCAGCACATCTTCTGGGGCGATCTCAATGTTGATTTGATTGAGATCGACAACCTCTTTCTTATCTAAGAATATGGTGACTGTTTGCGGAAAGAAAATCACAATCACTACCAATAGCAATTGCAAAATCACCCAAGGAATTGATCCGAGATAAATATCTCTTGATTCAATTTTTCTAGGAATTGCTTTACTCTTAAATAAAGTATCTGAAATACCTCTTAAATAAAATAAAGCAAAGCCAAATGGTGGGTGCATAAAACTAGTTTGCATGTTCACGCATAAAAGCACGCCAAACCAAACCATATCAATACCCATCTTCTCAGCCACCGGAGCCAACATTGGCAAGATGATGAACGCTATCTCAAAGAAATCTAAGAAAAATGCCAAGAAGAAAACAAATGTATTAACCGCCAGCAAGAAACCAATTTGACCGCCTGGCAAATTAGACAACATGCTCTCAATCCAAACGCCGCCATCCACGCCTTGGAAGACCAATGAGAAAACTCTTGAGCCAATCAGAATAAATGCCACCATGGCGGTAATACGCATGGTGTTGGTCATACCTTCTTTAATGATTTGCCAATTGAGGCGTCGATGTATTGCTGCCAAAACAAAAGCACCTAAGGCGCCCATCGCACCAGCTTCAGTGGGGGTTGCAATGGCGACATTGATACCAGGCAAACCACCCATACTGCCTAAAACAGCAAAAATCAAAATGGCTGATGGAATAATGCCTCGCAAGCAAGTGCGCCATAATTTCCAACCCGTGAGGGTGCGCGCCTCTTTAGGAATCGCCGGTAGATCGCCAGGTCGAATACGCGAGAGCAAGAATGTATAGAGCACAAATAAACATACTTGTAGGATCGATGGCCCCCAAGCACCCTTATACATATCCCCTACTGAGCGGCCCAACTGATCTGCCATCACCACCAAGACCAACGAAGGTGGCACTAACTGCGTGATTGTTCCAGAGGCTGCCAGTACGCCCGTGGTGTAACGCATGTTGTACCCATAACGCATCATCACAGGCAAAGAAATCATTGCCATGGCAATCACTTGGCCTGCCACAGTCCCTGTGATTGCGCCCAAGATAAATCCCACAATGATTACTGAATAGCCTAAGCCACCACGCACAGAGCCAAACAACTGCCCCATCGATTCCAACATGTCTTCTGCTAAGCCACACTTCTCTAAGATGGCGCCCATCAAGGTGAAAAATGGAATTGCTAACAAAAGATCATTCGACAAAATGCCAAAAATATTTAATGGCAAGTTAGACATGAAGCTAATTGGGAACCAACCTTGAGCAACAGCAAAGAAACCACACATCAAGCCTAGGGCGGCCAGTGAGAACGCCACAGGAAAACCCATCAACATGATGAGTATCAAACCCAAGAACATCAGAGGGGCAAAGTTTTCCATACTCATTGCAACGGCCTCTCATAATGAAAGTCCATCTCATAGACATGAGCTAACCATGCAAGTCGTTTAATGATTTCCGATAAACCCTGAAGGGTGACCAAGAAAAATCCTGCGGGCAACATCAACATCGCTGGCCAACGGATTAGTCCGCCAGCATTACTCGACATCTCGCCAGACTGATACATGCCAAGAAATAAAGGCCATGCTAGGTATGCAAAGTAAATCATGGCGGGCAACAAGAACAAGAATAAACCCAGTAGATCGATATAGATCCTGGCTTTACTAGACAACTTTCCATAAATGATGTCAACGCGCACATGCTCATTGACTCGCAATACTTGGGCCGCTCCCAACATCACAGCAGCTGCAAACAAATACCACTGAATCTCTAACCAAGAATTGGAGCTGTAATCAAAGACGTACCGAATGAATGCGTTCATGGCGCTGATTAAGCAAGATAGAACCAAGGCCCATTTTGCAAAAGAGGCAAAGAGATTGGTGATGTGATCAATACCGTGCGCTAAGTAAATAGCTTGACGTAATACTTGTTTCATTTTGCGAACTACTTAACGACCGCCCACAGTCATGTTCTCAATCAGGATAGAACCCGTTTCTTTGGTTCCCCTCACAATGGTGTCAGAACCAATTGCCACAATTTGTTTAAACATGTCTTTTAAATTACCAGCAATCGTGATTTCTTCAACAGGATGAACGATGACACCATTCTCAACCCAATAACCAAAAGCACCACGAGAATAATCACCATTCACATAGTTAACGCCCTGCCCCATTAAGTCTGTCACCAAGAGTCCTGTACCCATTTTTTTCAACATGGCAGGTAAATCATCAGATTTCTTGGTTAAACGGCTCTTGAGTTGCAACTGATGCGAACCACCAGCATTGCCTGTGGTTTGCATACCTAATTTTCTAGCAGAGTAAGTTGACAAGAAATAACCTTGCACCACCCCTGCATCAACGACCTTGCGTGAACGTGTTCTTACACCCTCTTCATCAAACGGTGCACTACCAGTTAAACGAGGCAAGTGTGGCTCCTCGAGCAAATCTAAATACTTTGGAAATACTTGCACACCAAGGCTATCCAATAAAAAACTAGATTTTCTGTATAAAGCACCACCTGAGGTTGCCTGCACATAAGCACCTAACAAACCAACCGCTAGAGGTGCCTCAAAAAGCACGGGGCAGTGGCGCGTTGAAATCGATCTAGCCCCCAATCTAGCCAGCGCTCTTTTGGCTGCATAAGCACCAACATCTTGGGGCCTTGCTAATTCTTCAGGCACACGGGATGTGGTGTGCCAATCATCCCGTTGCATGGCAGCGCCCTGTTTGGTGGATGCGCTCGCAATGGGGGTACAAGAGATGTAATGGCGAGAGATGGCATAACCACCCATGAAACCATTAGTTGTCCCCAACATGAAATGAGACTGCTGAGCAGAAACACTCGCCCCATCACTGTTGGTGATATTTTTGCTAACTGCAAATGCTCCACGCTCAGCGTCTCTTGCAATTTCAACTGCTTGAGCAGTGTTGATGTGCCAAGGGTGATACAGATCCAAATCCTTAGGATTCTTTTCTAATAGGTCTGCCTCAGCCAAGCCAGCACAGTCATCTTCAGCCGTGTGTTGAGCAATATGAAATGCCGCTCTAACACTGGCTTTTAGAGATTCTTTTGAAAAATCACTGGTACCTGCATTGCCACGTCTTTGTCCAATAAAGACTGTCACGCCCGCTTGCTTATCTAAATTTTGCTCAATGGTCTCAATATCGCCTTTACGCACTGATACTGATAATCCACTGCCCTCAGATAGCTCAGCAGCAGCGTCTGTGGCGCCCAAAGCTTTGGCTTCGGTCAATAAAAAAGATACTAATTCTTGTAATTGTTCGGGTGTATGTGAAAACATTCCGCAATCATAGCTAGAATTACAGAATGAGTGCAAAAAATACAAATACTAAAAATACAAAGCGTAGCCATCCAGATGAAATTTGGATTGGTTTGGTATCGATTTCTGACAGAGCAAGCAGCGGGGTTTACCAAGACGAGGGGATCCCAGCGCTTCAAACATGGTTTGGTAAAGCCTTAAGCTCACCATGGCATATGGAGTCTCGCCTGATTCCTGATGAAAAAGAGTTGATCTCTAAAACGATTGTGGAGTTAATTGATGAGGTTGGCTGCGACCTAGTACTCACCACAGGTGGCACAGGCCCTTCAAGACGCGATGTAACGCCAGAGGCGACTTTAGCGATCGCCTCAAGGGAAATGCCAGGCTTTGCCGAACAAATGCGCCAAATCAGCCTTAAATTTGTTCCTACAGCCATTTTGTCTCGCCAGGTGGCAGCCTTGCGTGAAATCGATGATCACGCAGCCCTAATCATTAATTTACCGGGCCAGCCAAAAGCCATCCAAGAAACCCTAGAAGGCTTAAAAGACGCTGATGGCAAATCAATCGTTCCTGGAATTTTTGCAGCAGTACCCTACTGCATCGATTTAATTGGTGGACCTTACGTTGAAACCAATGAAACTGTGATCAAGGCATTTAGGCCTAAGTCAGCAATTAGGGTGAAAAACTAGTTCTTGAACACCTCTGAATGAGTGCCTATACGAGCCAGCCATAATTCACTTATGGTTGACTTATAAATCAGAACGCAATCATTTGTAATGTGACAATCCCAATAGCCCAAATAATCTCCTTTTAAAGGATGATTCTTGTACTTCATGGGCAATCTCTTCTCAGCAATTAAAAGAGACATAACAATTAGATAATCAGTTTGGTTGAACTTGGGGCTTTGGACAATTCGCTTAAAGTCTTTCCCGTACTGAGTACTAGGAATAGGTATAAGCATTAGCGTCCTTTTAATCCCCTATTCATCTCATCTAAATTTTTATATTTTTTTAATTTAGCTCGACGTTTAGGTGATTCAAGTTCCTCAATAGCAGAGATGGTTTTTGCGTTCGGAGCGCGCAGCTCAAATGGAATAGCACCATCCGCAGCAACCCTTTTAAGAAACAACCTGATTGCATCAGACACACTTAAACCCATAGCTTCAATAACTTCAGAAGCTTGCTCTTTTGTTTTAGGGTCTATGCGACAACGCACATCTACAGTTAACATTAAATCTCCTTGTGGAGAATTGTAGCTACAATTTGCCACAAAGTCAAATCCCCCACATTTAATGTGTTATCTCAATCCCAAATAAAGTCCAATTGGCACAAAGATCATGGCAGAGAGGTTGCCTAGCAGCACGATTGATGCCACAAGCTCAGGATCTTGTTTGTTGCGATCTGCCACCAAGAAGTTAAGTACTGCAGGCGGTAAGCTGGCAAACACAAATAAGAGCCCTCTTTGCAAATCCGTCATCGGTATGAATGGTGCGATTAATAGCGCCACCGCTAAACCAGCGATCGGACAGATAGCTGCGCCCAAGAAACCTTCACGCCAATGCTTAAGATTGGCATCTTTCATGCGCACACCCAATGAGAACAACATCAAAGGTACTGTGGCATCACCTAATAATTTAATTGATTGATACAGAGGCTCAGGCAAAGTGTAAAGATGCTTGGTCGTGGATAAGAACACGCCCAGTATGGTTGCAATCACCATTGGATTAGCAAATACACCCTTAACTGATGCCTTAGGGTTTACCAACTTCACACCCAATGTGAAATGCATCAAATTAGATACTGCAAATAATGCCACCGCAGGCGCCAAACCAACTGTGCCAAAAGCAAAGACAGCCAAAGGTAAACCCATGTTGCCGCAGTTGTTAAACATCATGGGAGGAACAAAAGTTTTGGGATCCATGCCAGACAATCTGGCGATTGGCCAAGCCAGGATGCCAGAACCCAGAACAATGGCCACACCGCATAACAATAAGTTCCACTGTTCTAACAACTCAAAATCTTTACTCACAAAGGCGGAGACCACCAACATTGGCGCAATCACATCCAGCGTTGCTTTATTAATCCCAGACATGTCTGGGTGAGCTCTACGACCATACACCCAACCAGCAAAAATAATCAATACAACCGGCGTGATGATGGATGCAATTCTGAAAAACATTAGTTGCCCTCAGCAATAGGTTCATCACCTACTGTTGGAATGAATAATTTTTCGCGGTAGTAGCGCAGCTCTTCCACAGACTCAATGATGTCTGCTAAGGCAGTGTGAGCCTGTTTCTTAGTAAAACCCTTAGCCACCTCAGGTTGCCAGCGTTTACATAATTCTTTGATGGTTGATACGTCTATATTGCGGTAATGAAAGTAAGCCTCTAATTTGGGCATATAACGGTTCATAAAGCGACGATCTTGGTGGATGGTATTGCCACACATCGGCGAAATACTCGCCTTAACGTGCTGCTTTAAGAAAGCCAAGCATTGGGCCTCAACTTCTGCCTCTGTGAGGGTAGAAGCCTTAACCTTATCAATCAACCCAGATTTGCCATGAGTTCCTTTATTCCAGGCATCCATGCGATCTAAGACCGCATCTTCTTGATGCACCACTAATACAGGGCCTTCCGCTATGATGTTGAGGTCACCATCTGTCACAATCATGGCAATTTCGAGAATTCGGTCGGTTTCTGGCTGTAAACCAGACATCTCCATATCCACCCAAACTAAACGGTCA
>VFQT010001879.1_pt1 | contig 23330 bp, 25 predicted proteins | sample 3512381 | NCBI WGS metagenome assembly VFQT01 (sample SAMN10412376, study PRJNA504923) | tailings metagenome | isolation source: Relicate 2 Philex TSF3 active mining site | place: Philippines: Tuba, Benguet | collected 2017-08-29
GATACTTCAGGTGCGACAAAGCGCGGGACGCACGCGGGCGCAGTAAGCGCTAAGAGTGGGTTCGATCGATCGGTGAGCGCCCGACACGGGACGCAAGGACGATCGGACGGGCCGGTGATGCCACGGTCATGCGCGGCATGCCGGCCGGAGAAGCAAGAGGACCGACGAAATGGATTACAACGCGGTATTCGCCTCCGCACTGGCCCGGATCCACGCCGAGGGCCGCTACCGCGTTTTCGCCGATATCTGCCGCCAGCGCGGTAGCTTCCCCCGTGCCGTGCACTACGGCGCCGAAAAGCCCGGCGAGATCACCGTGTGGTGCTCGAACGACTACCTCGGCATGGGACAGAGCCCCGTAGTGCTCGCCGCGATGCACGAGGCCTTGGAGACTGTGGGCGCCGGCTCGGGTGGGACGCGCAACATCTCCGGGACGACACACTACCACGTCGAACTCGAGCGTGAGCTGGCCCAACTGCACGGCAAAGAAAGCGCGCTGCTCTTCACGTCCGCTTACGTCGCGAACGACACGACGCTGGCCACGCTGCAGAAACTGCTGCCGGGCGCCATCGTGCTCTCCGACGAGAAGAATCACGCTTCGATGATTGCGGGTATCCGCAACGGAGGCGGCGAGAAGCGGATTTTCGCCCATAACGATCTTGCCGATCTCGAGCGCATCCTCAGGGAGATCGACCCCGCGCGTCCCAAGATCATCGCCTTCGAGAGTGTCTACTCGATGGATGGTTCGATTTCGCCCATCGGGGCGATTTGCGATCTGGCGCGCAAGTATGGCGCTCTGACCTACCTGGACGAGGTTCACGCTGTCGGCATGTATGGCCCGCACGGTGGCGGCATTGCCGAGCGCGACGGCGTCATGGACAAGGTCGACATCATCAACGGCACGCTCGCCAAAGGCTTCGGCGTGATGGGTGGGTACATTGCGGCCTCGCGCGACCTCTGCGATGCCATCCGCTCCTATGCGCCCGGCTTCATCTTCACCACGTCGCTGGCGCCTGCGATCGCTGCCGGCGCGCTGGCCTCCATCCGTCATCTCAAGGCGTCCGATATCGAGCGTGCGCGGCACCAGGAGCGCGCACGCACGCTCAAGCGCAAGCTCAAGAACGCCGGCCTGCCGGTCGTCGACAACCCCAGTCACATCGTGCCGGTGCTCGTCGGCGATCCCTTGATCTGCAAGCGTGTTACCGACACGCTGCTCGATCGGTTCGGCATCTACGTGCAGCCGATCAACTATCCGACCGTTCCGAAAGGCACCGAGCGTTTGCGCTTGACGCCGACGCCGCTGCATTCCGATGCCGATATGGACCGCCTGGTGGCGGCTCTGACGGCGCTGTGGGCCGAGTGTCCCGTTTCTATCGAGCAAAAGCGGGCTGCCGAATGAAGGCCGTCCGGCAGCCCTCGCGCTGACGCTGGGAATCGCCATAATGCCCGGCATCGTTGGTGGAGGGGCGAGGTCCGCGAGGGCGTGGCGATGAGCGGAAAGCCGGCAATGGCACGAAATGGTCGCCCCTCTGGGCTTTGGCCTCGCGGCGGCCGGCTGCTTATGTCCGTCGCCCTCGGTCTGGCGCTGTTTGCCCCGCTTGCGGCCCGCGCGCAGGACAGCGAAAGCAAACCTTACGATCTCCAGCTGTTCCGACTCGCCGAGGTCCTCGGCGCCGTGCACTATCTGCGGGAGTTGTGCGGCTCCGACGACGGGCAGTTGTGGCGCGATCGCATGCGCGACATCATCGCCGGCGAGGGCGCCTCCGCACTTCGCCGGGCTCGCCTGACGCGGAGTTTCAACAATGGCTATCGGAGCTACAGCCGCACCTACCAAACCTGTACGACGACAGCCAAGACTGCGATAAACCGATTTTTGAGTGAAGGTGCGGAATTATCTGAAGCAATTGACAAATCTGTCCCGCGGTGACGTGCTTTCAAGTTTACCTTTATTGTTGCTGATGCCTCCATTTCGCAGTCATGCGTGATAGACAGCGCCATGCCGAGAGGCGCTTTGTGACGGGATAAGGGATATTCGCGTGGATCGAGGGCTGGGACTGGCCGAAGCCAATGACGAGAGCTTGCGCGCCCTCGATATCATTCTCGGGGCCTGGGAAGAAGGCGCCGAGAGCGGCATCGCGCCGGAATTGATGGCCTATGCGGCCCTTTACACGGCGCTCAGTGATCTCGTCGCCGCATTCGGGGAGGAGGCCGTCGCTACGCTCGCCACGGGATTGAGCGCGCGTGTGCAGGCCGGTGAGTTCACGCTCTACGACGCCCAGCACTGAGCGCTGGCGCACCCTTCCAGGATCAGCGTAGCCGCTTGATCCCGATCTCGCCGATGAGAAGACTGCCCAGGCCCAGAAGCACGAGGCCAGCGATCTGATTGATCCGCGACATCCGCTTCTCGTCGATGATGTGCCGGATGCCGCTGATGAGACGCGACACGATGAGCCAATAGGTGAAGCTTCCGCCCATGACCGACGCGACCATGGCCAAGGCGTCGAAGTGCGAGTCGACCTCCACGAACGAGCTGACGCCGCCGAAGATCGCGAACAGTCCCAGCACCGCTCCCGGATTGGTGATCGTGAGGAAAAACAGCTGCGGAATGTCCCAGATATAGTCGGACAACGTCGCGCGGTCTGCGTCGTGCGTGCTCGTGAAGGTCGGCTTCGTGAAGTAGAGTTTGAGCCCGGCGATCATGATGGCCACCCCGCCAACGATCTGGATGGCGGTGCGGTACTGCTTGATGGCGCCGGACACAGCGTTGACACCGAGGGCGGCTGCAAGCGCGATCAGCCCATCGCCGAGCATGACCCCGAGACCCGCCGCGAGGCCGCCGAAAAAGCCGCGCTCCACGGCGCGCTGCAGAGCGAGAAGGTTGGTCGGCCCCAAGGGGAGCGCCACCAACACGCCGATTAGGAAACCTACGGGCGCGATCAGCAGCACATTGGGGACGTATGCCATCACGCCAGATCAACAGGGGTGACGGCTCGGCCACCCCCCCTCTGTGTCGGCACTGCACACGAACGGGAGGCGCAAGCAGGAGCCATTGCCGAGACACCCGGCGTCGTCTTATGGTTTCCCGGCTCCAGCAAAAAAGAGACCCCCCGATGCCGCCTGGCAAATCATCCTTGGCGACGATGTGTGTATTCCTAATCGCGCTGGCTGGCGTTGTCCATGCGGCCGGCGGCGCGGCGGGGCGGGCATTCGCAGCCGATCCGGTCGTCACCGCGCCGCCCATCACGGAAGCGGGGAAACAACCGGCGGACTTGCCCGATAACCGGTGTGGCGATGGTCCCATACCGGCGGCCGTCCGCGAGATGCGCGATGCAATACTTGCCGCCGCCGAAAGCGGACGTATCGACGAGTTGAAGGAGGTATTCGAGCTCAACGAGTTGCCGCCGAACCTGGGCGCCGATCCGAAGGAAGATCCGATCGCATATCTCAAGGCACAGTCGGGAGACGCCGACGGAAAAGCCCTGCTCTCGGCGCTCGCACGCATCATCGCGGCCGGCTGTGCTCGGGTTCCGGCCGGCCGCGACATCGAGAACAATCGGGTCTTCGTGTGGCCCTATCTCGCCGACATGGCACTCGATGGCTTGACCGAGGAGCACAGCGCCGCGCTCGATGCGATCGCCGGCAAGGACGCAGGCGACGCCATGCGTAGGTCGGGCAAGTATGCATTCTGGAGAATCGAGATCGGCGCGGATGGCACCTGGCACAGTCTGGTGCGATGAGAGCGTGACGCGAAACGGGCGGTGCATGGCACCGCCCGCTGGTCGTGCACGCCGTGGGTGAAGCGCGGACCTACTTCTTTTCCGGAGGCATCGGTGCACCGGAGGCCGATCCTTTGGTGTTCTGCATCGGCGCGCCCGAATGCGAGCCCTTTGCGTCCGCGGACGGCAGGCCGGAGCCCGCCCCTTTGTCGGCCGGCATCGCGGCGCCTGAGACGGACCCCTTGCTATCCGGCATTTGCGAGCCAGCACCGGAGCCCGATCCTTTATCCTGGGCGAATGCCGGCGTGACGAGGGCGGATGCTATGGCGATCGGCAACAGCAGCTTTCTCATGGTTGGCATATCCTTGCTCTTTTGGGGCCCGATGACGGGCTGCAAAGCGAACGTAGGCCAAGCCGTGAAGATCGCCTCTTCAATGCTGCAGCAACACTTCGTGAGCGGATGAGCCCGCCCGATGACACGAATGTGCGACGGCCGCGCGCGATGTGACGCGCGGCCGCCTGACGTGATCAACCGCGCTCGGCTGCGTCGGATCCGGCAGGCGCGCCGGCTTCCTCGTAGTCCGCGTCCTCGCTGTAGGTTTCCAGCTCCAGGGCTTCTTCGCGCATGACCGTGACGTCTTCGCCGCGCGCCTGGCGCTCGGCCTCGTCCTCGGAGCGGGCCACGTTGACCGACACTTTCACCGCCACCTCGGGGTGGAGCAGCACGCGCACCTCATGCAGGCCCAGGCCCTTGATGGGCTTGTCGAGCAGGATCTGGTTACGGTTCACGCTGACGCCGCCCTCGGTGATCAGATCAGCGATGTCGCGGGTCGAGACCGAGCCGTAGAGCTGGCCCGTATCGCCGGCCTGGCGGATCGTGACGAACGAGCGGCCTTCGAGCTTCTCGGCCACCGCGCCGGCCTCGGTCTTGAGTTCGAGGTTGCGTGCTTCGAGCTGGGCACGCTGCGTCTCGAACAGCTTGCGGTTGCCGTCGGTGGCGCGCAGCGCCTTGCCGCGCGGCAGCAGGAAATTGCGGGCATAGCCGTCCTTGACGCGGACGACGTCGCCCATCTGGCCCAGACGGCCGATGCGCTCGAGCAGAATGACTTCCATTTGACTTCTCCTTGGCTTGGGATTCTCGGTTCGTGTGCGGATGCGGTGAAAACGGATCAATCGGGAGGAGCGGCAGGCCCGGAGGCGCTACGACGGCGACGTCTCAGCGTGGGTTCCAGCGTGCCGATCAGCGCCAGTGCGACGGGAGCCCAGGGATTGAGTACGACGAGAGCGATGTAGACGCCCCAGAGAATGAGGGCCCGTGCCGGCCTGCCCCGCGTGACCGAGTGCACGACGGCGAGCCCGAGAAGCACATAGGCGAGAAAGAATGCACCGGCGAAGCCGGACGCCAGCAGAGCGGGATAGCCCGTCAGCAGTCCCGCGGCGGTGAGGCTGGCGGCAAGTCCCAATCCGAAGCCGCGCGGGTAGGTGAGGCTCGCGAGATCCGGCCACGGCCGCGGCAGACGTCCAGAAGCCAGCGTGATACGCCCGGCTAGATAGAGGTTGGCGGCAAAGCTGCCCAGCCAGGAAAATGCCGAGGTTGCGGGAAGTGCGTAGAGCGCGAATTCCGTCAGCAACGCGATATCCTGCTCACCGAGACTGCGGTCCTTGAGGCCGGGCAGCGATTGCAGGAACACCTTTTCGATGAGGCCACGCAGCAGCTTGCGGATCTGGTCGAGATCATCACCCAGCATCCAGACCGTGATGAAAGCGACGGCGCCCGCGAACACCGTTGCGATGGCAACGAGCCGCCCGACCGGATACCACTCCACGGTCTCGGATGCGCCGCCGATATCCCCGGGGCTGGCCGTCACCGTCCGGCGCAGTTGGGCGAGATGACAGATGTAGAAGACCGGCAGGCCTTGCGAGGCGAGCACGACGACGCCGGTCGCAGGCGACAGCAGGAGCGCGCTTCCGAGAGCCGCGCCGATCGCGGCGACGAGCGCGGCAATGGTCCCCCAGCCGAGCCCCGCGAGGAACAGAGGCAGCGGCGCGAGAAAATAGATCAACAGACGCCCGCCCATTCCGCCGTAGAGGGCGGAGGCGAAAAGAGCTGCGGACGCAAGGCCCGCGGCAGCGCCGATCAGGATGACTTGTGGCATCGAGCTGTCCCGCCTCGTGGCGGTTAGAGGCAGGTCCAAGCCCACCCCAACCATACTAGGCCGGCACCGGGCGTCACGCCCGGCGCCGCGCCGACTTACTTGATCACGTAGGGCAACAGGCCGAGGAATCGGGAGCGCTTGATCGCCTTGGCGAGTTCACGCTGCTTCTTCGCCGAGACGGCCGTGATGCGGCTCGGTACGATCTTGCCGCGCTCGGAGACGTAGCGGCCGAGAAGACGGGAATCCTTGTAGTCGATCTTCGGTGCGTTGGCGCCGGAGAACGGGCAGGTCTTGCGCCGGCGATGGAACGGACGGCGGGCCTGCTGCGGGGCGGAGCTCTGTTCGCTCATCAGTTTCTCTCGCTGTCGAAGGATGCCGGACGGGGCGGACGCGGACCGCGATCACCGCGGAAGCCGCCATCCTCGCGCGGGGGGCGATCGCCACGGTCGCCGCGCGGGCCGCCCGGACCACCCCGGAAGCCGCCACGATCGCCACCGCGGAAGCCGCCACGGCCGCCGCCGGGACCACGCTCGCCACGCTCGTCACGATCCTGCTTGCGCATCTGTGCTGACGGCTCGGTCTCGTGCTCGTCGACGCGAATGGTCATGAAGCGCAGGATGTCCGGATGGATGCCCATGCGGCGCTCCATCTCCACCACGACGGCCGGAGAGGCCTCGATGTTGAAGAGCGTATAGTGCGCCTTGCGGTTCTTCTTGATCTTGTAGGCGAGGCTCTTGAGACCCCAATACTCCGTCTTGGAGATGGTGCCCGCACCTTCCTCGATCACCTGTGCGAATTCCTTGGTCAGGGCCTCGACCTGAGTCTGCGAGATATCCTGACGCGCAAGGAACACATGCTCGTAAAGCGGCATGCCTTGGCCTTCCTTTCTCAGTTTGTCCACCTCGGCGCCTAGCCCCTGTCGGGCCGCCCATACCCTTGCGGGGAGAGAAGGCCCATCGAGACGACCCAAAGAGTGAAGACACTGGGGACGAGGACGTCTGTTTGCCCTCTTGCTGACCTTGGGAGCCATGTCGTGTGCCCATAGGTTCGCATCCCCGTTCAGCCTCCAACCGAAGCAGGTGTTGGGGTTATAGTCGCTTTTTGCCTTGCAGCAAGAAAAATCGGGCTTCCCGCGGCGCGCACCGACGGCCACGGCGCCGCAGGCGGTGGGTCCCCATTGTTTGCCGAGGGGTTGGCCCCTAGGCTGGCGCGGAAAACGTGCCCCGCCCGACGCCGGGGCCCCCGATCAGACTCCAGCGCACGAAGGACGAATCCACCATGACAAAGCCGTCCATAAGCCGTTTCCCGGTGCCGACCCTTGCCGAGATGCCCGCCGACATCCGGGAGCGCATCGAGAAGGTGCAGGAGAAGTCCGGCTTCATTCCCAATGTCTTCCTGGCTCTCGCCTATCGCCCGGACGAGTTTCGAGCCTTCATGGCCTACCATGACGCCCTGATGGAGAAGCCCGGCAACCTGAGCAAGGCCGAGCGGGAGATGATCGTCGTGGCAACGAGTGGCGCCAACCAGTGCCAGTATTGTGTCATCGCACACGGCGCCATCCTGCGCATCCGGGCGAAGAACCCGTTGATCGCGGACCAGGTCGCGATCAATTACCGCAAGGCCGATATCACGCCCAAACAGCGCGCGATGCTGGATTTCGCGATGAAGGTGTCTCGCGACTCGGCGGCCGTGACCGACGTCGACATTGCAGAGCTCGAAAAGCAAGGTTTCTCGCGGGACGACGCCTGGGATATCGCGGCTATCGCGTCCTTTTTCGCGCTGTCGAACCGCATGGCCAATGTCGCGAGCATTCGCCCCAACGACGAGTTCTATAAACTGGGTCGCTGAAGGGGCATGCGCATCGTTCTCGCGGCCGTGGCGTATTTCGCGGTCGTGTTCGCGGCCGGATTCGCGTTGGGTCCGGTGCGCGTGCTCTGGCTGGAACCGCGCTGGGGTCCCCACGCAGCTGTGCTAGTCGAGAGCCCGTTCCTGGTTGCCGCGATCATATGGGCGGCGCGGCGGGTGCCTCGCTGGGCCGCAGGCGCGCCGGGATCTGCCGCATTGGCGGCGATCGGGCTGGGCGCACTGGCGATACTTCTCGCGACGGAGTTCGCCGTTGGGGTCTTTCTGCGCGGAATGAGTGCCACCGAACAATTCGCGCGCTTCCGCACGCCCGAAGGCCGCGTCTATCTGATCTTGCTCGCCGTCTTTGCGGCCGGTCCGCTGCTTTTCCGAAGACATCGCGCCACGCCCGGCGACGCTTGACAGGCAGGTGAGGCGGGTGCTTAAGCCCCACGGAAACGCCAGATCGTGCGGATCGGAGATCCGCGCATCCCAAAGATTTCGAGGCAAGCACGAAGGAGCGGCCAGCATGGCCATCGCATTCGTATTTCCGGGGCAGGGCAGCCAGACCGTCGGTATGGGCAAGGATCTTGCCGCCAATTTTCCCGCCGCCAAGGCCGTTTTCGACGAGGTCGATGCGGCCCTCGGCCAGAAGCTGTCGCAGATCATGTGGGAAGGCCCGCAAGAGACGCTGACGTTGACGGAGAACGCGCAGCCGGCCCTGATGGCCCACTCGCTCGCGGTGATGCGCGTGCTGGAGGTGGAGAAAGGCCTCGACCTCGCGCACAAGGTGAAGTTCGTCGCCGGTCACTCCCTCGGCGAATATTCGGCGCTCGCGGCAGCGGGCGCCTTCTCCATCGCCGATGCCGCACGCCTCCTGAAGCTGCGCGGCCAATCCATGCAGAAGGCCGTTCCCGTGGGCCAGGGTGCGATGGCGGCGCTGCTGGGCGTTGGACTGGATGTCGCGCGCAAGATCGCGGCCGACGCCGCGCAGGGCGACGTCTGCGACATCGCCAACGACAACGAGCCGACGCAGGTGGTTCTGTCGGGCCATAAGACCGCGATCGATCGCGTCGCCGAGGTCGGCAAAGCTCATGGTCTTCGCCGCGCCATCCCGTTGCCCGTCTCCGCCCCGTTCCACTGCCGCCTTCTGAAGCCGGCGGCGGACGCCATGGCCGAAGCTCTCGCCTCGGTCGATGTCAAGGCGCCGAAGGTTCCCGTGATCGCCAACGTGCTGGCCGCGCCGATCTCCGATCCGGCGGAAATTAAGCAACGCCTCGTCGAGCAGGTGACCGGGACCGTGCGCTGGCGCGAGTGTGTGCTCGCCATGGCGGCAGCCGGGGTCACCGATCTTTTCGAGATCGGCTCCGGCAAGGTTCTGACTGGCCTGGCGGGCCGAATCGACAAGTCGCTCAAGGCCCAGGCAATCGGCACCCCCGCCGACATCGACGCGGCAGTCGCCGCGCTCCAACTCTAGAGGCGAACATGTTCTCACTCGAAGGCAAGACCGCGCTCGTCACGGGCGCCACCGGCGGCATCGGCGGGGCCATCGCGCGCGCTTTCCACGCCCAGGGCGCGACGGTCGCCATCTCGGGCCGTCAGGTCGACAAGCTCGAGGCGCTGAAGTCGGAGATGGGCGACCGCGTCGTCATCTGCCCCTGCGACCTCGCCAACAAGGAGCAGGTGGGCAAGCTGATCGACGAGGCCGTGAAGGCGCTCGGCGGCCGTCTCGACATCCTCGTGAACAATGCCGGACTCACCAAGGACAACCTTTTCATGGTGATGAAGGACGAGCAGTGGGACGATGTCATCGCGGTGAACCTCACCTCGACGTTCATGCTGTCGCGGGCTGCGACCCGTCACATGCTGCGCTCGAAATCCGGCTATGGCCGCATTATCAATATCTCGTCGGTATCCGGAATCCTGGGCAACCCCGGCCAGGGCAACTACGCCGCCTCCAAGGCCGGCATGATCGGCATGACGAAGTCGCTCGCCCGCGAGGTCGCCCCGCGCGGCATCACCGCGAACTGCATCGCGCCGGGGTTCATTGCCACGCCGATGACGGACGTGCTGAACGAGAAGCAGGTCGAGACGATCAAGGCCGCCATTCCCACGCAGACCTTCGGCGCACCTGACGATATAGCCGCTGCGGCCGTCTATCTTGCGAGCACGGAAGCCCGCTACATGACCGGCCAGACGCTGCACGTGAACGGTGGCATGGTGATGGTCTGATCCGCAGGGATCGACAAACGATGTGGAGCGGCCTCCGGCCGCCCATGCAAGCCAGTTGACGTGCCCGCCTTTCTGGGCTCTTAAGCTGGGGAAAATTCCCGGGCGTCGTGCGCGGGATGATGCATCCGGCCTAGACTCGAACTAGGTCGAATTTGTTCGAGATGACAGCATCAAGGCATCTCGGCCGGATGTGTCGGGGGTTCATTCGAGATCGGACTGCCGCGGCAGCCGTCGAGCGAGGAAGTGGCGAGGAATAGATGAGCGACATCGCAGAGCGCGTGAAGAAGATCGTGATCGACCATTTGAGCGTCGAGGCCGACAAGGTGACCGAGAGCGCGAGCTTCATCGACGACCTCGGCGCCGACAGCCTCGACACGGTCGAGCTCGTGATGGCGTTCGAGGAAGAGTTCGGGTGCGAAATCCCCGACGACGCCGCCGAGCAGATCCAGACGGTGGGCGACGCCGTGAAGTTCCTCGAGAAGCAGGCGAAAGCCGCCTGATGTGGGCGGCGGGCCGGTCGCTGTACCGGCCCGCACGCAACCGTCGGGCGGGTGCGCCGTTGCACGGTCGTTCCCTGCTCGCCGGATCGTTGTTGAAACAGGGCAGGTGATCAAGCATGCGACGCGTCGTCGTTACCGGATTGGGTCTCGTGACGCCACTAGGCTGTGGCGTGGATGCAACCTGGTCGGCCCTGTTGGCAGGCAAGAGCGGCGCGCGTCGCGTCGCCGAGTTCGACGTATCCGATCTGCCCAGCCAGATCGCGTGCTTCATCCCGCGTGGGGATGGCACGAACGGCTCGTTCAATCCCGATCAGTGGATGGAGCCGAAAGAGCAGCGCAAGGTCGACGATTTCATCGTTTATGCGATGGCTGCCGCGGATCAGGCGATGGCCGATTCGGGCTATGCGCCGAAAACCAAGGAGCAGCAGGAGCGCACGGGCGTTCTGATCGGCTCCGGCATTGGCGGCCTGTCTGGCATCGCCGATACCTCGATTTTGCTGAAGGAGAAGGGGCCGCGCCGCGTCTCCCCGTTTTTCATTCCCGGCCGGCTGATCAATCTCGCCAGTGGCTACGTCTCCATCAAGCATGGCCTCAAGGGGCCGAACCACGCCGTCGTGACGGCCTGCTCGACCGGCGCACATGCGATCGGGGATGCGGCTCGTCTGGTGGCGCTCGGTGACGCCGACGTGATGGTGGCTGGCGGTGCCGAAAGCCCCATCTGCCGCATCGCACTCGCGGGCTTCGCGGCTTGTCGCGCCCTGTCGACCGGCTTCAACGACACCCCGGAGAAAGCATCGCGCCCCTACGACAAGGACCGCGACGGCTTCGTCATGGGCGAAGGCGCGGGCATCGTCGTGCTCGAGACCCTGGAACACGCGAAGGCGCGCGGCGCGCGCATCTACGCCGAAATCATCGGCTACGGCATGTCTGGCGATGCGTTTCACATCACGGCGCCAGCGGCGGACGGGGATGGTGCCTATCGCTGCATGAGGAATGCGATTTCGCGCGCGAATATCGACCCGAGCGAGATCGATTACGTCAACGCACACGGAACCTCGACGCCGATGGGTGACGAGATCGAGCTGGGCGCTGTCGAGCGTCTGTTTGGAAATTCCGCGTCCAAGCTCTCGATGTCCTCCACCAAGTCGGCCATCGGGCACCTGCTGGGGGCTGCGGGAGCGGTTGAAGCCGTGTTCTCCATCCTGGCAATGCGCGACAACATCGTCCCGCCGACTCTGAATCTCGAGAATCCGTCGGTGGAGACGGCGATCGACCTTGTGCCGCATGCGGCCAAGGAGAAGCCGGTCAATACCGTCCTCTCCAACTCGTTCGGGTTCGGCGGCACCAACGCATCGCTTGTGATGCGGCGTCTCGACAGCTGACACCGGCCGCGATCCCGACCGGGCTGTCATAGCGCCGCAGTATGGTGTTTCCACTTCGTTGTTTGGCCATATTTCGCGTTAGACTTCACCGAGTTGAGCCTTCGAATCGTCCCCGGATGGCCGCGGGCGCCGCAGGTTCGCACGTTTGCGGACGCTGAGGCGTTTCTGGAGCTGAGGAATGAGGCAACGATCGAGCGACGACAGCCCGACGACGTCGGCACGCGTCGCGTCGCTGGTGCCACGCAGCCCATCGGAGCTTGCCGCGCCCACGCGACCGCCCCGTGCCGCATCGCGTGACGTGAAGATCCGAGAGCCTCGCAAGCTCAACGGTTTTTTCCGCGCGATCAACGGCCTGCTGACGTTCGTCTTTCTGTCGATGCTCATCCTCGCCGCCGGCGCGTTTACCTTGCGTGCGAAGTTCGATGCCCCAGGACCGCTGAAGACCTCGACGACCGCAGTGGTGCCGCGCGGGGCTGGAATCATCGAAATCGCGGAGAGACTGGAGAAGGAGGGGATCGTCTCCGACCGCCGCATTTTCACCGCGCAGTACTACTGGACACGGCTCGGCGCCGGGCGGGCGGCGGAAAAAACGACGATCAAAGCCGGCGAGTACGAAATCAAGAAGGCCGCCAGTATCCGAGAGGTGCTCGACACGCTCGTGGAGGGGCGCGCCGTGCTCCATAAGGTGACGATCCCCGAGGGTCTGACCAGTCGGCAGATCGTGGAGCGGCTGAATGCCGACCCGAACTTGTCCGGAGAGATCACGCAGATCCCGCCCGAGGGTTCCTTGTTGCCGGATACCTACCGCTACTCGCGTGGCCTGTCCCGGCAGGAGATCGTCGACCGGATGCAGGCCGAAATGAGCAAGCTGCTGACCCAGCTTTGGGAGAAGCGGCAGGCGGATCTGCCAATTCAGACGAAGGAGCAGGCGCTCGTTCTGGCCTCGATCGTCGAAAAGGAGACGGGGCGTAACGACGAGCGGGCGCGCGTCGCGGCGGTGTTCGTCAATCGGCTGCGTAAGCGGATGCGGCTGCAATCCGATCCCACGATCGTCTACGGGCTGGTCGGGGGACAGGGACCGCTCGGACGTCCCATCACGCGCAGCGACATCGACAGCCGCACGGCCTACAACACCTATCAGATCGATGGGCTGCCGCCAGGACCGATCTGCAACCCGGGCCGGGCTTCGATCGAGGCCACGCTCAATCCTGCCACGAGCTCCGATCTCTATTTCGTGGCGGATGGTACGGGCGGTCACGTATTCACGGCGACACTCAAGGACCACAACACCGCTGTTCAGAATTGGCGCAAGGTGGAACGCGAGCTGCGCGCCAAGCAGCAGGCGGCCGCGCAGGCCGAGACCAGGGAGAGCGAGGCCGAGAAGACGGCGTCCCTCGGTACCGAAGACGTGCCGCTGCCCATCCGCAAACCCAAGCGCCGCCGGTGACGTGGGGTCGGGCGCGAGGTTGTCGGAAGGCAGCACCGTGCCGCCATGACGTTTCCATCGACTTCGCAGACGTCTGCGCCCATTCTGGCACCGGCAGAATCGGCCAGCGTGGGCGCACACTCCGACCCAGGTGCCCCTGCAGATCTGGTGATGCACCCCGTTCAACTCTCGCGATACGAGCCCTATGACACTCAAGAGCATGACCGGATTTGCCCGCGCCGATGGCGCCATGGGCGGCGCGCGCTGGCATTGGGAGGTGCGCAGTGTCAACGGACGCGGTCTCGATATCCGGTTGCGGGTTCCAGCAGGCTACGATGGCCTCGAACCCAGAGTGCGTGACGCCGTCGCCAAGCGTATCACCCGTGGTAACGTCTCGCTCACGCTCACCTTGCAGCGTGACGTCGAAGGGGCGGAGCTGAAGGTGAACGAGGCCGCGCTGGCGAGTGTCCTCCTCGCGATCGAGCGGCTGCGCGAAAAGGGCGACTTCAAGAAACCCCGGCCCGAGGGGGTGCTCGCCCTGCGGGGCGTGCTCGATGTCGCGGATGCCACGGAGACGGAGGCCGACGTGGCCGCTCGCTCGGGCGCCATGCTCGCAGACCTGGACAAGGCGCTCTTGGCGCTCGTCGCGGCGCGTGGGGAGGAGGGAGCGCGCCTTTCTGCCTTGCTCACCGAACAGCTCGCGCGCATAGAGGCGATCGTCGCGACTGTGGAGGCCAGCCCCGCGCGCAAGGAAGAAGCGATCCGCGCGCGCCTCGCCGAGCAGGTGCGGCGCCTTCTCGATGCATCCTCCAGCCTCGATGCGGATCGTCTGCATCAGGAGGCGGCGCTTCTGGCGACGCGCGCCGACATCGCGGAGGAGTTGGCGCGGCTCACCGCGCACGTGGCCGCCGCGCGCGCTTTGATCGCGACGCGCGAGCCGGTGGGCCGCAAGCTCGATTTCCTGGCACAGGAATTCAACCGGGAAGCAAACACTTTGTGCTCCAAAGCGGTGGATGTGGAGATCACGCGCGCCGGGCTCGAACTCAAGGCGGTGATCGACCAGTTCCGCGAGCAGGTCCAGAACATCGAGTAGTGCCATCATGACAGGAACGACCGAACCGAAACCGGAAGCATCGGACTGGAGCGCGCGCCGCGGCCTTCTGCTGGTTCTGTCGTCGCCGTCCGGTGCCGGCAAGACGACACTATCCCGGCGCCTGCTGGCGGAAGATGCGCGCCTTTCCATGTCGGTGTCTGTGACCACGCGCGAGCCCCGGCCCGGAGAGGTCGATGGTCGCGACTACTGGTTCCGCGACGTTGCCACATTCGAGAAGATGCGCGATGCCGGCGACCTGCTCGAATGGGCGCGGGTGCACGGCAACTTCTATGGTACGCCCGCCGGACCGGTGATGGCCGAGTTGGACCGGGGACGCGACGTCCTGTTCGATATCGACTGGCAGGGCGCCCAGCAATTGACCCGGAAGGCTGCGGCGGACCTCGTACGGGTCTTCATTCTTCCCCCGTCGGCGGACACGTTGCGCCGGCGACTCGAGACGCGCGCCCAGGACAAACCGGAGGTGGTCGCACGGCGGCTCGCGGGCGCGGCGGAAGAGATCACGCATTGGGAGGAGTACGATTACGTGCTCGTTAACGAGGACGTGGATCGCTGCCTCGGCGAATTGCGCGCGGTGCTGGCAGCCGAGCGCTTGAAACGCGTCCGCGGCGAGGGACTGAAACCCCTGGTCGACGCGCTGCTCGCGGAATTGCCGGCGGTATGACGAAAATGGGCGCCGGTTGGCGCCCATCTCTTTTTCTCCATCAAGGCCGATCGCCGCTGTGGGGCTCGGGCGCGTCATGCGTCGGCCAGGGCGCTCCGTCGTCGCGTAGCGCGATGTAGATCGCGGGGATGACGAGCACGGTCAGCAGCGTCGACGAAACGAGCCCGAACAGCAGCGAGATCGCGAGGCCTTGGAAGATCGGGTCGAACAGGATCACCGCCGCACCGATCATCGCGGCCAGCGCCGTCAGCAGGATCGGCTTGAAGCGGATTGAGCCGGCCTCGATCAGCACCTGGCGGAGGGGAGCTCCCTCGCCGCGCCGCTGGCGGATGAAATCCACCAGCAGGATCGAGTTGCGGACGATGATGCCCGCCAGCGCAATGAAGCCGATCATCGACGTTGCCGAGAACGGCGCGCGGAAGATCCAGTGACCGAACATGATGCCGATGAGCGTCAGGGGGACAGGCGTCAGAATGACGAGCGGAAGCTTGAACGAGCCGAACTGCGCGACGACCAGGATATAGATCCCCAGCAGCGCGACCGCGAACGCTCCGCCCATGTCACGGAACGTTACCCAGGTGACCTCCCATTCGCCGTCCCAGAGAAGAACGGGTTTGGTCTCGTCCTCCGGCTGGCCGTGGAAACGGATAACGGGCTTCGGCGTCTTGCCCCAATCCTTGGCCTCGACCGCCGCATTGACGGCGAGGATACCGTAGAGCGGGGCCTCGTAGGCGCCGGCCAACTCACCCATGACCATTTCGGCGTAGCGGCCGTTGTGCCGGAACAGCGGTAGCGAGGCCTTTTCCTGCGTGACCGTCACGACGTCGCCGAGTTCGACGATGGAGCGCTCGCCGGGCAGCGCGTTTGCCGGCACCGGAGTCGATAGCGCCTTCGTCGAGAGCGTGAGGTCGGACTTCGGCAGTTGGATCGCGATCTCGACGGGATGCCGCCCGCCGCCACGATGCGAGTAGCCCACCGCGACGCCCCCCAGATAGGCCTGGATGGTATCGTAGACGTCACGCTGCTCGACTTTGTAGAATTCCAGCTTGTCCTGATCGATCGAGACGCGCGCGCGCGGCGCCGGCGCACCGAAGCTGTCGTCGTCGTCCACGATGAAGGCGGTCTCGCGGAAGATGCGGCGCACCTCGCGCGCGACGGTGCGGCGTGTCTCGGCATCCGGGCCATAGATCTCCGCGAGCAGGGTTGCGATCACGGGCGGCCCTGGCGGCACTTCCACCACCTTGAGTGAGCTGCCCTCGGGCAGGGCGAGATCCTTGAGACGCGCACGCGCATCGAGCGCGATATCGTGGCTCGCGCGCTTTCGTTCGCCCTTGGGGCTCAGGTTCACCTGCAAATCGCCCATCTGCGGCTCGTCGCGCAGATAGTAGTGGCGTACCAGGCCGTTGAAGTTGAAGGGCGCTGCGGTGCCTGCATAGGCCTGGATCGATACGACTTCGGGCAGCGCCACGAGGCGCTGCTCGGCAGCAGCCAGAATGCGATCCGTCTCTTCCAGCGATGTCCCGCGCGGCAGGTCGAGCACGACCTGCAACTCCGACTTGTTGTCGAACGGCAGCAACTTCACCGTCACCCATTTCAGCGGCAGCAGTACCAGCGAAAGCAAGGTCGCGCCGGCAACGAGGAACAGGAAGCCCTTGGCGCTCCTCTTGGATTTCAAGACCGGCATCGCCCAGCGTCGATACAGGCGGCCGAGCCGGCCGCCGTCGTGCGCCTCGTGCGCGCTGTGCGCTCCCTCGCCACGCCCCGCGATGCGCAGCATCAACCAGGGGGTCACGATCACCGCGACGAAGAATGAGAGCACCATTGCCGCCGATGCGTTCGCGGGGATCGGCGCCATGTAGGGCCCCATGAGGCCAGAGACGAACAGCATCGGCAGGAGCGCGGCGACGACCGTCAGCGTCGCCACGATGGTTGGGTTGCCGACCTCCGCGACGGCCTCGATGGCCGCCCTCGTGCGGCTGCGCCCGTCGTCCATGGCCCAGTGTCGCGCGATGTTCTCGATCACGACGATGGCGTCGTCGACCAGGATGCCGATGGCGAAGATGAGGGCGAACAGGCTGACACGGTTGATCGTGTAGCCCATGAGATAGGAGGCGAAGAGGGTCAGCAGGATCGTCACGGGAATGACGATCAAGACGACGACGCCTTCGCGCCAGCCGATGGCGAGCCCCACGAGCAACACGATCGACAGCGTGGCGAGCGCGAGATGAAACAGAAGCTCGTTCGCCTTCTCGTTGGCGGTTTCGCCGTAGTCGCGCGTGACCGTCACCTCGATATCCTGGGGCACGACGCTCGCTTGCAGGGCCGCGAGGCGGTGCCGCACGTTCTCCGCGATCGTAACGGCGTTGGCGCCGGCCCGCTTGGCGAATGCGATCGTCACGGCCGGTACGCGCACGGGTTTGCCGTCGGGCCCGCGTACCGTATGCCACGCCCGTTGCTCGGTTGGCTTCGAGCCCACCACCACCTGGGCGACGTCGCGGACGTAGACGGGCCGGCCGTCCCGCGTCGTGATCAGGAGCAGGCCGATATCTGGGACACCCGAAAGCGTTTGACCGGCGGCGACCGCCTTGCTGCGCCCGTCTTCGCGGATACGGCCGGCAAGGAACGAGCGGTTGGCGTCACGGACTTTGCCGATGAGCTGCGACAGCGTCACTCCATAGAGTGCGAGGCGCTCGGCGTCGGGCTCGACCCGGATCTGGTCCGGCCGGCCGCCCACGACATAGGAGAGCCCGACATCGTCGAGCTTGGCGAGTTCGACACGCAGATTTTCCGCGAGATGATAGAGGGCGTTGTCGGAGTAGCGCGCCGCCGCGTCCGGTTTTGCCGACAGTGTCAATGTGACGATGGCGACGTCGTCTATGCCGCGGCCGACGATCAGCGGTTCCGGGATGCCGATCGGGATGCGGTCCATGTTGGCGCGGATCTTCTCGTGGACGCGCAGGATCGCTTCGTCCGACTTGGTCCCGACCAGGAACCGCGCGGTGACGAGGACCCGGTCGTCCGCCGTACTGGAGTACACGTGCTCGACGCCGTTGATGGCCTTGACCAGCGTCTCCAGTGGTTCCGTGACGAGACGGACGCCGTCCTCCGCGCGCAGGCCATCCGTTCGCACCGCGATGTCGACGAGCGGTACGGAGATCTGCGGCTCCTCCTCGCGTGGCAAGGCGAAGAGCGCGAGGATGCCGAGCGCGAACGCTGCCAGGAGGGCGAGAGGCGTGAGCGGCGAGCCGATGAAGGCTCGCGTGAGATGTCCGGAAATGCCGAGGCCGGATTCGGTGTCTTTGCTCATCACTTGGCATCCGGAAGTGCGAGAACGTCACCTTGGGCGAGGCCGGCCAGAACCTCCCGGCCCGCCTCCCCGAGAGCGGCGCTGGGGGCACCGGTCTGCACGACGAGATCGGAGACTTGTCCCTTGCCGTCGACGAGCCGGACGAAATCCAGTCCGAAGCGGCTGAAAATGAACGTAGACGGGACGATGACCGCCCGGCGCTTGCCGGCCGAGATCCATACCAGCGCCCGCTCGCCCACGAAGTAGTCGCCAAGTCCCGGAACCTCCGCATCCGCAATCACGCGGCCACCGTCGAGCTCGGGATAGACCTGCACGATCTTGCCTTCCGACGCCGGGGCACTGCCTGGCGCCAGCCCGCGCCCGTTCACGCGGATCGCATCGCCCTGCCGCAGAAAGCGCGCGTGCCGTTCCGGCAATTCGATCCGAAGCAGGTAGGCATTGGCGGCGATGGTGGCGATGCTCTCTCCGGGCATCACCACGCTGCCGACCGTCACGGGCACCTTCAGGACGCGGCCGTCTGCGGGCGCCAGAACCTGTCCCTCGGTCGCCTGTTGCTCGACGACCAGCCGCTCGGCACGGGCCGACTTCAGCTCGTTGGCGGCGACGTCCACGGCGGTAGCGAGCTGATCGACGCGCGCTTGCGGTGTCACGCCGCGTGCCCGCAATTGCTCGGCGCGCTCGAGATCCAGCCGCGCGGTCGCCAGACGCGACTCGATACCGAGGATCTGCGCGTCCAGCGCCTTGAGCCTCAGAGCGATCTTGGGGTCGGCCACGACGGCGATGGGCTGGCCGGCCTTCACTGACACGCCCTCGTCGACCTGCAGCGTGACGACCGTGCCCGGTGTACGCACGCGCGCCTCGATGCGGTCCTTGCTGCGCACGGTCGCCAGGACGGACTTGACGTCGTCGATCTCGCTGATGCCGACGGTGTGCCGGGCACCCGCTGTTTGTGCCGAGGCTGGAGCGCCGGAGAGGAACAGAACCATGCCGAACGCGGCGAGCCACGGCATTTTCGCGGGGGCTTGACGCCTGCGGCAAGGCGAAAGGGAAGATTGGGGCATGGCGGCCGTTTCCATCGATCATGCATCGGGTTTGCGGCACATAACGTCGCTGCGCCGCAAACCTCAATGCGTAAAATCAATGGCGGCCGTACCGCCCGGAACAATAAAGCACGTCGCCCGCGTTCGCGGATCGCCGGGACGAGACGTATCGAGGGCGCTCAGTGATGGCGTGCGCGCTCACCTTCCGCAAAAGCCGGCTCGACGGTCTCGGCCACGGCGGCGCTGGGCACCGGCTGGCGCAGATACGTCTCCGCCTGCGCCTGGCCGGCACTCTTGCCGCCGATGCGCGCCGCGAAGGCCCCGGTGCACTCGATCACCACGTGCCGTTGCCGGTCGAGCGTGATGACGTGATAGCAATCTTCGAGCACGCGGACTTCCACGGAGCCGGCCAAGTGCCGCTGAAGATAGAAGGCGTTGGCAAGGCTCGCCCGATCGTCCTCGCGCGGATGCAGGATGAGCGTGGGCTGCTTGATGCCGGGGATCTCGCGCTTCACGGTATTGATCAGCCAGCGCATCTCGAGCATGACCCCGCCGGGATTGGCAAGCTGGCCCACCTGCGAGCTGTCACCACTCTGAATCGCCGCGGTCACGAGGGCACGAATGCGCGGATCCTTGATCCCATAGGGATCGCGTTCGCTGAATTTGATAAGATTGGCGAACCACTTCTGCGTCACCAGCGCGAAGAACTTCGAATACCAGGGCACACCCCAGCCATCGAGCTTGAGCGTGGGGGCGAAAAGCGCCAATCCCTGCACGCTGTCGGGGCGCTGGGCGGCCAAGTGCATGGCCATCACCGCCCCCATCGAAAGACCGCCGACGATGATGGTATCGCACGATTTGCGCAACTCGTCGTGTGCCGCCTCCACCGAGGCGTACCAGTCCTGCCAGCTCGTATCGCGTAGTTCTTCGTACGTGCCGCAGTGCCCGGCGAGCTGGGGGCAGTGCACCGTGAAGCCCTGGTGCGCCAGTCCGATCGCGACCATACGGTGCTCGATCGGCGTGCCGCCAAGGCCGTGAATGAGAAGGATGCCCGTGCGTCCGCCTCGAAGCTTCAGGCTGCGATCGACGATGCTCATACTCAGTGTAGCTCCTGCAACTTGTTGCCGTGCTCTCGCAGCCAGTGCGCTCCCCGATCTGCGGTGCGCGACGCGGCACCCGTCCATGGAGGCCCGGCCGGGCTGACTTGCTGCCTTCTGGATGAAGGCTCTTTCCAAATTTTGCCTTAGCTGGAGATGCGTGGTCTTTCGTGCTTCCAACCGCTGCAAGCGCCAGACCACTTGCCCTTGCGTCACTTCGGAACGACGGGGCCCGCCTCGTGCCCGCCGGATCGGCGCCTCAACCGACGCTGGCGTGAACCAGCACGCGCTCGCGCGCACGGAACCATTTGCTCATCTCACGGACCGCGTCCGTAAAATCGAGGATGCGGTGGTGGTCGACCCCCGCGTCGAGGCAGTGCGTGGCGAGCGTTCCCTTCGCCAAAACGAGGTCGGAGCGCTGCGCGATGCAGAAGTCCGAACGGCCGTCACCCACGAGTACGTTGAACTCCCGCGGACGGTCGGAGCTGTGACTGCATTTGCAGTTGCCCATGTTGAAGCGGCAGTCGTGCCGCGCGTAGGGGAACGAGAGGCTCCAGCGATCCCCGCCCACCCACGTCAACGCGTTCGCGAAGAACGGAAGTTCGAGACCGGCCGAGCGCAGAACGCTACCCACCACCTTGTCGAGACCGTCCGACACCACGACGACCCGTGCACCGTTGCGATGGCATAGACGCACGAACTCCGGGAAGGCCGGGTCGATGCCGACGTCGGACAGGAAGCGATCGATCTGGCTGGGTGTCGCGCGCAGCATTGACACCTGCTTGGCCATGCACTCGCGCGAGGTCAGACGTCCGGTCTGCCACTCTTGCTCGATCTCGCGCCACGAGGGGTCTGCGAAGCGGTCGAACATTGCATCCGTCGGCTCCTCAGGACTGATGGTGCCGTCGAAGTCGACGTAAACGTTTGTACGCATGCACTCTTCCCGCGACGCTTTTCTTCGAGCCCGTGTCTGGGACCCGTGTTGAACATTAGAGGCAGTCGACCTGGAATAGGCGACGAAGAAGTCCGAAGGTCTCATTAGTTAGCAGGTATTTGCGCCTGCGAGTTAGAATTTTTTCTGAGCATTGGCAAGCCTCTTCGACTACGGTTACTTCGCGCCTTCGGTGCACCGAGCGAGGCTGCGGGTCGCACGTGAAATGGGCGAGACTGCGACGTCCCGCACACGCACGGCTTGCCCAGCAGGAAACATGCCGCTGCACTGCACAACGGTCGCCGTTATCCCGAAAAGTTATTTAGAAATACTGTCTTGCGAAGAGTTCGGCGGCAGTTTGAGGCCGACAGTGATTGCACGGCGTTCAAAAATGCCGCGCGACTCAAACCCGTTGTAGATGCTCGCGAATTCGGGCGACGAGTGCCATCTGCCGGCGCGCATCGCCCACGAACCTCAAAATAATGTGTTCGACACCAGCGCGCGCGTAGGCGGCGAGATACTCTGCCGCACCCTCCGCGCCACCTGCATAGCAGGCCTGCCGCGTGCGCAACTGGGGTGCGGGCGCCCCGTAGTAACTTTCCAGGTATCGGTCGAGAGCTTGATCGGCTGCCGTCGCGTCGTCGTCGATGGCGAGCGTCAGGTACATCGCGCCCGTGAGCCGCTGCGGATTGCGCCCGGCGCCGGCCGCAATCCGGCGCACCTCGCTCCAACCCTGCGTCCAGTCCTGCGGCGACCCCGCGTTGGGCAGCCAGCCGTCGTAGAGGCGTCCGGCCCGCTCCAGGCTCTGCGGCAGCGAACCCGCGATCCAGATGGGCGGGCCGCCGGGCCGGAAAGGCCTGGGGCCAATGCTTGCGTCCTTCAAGGACCAGAACCCATCGTGCGACACCTTTTCTTCCTGCCATAGGCGGCGCGCCAACGCGAGCCCCTCGTTCATGCGGCCCACGCGGCGCTCGAAGGGCACGCCGCAGGCCGCGAATTCCGTGCGTATGTTCGGGACGTCGCGCGCGATGCCGACCCCGAGCACGATACGACCTTGCGAGATCTGATCGATCGTGGCGACCTGATGCGCGAGTAGAACGGGATTGCGCAACGCAGGCAGGAGTACCGCCGTCCCGATCGTGACCCTCGGAACGACAGCGGCGACAGCAGCCATCAGTGTCAGCGGATCGTGCCGCGGGCGCGCCGTCACCGAATCCCCGATCCAGATACTGTCGAAGCCCGCCGCTTCAGCCTCCCGCGCGAGGTCGAGCATAGGTCCCACGGCCGGCTCGCCGGACATGATCCGTTCGCGCGTGGGGAGCAGGTAGCCGATCTTGAGAGGCATGGGCGAGGTTCCTCGGATGCGCCGCGCCGGGAGCGAGGCATTTCTGAACATGCGACATCGCGGAGAGGGTAGCCAGTATTCATATGACGTTCAGGCCACTGGCGCTTCTTATGACGAATATGTGACAATGCTTCACGCCGTCACAGAGTGGTACCGATGTCAGGGTCAGTCTTGCATTCAGGTCGAACGGGCCGGCTTCTCGCCGGTTTGCGGTTGCTCGCGCGTCGCATGCGCGGTGAGGGCCTTACGATCCTCACGGTCGGCATCGGCTTGGCCGTCGCGCTGGGGATTTGGCTGACCGAAGGTTGGCTCGTCAATATCGTCTACACCTGGGGCGTATCCGCCGCCCTTATCGCCCTTTTGCTCTTGCTCACCCGTCGCCCGCTGTTTTCTGTGACCTGCGTCGCAGCGTTCATCGTGCTCATCAACGGTATATCCTGGGCCAAGCAGCAGACGCTCGGCATGATGCTGCACGCCTACGATCTGTTCTTCTACGTCACGTCCTGGTCCACGGTGAGCTATCTGTGGGAAGGCGCGCGTATCTATGTCCTGGCTGCGGGCGGCGCACTCGCGGTCTTCCTGGC
>VFQT010001880.1_pt1 | contig 23329 bp, 18 predicted proteins | sample 3512381 | NCBI WGS metagenome assembly VFQT01 (sample SAMN10412376, study PRJNA504923) | tailings metagenome | isolation source: Relicate 2 Philex TSF3 active mining site | place: Philippines: Tuba, Benguet | collected 2017-08-29
AGATTCAAATTCGTCGCTTTGCTGGCGTACGGCACGGTACGTGAAGCGCGCGGGTTGACCTCCAACACGCACACCACTTCATCCTTCAATGCGAACTGCACGTTCATCAATCCGCGCACACCGAGGGCAAGCCCAAGCTGCTCTGTATATTCGCGCATGATCCCCAAGTGGAATTCGCTGACCTTATACGGCGGCAGCACACAAGCTGCATCACCCGAATGCACACCCGCTTCTTCGATATGCTGCATGATCGCTCCCACCACCACATGCTCGCCATCGGATAAAGCATCGACGTCGATCTCAAACGCATCCTCCATGAACTTGTCAATGAGAATCGGTTGACCAGGAGCAGCCTCGATCGCCTTTTGAATGAATCCTGCCAAATGAACCTCAGACTCCACGAGAGCCATGGCTCGCCCACCCAAAACAAAGGACGGACGTACCAAGACAGGATAGCCAATTCTTTCAGCAATGACACGCGCCTCTTCCAATGAACGGGCAATTCCATTTTCTGGCTGGGGAATGTCCAACTCTTTGAGCAGTTTCGCAAACTCTTCGCGATCTTCGGAAAGTTGAATGGCGTGTGGTGACGTTCCTAAGATTTTCACGCCTGCCGCTTCGAGTCCCGCTGCGAGGTTGAGCGGAGTCTGCCCGCCGAACTGGACAATGACGCCGATGGGTTGTTCTTTATCTATGACATTTAATACATGCTCCAGTGTGAGCGGCTCGAAGTACAAGCGGTCTGCCGTATCGTAATCGGTGGACACGGTTTCTGGGTTGCAGTTGTACATGATGGTTTCATATCCCATCCCAGACAAGGCGAATGCCGCCTGACAACAACAGTAATCAAATTCAATACCCTGACCAATGCGGTTCGGTCCGCCGCCGAGGATGAGGATCTTTTGCTTATCCGTCGGGCGAGACTCATCGTCCATTTCATAGGCGGAGTAGAGATAGGGCGTCTGCGATTCGAATTCTGCGGCGCAGGTGTCTACGCGTTGGAAGGTTGGGAGAATGCCGAGTTTTTTCCGAAGTTCACGAACGGAGGTTTGAAGAAAGAAGGAAGAAGAAAGAAGGCGGGAGATGTGCGAGTCTGCAAACCCTAATTGCTTGGCGTAACGCAGCAATGGTTTGAGTTCGCTCTCACTTTGGCAATTCCTAAGTCCTGCTTCACAATTTTTAATTTCATCCATCTGAGCCAGGAACCACAGGTCATAGCCACTCGTTTTGGAAATTTCTTCCAATGACATTCCCTGCCGAATGGCGCGATACACGCGGAACAATCTGTCGGCGGTGGGGACTTTCAGCGTGGATAATGTTTCGGGTTCAGCGGGCAACTCTCGGCTGGGACCAGAGCCGTCGAGGGCGTCCACTCCGATCTCAAGGGATTGAATCGCTTTGTTCAATGCTTCGGGAAACGTCCGCCCGAGTGCCATCACCTCACCCACGGACTTCATTTGCGGACCGAGAGTCGGATCCACGCCTGGGAATTTCTCAAACGCCCAACGCGGAATCTTGGTGACAACATAATCGAGCGAAGGCTCGAAGGCGGCTTTGGTTTGACCTGTGATGTCGTTTGTGATTTCGTCGAGGGTGTAGCCGACGGCGACGAGCGCGGCAAGTTTGGCGATTGGAAAGCCCGTGGCTTTGGATGCCAGCGCAGACGAACGGCTCACACGCGGATTCATTTCGATGACCACAACACGACCCGTTTTCGGGTCAACACCGAATTGGACATTCGAGCCGCCCGTTTCCACACCAACCGCGGAGAGCACACTATGCGCAAGGTCGCGCAAGATTTGATACTCACGGTCCGTGAGTGTTTGCGCAGGTGCGACGGTGATGCTATCACCGGTGTGCACACCCATCGCGTCGAGGTTTTCGATGGAGCAGACCACGACAAAATTATCGGCTTTGTCGCGCATCACTTCGAGTTCGTATTCCTTCCAACCAATAACGGACTCTTCAAGCCACGCCTGCCCGATCGGTGATTCGGAAATCGCTTTGCGAATCGCTTCGGGCAGTTCGCTCGGTTCATAGACCCAACCTGCGCCGGTACCGCCCATCGCAAATGAAGCGCGGACGAGAACGGGATAGCCGGTTTGTTTCACTAGTTCTTCGGCTTCTGCGAGTGAATACGCCGCCCCGCCGCGTGGAACGGGGATGTTGTTTTTTTGCATCGTCTCACGGAATAAGAGACGATCTTCTGCGGCTTTGATGGCGCTGAGTTTCGCGCCAATTAATTGCACGCCATACTTTTCGAGCACGCCGTTTTCACTGAGGGCAAGCGCGAGGTTTAATCCTGTTTGTCCTCCAACGGTAGGAAGCATCGCATCAGGTTTTTCTTGCGCGATGATGGCTTCGAGTGCTTCGGGTGTGAGCGGTTCGATGTAGGTCGCATCCGCAATTTCGGGATCGGTCATGATGGTGGCTGGATTCGAATTGACCAAGACCACGCGATAGCCTTCTGCTTTCAAGGCTTTCACGGCTTGCGTGCCAGAGTAATCAAACTCCGCGGCTTGACCAATGACGATGGCTCCAGAGCCAGGGACAAGAATTGTATGAATATCTGTGCGCTTCATGTTATTTACCCCCGATCATGTTGAAGAATTCACTGAAAATATCATGCGCATCATGCGGACCCGGCGCGGACTCAGGATGAAACTGAACGCTGAAGACTGGTTTCTTTTTCATCCGAATGCCTTCAAGCGATTCATCGTTCAAACTTTTATACGTGATCTCCACTTCGTCTTTGTTCAAATCACCCGCGGTGACGCAGTAATTATGATTTTGCGCGGTGATGAGGACCTCTCCGCTAGGTAAATGCTGAACAGGATGATTCCCGCCGTGATGTCCGAACTTGAGGCGGTGGGTATCCGCTCCAAGTGCTCGACCGATGAGTTGATGTCCCAAACAAATGCCAAACATCGGCACGTTGCTTTCGATCAACTTCTCCACGGCTTCAACAGCATAGGGCAAGCCCGCCGGGTCGCCGGGGCCGTTCGAGAGAAAGATGCCGTCGGGGTTTAGTGCCAACACTTCTTCCGCAGATGTATCTGCCGGAACGACAGTTACATCTGCGCCGAAAGATGAAAGATGACGAAGAATGTTTTCTTTGATACCAAAATCATAAGCGACGATCGACCATGGACGGTTGACCATGGCTTTTCCATTGTTCGCGGTTTGCGGCCTATGGTCACTCACCCACTTACTCCCCCCATCATCCGACCAGTGAAATGTCTCTTCACACGTTACTTCCTTCACCATATCACGCCCGTCAAGTCCGCTCCACTCACGCGCCATATTCAACAACGCTTCGGCAGACGTACCTTTTGTAGAAAGCGCAGCTTTTTGTGTGCCGCCGTCGCGCAGTTTGCGAGTTAGCAAGCGTGTGTCCACACCGCTGATGCCGGGCACATTATGTTGCTTGAGCCAATCCGATAAAGAAAGTGCCGAACGCCAGTTCGACACTACGGGACTCAATGCACGGACAACAGCAGCAGAGACTTGTGGATGTGCTGATTCATCATCTTCCAAGTTGATTCCCACATTGCCAATGTGCGACACGGTAAACAAGACTCCCTGTCCGCGGTAGGATGGGTCGGTGAGAATTTCTTGATAGCCAGTCATGCTGGTATTGAAGACCAGTTCGAACACGGCGTCGGCTTCGGCACCGAATGCCTGACCTTCAATGATGGTTCCATCTTCCAAAACGAGTGTTGCAAATTTCATTTACATGGCTCCTGCATAAGCCGCAGAGTTTTATGGCGGCAAATTCCGCCGATTATAATATGTCTAAACAAATTATTGGATCACGGTTCCATTTCCAGCTAAAGCATTCGCGATCGGATTTTGGATTCGCCCATCCGCAATGATGACGCGACTCACACCGCCTTTGAGCGCTTCTTCTGCGCCAAGGACTTTTTTCTTCATGCGACCTTGCGCCGCCTCACTCGCCGCCGCGAGTTGACTCATCGGCAGCTGCCGAATAAGCGTTGACTCGTCTGGGAAGTTTTTCATCAACCCCGGAACCGCAGTCAGCAACAACAGACTCTCCGCCTTAAGTGCAGACGCCACCATCGCCGCCGCACGGTCTGCATCCACATTCAACGCCTCCCCTTTTTCACTGACAGCCACCGGCGCGATCACAGGCATATAGCCCATATCTAAAAGCGCCAATAACAAAATACCATTTACCTGTTCTATCTTGCCCGTGTAATCATCGCGGATAATCTTACGTTTGCCATTCTCAATAGACTGCACCGACTCTTTGCGTGTGGCTTGCATTAACTTGCCATCGAGTCCGCACAAACCAAAAGCATTCACACCCAACATTTGTAATTGCTCGGTCAACAACGAATTGACCTTGCCATTCACCGCCATCAAAAAGATTTCCAGCGTCTTCCTATCGGTGTAACGTGAGGTGTATCCCGAAGGCGAAGTGATCATCTTTGGCGGTGTGCCCAGCCCTTCACCCAGCGCATTCGCCTCTGCTGAGCCGCCATGTACAAAGACCAATTTCTTGCCTTGCTTCAATAATTCCACGGCATCGTTACAGATCGCGGAAAAATCCACGCCTTCTGTGCCGCCGAGTTTGACTACAGTAATTGAGGTATGTTCTGTCATAGTTTTTTTGTCCAATACGATATTCGATACTCGATATTCGAATTATCCAATATCGAATATCGCTATATCGGATGCAACCCCATAAACTCCAGACCCAATGTCTCATCCCAGCCCATCATCAAATTCATGCATTGCACCGCCGTACCAGACGCACCCTTCATGAGATTGTCTATCGCACACATCGCCACAATGTGACCATTGCTCTCGTCCAGTTCAAAGCCAAGATCGGCGTAATTGGAGCCAGCCAGGATCTTCGGCTCTGGCACGCGATAAATTCCGCGCTGTTCTTTCACCACCCGCACGAACGGATTTTCATTCGCCACCGCGCGATAGGCTTTCCACAGATCTTTGGTCGCCACCCCAGGCTTGACCTTGGCATGAGCCGTCGCCAACACACCGCGGACAATATCCACAGCGGTCATGGTCAATGAGACATCTTTGACGCCCATTTCCTGAATCACTTCCGCCGTGTGACGATGACCAAACGCCGAAAACGTTCGAATGACATTCGCCCGCTCCGCATGCAGCGACCCGGAATTTCCTTCAGCGCCGCCTTCGGAGGAACCGACTTTGATCTCAATAAAAATTGAGGAAGATAAGTCCAAGAGATCAGCTTTGACCAGCGGCAGCAGCGCAAGATTGCTCGCCGTGGCATTGCATCCCACCCCGCTGATGTAACTCGCGGATGAAATCTCCGCGCGGTGGAGTTCAGGCAATCCATAAACAAACTTGCTCAACCACTCCGGCGCGGCATGTTTTTCACCGTACCATTGCTCGTAAAAATCCGCATCGCGCAAGCGGAAGTCTGCTGCGAGGTCAATGATTTTCGTTCCTAACTTCGCATACTCTGCGATATTCTTCTGCGCCTGCCCATGCGGCTGGGCGAGGAAAAGAATATCCACCAACTCCAACTGCGAAGGGTCGCTAAATTTCAACTGCGTGCGCTTGCGCAAGTTGGGATGAGTCTGATACACATACTCTCCAACGCGCGAACGTGAAGTGACTTGCTTAATTTCAACATTCGGATGCCCCAACAGCAGCCGCAATAACTCCCCGCCGCCATATCCCGAACCGCCGATAATAGATGCTGTAACCATCAATAATTGCTCCTTCGAAAACCAGTGAAAAGTGTATAGTGGTCAGTGGGCAGATCTTCTCTACACACTGCCAACCATCCACTACCCACTGCTCTTTGCCGTTTTCACCACATACTCCACGATCTCACCGGCAATATCAATACCGCTCAACGGCTGCATCGTATGAAATTCCATCGTGTGATTGATCTCGTTCACGACCAATCCCTTTTCCGGGTGCTCCACCAAATCCACGCCAAGCAGACCGCCGCCCACCGCCTTCGAAGCGCGCAGACATATATCCTCGATCTCCGGCGTGATGGGACACAACTCACCGCTGCCGCCGCGTGCTGTGTTCGTGATCCAATGCTCCGAACTGCGGTACATGCCGGTCAATACTTTGTCGCCGATCATGATGATGCGAAGATCACGCCCTGGCTTCTCGATAAATTCCTGAATATAAAATACCGAATGCTGAACAGAACCTAAAGTCGATTTATGCTCCAACACGGCTTCCGCCGCATCGCGGTCATTGATCTTCGCCAGCAAGCGTCCCCACGAACCGACAACAGGTTTCAACACAACGGGATAACCAAACGCTTCAATTGCCTCAAGCGCCGCTTCAGGCGAAAATGCTGTCATGTTATGCGGCTGAGGAACACCATCACGTGCAAGCACAGCGCTCGTCATCAACTTGTCGCCGCACACTTCTGCCACCGCTGCTGTGTTCACCGTCGGTACGCCAAAAGCATTCAACATACGCAGTGCATACAAACCGCTGTTGTAACTGATACTGCGCTCCAACACTGCATCATATTGCTGCCATGCTTCCGGCTTTTCCAAGTCAAAACTAATCGCACGGTCATCGAGGCGGTCATAGTCAATACCGCGCTTCTCCATTGCGCCGAAGATCCATTTCTCTTCAACGCGCACTCGTGAATAAAGGACACCGATCTTTAATCGTCGCTGCATAATGTCACCAAATCGACGATAGACGATTGACCATAGACCATCAATTATTGTCCATGGTCAATCGTCCACCGTCTATTCTCCCCAATCTTCCTGTTCCATCGGCGCGAGTTGCACGGCAGCAGGTTCGATCGAGGTCACTTCCAGATCCACACCGCAATCGGAGCAGACGATGATCTCACCGGTTTCGGTTCCAGCAACCAATTCGATCTGGGCTTCACATTCGGGACAAGTAACTGTAGACATAATTTATTCTCCTTTGATTTTTGAAATTTGATTTTTGACCGATTGGAGACTCGTGCCGCCAACCGTATTTCTTTTGTTGATCGATTCAAGCGGATCGAACACTTGATACACATCCGCCTCAAACACTGGACTAATGGCTTGGTACGCTTCGAGGGGCAGTTCCTCCATCCGAACCTTGCCCTCCCCCGCCGCGCGGACAACTTTCCCCGCCAGCGAGTGCGCTTCTCTGAACGGCACACCTTTCTCCACAAGATAATCTGCCAAATCCGTCGCCATCATCGTCGAGTCGATCGCACTTCGCATTCGTTCCGGCTTGACCGTGATTGTTCGCAGTGCCGCCGCCATAACGGGCAAAATCGAGAGCAGCGTATCCGTCGCTGCAAAGACTGGCGCTTTGTCTTCCTGCAAATCTTTATCGTAGGTTGAAGGCAACCCTTTGAGAGTGGACATCAATCCCGTCAGCAAGCCGATCATCGTCCCTGCTTTACCGCGAGTGAGTTCAAAGACATCGGGGTTCTTCTTCTGCGGCATCAGGCTCGAACCTGTAGAAAAAGCATCCGAAAGTTCAAAGAAGCCGAACTCAGCCGTGGTGTACAAGACAATTTGTTCGGCAAGTTTGCTCAAGTGGACCGCTGCCATCGAACACACAAACAGATACTCCGCGGCAAAATCCCGATCAGATACGGCATCAAGACTATTCTGCGAAACCTCTGCGAAGCCGAGGTTCTTCGCTAACGCATTGCGGTCAACTGTAAAGGGAGCGCCCGCCAAGGCACCGCTTCCCAACGGCAGAACGGATACGCGTTTGGTCAAGTCACTCAAGCGATCCATATCGCGCTTCAACGCCCAGTAATGACTCAACCACCAATGTCCCAGCAGAATCGGCTGTGCTCTTTGCAAATGGGTGTAACCCGGCATGATGGTTTCGCCTGCGAGTTCAGCCTGCTCCACCAATGCGGATTGCAGATTGAGGAATGCTGAATGAAGTTCTGGTATCGCTTGCAACATCCATAATCTAAAATCAGTGGCGACCTGATCGTTGCGGCTTCGTCCCGTGTGGAGTTTGCCAGCGGCAGGTCCGATCAATTCGCTGAGTCTGCGTTCAACCGCGGTGTGAATGTCTTCATCGGAAGGTTGGAAGATAAACTCACCCGAAGCGAATTCTTTTCGGACGGTATCCAGTCCGTTTGAGATCGAGGCGTGTTCTTCATCCGTAAGAATGCCTGCGTTATGAATCGCCGCCGCCCAGGCAATGCTTCCATCCACATCCTGAAGCGCCATGCGTTGATCGACAGGCAGCGAGGCATTGAGCGCCCATGCGAGGTCATTTAGTTTTTGGGAAAAGCGTCCACCCCAGAGGGTCATGTGATCTCCTTTCCGTCATTGCAAGTGCGCTCTTGTTCTTTGCCCGAAGCAATCTCCAACTCAATCATGAGATTGCTTCGTCGGGAAGAGCACCCTCCTCGCAATGACATTAATCGCGTTTGAACTTCGAATAATCCGGCTTAGGCATATCGAGACCGGAAACGGGCAGACCGTTGAGCGCGCGGACTTTCATGCTGAGTCCGTAAAGGCGAATGAAACCTTCGGCATGACTCTGGTCATAGACATCTTCCTGACCAAAGGTGGCGAAATCTTCGCGATAAAGGCTGAACTTGGATTTGCGTCCGGCACTGATGATGTTGCCCTTGTAAAGTTTGAGGCGCACCGTACCAGTGACCGGTCCCTGCGTGGAGTTGACGAAAGCATCCAACGCTTCGCGCAGCGGGGTGAACCACAAACCGTTGTAGGTCAATTCAGCATATTTGACAGCGATCATTTGCTTGTAATGCATGGTCTCGCGGTCGAGGATGAGCGACTCAAGTTCGCGATGGGCATAAAGAAGGATCGTACCGCCGGGAGTTTCATACACACCATGCGACTTCATGCCGACAAGGCGATTCTCAACGAGGTCCACACGACCGATACCGTGATTGCCACCAATCGCATTGAGCGTGGAAACGATCTTGGCAGGCAACATCTTCTCGCCGTTGACCGCCACCGGATTGCCGCTCTCGAATTCGATCTCAACATATTCGCCCTGTTCAGGTGCATTCTCCGGCGAAGTGGACATTTGATACATGATCTCCTCGGGTTCGTTCCACGGGTCTTCGAGCAAACCGCCTTCATGCGAAAGATGCCAAAGATTGGAATCGCGCGAGTAAATGGATTTGATGGTGGCAGTTACAGGTACGTTGAATTCGGCAGCATAATCAAGCGCATCTTCACGGGAGCGGATGTTCCACTCGCGCCAGGGAGCTATGATCGTCAAGCGTGGGTCGAGCGCCATCACAGTCAACTCAAAACGAACCTGATCATTTCCCTTTCCGGTCGCACCGTGAGCGATCGCATCCGCGCCGGTTTGATGTGCCACTTCAACAAGATGTTTTGCAATAAGAGGACGGGCAACCGATGTGCCCAATAAATACTTGTGTTCATAAACCGCCCCCGCCTTGAGCATCGGAAAAAGATACTCGCTGACAAACTCTTCTTTCATGTCGTGAATCACAAATTCACTTGCGCCGCTCTTCAACGCTTTCTGTTCCAACCCCGCCAGGTCTTCATCACCCTGCCCCACATCGGCACAGAAACAAACGACCTCACAACCGTAGTTCTCTTTCAACCACGGCACGATCACAGATGTATCCAACCCTCCCGAATAGGCTAATACAACTTTCTTGACACTAGGTTTTGACTTTGGACTCATTCTTACTCCTTGAATTTGGAAAATAAAAACAGCCCTCCGAGAAGGAGGGCTGTTTTGGATTGACCTGTGACTATGTGTGTTTAGTTCACATGTGCGCTCGTGCTGTCAAAACCAAAATCTCCCAACCTTCTTTGGGAAGTGGGCTTGGTACGACGGGTACGAGGCAAAGCGAACAGCGTAAACATTTCGCGCAATTCTACTACCGACTCAAAATGAGTCAATGGTTTTGAGAGACCAATTTCAAAAAGTACCCAAATGGGTAATTGAACAAATTCATCCCTTGACACATCTCACCCACTCACATAGAATACCGCCCAATTATGAATAACCGTTCGTCGCACTTCTATATGACCATGACCACTACCACCTCCGGTACACGCCGCGAGGCATTTGTGCATGGGATGAAGTAACCGAACGCGGTACATCAAAACGCACAACGCCTCGCGGAAACGCGGGGCGTTTTTGTTTACCCCACTGCTTCTCTTTCAGAGAAGCGCAAAGGAGAATGCTATGTCAAAAACGCTGGTCATGAAATTTGGAGGAACATCCGTCGGGTCTGTGGATGCGTTGAAAAGCGCCACGCAGATCATCCGCGATGCAAAAAAGGATTGGGAACGAGTCGTCGTGGTGACATCTGCCATGTCTGGCGTGACAAATCTGCTATTGGACTCCGCCGCCTCCGCTTCGCACGGGCAAGTGGATACGTTACCTCAAGCCGAATCCGCGCTGAGAGAGAAACACTTCGCTGCCGCCGATGCACTCATCAAAGACGAGTCTTTGCGCGAACAGACGAAAGCTGAGATCAATACGCTCATCCTCTCGCTCGTGGACTTGTGCAAAGCCATCGCCGTGCTCGGTGAAGCCAGTCCGCGCGCGATGGATACGGTGGCATCTCTGGGAGAAAGAATGAGTGTCCGTTTGCTTGCCGCTGTTGTGCATGATGCGGGTATTCCTGCGCACGGCATTGAATCGACCGAGTTCGTCGTCACGAATGCCAATTTCCAAAACGCCCATCCCGATTTCAAAGTCACAACCGAAAAGACCCGGGGGAAACTTAATCCGCTCATGGATAAAGGTATTGTTCCCATTACAACTGGTTTTATCGGCGCAACTCCTGAAGGCGCCATCACCACCCTTGGGCGCGGCGGCTCAGATTATTCCGCAGCCATCATCGGCGCTGTCCTCCCCGCCAATGATGTTTGGATCTGGACCGATGTAGATGGTGTGATGACCACGGACCCAAGAATCGTTCCCAATGCGATCACACTCCCTGAAATTAATTACAGCGAGATCGCAGAACTCGCTTACTACGGCGCAAAGGTTTTGCACCCCAAAACCATCCGCCCAGTGTTGGATGCAGGTATCGGGCTTCGTATTTGCAACACATTCAATCCCAGTCACCCCGGCACACGTTTGATCGCCAGCCCCAAAACCAATGGTAAAGTGGATGGCAAGGTCATCAAAGCCGTAACCGCCATCCGCAAACAAAGGCTTATCACCATAGAAGGGCGCGGTATGCTGGGTGTTCCCGGCGTGGCAGCACGTGCATTCGGCGCAGTAGCATCCACCGGCACGAGCGTTCCGCTCATTACACAAGCAAGCTCAGAACAATCCATATGCTTTGCTGTCCCTTCTGAACTTGCATCGGGTGTGCTTTCAGCCCTCGAAAGATCCTTTGCCCGCGAGATCGAAGACGAAGATATCGACCGTGTTTGGGCAACCGAAGATGTATCCATTGTGACCGTTGTCGGTGCAGGTATGCGTCACACACATGGCGTGGCAGGCAAGGTATTTAGCCAGCTCGGCAACAACGACGTCAATGTACTGGCGATCGCTCAAGGCTCATCAGAAGTGTCCATCTCGCTGGTAGTGGATGCAGCGGATACAGAAAATGCAGTTAAGGCGTTGCACGAATTAATTGTTCAATAAATTTGTAAGGGCGGGGTAACCCCGCCCCTACCCTAAGGAGAAATCATTATGTCCCAATCTCAAATCCCCGTAGCCGTGCTCGGCGCGACAGGTTCGGTCGGTCAGCGTTTTATTTCGTTGTTGGATAATCATCCCTGGTTCAAGGTGGTGGCACTCGCCGCGTCGGACCGCTCGGCGGGTCAATCGTACGCCAAAGCCACGCGCTGGGTGCTCGACACACCCATGCCAGAGTATGCCCGCGACATGGTTATCGTTCCGGCAAATACAGATGCGGTGCAGGCAAAAATCGTCTTTTCGGCGCTGCATACCGAAGTTGCCAATGAACTTGAGCCATCATTTGCAAAGGCAGGCGCGGCGGTCTGCTCAAATGCATCGTCGTATCGTAGAGGCGAAGATGTGCCATTGCTCCTGCCGGAGATCAATGCGGAACATATTGAACTCGTCAAGCAGCAGCGCAAGAACAAAGGCTGGAGCGGATGCATCGTCACCAACCCGAACTGCACCAGCACAGGTCTGACGATTGCGCTCAAAGTTCTGGATAACGAATTCGGCGTAAAGAAGGTTTTCGCCACATCCTTGCAGGCATTATCAGGTGCAGGGTATCCCGGCGTCCCTTCGCTCGATATCATGGACAATGTCATTCCCAACGTTGGCAATGGCGGCGAAGAAGAAAAAGTGGAATGGGAACCGCGCAAGATGTTGGGGAAATTCAATGACGGCAAGATCGACATGGCAGATATTAAATTCAGCGTCCATACCAATCGTGTGGCGGTGATCGATGGTCATACCGTGTGTGCCAGCGTAGAGTTGGACAAGTCCGTAGAGCCGGAAATCGCCATTCAAGCGTTACGCGATTATGCAGCGAAGCCGTCCGCGAGGGAACTGCCTTCGGCGCCGCGACCCGTTATCGAGGTCCGGGATGAAGCGGATCGCCCTCAGCCAAGACTCGACCGCATGGCAGGAAAAGGCATGACGACAGTCGTTGGTCGCGTGAGGCGTGATCCCATTCTTGATCTTAAGTTCGTGGTCTTATCGCACAATACGATCCGCGGTGCGGCGGGTGCATCGATCTATAACGCTGAGTTGTTGGTGCAGGAAGGTCTCTTGTAGTCACGTTACCCAATTGGGTACTTTACGAATCAAAGTGATGAAAACACTTGACAAGCATGGAATCGCTATGATATAACCGCGCGAAATTAAATATTCGCTCTTATCCAGAGAAGCTGAGGGACCGACCCTTTGAAGCTTCGGCAACCAAACCATGAGTTCAGGTGCCAAATTCGGCAAATACGAATGACACAAGTCATTCATATCTGGAAGATGAGAGGACGGTGTAGACGTATACCTCTTCTTGTACTTTCAGAAGAGGTAAATTTTTTAAGCGCAAAAAATTATCTCTTCTGACGGGCGGAATTAATTTATACCAACATTATGCAAGAGGAGATAATTCAATGTCCACGAAACAAGATCGCAAGTTAGGCTTTGCCACCCGCCAGCTTCACGCGGGTTATTCCCCCGATGCCACCACCGGCAGCCGTGCAGTGCCGTTGTATCAAACAACGAGTTATCAGTTCAAGAATACCGAACATGCCGCGAACCTGTTCGCGCTCAAAGAGTTGGGGAATATCTATACCCGTTTGATGAACCCCACCACCGATGTACTGGAGCAGCGCATTGCTGCACTTGAAGGCGGTGTTGCGGCTCTTGCTTCCAGCTCTGGTCATGCCGCACAGGCGCAGGCAATCTTTACTTTGCTCAATGCAGGCGACCATATCGTGACCTCTTCCCGTTTGTATGGCGGCACATACAGTCAGTTCAAGTACACCCTGCCCAAGCTGGGAATCGAAGTCACATTCGTTGACCCTTCCGACCCAAAGAATTTTGAAGCGGCGATCAAACCGAATACCAAGATCTTATACGGCGAAACTCTTGGCAACCCTGATATCTCTGTTTTCCCGTTCGAAGAAGTTGCAGAGATCGCCAAGAAACATAAGTTGGTCTTGTTCATCGACAACACCTTTGCCACGCCGTATCTCTTCCGCCCATTCGAATGGGGTGCGCATGTAGTCACCCACTCGACCACCAAGTTCATCACCGGCAACGGCACATCCATCGGCGGCATCATTGTGGACGGCGGCAACTACGATTGGAGCAACGGCAAGTTCGAGAATTTCAACACACCCGATCCTTCGTATCACGGACTGGTGTACTCATCACTTGCAGGCGCTGGGCTTCCTCCGTTCGCGATCAAAGCCCGTGTGCATGTATTACGTGACATCGGTGCTTGCCAATCACCGTTCAACTCCTGGCAGACCTTGCTCGGTATCGAAACCCTCAATCTGCGCATGGAACGTCACGTACAGAACGCGCAAGCTGTTGCCGAATTCCTTGAGAAGCATCCGAAAGTCAGCTGGGTCAAGTATCCCGGACTCAAGAGTCACCCCGATCACGAACGCGCCAAGAAGTATCTACCCAAGGGCGCTGGTGCGATCCTCGGCTTCGGTATTAAGGGCGGTGCAGAAGCAGGCAAGAAATTCATTGAAAGCCTGCAGCTGTTCAGCCACCTCGCCAACGTTGGCGATGCGCGCAGTCTCGCCATTCACCCTGCCACTACCACTCACAGCCAGTTGACCGAAGAACAGCAGATCACTGCCGGTGTCAGCCCTGATTTCGTCCGCTTGAGCGTTGGTCTCGAAGACTTCGAAGACATCAAGTGGGATCTCGATCAAGCGCTGAACGCGTAAATGCAGAAATCAGAATGCAGAAGGAAGAATAAAAAAATTCATCCTTCTGCATTCAACTTTCATCATTTCAAAAACCCATGCCTGTAAAAATCCCTTCCACCCTTCCCGCTCGTGAGATTCTCGAATATGAGAATATCTTTGTCATCGACGAAGAACGAGCTTTGCATCAGGACATCCGCGCCTTGCGTGTCGCGATCCTGAATCTCATGCCAACCAAGATCGCAACAGAGACCCAGATCCTGCGTCTGCTTTCGAACTCTCCGATACAGGTTGAGATCACGCTCCTGCACACCGCCACACACGAGTCCAAGAACACCGACGCCGAACATCTGCTCGAACATTACGTTACCTTTGAAGAGGTGAAGCGCCAAAAATTCGATGGCCTCATCATCACAGGTGCACCCGTTGAGCAACTACCCTTTGAAGAAGTGGATTATTGGGAGGAACTCAAACAGATCATGGATTGGTCGGAGACGAATGTCGAATCCACGTTTCATATTTGCTGGGGTGCGCAAGCGGGCTTGTATCACAAATATGGGATTCCAAAATATGACCTTTCACACAAGATGTTTGGGGTTTTCGAACACCGCCTCTTAAACCGGACCGAAAGCCTGATGCGCGGCTTCGATGACATTTTCCTCGCTCCGCATTCCCGTCACACCGAGATCCGCCGTGCAGACATCGAACAGCATTCTGAATTACAGATCCTTGCCGAGTCAGACGATGCAGGTGTGTACATCGTCAGCGACAAAGACGGGCGCAATCTCTACATCACGGGTCACTCTGAATATGACCCGCTCACCCTCAAAGCCGAATACGACCGCGACGTGAACAAAGGTCTGCCCATTCACGTCCCGAAAAATTATTATCCCAACGACGACCCAGGCAATATGCCAAACGTCCGTTGGCGCGGGCATGCCAACTTGTTGTATTCAAACTGGTTGAACTATTACGTCTATCAATCCACTCCATACGACTTGAACCAGATTCCGCAAAAGCCGGTCAAGAAATAGACGATCTAATCATCTGCGGTCTATTGTCAAAAGGACATTCCATGCCTACCTCTCGCAAGTTCGGTTTCAACACTCGTCAACTTCATGAAGGCTACACACCTGACCCGGTTACTGGCAGTCGCGCCGTTCCCATCTATCAAACGACGGCTTACGACCTGCAAAGCACAGACCGCGCCGCACGTCTCTTTGCCTTGCAGGAAAGCGGCAATATCTACACCCGCATCTCCAACCCAACCAGCAACGTTTTTGAAAAAAGAGTCGCCAGCCTTGAAGGCGGCATTGGCGCATTGGAAGTCGGTTCTGGTCATGCCGCACAAGCGACCGCCATTCTCACCATCTGCGAAGCGGGTGACCACATCGTTTCAACGTCCACACTGTATGGCGGAACGGTCACGCAGTTCAAATATACATTTCCCAAACTCGGCATCACTGTCACCCTCGTTGACCCCAGCGACCCTGAAAACTTCCGCCGTGCTATTCAACCGAATACTAAGATCATATACGGCGAAACCATTAGCAATCCACTTGGCAACATCTTCCCATTCGACGAAGTTTCGAAGATCGCACAAGAACACGGCATCCCACTGATGATCGACAACACCTTCGCCACGCCATATCTTTGTCGTCCCTTTGAATGGGGCGCGGATATCGTCACTCACTCCACGACAAAATTCATCGGTGGACACGGCACCACTTTAGGCGGAGTCATTGTCGACAGCGGCAAATTTGATTGGAGAAAGAGCGGGCGCTTCAAAAACTTCACCGAGCCTGATCCTGCCTACCATCACGTTGTCTACGCTGACGATTTTGGTCCGCAGGCATTTATCTCCAAAGCACGCGCTGGCATTCTGCGTGATCTCGGCACTACCCAACAACCGATCGCCTCCTGGTTCCTGATTCAGGGGCTTGAGACTCTCTCCCTGCGCATGGAACGTCATGTGCAGAACGCAAAACGTGCCGCAGAATTTTTGGAAAATCATCCGAACGTCAAATGGGTTTCGTATGCCGGTCTACCCAGTCACCCCGACCATGAACGTGCGAAAAAATATTTACCTAAAGGCACAGGCGCGGTCTTGGGATTCGGCGTCAAAGGCGGCAGAGAAGCGGGTGCGAAATTCATAGACAACCTACAGCTTTTCAGTCACGTCGCCAACATTGGCGACACACGCTCGCTGGCAATTCATCCTGCCAGCACCACCCACAGCCAACTCTCGGATGAAGAGCAAACCGCCGCAGGTGTCAGCCCGGACTTTATCCGCCTATCTATTGGATTGGAAGACATCGAAGATATTCTATGGGATCTAAACCAGGCACTAGAGGCTTAAACAAAACGAGACAGTATCAAAAGTCTGTCTCGTTTTGTTTAAGAGTTCACCTCATCCCTTGATGATGCGCTCGCCTTCATATAATTTGATGGCTATGAAGGTAATCAGCACCGAAAGCAGAAGCGTAATAGCTGTTGAGATCATGATGTTCATGCCAGAGATCGGTTCAGTACGCAGGAACTGATTGATCAAAATTTGCTGCCCAAAGGTTGGGATGAGCATCGTCCATAAGTCTGGTTTGACCGGGAGAAAGGCAAGGGCAAGACCCGGCAAAGAAGGGATCAACCCAATGAAGGGCAGGTAGGTTCCGGCTTCTTTCGTTGTCTTCGCATAAGAGGCGATCAAGGTCTGAATGGCGCATGCGAGCACAACGATCGGCAGACAGATCAGAAAAACAGACGTCAAGGTGCCAATATTAAAACCGATCTGCACACCAAGAAATTTTTCGATCGGTAGAAATTGAAAGATAGCAGCAAACCCAGCCAACGTAATGAACAAGTTGATCATCGCGAACGGCATGGCAGCCAACATCTTGCCCACTGCCACCCAACCACGCGGAAGGGGATTGATCAAGAGCGGCTCCAAAGAACCACGCTCCCGCTCGCCTGCCGTCGCGTCGGTAATGACGGGAGACGCGCCGTTGAAGATGGCAAAGATAATGAAATAGGGCAGCATCGAAAGAAAGATCAACGCCTGGCTTTGCGGCGTAGCAGTATCCACTTCTTCTATTTGGAGCACGCGGATCACTTCCGGGCTGACTCCACGCATACTCAAACGCAATAACCCAATGTAGTTGCTGTAGCCTTCCAATAAATTCTCTGCGCGAGAAATATCTGCTGCCGCAGATTGACGTGTGCTATCAAAGACAAGTTGAATGTTTGCAGTTTCACCGGCAGAAAAATCTTCACTGTACTCTTCAGGGATGATGACCGCTACATTAATATCACCAGCGATCACGGCGGCTTCCGGGTCATCTGGCGCAGGGACTATATCCACATTTTGCTGTTCAAGGAACTTGATCAGATTCGGGGCATTCTCCGCTCCAACCACCGGCAGGACAAGTGCATCCTCCACATTCTCGCGGATGGTATTGCCTAACAGCATGATCATCCCGCCCAATAACATGGGACCAAATAACGCCCAAAAGATACCTGTTGTCCAACTGCGTCGGTCGCGCAGGTTATCGATCAACTCTTTTTGAAAGATCACAAAAATCTTCTTCATAACATCAAGCCTTCTTCTGAACCGATCACAGCTACAAAAGCATCTTCGAGGTTTTCTTTTCCGGTTTGTTTCCGCAATTCGTCCGGGCTGCCATGAGCAGAAACGGAGCCTTGCGAGATGATCACGATCTGATCACATAACGCCGCGACCTCCTGCATGATGTGACTGGTGAACAGCACACACTTGCCCTCATCGCGCAGGCGCAAAATGAACTGACGCATGGCACGCGTACTCATTACATCCAATCCATTGGTCGGTTCATCGAGCAAAATATTTTGCGGGTTATGCACGAGCGTCCGCGCAATGGCGACCTTTAACTTCTCACCTGTTGAAAACCCTTCTGTCTTGCGGTCTGCAATAGACTGCATATCGAGCATGGTAAGCAACGCATCGATCTGTGACTCTAACCTTGCCCCTTCCAGTCCATGCAACTTGCCATAATAACGGATGTTTTCGCGGCTTGTCAGGCGCGGATACAACCCGCGCGCATCTGCCAGGACGCCGATCCGCTTCTGCACTTCAATTGGTTTCTCACGGACGTCGAATCCATCGATCTGAGCGCTGCCAGTCTCTGGTTTGAGCAAGGTGTATAACATGCGCAATGTTGTACTCTTCCCTGCCCCATTCGGACCCAACAAGCCAGTGATCTGCCCATCGGGCGCAGAAAATGAAACGTTCTTTACTGCTTGAACATTTCCAAAAGATTTGGAAAGACCTTGTACGTTTATCATGATGATCGCCTTTTATTCAGTTCGCTCATGGTCGCGGACCACTAAAATCTACAAAGAATGGCGGCGGCTCCACTGCCTCGACACATGTGGTATCCAGATCAGCGTTCGATGAAGTCTTGACGAAGTCGATAAAAATCTCAGAACCACACGCGGTGGAGACATTTCCGTGCCCCATGCCTTCAAACACCAAATGCAATTCATTCGATAAACTTTCAGCAACTTTATCTGCATGAACGGGCGGTGTAATGGGGTCTGCCGAGCCGGAAAGAATTAAGACCGGCACATCAGACTGCACTGGTTCGCGAAATGCAGACGAGACCTCGCCCTTCGTCCATGAATTACAGACAGAGACAAAATCCACTGTGCGGTCGCCAAACGTGCTGTTCTCGCTGTTCTGCGCCGCTTCTTGCGAGTCGATCAATGGCGCATCTTCGGTACAAGTCACCGCATAGAACATTCCATCGTACAAACCCGCATTCACCAAAAACGCCTGTGATATCAACGGCACATAATTTTCCCCGGCATACGCCTGATGGATCGACAACGGCAATGTGGCAGCAAGCTCAGGCACGTACAACGTGTTGAAAACCATACTGGTCAAAAGCTCACGTGTCACCGTAACATCCAGCGGATGATTCGTGAGTGGATGTGAAATGGTAATTTCAACCGGGGTTTCATCCAAACGAGTCAGAAGCGCATCGAATTCGGATCGCAATTTTGGGAACGTGGATGAACAAGCATCATCCGCTTCACAGCGCTCGAAAAGCTGATTCAGCGCTGCCTGCCCATCCTCCGCTGCATCCATGAACATGACAAAGCCAGGGTCTACGACAGCATCAAGCGTCACTGTGCGGACGTGTTCCGGGAACATGCGTAGATAGGTCAATGCGGCGCGGGTTCCATATGAAGCGCCATAAAGATTAACGGTCTCATATCCCAACGCAGCGCGGACTTCATCCAAATCGGTCATGGCGATCTCGGTGTTGTAAAAACGCAAATCTGCATCCAAAGACTTGGGGCAGTCCTTTAGCTTTGCAAGCACTTCATCATCGCTCAATGCTTCATCTTCGGGCGTTAAACAGCGCAATGGATTCGATTTCCCTGTGCCGCGTTGATCGACCAGCACAATATCGCGTTCTTGGTGCAGATCGAACAGCAACCTGAGCATGACAGGGAAGGTTTCAATGGCAGATTGTCCGGGTCCGCCAGCAAGCAGGAAAACCGGGTCTAGTTCCGGGTCGCGAGAGATGGCGGGTATCACGGCAATATGCAAATCGATCTGCTGTCCATCTGGATTCGCGCGATCTTCAGGAACCGTCAACACTCCGCAGCGGGCATCGATCTGGTTGCCACGTGGCGATGTGAGTGCACAATCTTCCAGCGGAATCGAAGGCTCGATTTCACCGGGCAGGCTCGAGGTCGAGCAAGAAGCAAGAAAGGTCAAAAGAAGGAGGGGAAGGTATAGGAATCTTCTATGTGAGGTCATATTAATCATTTTTTATTTCGTCCCGATTGAGTTATAAATCATATCATGACCAAGATTCTGCTCCGCCCCACCATAGAATCAGACCTGCCCATTCTCTTCCAACAACAACTTGACCCCGAAGCTGTTGCCATGTCTGCTTATCCGGCGAAAGACCGCGGAGAATTCATGCGGCATTGGGAAGGGATTTTGAAGAATAAAAATGTGATCGCCCGCACCATTTTATATAAGGAAAAAATTGCGGGGCATGTCCTTTGCTGGAAAGAAGGCAAATACGAACAGCGGATCGGGTATTGGATCAGCAAAGAATTTTGGAGAAGGGGTATTGCAAGCGCAGCCGTGAATGAGCTTTTGACATTGGTTAAAATACGCCCACTCTACGCCGAAGTTGCAAATCATAATATTGGGTCGAGGCGAGTACTGGAGAAAAATGGATTCGCCCTGTTGAATGAAGGTGCAAAAATTTCCACGTACAAGTTAGAGAAATGAAGCTGCTGTTCGCCTCAGAAGCGGATATGAAATTGCCTTCACATCCATTTTCTCAACTCCTAGAAAGTTGGCAAAACGAGCAAAGCCACGCGCCAATGCATTGGCAAAGGCTTCATTCTTGCTGAGCGCTTTATCTTCCAGCCAAAAGCCCAGGATAATAAATGTGTTGGTCGTTCGATCCAGTTTGCTATCGAAGCGAGCGACAAGACGGTCACCCCACAAGACTGGTAACACATAATAACCAAACTTGCGTTGGTGTTCGGGTTTGTACACTTCCCAGACGTACTCAAAGCCAAATAATTCTTTCGCTCGTCCACGCGCACTGACATGATCCAGCGGTGCGAGAAAAACGGCTTCCTCTGTTGTGGTCGTCTCCGATGGTTTCCAAGCCTTAGGGATGCGCCCGGCACTTAGTTCAGATATGATCTTTACATCTTCACCCAACGCATATTGGATAGCCTTCCAGCCTTCCACCTTTACTTCAACGATCTCATCATCCGCCAGCATGCCTTCAAGAAGTTTCTTCGCCGCCCGATCTGGCTCGCCGCGTCCGTAAGAATCACCAGTGCGTTGAATGCGTGTGATGCCGCCAAAACTGATTTCTTTTCTAACGAGAAACCGATCTGCCTCTTCCTGCGTCTTTTCGTAGATCAATTCTTTTGATGCAACATTTTCAGTCAATGCATAGACCCGCTCAAACCGTTCGCGGTGATGCGTCATCACATCACCGATACGCCACAAATAATACAACGCCAACGCGCTGTCTTTGCGTCCGCGATAACTTTGAGTCTTTTTACGATCTGCTGCGTCAAAGTCGCGATTCCCCACCGTTCCACGATCCTTCAAAATGGCACGGACTTCAACAATTGCCTTTGCATGCTCTTTTGCCATTTGGCGCAAACGCGAGTCGCCGTATCCACCATCCCGTTCGCGGTGCATGACCACCCGCCAATACGGCAATTCATCCATCGGACGCGCCGCCAGCCAGCCGCCCCAATCGAAGAACTTACGTTGTTTATATGCAGCTTGTTCCCAAAGTTCCGGTGTATACCCAATGACACGGCTATATAAGGAAATATCCTGACTGCGCGCGATGATCTGCAAAGGATCAAGCTGGAGATATTCCATGGCATGCATGGCTTGGTCGGTGCCTTTAAGCCCACGCCAGCGACGACCGGGCCATAGTCCCTGCTTGCCAAGGATAAAACGTCGAGCCGTTTCAATATCAATGGTCAACATAAAATTAATCTACTGCCATTTCTTTACACGTTCTACAATGCTCTCGCTTCCCAGCTCTTTGCAAACCTTTTTCAATTTTGCAGTAGCACCCTGCCACTTCAAATCTGCCAGTGACTCTTTCAGCGGCACATCGGTTCGCAAGGTGGATAATTCTCTGAACAACAAAGCGTCTTTGTAATTCTTCTGCAAATTTTCGAGCAAGGTTGTTGCCCGTCCCAGACCCAAACCAAGTTTGTTCGGGTCTTTGGGAATGGACTCAATATGCTTGTACTTCGCCAGCACCGTTGACGTAGACTTCTCACCCCAGCCTTGAATGCCCGGGTAGCCATCGGCAGAGTCCCCCACCAAAGCTAGAAAGTCAGGTATCGATTCTGGGCTGACACCGAACTTTTCGATCACCCCTTTTTCATTCAATAGGATCTCGCGGCGGCGATCCCAACAGATAACCCGGTCACCCTCTACCATTTGAGTCAGGTCTTTATCGACGGAGCAAATGACGATCTGCTCCACGGATTTAACTTTCTTGAATTTCGCCGCTGCTGTTGCAATCGCATCGTCCGCTTCAAACTTGACCATGGGCCAGGTCACCAATCCCAGGGCTTTGATCGCCGCCTCAGCCACCGGAAATTGATTCAAGATGATCGGGTCCATGCCTTCGCTGGATTTATAGCCTGCGTACATCTTATTGCGAAAGGACTCAACGACATGGTCAAACGCCACAGCAACATGCGTCACTTCGGGGTCGGAGAGCAGCAAGAGCATACTGCGCAGCATTCCAAGAGTGGCGCCAACTTCCTGTCCGTTGGGTGCTTTCTTGGGCGGCGCACCAAAATGCGCACGGAATAATTCGTAGGTGCCGTCAACGAGGTGTATCTTCATCTGTATCTGTCCTTTATGTATTCACCAAGTTTACTTGATAACAGGCGAGTACTTTTCCCGACCCTTGCCACGACCGAGTGTGCAAAAGCTTCAATGATACAGGTGGGCGCCCTTCAAAAATCGGAGTGCCTTCGCCGCCGATCAATGGGAAGAACGTCAAATGCAATTCATCGACCAATCCATGCACGAGCAAGTCGTTCCACAGCAGGCGGCTCAAAAGCACAAGGATATCCCTGCCAGGCTGTTGCTTGATGGCAGCAATTTCCTTGTAGGCATCGGCACGTTTGATGATGCGCGTATTTTCCCAGGGAGCCAGCTCTGCGATGGTCAGGTTATCTGAAATCACAAGTTTATTAATCGATTTAAACATATCTGCCGTCTCGCGCCGAATGGCGGTGGACTCTGGATCATCCGGCACACCTGTCCAATACTCCTTGTTGCCCAGGAACGAATTACGACTCAATAATAAATAGTCACATGCGCGCAGCAATTCCGCGTTGTAGAAATCAAAGATATCATCATTGGAATAGTCATCGTGATAGTAATCGAACAAAGAGTTGATGCTCTTGTCCTTTCCTTCATACAAACCATCTAACGTAAGGAAGTTGCTGAC
>VFQT010001881.1_pt1 | contig 23294 bp, 17 predicted proteins | sample 3512381 | NCBI WGS metagenome assembly VFQT01 (sample SAMN10412376, study PRJNA504923) | tailings metagenome | isolation source: Relicate 2 Philex TSF3 active mining site | place: Philippines: Tuba, Benguet | collected 2017-08-29
TATGTTCGAGTTGAAGAAACTGTAAAGGGCGAAGAATATCGGGATCTGAAGCAGGGCCGGGATACATCCGCCCAGGGGGTTGACACCCGCAGAACGGAAGAGTTTCATCTGCTCCATACTGAATGCCTGCTGGTCGTCTCCCAGCTTCTCCCGCAGGGCATCGAGTTCCGGCTTAAGGGCCTTCATCTTGGCGCCGCTCAGGTAGCTGGTATACACCAATGGTGATGTGAGCAGGCGGATGAAGATGGTAAGCAAAGCGATCAACAGACCATAACTGGTCACAAACCTGTCAATGAAATTGAAGAAGGGAAGTACGATCCACCGGTTGATGTATTTCACGAAGGCATAGGCCCCTTGTCCGAGGTTCACCATATCCTCCATGTCCAGTCCATATCCCTTGAGGGTCTTGAAGTCGTTCGGTCCATAGTATATACGGAAAGGGATCCGGGCGGTACTACCCGCCGGGACATTCGCCTGAAGATTGACGATGGAGGATGCGACAATACGGGTGCTGTCAGGAGGTGCCGTCATCTGGACATCCGCCTTAATGAAACCGTTCTCAGCGATGATGGTGGAGTTGAAGAATTTCTGTTTCAGGCCCAGCCATTTGACGCCGTTCTCGAAGGTTTCATTGACACCGCTGCCCAGTGTGAAATAATCGAAGCCTTCCGTTTCCATCAGATCGACCTGGGTTTCCAGTTTCTCACTTTTGATATCACGCTCCTGCTGACGAGACTCTACCTGCCAGCGGATGTCCAGTTTACCGGCGGGAAATAGTTTATCGGCGCCGGCAGCCTCGATCTCAAAACCGATCATGTGATCATTCGGCTTGATCGAATAGCGGTGGGTGATGCTGCGCCCGGTACTGTCAGACACCCGGTAGGTGATGGACTGTGTCCCATCGGATTCGCGTGACACGTTCCCGTCGGTGAAGTACAAGTCTGCGCTGGAGACTTCAGCGGCCCCCTCGCTGCGCACGCGGTATGCAAAACGATCGAAGCCTGGCTGCACAAGCCGAACCGGCGTGCTGTCGAAAGACAGGTATTTCTTGAGTTCCACCAGGGCAGGCTGTCCACCCTTGTTGGAAAATACGATCTTCATCACTTCGTTTTCCAGGGTATCGAAGGACTCGCTGCCACGGCCGGTCTGCACCAGACTTCCGGAAGCGGAGACGGCAAGGTTGGACGTCGTATCTGCCGAGACTACCGGGGATTTTGCCGAAGTGTCTTTCCTGGGCGGAGCGATCCTGGCCAGTGAATCCTGGATATGTTTCTGTTTTTGTTCCAGTTCGATCTGTCCCTGGCGGGTGAAGTAGAAATATCCGAAGAAGAGGATGGCGAGCAGCACGAAGCCGATCACTGAATTCCTGTCGATTTGCATATACGGGAGTTGAAGCGCAAAGGTAAAGAAGGCGACCCTATTTATCGGAGCCGCCCGTTATTGATTTGAAGCGATCATTTAGGTTTTCGCTCGGACGACGGCTTTTCAGCATGGGTCCGGGCGGCGGCTATGAAATGAACGAAGAGGGGATGCGGATTTTCAACCGTGCTTTTCAACTCCGGATGGAACTGAACACCGATGAAAAAGGGATGATTCGGCAATTCTATTACTTCCACCAGTCCGGTTTCAGGATTCCGGCCGCTGGCTTGCATGCCCGCCTGTTCCATGTCGGTCAGATACCTGTTGTTGAACTCCCATCTGTGGCGATGGCGTTCCGATATCCTGGCGTGTCCATAAATCTTGCGCACCAGAGATCCGGTCGTTGTATCGCAGTCGTAGGCGCCCAGCCGCATCGTTCCACCTTTTTCCGTGATCTCCTTCTGACCTTCCATGAGATCGATGACCGGATGTGGTGTATTTGGGTCCATTTCCGTAGAATGTGCTCCTGCCAATCCGAGCACATTACGGGCAAACTCGATGGCTGCCATCTGCATGCCGAGGCAGATGCCAAAGAAAGGCAGACCATGCTCCCGGGCAAATCGAACCGCCGTGATCTTTCCTTCGATCCCGCGCAGACCGAAGCCAGGGGCTACCAGCAGGCCATCCAGCGGGGCCAGTTTTTCCTCCACATTGTCGGGGGTGATGAACTCACTGTGGATGTTCACGACCTCCACCTTGCATTCGTTCACGGCACCGGCATGCACAAATGCCTCGAGAATGGATTTATAGGCATCCTGGAGTTCGATGTATTTACCGATGAGACCGATGCTGACCTTGGCCTTCGGGTATTTGAGTTTGTCGAGGAAGGCCTTCCAGGCACCCAGTTCCGGCTCATGTCCCATGGGCAGCGCCATCTTTCGCAGACAGATCACGTCGAGCTGTTCACGCATCATGGTCAGCGGAACTTCGTAGATGGTTGATGCATCAGCGGCTTCGATGACGGCTTCCTGCTTTACGTTGCAGAACAATGCGATCTTGCGGCGTATATCCGGGCTCAGTGGATGCTCGGTCCTGCAGACGATGATATCCGGATTCACTCCGTTCTCACTCATCAGCTTGACGCTGTGTTGTGTCGGCTTGGTCTTCAGTTCCTTGGCGGCACGGAGGTAAGGGATCAGGGTAAGATGCACCACCAGGCAATCCTCATCCGGCAGTTCCCATTGCAACTGACGCACTGCTTCAATGAAGGGCAGGCTCTCGATATCCCCCACCGTTCCGCCGATCTCGGTGATCACGATATCATATCCCTGGGAGCCCAGCAATTTCATCCGACGCTTGATCTCATCGGTGATGTGCGGGATCACCTGAACGGTCTTGCCCAGGTAGGCTCCTTCCCGCTCCTTGTTTATGACCGTCTGATAGATCTTACCGGTGGTGACGTTGTTGGCCTGGGTCGTTGGGATATTAAGGAATCGCTCGTAATGTCCCAGGTCCAGGTCGGTTTCCGCACCGTCTTCCGTAACATAGCACTCTCCATGCTCGTATGGGTTCAGTGTGCCCGGGTCGACGTTGATATATGGGTCGAACTTCTGGATCGTGACCGAGAACCCGCGCGCCTGCAGGAGTTTGGCGAGTGAGGCGGAAATGATGCCCTTGCCCAGGGAGGAGGTCACACCACCCGTTACGAATATGTACTTTGCCATCTGTCTGGGTATTTTCAGCCCTGCTGCGTTGAGCGGGGGTTTGGTACTATTATTCGGTGTAGATCATCGGCGGAAGCAACGCTCCGCTGGTCAGCAGGTGTCCATTAATACAGGACGCGCAAAAGTATGAAAAAACCGGCGTGGCAGAGTTCCTTCATTGGAACTTGTCAGTGGCCCAGCTTCTCGTAACTGGCGGTGATCCCTTTGATCAGGGAGGAACTGAAGCCCTGATGTTCCATTTCATTGAGTCCGGCGATGGTACATCCCTTGGGAGTGGTGACCTTATCGATCTCCTGTTCCGGGTGTCTGCCCGTCTGGATCAGCAACTGAGCTGCGCCTTTTACCGTTTGTGCGGCGATCAGGGTAGCTGTTTGCGCATCAAACCCGATCTCGATCCCCCCCTGAATATTGGCCCTGATGAATCTCAGGGCATAGGCGATGCCACAGGCACCAAGGACCGTGGCGGCATCCATGAGTTTCTCCTCGATGGTTACCACCTTTCCAAGTTGATTGAAAAGGTCAGAAATGTATTTGGTCTGATCGGGATTGAGATGCACCGAACAGAGGCAGGTCATGCTCTCCTGGATGGCGATGGCGGTATTGGGCATTGCCCGGACAAGGGGTTGACGGGGGCCTGTGATCGCCGCCATATCAGCCAGCGTAATGCCAGTCACCACGGAACAGAGCACGTGACGCTCAGGATCAAGTTGATGTGCAATGCCGGCCAGCACCTCCCTGACCTGGAAAGGCTTCACGGCGAGAATGACCAGGTCTGCAAAACGGGCGGCTTCCAGGTTGTCGTCACCGACCATCATGCCCTTTTCCTCCAGATGCCTGAGCTGGTCGATCCTACGGCGGGTGACCAGTACATGCCCGGCTTCCGTGAAGCCACTTTTCACCAGTCCCTCAGCGATGGCCTGGCCAAGATTGCCCCCGCCGATGATCGCGATCTTCTTGTTCATGTTAGGTTGTTAAGGTGCTGCAATGTACGCAGAAGCCGTGGGCCGAATGCAACATCGGCCCAAAATCATGAGCCGGTGAAGATGTTTCAATGGATCGGAAGCCTGCGGGTCAACGGCCGCAGCAGTTTCAAGGCAGGGTACAAAAATGCCACAGAGGCCGGCAGCCGGACATGCGCGAGTTCAATGTATCCGGGCGCAAGCCATTTCCGCAGATGCCCGCGCAGCAGTGACCACCGCGCTTGGGCATTATCCGCCAGGAGCCATTGCCGGCGGATGGCTTCGATACTTTCTTCCGACTTATGCGGGATCGGGTGACGCAGCATCTTGTCGGCAAACCGGCGGATCAACCTTTCTTCATGGTTGACGAATTTGATGAAAGTCGATGGAACAGCTACGCCTGCCAGCCGTTGCGCCAGTCCCAGGCCGACGGTGAAGGTCCGCTTGAGTCCGTAGCGCTCAGACATTTCCAGGAGCAGATCCATGTTGATGCGGCCGGGCGGGAGCTTGGCGAAGGCAGCCATGTCAGAAACCTGTCGAAGCTGCCGCCATCCCTCCGAATATCCGTGATGGGCTGCCAGCATCAACCAGTGCGTTTCCGGTTCAGCAACCGGTAAAAGGGACCGGCCCAGGTCCACCAAGTGACGACCGGAAAAGGCCATATCCCGGGCAGTTCGGCGCATCGACCAGGGCATGGCCGGAGAACATTGCAATTCCACATAGTGTAAGAGCCGCTCATTGGTCGTCCTGCGCATGACCCATTCCCGATGCGTTTGTATGAACAGGGGGATGGCAGCGTCCCTCAGGGGCAGTTCATCAACATAGCCTTGTGAGCGGAGTATATCCCGAACAGGCATCAGATCATCCGGACGGATCAGGACATCGATATCGCGGGTCGGGCGGGTGGTGAGATCCCCGTACAGCAACAAGGAAAGCAAAGGCCCCTTCCAGAAACGCACATCGGTCCCTGCCGCAACGAAAGATCCGTTCAGTGCTTGCATCTCCCCTACCCGAACCAACGTAGATTTCGATGTCACTTCATGATCACGCTGAAACCGGCTCCACCAGGCGTCCGGCAATGACGATATGATGACGGGATGCCTGACATCTGCAGGCGATAGTCCATGTTCATGCACCCGGGTGGCCAGCAGATCCCCATCCACATCGTGAAGGGAGGCCAGGAAGCGTTCATCCGCAGTCGTGGTACACCCATAGCGCCACCTCAGCCCAAAGATCAACAGGGCAGCATGTGCACCAAAGTTTCGGGCGATTTCAGCAAGTTCGATCATCTGTTATTCCTGCGCGGAGGGATTGCGTAGTTTTGAACATCAACATGGCTCGAAGCCCTGCCCTGATCATCTGCCTGCATGAACCCTCCGACGTTTAAATATCGTGGATTTGGACTGAAAATAGTTTCGGACATCGAATTCCCGGAATTGTTTCCGGATGATTTCGACCTCGAGGATGTGAAGATAGCGTCCGGACCGATCCATGATCCGTGGTTCGAGAACCATGCCGCACGGCGTATTCACCAACGCGTGGACCCCGATGTTTTCAGATTACAAATACCTGATGCCGGCCGATATCTCGTAAAAAATGGATCCCTGGTACAGATGGAACCCCTGAGCGCCTCAGACCCGACAGCCTTTCGAATGTATGGCCTGACCGTAGCATTCAGCGCCTGCCTACTACAACGGAACCTGATGCTCCTGCATGCTTCGGGCATCATCCTTTCGGATGCTGTTTTTCTTTTCGCCGGCGCCAGTGGCGCGGGAAAATCTACCCTGCTCGCCCGCCTGATGCAACATGGACATCAGATATTCTCTGATGATGTTTGCGTTCTTGACGGACGAAAAAATGAGCAGGAGCGATCGCTCGCTGCTGCCTCCTATCCGTTGCTCAAATTGGATCAGGAAGGATTGGATCGATTTTTTCCTGCATCACCGCGGAAAAAACTCTGGCCGGATGCTGAGAAATTCGGGGTCAGTTTTCACGAAGGCTTCAACCCGGAAGCGCTTCCGGTCAAAGGGATCGTGCTACTGGACAAATCGCCAATGATCGCGCGGGCCGAAGTGCAGGAACTCACCGGACTCCAGGCCTTCAAGGCCCTGTCCTCCTGTACCTACAGACCCGGATTGATGACTACGGTGGACCAACAGAAATCACATGCAAGGGTGATCAGCAGACTGATAGATCAGGCAGGAGTGTTCATGGTCAGGCGACCGGATCGAACCGATGACGGTCTGGAACTGCTTTCCGTCATCGAGGCAGTCATGTACCGGACTAAGGCAGGCTAGCCCGACTTATCGGAATAAGTTGAATTTTCATCTGCCCCGGGGAAAGGGCCCAAAGAAAGGATGTCAAAACGTGAGATCTCTGTGACCTCCGGCGTTTGCCATTCAGCTTTCCCGGAAGACGAGTCCAACCCTTTTCCTGGGTCCTGACGATCGGGCTCTATGTTGGGATCCTGCATGGTTGGGGATTATATGATGAACTGTCTCAAAATGTAAGCATATAAAGATACGACATTCAAGATATTGGTTCTATTTCCGAGTGCGGGAGGATGGATGTTCCATTGTTCATATTTTCTGCATACCTCATGAGTGCCTGCAAATGAAACGGCATGGCGGGATGAAAGATGCCGCGCCATCTGTTCTTTTCCAGATTGGGATCGAGATCGGCCAGGATCCGGTCGAAATCCAACATTTCCAGCAATGGATTCCCTGGTTGGTCACGGAGGCTCAGCACCCATTGACGTACATCCTGATTGAATCGTATATTCTCTTCCATGAAATAAATGCCGGCCGGAATGTCCTTGTCCCTGCGCGCGCTGATGGATGCCGGAACCAACTCTTCCAGACTTTTCCGAAAAAGAAAACGGTCCATGTTGGGATCAGCGATGGCTGATACAGGCATCGACAGCACCCACTCGATCAATCGGATGTCTGCCAGCGGATAGGCGGGCAAGACGCGGTGCCTTACCCCATAGAGCGCTTCGTTCTGAAATCTGCGCGCTACGGATGGCTTTGTGGCCGCCCATTTGAGATGTTGTTTGTAGGGAAATTTTCCGGGCGTGGGTTTGGGCCGCAGGGACGTTGGTAATGGCATGTCATTACGCAGGTAAGAAACCTCTTGTGGCGAACGGGCCCGGATCCGGCCCAGGATCTCGATCAACCCATCGGGCAGGTAGCGTTTGATGGCCCGGCTGAACAACGGATCAGGGCGGCCATTTTTCAGGCAGGAAGCGATGAAACGGAGATAATGGCCTTCGTCGGCCAGGTCTGTCCAATGATTTCGACCGGAATGTGAAGCGACATGATCGCCCATGAAACCCGAGAGCACGATATTGATCCCTGCAGATTCCATGTGCCGCCTGATGGGTTCCAGCCACATACTGGTCATGTATTCCACCCCTCCGTTCACTTCAATATCCAGGTCAAGGGCATCCCGAAAATTCACGCGTCCGCTTTGGGATATCCGATGCACATGCCTGATCCCGGCATGGCTGACGACCGCGTCAATGTATCGGGATTCATCTTCCAGTGCTTCAGCATGTCCGGCAGGGAGCACGTTTGAAAATACATGCAATCGTTCCGGATCTGACAACAGACGGGCGGCCATGCAGGTGATCGCAGAGGAATCGAGCCCGCCGCTGAGTTCTGTGGCGATCAAGGGAGTGCCCTTGATGCGGCAATTCACCGCTTCCGAAAATCTTTCGCGGAAACCGGCCTGCGCATCCTCAGTAGAAATATGCTGCATGCGGGATGGGATGCGGGGTTCAACATAACGGTAAAGGCTAACCGAAAATACACTGACCCGAAGGACATGTCCCGGAGGAAGGATGCGGATATGCTGATGAAACGTCGACTGCGGATCTGGTGGCAGACCGGCCAGCATGTTGACGACATAGGCCTGATCGATGGCGTTGTCTGCCTCGGGATGGGAAAGGATGCCCCGGGGTTCGGAAGCAAAGACCAGCTGTCCGTTGCGGTCAAGCCAGAACAGGGGTCGGATGCCAAATGCATCACGCGCGATCAACAGTTCCCGGTTACGTCCGTCGAAGATCGCGAAACTGTAATCGCCGATGAGTTGATCGAAGCCCTGCCATCCTTTTGCCAGATACAGCCTCAGGATCAATTCATCATCTCCGGCGCTTGGCAGCACTGTTTCTCCTGATCTTGAAAGCATTTGGAGGATGTGTTTCCGATCGTGCAGGAAGGCATCCGCGACAATGCTGCAGCCATCGATCTGAAAGGGTCCGGTTCGTTTTCCGATCAATGAAGGGCGCGGAAAAAGAAGACATTGCCCCAGCATATGATCACCATCCAGCAGCATCTCTTCCGCATCAGGCTTCCAGTGACGCATGGCCGTCCGCATGTTTACGGCGGTCTTTGGGTCCAATGGCCTGCCGCCTCTGTCGTATGCTCCGAAGATCGTACTCAAGGGGCCGAATTTACGTGATTGTGAGCATGGCGATCCATGGATATGGGTCAGGACTGACTTTGGATCTGGTCTGAAGGGCGCATTCCCAGGTGCATGACCTGCATCAGGAATCCCCGTTCAGGTTCCGGCACCAACCCCGCATCAATGAGGCCCCGGGCCGATGCTGTCGCATGTTCCATCTTCCCCAAGGCTGCCAGCAGGAGAACCCGCTGGTGGTCTGTCTTCCACTCGTACAGATCGATTTCCAGATGAAAAACAGGCCCCGTGGGCAGACTTTTCCGGGAGGCCTTTTCCAGGATGACCAGTGCTTCCCGCTTATCCACTGCTGCAGTGAGAAGGGCGCTGTAAAACAATGCCTCCCGCCTGTCGGGATCGATGGATAAGGCAAGATCGAACCATCGCATTCCATCTTCCGCATTCTTTTCTAAGGTGAGGCCACATCTGCCCGCCAATATGGCCGCAGCATACCTGATACCCCGGCCTATGTCGGCATCGGATGCAATGGTTGAGAAGATCGCTCCTGCGGAACGGATCGATCCGCTGAGAAAAAGAACATGTGCCCACTGGAAAAAACGATGGGCCAGTTCCTTTCCAGGGCTCATGCCGCTGAGTTCTTTGGCCATGATGGCGGCATCAGCAGCAGCCTTGGCCTGCCCGCTGGCAAATGACCTCGATTTCGCTCCCTGAAATAAATGCATGCGGATGTAGAGATCGCTCAAATGTTCATGTGGGTAGCGGCCTGCGGTTGTCAGGTAATTGTGGACCTGCCCCTTCCAGGTCCATTGCATTCCGGGCAGCCATAGCAAAAAAATGCGGTTGACAGCAAGTCGCTCTCCCCTCGACATCGTGGAATAGGTCACGCCGGGCTTAAGTCTTTGTCTCCAGTCTGGCTGCAGGACCCTGAGTTCCTCGTCGGCATCAAGGATCATGACCCAATCGCACTGATGCGACCCGTCCATCCTCGCATTCAACGCATCCTGTAATGCCAGGTTTCGATTCGTCGCGAAATCCGTCCAGGGGTGTCGGGTCACACTCCCGGGGATGCCGTGTTGTGTTGACAGGGCCTCTATCAGTTCCGGGGTACCATCGGTAGATCCGGTGTCGGCGATGACGAAATGATCCACATGCCCCTTCAGCGTGGCGAAGAGTCTCGGCAGATTGGCCGATTCGTTGCGGACGATCATGTTCAGGCAGATGCCCATCCTGTGAAACTAGGAATAAATTCCGTGGACGGAGAAGTCGTTTCGGCGCTCCGCCCCGGTGATCCAGGTATCATGGGCCCGAAGCCAGGCATGTCCTTCGAACTTGCCATTCTCGAAGGTGCGGAATCCGATGTAAAGCGTGCCTGGGATCCCTTTTCTATCCAGGAGGATCTTACCCGTGAGCGCCCGGATATAGCAACGTTTGAGGATGGGCAGATGACGCGAGGCCATGATAAGAGCCCGGGTAAGGTTCTCCCGGTAGGACAGGGTTTCGGGGTGGGGATCCTCCGGGGTGGAGGTTCTGACTTCCCCCTGCCAGCGCCCCCACCAGCGAAAGGGCAAGAGGGTCATGGCCAGCCAGACAAGCATTGAAACCGCCGCAGCCTGTAACACGAGGAGTCTGACACCGACAGGTTGTCTCATAAATGATTTGATATGTTGAAGCAGATGCATGTTAACGACCTTGAGGATCTGCCTGGATCAGGAGTCCCAGCCCGTCGATCCTGTGCAGGAAGGCAAGGGTTTCATCCCGACAGGTCCGGAGATCCGTATCATATTCAGACATCAGCGCATGTTCCAGATCGGCCGTGCTGATGGGGTGCTCCAGCAGGCGCCATATGGAGGCGGCCACTCTGTTGAAGCCGAGGTAATCTCCGGTGTCCAGGTTCAGCAGAACGATCTCCTCCCCCACCGGATTCACGAGATATCGGTCATCCTTGCGTTGCAACCGGGTGTCCGGCGACAGGGTCAGTTCTGTAGTTGCTTGCATTGAGCGTGGTGTTGATCTTTGCACATGCCCCCTTAACAATATTGGCCGGTGGCCAGATAATTCCGCACGTAATCCTCCACCCCTTCCTCCAGGCTTCGGAAGGATCGGTCATAACCTGCATCTTTCAGTTTGGTCATATCCGCCTCCGTGAAATACTGATATTTATCCCGGATATCTTCCGGCATATCAATGTATCTGATATCCGGTGTCAGGTCAAGACCCGCGAAGGTGGCTCGGGCCAGGTCTTCGAAACTGCGGGCCTTCCCGGTTCCGAGGTTGTAGAGACCGGAGGCCGGCTGCGATGTCATCAGCCACTGACAGACAGATGTCACATCAGACACATGGATGAAATCCCTGAGTTGTTGTCCGTCTGCAAAGTCTGGCCGATGAGACCTGAACAAATTCACGAAGCCTTTTTCCCGGATCTGGTTGAAGGCGTGAAAGATCACACTGGCCATCCTGCCTTTGTGATACTCATTGGGGCCATATACATTGAAGAACTTTAGGCCGTACCAATGCGGGGGAGATTGTTGCTGCGACAGCGCCCATTTGTCGAATTCGTTCTTGGAAACGCCATACGGATTCAGCGGTTTCAATTGCGCTGGCATATCATGTGCATCGGAGTAACCCAGGGCTCCGTCGCCGTAGGTTGCGGCGGAGGATGCATACACGAGCGCCACATTTGCTTCGGTGCACATGTTCCATATCCGCTTCGAATAATCCAGGTTCAACCGCTCGTGGACAGCGTAGTCGAATTCAGTAGTGTCGGTCCTGGCGCCGAGGTGATAGCAGGCCCCCAGCCTCGGAGATCGTGCTTCCATCCAATCGAAGAACTCATCCCGATGGACCTTGAATATGAACTTTTTGCCTTCCAGATTGGGATCCTTATCGGTGCGGGAAAAATCATCCACCAGGATCAGATCCTCATGCCCGGCCTCATTGAGCAGGCGGACCATGCAACTGCCGATGAATCCGGCAGCACCCGAGACAACGGTGTAAACCTTGTCCTGAGCGGACCGGTCGTTCGAACGTATGGCGACACCGGGTGTTTGCATGCTTTATTCCGATTGATATCCGTGGAGATACGCTTCGATGGCGGTATCATATTTATTTTTCCAGTCGGTGACCTTGCCCCAGTCGGTACCATCTACCCGTATATCACCGCTGGTGACGGTTCCGATCCTGATGATGGGCGTACCCGTGGAGGCGACCAGTTCCGCCAGGGCGGGATAGGCGTCGGCGGGGACGCTCACGACCACTCGGCTCTGGGATTCCCCAAACCAGCAGGCATCTTTCCGTACGGGCAGGTCCACCGCAGCATCAAAGCCAAGTCCCCCGGGCATGGCGCTTTCCAGCAGGGTGACGAATAGTCCGCCTTCACTGACATCATGGGCCGATGAGATCATCTTTTCCCGGATGAGTCTGGCAACGGTCTGCTGCAGGTTGACTTCCTCCGCGAGATTAAAATGCGGCGCGGGAGAAAATTCTATGCCGTGGTATTTATGGACGTATTCTGAGGATGCGATATCATCTGTAACAGACCCCAGCAGGCAAATGACGTGCCCGGCTTCTTTGAAATGAAGGGTCATCCGTTCATCGAGATCTTCCAGCAGACCAACCATGCCGATGGTGGGCGTAGGATACACTGCGCCTTCCGGATGCTGGTTGTAGAAGCTCACATTTCCGCCGGTGACCGGTGTGTCGAAGGCCAGGCAGGCTTCACCCATGCCCTGAATGGCATGCACGAACTGGTAGTAGACCTCCGGATCGTAGGGATTGCCAAAGTTGAGGCAGTTGGTGACCCCCAGGGGCTGACCGCCACTGCAGACGATATTGCGGGCGGCTTCGCTCACAGCGATCATACAGCCTACTTTCGGATCGGCGTAAACATACCGGCTGTTGCAATCCGTGGTCATGGCCAGGGCTTTGCGGGTGCCCTTGATCCAGACAACGGGTGCGTCGGTGGGCGCGTTGGTGGAGGTGTTGGCCGTCCCGACCATGCTGTCGTACTGGTGATAGATCCAGCGCTTGCTGGCGATATTGGGGGTGGTGACCAGGTATTCGGCCACGGACATCAGATCTGCAGGGATGGAGACCTGCTCCGGAGAAAACGTCCGGATCTTCTCCATATATGCGGGTTCACGGTAGGTCCTTTCGTAAACGGGTGCACCACCGCCCAGTACAAGGCTTTCTGCAGGAAGCACGGCTTCTTCCGTTCCATTCATGAAGAACCGCAGCATGCCGTCATCGGTCACTTCCCCGATCTCCGAGCAGGGCAGGTCCCATTTATCGAAGATCTGCTGTACTTCATCCTCGCGGCCTTTCTTGACGATCATCAGCATGCGCTCCTGGCTTTCGCTGAGCAACAGTTCCCAGGCTTTCATATTCTGCTGGCGCTTGGGAACCTTGTCGAGGTCTATACGCATACCTACGCCGCCCTTGGCACTGGTTTCGGCGGTGGAGCAGATGATGCCGGCGGCTCCCATGTCCTGCATGCCGACAAGTGCACCGGTCGGGATCACCTCCAGGCAGGCCTCCAGCAGTTTCTTCTCCTGGAAGGGGTCCCCCACCTGAACGGCGGGCAGGTCCTGGGCGCTGTCTTCCGTGATATCTCCGGATGCAAAGGAAGCGCCGCCAATGCCGTCCTTGCCGGTGGCGGAGCCCACGATGAATACCGGATTTCCCTTCCCTTCGGCCGTGGCGCTGATGGTTTTACCCACTTCCACAATGCCTACACTCATAGCGTTGACGAGCGGGTTGGTATGATAGCAGGATTCGAAATAAACTTCTCCGCCAACGGTAGGCACACCGAAACAATTGCCATAATGGCCGATGCCATGCACGACCCCGCTGACCAGGTGCTGTGTCTTGGCGTCCTTAAGATCTCCGAAACGAAGTGAGTTCAACGCAGCGATGGGCCGCGCACCCATGGTGAAGATATCCCGGTGAATACCACCGACACCGGTGGCAGCCCCCTGGAACGGCTCGATGGCCGAGGGGTGGTTGTGTGATTCTATCTTGAAGACCACGCCGAGTCCGTCTCCGATATCGGCCAGACCGGCATTTTCCTCACCTGCCTTGACCAGCAATTTACTTCCATCCCTCGGCAGGGTCTTCAACCAACGAATGGAATTCTTGTAACTGCAATGCTCGCTCCACATGACGGAATATGCCGCCAGTTCTGCAAAATTCGGGGTTCTTCCGAGTATGCCCCGGATCTGCTCGAATTCATCGGGGGTGAGTCTCAACTGCTGTGCCGTCTCTACGGTCGTAATCTCCATGTACTAAAAATATCGGCAAAGGTAACGGACATGATGCGAAGATGAGTTTGGGCCGGTCCAATATTTATGCAATGGTCTGCGTCGACCTCCTTCCGGACGGGCACCCACAACCCACCAGGACCGGGGGACTCTCCAGGAGTTGATAACTCTCCAGGAGCCGGCAACTCTCCAAGAGTGGGGGTACTCTCCGAGAGTGGGGGTACTCTCCGAGGGTGGGGGTACTCTCCAAGGGTTTTGGGGATAAGATCCTGACGGGATTATATTATTATAATTTTATTTAATGTTTATTTTGGATTATAAAAGAGTCGAATTATATCCTTTTTCGAGCCGATTGAATATGAATTACGGACAGATATCCCCATTTTTATCCACCGGATGGAAAATAATTATGCTTTTTGAAAAAAATGACGGATTTTTGTTGCACAAAACACATGACTATGCAATCCTTACGTTTCAAAGCCATCGATAACCTGACGTCAGGCAATCACGACGTTGGTGTCGACGGTGTCGGCAAGGTGACTTCCCTGTTCGGCGAGCATGTCTTCACCCTGAAGACGGCAAGAGATTTCTTGAGTGACGAGGCGTACAAGAGCCTGTTGGGGTCCATCAAGACGGGCCACAAGATCGACAGGAATATGGCGGCACAGATTGCCGCGGGCATGCGCCAATGGGCGGAGACGAAAGGTGTTACCCATTATACACACTGGTTCCAGCCGCTGACAGGTACTTCTGCAGAAAAACATGATTCGTTCTTCACTCTAAAAAGTGATGGTACACCGCTCGAGCAGTTTGATGCGGACGCATTGGTCCAGCAAGAGCCGGATGCATCTTCCTTCCCGAGTGGTGGCCTGCGTGCCACTTTCGAAGCACGCGGTTACACCGCGTGGGATCCGACCTCCCCTGCATTCATCATGCACATCGGGCAGGGCATGACGCTCTGCATTCCCACGATATTCGTTTCCTACACGGGAGAAGCCCTCGACTACAAAGCCCCCCTGTTGAAATCCATCGAGGCACTGAACAAAGCCGCGGTTGATGTTTGTCACTATTTTGACCGCAACGTCAGCAAGGTGATCGCCACCCTGGGCTGGGAACAAGAGTACTTTGTCGTCGATGAGGGACTGGCCAATGCCCGTCCGGACATTGTGATGACCGGTCGTACCGTCTTCGGACATACGCCGGCCAAAGGCCAGCAGATGGAAGACCATTATTTCGGCGCCATACCCGAGCGCGTGTATGCCTTCATGCGTGATTTCGAGTACGAAGCCTATCGCCTGGGTATTCCCCTCCGCACCCGTCACAATGAGGTCGCTCCCGCTCAGTTCGAGTGTGCCCCGATCTTCGAAGAACTGAACCTCGCCGTTGACCATAACACCCTGCTCATGGACATCATGAACCGGGTGGCCAAGCGTCACAAACTGAAAGTGCTGATGCACGAGAAGCCCTTCGCCGGCATCAACGGCAGCGGTAAGCACAATAACTGGAGCATGGCCACGGATACCGGGGTCAACCTGCTGGCTCCCGGTCGTACGCCCAAGACCAACCTCATGTTCCTTGCCTTCTTCGTTAACACGATCAAGGCCGTACATGACCACGCCGATCTGATGCGTGCCGCCATTGCCTCCGCGGGCAACGATCACCGCCTCGGTGCCAATGAAGCTCCTCCGGCCATCATCTCCGCCTATATCGGTCACTATCTGTCCAAAGTCCTGAACGAGATCGAAAGCCGTGTTGGTGACAAGTTCGACGAACAGGATGAAGTGATGTTGAAGCTGGATATCCACAAGAGCATCCCGGAACTGCTGCTGGACAACACTGACCGCAACCGTACCTCTCCCTTCGCCTTCACCGGCAACAAGTTCGAGTTCCGCGCGGTAGGATCCTCCGCCAACTGCGCCAACGGCATGACGATCCTCAATACGATCATGTCAGAGACCCTGACCAACTTCAAGAAAGAGGTTGATGCTCACATCGAGAAGGGAGACAAGAAGGAAGTGGCCATCATGCAGGTGATCAAGCAATACATCAAGGACAGCAAGAAAGTGTTGTTCGAAGGTGACGGCTATAGCGAAGAATGGCAGCAGGAAGCCGCCCGTCGCGGACTGCCTAACTTAAAGACAACACCTGTCGCTCTCGATCCAATGGTTTCCGAAAAGGCCAAGCATCTGTTCGAGAAGCACAATGTCTACTCCCACAGTGAACTTGAAGCCCGTCATGAGATAGAACTGGAGAAATACCTGAAAACCGTCCAGATCGAAGGACGCGTGATCGGAGACCTGGCAGGCAACCACATCCTCCCGGCCGCCATTCGTTACCAGAATGTTCTGATCTCAAACATCAAGGGACTGAAAGATCTCGGATTGTCCTCATCCTCTTATGCAGTTCAACTGAGTGTCCTCGAAGAGATCTCTGAACATATCAATAAGGTTCAGTCTCTCGCCGGAGAAATGACCGAAGCCCGGAAGAAGGCCAACGCCCTCTCCGACACCCGCGAGAAGGCCATCGCCTACTGCGACGAGGTGAAGCCCTACTTCGATGAGATCCGCTATCATGTCGACAAACTCGAACTGCTGGTGGACGATTCAGAATGGGAACTCCCGAAGTATCGCGAACTGTTGTTCCTCCGTTGATCGGATCGATATTTCTGCGGATGCACCACTTACAAGCATTCGCTCAGAACCCGCACAGGCCCTGCCTTGCGGGTTCTTTCTTTTATGGAACCATCCGGATCGCTTGCCCGCCTTCGTAACAAAAAAATCCCGCACCTTGGGAGTGCGGGACCGATTCATATTTGTTTTCTGCGGAGGTCGATCAGCGGATCATCAGACCATCTTGAACGTATCCATGAACTTGGTCGTGAAGTTGCCTTTTCTGAAGTCTTCGTTCTTCATCAGCTGCTGATGGAAGGGAATGGTGGTCTTCACGCCTTCGATCACGTATTCACTCAGCGCCCTGCTCATGGTGTTGATGGCTTCGTCGCGTGTCCGGGCTACCGCGATGATCTTAGCGATCATGGAGTCATAGAACGGAGGGATGGTGTATCCTGCATAGACATGTGAATCGACACGGATGCCATGTCCGCCGGGGGTGTGGAGCACAGAGATCCTGCCCGGACTCGGACGGAAATCATGGTATGGATCTTCGGCGTTGATCCGGCATTCGATGGCATGCATCGTCGGGAAGTAATTCTGTCCGGAGATGGATTCACCTGAAGCGATCTTGATCTGTTCCTTGATCAGATCGAAGTTGGTCACCTCTTCCGTAACGCAATGTTCGACCTGGATCCGGGTATTCATTTCCATGAAATAGAAGTTCCGGTGCTTGTCCACCAGGAATTCTATCGTGCCGACACTTTCGTAGTTGATGGCCGAGGCCGCCTTGACGGCTGCGGCACCCATCCTTTCACGGAGTTCATCTGTCATGAACGGAGAAGGAGACTCCTCCACCAGTTTCTGGTGCCGGCGCTGGATGGAGCAATCCCTTTCGGAGAGATGACAAACAGTGCCGTAACGGTCACCCGCTACCTGGATCTCAATATGACGGGGCTCCTCCACGAATTTCTCCATGTAGATGCCATCGTTCTTGAATGATGCTCCTGCTTCAGCCTTGGCGGTGTTGTAGGCTCGTTCGAGTTCGGATTCTTCCCATACTACACGCATTCCCTTACCACCACCACCGGCGGTGGCCTTGAGGATCACGGGATAACCGATCTCTTTGGCAAGGCCCTTTGCCTCATCGAGACTGGAGAGCAAACCACCACTGCCGGGAACGACCGGCACGCCTGCACGGATCATCGTTTCTTTCGCCGTGATCTTATCGCCCATGGCCCTGATCTGCTCCGGCGTGGGACCAATGAACTTGATGCCTGATTCGCCGCAGATCTCAGAAAACCGGGCATTCTCGGCAAGGAATCCGTAACCCGGATGGATACCATCAGCATTCGTGATCTCCGCCGCCGCCATCAGGTGCGGGATATTCAGATAGGAATCTCCGCTGGATGGCCGACCGATGCAGACCGCTTCGTCGGCGAACTTTACATGGAGGCTGTCCTTGTCTGCAGTGGAATAGACCGCGACGGTCTTGATGCCCATCTCGCGACAAGTCCTGATCACGCGCAGGGCGATCTCACCCCGATTCGCGATCAATATCTTCTTGAAATTTACCTTCGAGTCTTTTGTCATGTGGAGCAGCTTGATTGGTGCCAACCCTGGTCAGCAACTGAGTGAAGAACAACAACAGACAACGCCTACCCCGTGGTTCAGGAAGGATCTACCAGGAACAACGGCTGATCGTACTCCACCGGAGAAGCATCATCCACCAGGATCTTCACAACCCGGCCGGACACTTCACTCTCGATCTCGTTGAACAACTTCATCGCTTCGATGATGCAGAGTACCTTGCCCACGCTCACTTCATCACCCACTTCCACAAAGATCGGCTTATCGGGGCCGGGGCGACGGTAGAAGGTGCCGATCATCGGACTTTTCACTACGACCAGGTTCTCATCCTTTTCAGGAGCGGCTGCGGGAGCCGGGGCGGGCACAGCACTGGCAGCAGGAGCCGCCTGCGGCTGGGCGGGCGCAGACTGCATTACCACCTGCTGAGGCATGGCGGCAACGGTCATGACCTTCTCCTCCTTCTGCTTTATGTTCAATTTGAAGTCTCCGCGTTCAATGTTAAGTTCTCCGATGTTGGACTTGTTGATCAACTTGATCAGGTCCTGGATTTCCTTGATATCCATATCAATGATTTTTATAATACAACAGAACTTTAACCGCCTGTTGCGGGGGGCTAAGGTAGGAATCTTTGTCTGAAAAAAAAGAATGATTTTATGTCAAAATCGAATAAAAAAGGGCGAAAACCAGTGATTTTCGCCCTTTTTTCTTTCAAAATCCGTCAAATTTTATTCTTTGACACGCTCAATGTAATCACCGGTTTTGGTGTTTACGCGGATCACGTCACCCTCGTTCACGAAAAGGGGTACCATGACGGTAGCACCCGTTTCGATGGTGGCGGCCTTCAGGGTTCGAGTAGCCGTGTCACCCTTCATGCCGGGCTCTGAATAGGTCACTTTCGTTACGATCTTATCCGGTAACTCAACACTCATCGGTTGCTCCGTTTCGGTATTGATCAATACGGATACTTCCTGGCCATCCTTCAGGAACTGAGGGGCATCGATCTTTTCACCTGCAACAATGATCTGCTCAAAGGTTTCATTGTCCATGAAATTGTACCCCATGTCGTCCTGGTAAAGGAACTGGTAGTTCTTGCGCTCAACGCGAACGGGATAAATGGTATCCCCCGAATTCCATGTTTTTTCAATGGAGCGGTTGTTGTCCACACCTTTGAGCTTTGCCCAGACCTTTGCGGCGGCGCGGGCGGTCTTGTTTTCTCCGAATTCTACCACCGTGTACAAACTGCCATCAAGTTTGATGATAAGCCCCCGGCTGATATCTGACGTACTTGCCATAATCGTGCTGTGTGATGAATGTTTACCGCTGATTGCGGGATGCAAAATTAAGGCAATTTCAGGTTTCCTGAAAAACAGCCGGTATAATTGCTGAAATCTCCCTTCCCCCTGAATAAATGGGCATTTTCGTTGGTTTTCCACGAAATCGTATGCACCGATTAATTTGCAACTCCTTGCGTGGTGGCGTAACTTTGCGCAGCATCAATCAGATGTTATGATGCTGCACCCTTAGTTCATTCACCAAAACACAGATACATGAAAGTCACTGTAGTTGGAGCCGGCGCCGTGGGAGCCACCTGTGCCGACAACATCGCCCGTTCCGCCGTCTGCCAGGAACTCGTCCTGCTGGACATCAAGGAAGGCCTGGCCGAGGGAAAGGCCCAGGATATGATGCAGACCGCCGCCCTGCTCGGATTCGACACCCGGATCAGCGGCAGCACGAATGATTACTCCAAGACCGCCGGCAGCGATGTGGTGGTGATCACTTCCGGATTGCCGCGCAAACCCGGCATGACCCGCGAAGAGCTGATCGGTACCAATGCAGGCATCGTCAAGGGGGTGTGCGAGAACATCCTCAAATATTCCCCGGATGCCATCATCATCGTGATCAGCAATCCGATGGATACAATGACCTATCTGGCCCTGCAGTCCACCGGCCTTCCGAAGAACCGCATCATCGGTATGGGCGGCACGCTCGACAGCAGCCGTTTCAAATATCAGCTCAGCAGCCATCTGGGATGCAGCCCGGCAGATCTGAACGCCGTCGTCATCGGCGGACATGGTGACACTACCATGATCCCCCTCATCCGCTTCGCTACCTGGAACAGCCTGCCTGTTACCCAGTTCCTGAGCGCAGAACAACAGGAGAAGATCGTCGCCGATACGATGGTGGGCGGTGCCACCCTGACCAAACTGATCGGAACTTCCGCCTGGTACGCTCCAGGTGCCGCCGGTGCTGCACTGGTCAAGAGCATCCTGAACGATGAGAAGAAACTCTTCACCTGCTGCGTGAAACTGGATGGTGAATACGGACAGGAAGATATCTGCCTTGGTGTTCCGGTGACCATCGGACGCAATGGCTGGGAAAAGATCCTGCCGATGGACCTGAACGATGCAGAAAAGGCCCTGTTCGCCAAGAGTGCCGATGCCGTTCGCTCCATGAACGATGTCCTGAAGACACTCTAAGCTACCGGCTTATTTAAATGTATATCCTGACGGCCCTTCAATCGAGCGCAAGGGTCGTCAGGATTTTTTTTATGACCATTTCCGGGGCGATGCTCGACAAACACTCATAAGTCCCCTTGAAACAAGGCTTGTTCCCAAACACAGAACAAGGCCGGCAGTCCATGTCTGACTGTATCACATTTGACATATCCTGACCCCATCCCATAAAGCCGGCATAAGGATGGGTAGCGCCCCAGACGGATACGACCGGAACGCCGAACATCGATGCGAGATGCATGTTGGCAGAATCCATACTGACCATCAGATCCAGGCCGGAGATGATCTGTAATTCTTCTTTCAGTGAATATTTTCCGGCGAGACTGATCACTCCCTGGATCTCGCCCGACCATGTTGATAAGATTTTAGCCTCTGTTGCCCCTCCCCCGAAGAGCAGGACTTCAATCTCTTTGCGCTCCGCCAGCAACTCAACCACCCTGCGCATACGCTCAGCCGGCCATGTCTTGCCTCGATGCTTTGCGAAGGGAGCTATGCCGATGCGTTTGCGATCAACGGAGACCGATCTCGCCGGCTCCGGTTGATCTACTTGCGCTTGCATGCCCCCTTCAAGATCCACGACCAGTCCGAGTTGCGCAAATACGGCCGCATACCTGTCAAAGGTGGATGGCAAGGGTCGGAGATGCTTTTGTGTACGCCGGGTCAGGGCATACTTCTCTCTTCTTCCCTTGTTGATGACCGAAACAGGAGTGCCTTTCAACCGAAAGAGGCTGTCGAGCATCCCACTGCGCAGCACCTGGTGCAGGTCTGCGACCCCATCGAACGGGCCTGCGGACTGAAGTTCGCGGAACAGCTGCCAGATACCCGAAATGCCCCGATGGGTGCCCTTCAGGTCAGCAGGCAGAAAGGTCAGGCGATCGATCCCTTCGAACAGTGGTGCGAAGGCCGACTGGGAGACAAATGACAATCTTAATGCAGGATATACCTCCAGCAGACGTCGTATGACGGGCAAGCACATGGCCACATCCCCCATCGCGGAAAATCTGATCACGAGGATATGGCGGGGGGCAGCCAAGTTGTTCAATTTTTTTGACGATAGAGGACCGGATTGAGGCTTTCGTCGTTGTACATCTTCATCTGCTTGTACAGGCGCATGCGCTTGCGGCCTGACCAGATGTCATCCAGCAGCGCATCGATCGATCCGCTGAGATCACTGCGCTGCACCAGCAGGATGTCGAGCTTACGCTGACAGGCTGTGCGGTGGGCATCATTCGCATTCGCGCGGAGGGTTTCCTGTCGCATGTGATAGATCTTGAGGGCGAGGATGGATAGCCGGTCGATGGCCCAGGCGGGCGTTTCCGTATTCAGGGGCGCATCCTCCGCAGCGGTATTTGTGATCTGCCGGAGGAGGTATGCGTCAATGTCCTCCACCACATCGGTTCGATGTTGATTGGATCGATCGATGCGGCGTTTGATCGACAGGGCAGATACCGGATCGATGGCAGGATCACGGATAATGTCTTCCAGGTGCCATTGAACGGTGTCGATCCAGTTCTTCAGATACAGCAGGGCTTCCAGGCTGTTTTCAGGGAAGGGGTTGACCATGGGGGCGTCCACGTCATCGGACAGGTGATAGTCATCAATGCTGCGCTCGAAAACGGACAGAAAAAGAGATGCGTTCATGGACGTCATGGATATGCGTGTCGGCAAAGGTAACACCGGCCGGGAAACTGAGATCCGGAATCCGCAGAAAGCGTTTGATCAGGGGAACATCTCTTCCGTCTCCACATAGTTCAGGTCCTTGTGGAAGGTCTCTTCCGTGAACCATGCCGCTGTTACCGCGATCAGCATTACGAGGGTTCCGGTCACGGCTGCGCTTTGCAGGATGGTCCACCCCAGGGATCCCTGAAAGACCTTCAGGAAGAGGTAGTTGATCAGCGGGAGGGCTCCGCGCACCATGTTGGGAATGGTGGTGGCGGCCGTCGCCCGCAGGTTGGTGCCGAATTGTTCTGCGCCCATGGTCACGAAGATCGCCCAGAAGCCTGTGCTGAAGCCCAGCATGCCGCAGGCCAGGTACATGCGGGTATCGCTGTCATTCGCTCCGGAAAAATAGAACAGCATGGACACGATGCTCAATCCATAAAACAGGAACAGCGCTTTTTTGCGGCTTCCAAAGAACTGGCTGACAAAACCGATCAGGATATCCCCGATGGCGATGCCTACGTATCCGAACATGATCGAACGACCTGAGTCGATGGCATTTGCTCCGTAGAGCGCCTGTGCGAACTTGTCGCTGTAATTGACCAGGATCCCGATCACGAACCAGGTAGGCAATCCGATCATGATGGCCAGTACATATTTACGGAAGCGCCTGGCATTGTTGAAGAACATCAGGAAGTTGCCCTGAGATACCTGCTTATCCTTGATGGCATGGAACATCCCGCTCTCCGCGACACTGATCCGCAGCAGGAGGAGCATGATACCGAGGGCTCCGCCGATCTTGTAGCAGAGCCGCCATCCGCCTTCGATGACGCCTTCGAACCCGAGTATGTTATATGGAAGGCTCCAGCCCTGCGTGGCCTGGAAGATGAAATAGGCGAAGACCGCACCAAAGAGCCCGACCCCTGCAACGAGTGAGGTGCCGATGCCTCGCTTTTCCTTGGGGAGCAGTTCGCTGACCAGGGTGATGCCTGCCCCGAGCTCTCCGGCCAGACCGATGCCAGCGGCAAAACGCGCCCATGCGTACTGATCCACCGTCTGAACATATCCGGTGAGGAAGTTGGCCACCGAATACAGCATGATGGAGCCGAAAAGCACGCGGAGCCTGCCTTTCCGATCTCCCATGATCCCCCATACCACCCCGCCGATCAGCAAGCCGATCATCTGCAGGTCGATGATCTTCGCACTG
>VFQT010001883.1_pt1 | contig 23284 bp, 18 predicted proteins | sample 3512381 | NCBI WGS metagenome assembly VFQT01 (sample SAMN10412376, study PRJNA504923) | tailings metagenome | isolation source: Relicate 2 Philex TSF3 active mining site | place: Philippines: Tuba, Benguet | collected 2017-08-29
GTCGATGGTGAGGAGGCTGCGGTGCAGCGCGAGTGCGTCCTGGGTCATGCCGGGCTGCACCTGCTGCAAATCGGTTTCCCCGAAGTGGTGACCATGCTTCAACGTGGTCGTCGAACAGCCGGAGACGGCGATCGCAAGCAGCATGGCGACGCTGGCTGCGCGTAGGCCGAGGGGGTATGTCTTGGAGCGCGTAGACATCATGGCACTGCTGGCTTCATTTCCTCGTCTGGCACATGGCACAAGGACACGCCATAACGGAAACTCAAGTCTGACGCCGGGACCCTGCAAGCAGTATATCTGTCGCATAGCCTCGGGGCCTTGGAGTGACAACCTACCTTGCAGGATCGCCCACAGTTGCGTGTGGATATGCGGGTGAATGAGATCGGAATAGGCAACCTCATGTTGCGTTGGCGCACGAAGACAGCTCGGCGGGACCTTGTCGGTCGCAGCCTCTACGACGCGATTGTGGCGCAAGCGCGGGAGCCCGTGCTTTATCGCGAGGGCAAGGTGCCCGACACGATGGAGGGCCGCATCGAGATGATCATGCTGCATACTGCCCTCGTTTTGGAGCGTCTGAAGTCGGAGGGAAATGTCGGTCAGCGTCTGGGCCAGATCGTGATGGAGACGTTCGTCGCGCAAGTGGACGACGCCCTGCGGCAGGTGGGCATCGGCGACATGGGCGTGCCTCATCGGGTGAAGCGGGCCGCCGCGGCGCTTGGCGAACGCTGCCGCGATTATCAGGGGGCGTTGAACGACGCCGGGGGCGGATCGGAGCAGGAGGGCGACCCGCTGACCGCGGCGCTCTTGCGTCATGTGTACGGCGCCGGCGTGACCGACGGTGCGCGTATTCCGGTCCGGCCGCTCGCCGCCTATGTCAGGGTGACCGCGCGGGCGCTGGCGTCGTGTCCCAGCGAGGCGCTCCTGGATGGACGTATAGAGATACCGCCCCCGCAGGCGGCCGACTTCGCGGCGTGAAGAAGAAAGTGCCAGAACCCATGGATATTCTCCAGTGGACCCACGCGGTCACCTCGATCCCCGAAAAGGGTTTGGCGCAGGATCGCGAAGCGACCGCAGCGGAGCGTGACGCCATCCGCGATGCGTTGGGCATTCGGGCCTGCGAAACGCTGCGTGCGCGCTACCGCATCTTGCCGCGAGGGGCTGGGGCATACCGGCTCGAGGGGCGGGTCGCGGCGAACGTCGAGCAAGAGTGTGTCGTCACGCTCGAGCCCGTCGCGCAACGCATCGAGGCCGACTTGCGTGTGCTCCTGCGTCCTGCCGCCAAACACGACGACGAACTCGACATCACCGATCCCTTCGACGACGACGAGGTGGAGGAGATCGAAGCGGGGACCATCGATGTCGGCCGGATCGTGTTCGAGGAAATCGCCTCGCGCCTCGATCCCTATCCACGCGCGCCGGATGCGGACTTCGATTGGAAGGAAACCGCAGCTGATGACGAGAAGGAAAATCCCTTCGCGAAGCTTGCTGCCCTGCGCAAGGACGCCCCGAATACGTGAGCACGGTCGCCTGCCGGTTGCCGTGTGGGCAACTGGAGGCATCTAAGGGTGCCGGCTGCCGTGTGGGCAACTGGAGGCATCTAAGGGTGCCGGTTGCCGTGTGGCAAAGGGAGCTCCATGCCCGTACCGGGCTTGCGTAGCGGCGCGACAGGGCCCTCCCGCCGATCCGTCTGCGGATTGGTGGCGCTTTTCCAGTGACTGCGGAGAGGCTCGCAATTCCGGTTGTTTCGGTAATCGAAATCGCTATGGTCGGGCGGTTTTCCGGGGTGGACAGGTGGGACGCCCGCGAGCGATCGCGACGGCTCCGAGCAAGGCAGGCGGACGAAGCCGCATGGCAAGGGACAAGACGCTCGCGCTCGACGCAATGGGCGGGGATCACGGCCCGGAAGTGGTCGTGCCCGGCGCAGCCTTGGCGTTGGCGCAGCACCCGGACATGCAGTTCCTCATCTACGGCGACGAGGCTCGTATCAACGCTGCCATGGCCAGCCACGGCGCGCTCTCCAGCAGATCCCGTGTGATACACACAGCACTGGCCATCGGTATGGACGACAAGCCGAGCCAAGCGTTGCGGCGCGGTAAAGGTTCCAGCATGTGGCTGGCGCTGGAGGCCGTAAAGAACGGCGAGGCGGCAGCAGCCATTTCAGCCGGCAACACCGGCGCTCTGATGGCCGTCGCGCGACTTATTCTTCGGCCGATGCCCGGAATCGAGAGGCCCGCGCTGGCCGCGCAGTGGCCCACGATTCACAGGCCGTCGATCGTTCTGGACGTAGGCTCCAACATCGGTGCGACACCGCGTCAACTCATCGAGTTTGCGCTCATGGGCGCGGCCATGGCGCGCGCGCGCTTGAACGTCGAACGCCCGACCGTGGGATTGCTCAACGTCGGCTCCGAGGAGATCAAGGGCAACGAGGCGGTCAAGGAGGCGCATGCGCGCCTCAAACGTGACGATCTCGGCCTGCCGCTATCTTACCGGGGCTTCATCGAGGGCGATCAGATCGGTCAGGGTGTCGTCGACGTGGTGGTGGTGGAAGGCTTTGCCGGCAACATCGCCTTGAAGACGGCCGAAGGCACCGCCAAACAGATGGGTACCTATCTGAAGGACGCCATGACGCGCAATTGGATCACCAAGCTTGGTGCTCTGCTCGCGCGCGGCGGCTTCGAGGCCCTCAAGGCGCGCATCGATCCGCGGCGTCTCAATGGTGGACCGTTCCTCGGTTTGAACGGCATTGCGATCAAGAGCCACGGCGGCACGGACGCATTCGGTTTTGCTCATGCGATCAATGTCGGCTACGACATGGCCGCCAGCGGTTTCCGGGACCGGCTCGCGGCCGATATGGATGCCTTCGGCGCAAAGCTCGGCGCCGACGTGGCGCCTTCCGAGAACGGGCAGGCATAAAGCGCACCTGGGCAGACCGGCCCTGGGCCAAGACGGCAAGACGAGGTGAACAGTGGCGGTTATTCGTTCCGTGATCCGTGGCGTTGGCGCCTATCTTCCCAAGCGCGTGCTGACCAACGATGAAATGTCGAAGATCGTCGATACGACGGACGATTGGATCACGGAGCGCACGGGTATCAAGCAGCGGCACATCGCGGCCGACGACGAACTGACGAGCGATCTGGGAATCGCAGCGGCGCGCCAAGCGCTGGTGCGCGCCGGCATCGACCCCGTCGAGATCGATCTCGTGATCTGTGCCACGGCGACGCCTGATCGCACTTTCCCCGCGACCGCCGTGAAGATCCAGGCGGCGCTGGGCATCACCAAGGGCGCGGCCTTCGATATCCAGGCCGTTTGCTCCGGTTTCGTCTATGCCATGACGACAGCCGACAATTTCCTCAAGACCGGACAGTTCAAGCGCGCGCTCGTCATCGGTGCGGAGACGTTCTCGCGCATTCTCGATTGGACGGATCGCGGTACGTGCGTGCTTTTCGGAGACGGGGCGGGCGCCGTGGTGCTCGAAGCCCAGCCGCAGCACGGCACGCGCGAGGATCGCGGCATCCTCGCCACGAAGATCCGATCGGACGGACGTTACGAGGAGTTGCTCTACGTCGATGGCGGGCCCGGGTCGACGAAGACGACGGGACACCTGCGTATGAATGGCCGCGAGGTGTTTCGTCACGCGGTTCAGAAGATCTACGGCGTGATCGAGGAAACCCTCGTGATGACAGGCTATGCCGCGGATGAAATCGATCTTTACGTGCCGCATCAAGCCAATCAGCGCATCTTGGATGGCATTGCCAAGAAGCTGGGTGTCGCGCCTGAAAAGATCATGGTGACGCTGTCGCAGCAGGGCAATACGTCGGCCGCATCGATTCCGCTCGCCCTCAATCAAGCGTTCGAGCAGCACAAGGTGAAGGACGGCTCGCTCGTGCTGATGGAGGCGATGGGCGGCGGCTTCACGTGGGGCGCCGTCCTGGCCCGGTGGTAAAAACGCGGTCGACGGATCCTGTCGCTGCAGTGCGGCAAATTTTGAGGAATTTCATTGTGTTGCCTTCGAAACTGCATTGACCGCCGATTGGCCAGTGGATAGCATCGGGCCGCTTTGCAGGGGAGGCGTAGTAAAATGGGTAACAAAACGCTCACGCGTGCAGATCTGGCGGACGCCGTCGTCCGTAAGATCGGGCTGCCGCGGAACGAGTCGCAGGAGTTGGTGGAGCAGGTTCTGGAGATCATCTCCAACGAGCTCGCCAGCGGTAAGGGTGTGAAGCTTTCATCGTTCGGTTCGTTCGGTGTACGTCAGAAGGGCCAGCGCATCGGCCGTAATCCAAAGACGGGCGAAGAAGTACCGATTACGCCCCGGCGTGTGCTGGTGTTCCGGGCCAGCAACATTATGAAATCGAAAGTCAACTCTGGCGTCGGGCGCAGGAAGGCAGCGGAATAGCGGTCACCTGGCCGCAAGCGCTCCGGCCGTGCCGACCCAAGGCGATTGGGGCCGCTGAACATGGTCAAATCCTCCGACGCATTTCGAACCATCAGCGAGGTTGCTGAGGAACTCGACGTGCCCAAGCACGTCCTCCGGTTCTGGGAAGTGAAATTCACCCAGGTCCGGCCCATGAAACGTGGCGGCGGGCGCCGGTATTACCGGCCCGAGGACGTAGAACTCCTGCGCGGCATCCGCCATCTGCTCTATCGCGAGGGGTACACCATTCGCGGCGTACAGAAGATCCTGCGCGAGCAGGGAGGCGACCCCGTCAAGCAGCGCGGTCTGCTCTCGGCTGCCGTGGCGCCTCCGCTCGAGTCCAAAGCGCCCGCCGAACCGGCACCTGTCGCCCGCAAGCGCCGCGCCAAAGTGGTTCCGGTCGCGGCACCGTCCTTGGGCTCGTCCTCCGAAGCACTTTCGCCCGACGAAGTCGTGCGCCGTGCGATCGCGGAGTTGAAAGTGTGCCAGGAGATGCTCCACATGGCGCGTTCGCGCGCGAGCGGCGGAAAGAAGCGAAAGGCCGCGGGGCCGATACTGAGCGCCTCGGGGTGACGACCGCGCGAACCGGTATCGTGGTGTGGTTCGCCACGCTCGATGCGGATCGCGTACGCGCTATCGAAGACGCATGGCGCCTTCGCTTCGGTGTCGCCGGTCCCGGTGCGCTGGCGACATCCGGGGCCGCTCGGCCCGGCGATGATCACGAGCGCGAGGTCGCCTATCGCCTACTGCGGCTGATGCTTCCGGCGGCACTTGCAAACGCGGCTGCTACCCTGCCTCTCTCCCGCTCGCCGGCCGGCAAGCCGCGGATCGAAGGATCGGGCGTGGAGTTCAGCCTCTCGCGCAGCAGCGACATTCTCGCCATCGCCGTGTCTGCGTCTGGCAGCGTCGGCATCGACGTCGAACGGCGGCGCCGGATCAAGGCGGCCCTGCATCGCCGGCAGCAGATCATTGCTGCCGGAGAGTTGATCGCGCCGGACCGCAGGCTGCCGGGCAATCCGGAGGATCCCGATGGCCGCTACCTTCACGCCTGGGTGCGGCTCGAAGCGCTGGCAAAGGCCACGGGGGAGGGTATCGGGGGGCTGCTGACGCGGCTTGGCATCATCGGAGGAGGAAAGCCTGGTTCCGACTCCCTCCAAGGCCAGTGGTGCATAGAGGATCTGGCCGTAGGCGACGGCCTCTTCGCCGCCCTAGCCACCCCCGTGTCCGGGGAGCCGGTTACAGTACGCTGGCTCCCCTCCGACTCCCGATCGATTGTGGCATGTTTGCAGGGTTGACGCTGCGACCCGTCGCGATGTTCGCAAAACTGTCTCGTCAGCCTCCAAGTTGGTATGGACTCAAGGCCAGATTTCGCGTAAACGCTCCCTCGCTGTCGGCGCAAGGCGCATGCCTTGGCCAACGGCTTTATTCCGCGGTAGCTCAATGGTAGAGCAACCGGCTGTTAACCGGTTGGTTGCAGGTTCGAGTCCTGCCCGCGGAGCCACCACGTTCCTCCCCCAGAGAGCTTCGCAGGTGTGACCGCCGCGTTCGTACGTGGGCGATTTTGATCGTTTTCTCGCACGTCGATACGTGGACTTTGCCCTTGCTGCCGGCTGAGTGGCGCGGCAACATCGCGCGCGTATCAAGAACGATCCGGGTCCGCTCCGGGAGCCCGGTCCAATCTCGCGAAAGTCGAACCTCGATGACAGCTCCAGAACGATTGCGCGCTCTGCTGGCCAAGCCCGGCTTCGTCGTCATGCCAGCCGTGTGGGACGGTCTGAGCGCCAAGATGGCAGCCGCCTCCGGTTACGAGACAGCGTTCCTCTCCGGCTCGTGCGTCGCTGCAAGCCGCTTGGGCGGTCCCGATCTCGACCTGCTCTCGTTCGCAGAGATGTTCGACAGCTTCAACATGGTGCGCGGGGCCGCGCCTGACACGCTCGTGCTGGCCGATGGGGACCACGGCTACGGCAATGCCATGAACGTGCAGCGTACCGTCCGCGCTTATGGGCGGGCCGGCGCGGCCGCCGTGCTCATCGAGGACAAGATCACGCCGCGCGCGCTTACCGCGGCCGGCAAGCCCTGCTTGCCGCGTGACGAGGCTGTGATGAAGATCCGTGCCGCCGTCCAGGCCGCCAAGGAGTCGGGAATTCTGGTCCTTGCGCGCACGGACTGCCGTCCGACCCAGGGCATCGACGAAGCGGTCGCCCGCATCGAGTTGTTCGCCAAGGAAGGCGCCGACATCTTTCTGCTGGATTCGCCCGCCGACGAGGACGAGATCCATCGCGCCATTGCGGCGACGGGCGGTAAGCCATCTTTTGCGGTGCTCTCGCCAGGCGCGCCGCGTGCCACGCCGGATCGCAAGCGCGCGGAGGCGCTGGGCTTCAAGATCGGAACCTATCCGACCGCGATGCTCTCGCCGGCCGCTGCCGGTATCAAGGCGGGGCTGGCCGCGCTCGTGGCCGGCGAGGCCGAGGCGAAGAGTGCACTTCCGCCACCCGAGCTGCGGACGCTGCTGGGGTATCCCGATTACGATGCCCAGGCCGAGCCATTCATCGTCGGTGGCTGATCGGCATTGAACGGCGAAGCGGGAGACCGACGACATGCTCATTATCGACGCGCAGGTTCACGCTTACGAGCGCGACCGACCCGAGCGTCCCTGGGCGGCCGTTCTGCACGGACCGCCGGAGGTGACGGGAGACGAGATGGTCATGGCCATGGACGCGGTGGGCGTCGATGCCGCCATCCTCGTCTCGCCGTTCACGATGTACCGCTACGATGCGAGCTACGCGATCGACGTCTACAAGTCGCATCCCGGTCGTTTCGCGCTGGTCAAGCCCGTGGATCCGACCGACGTGGCCGTGGGCGACACCATCGCTGAATGGAAGAAGCAGCCCGGCGCCATCGCAGTGCGCATCATGGTTAACCGCGGCCACTCGACCGATCCGGCCGACCCTGGTCTCAATCGTGTCCTCGCGGCCGCTGCCGCCAGCGGACTGCCGGTCAATCTCCTGTGCTGGGGGCGCCTCGATCAGGCGGCGGAGATGGCGCGGCGAAACCCGAACACGCGGATCGTCATCGACCATCTCGGGCTTCATCATCCCTTCGAACCACCGCCGTTCGAGAAGCCTTGGAGCGACCTCCCGAATGTGCTGAAGCTCGCGGCGTTCGACAATGTCGCCATAAAGATCACGGGCGCCTGCACGCTCTCTCGCGAATCCTATCCCTACGCGGACATCTGGGAGCCGCTCGGCCGTATCTTCGACGCATTCGGTCTCGACCGCTGTATGTGGGGAACCGACTGGACGCGCGCGACGGAGCTTCTCACCTACGCGCAGGGCGTCGAGCCGTTCCGTCAGACCGACCGGCTGTCCGGCGCGGACAAAGCCAAGTTGATGGGCGGGACCCTGCAAAGCATCTACGGCTGGTCGCCTAACCGAAGCTGAAGGCGACCCGCGACGCGACCGATCGAGGCAGAACGACACCAGGGAAGGCAGGAAAAGATGCAATTCAGCATGTCCGGGAAGAACGCGCTCATCACCGGGGGCAGCACGGGAATCGGCTTGGCCATCGCCAAGTCCTTCGCGGCGGCCGGCGCGAACGTCGCGGTCGTGGCTCGCCGAAAGGACGCTCTGGCAGCGGCGAAGGAAGCGATCGAGGCGGTGGCGAAAGTCCGCGTCCTCGCGCTCTCCGCCGACGTTGCCAAGGCCGACGACTGCGCGCGCGCCTTCAAGGAAGCGGAAGCCGGGCTCGGCCAGATCGACGTGCTCGTCAACAACGCGGGCACCTCGCGCCGGGGGAGCTTCGAAACCATCACCGACGAAGTTTGGCAGGACGATCTCGATCTCAAGCTCTTCGCTGCGATCCGTCTTTCGCGGATGGCGCTGCCCGGCATGAAGAGCCGCAAATATGGTCGCATCGTCAATATTCTGAACACCGGAGCCAAAGCGCCGCCGGCCGAGGGCGCCCCGACGGCGGTGACTCGTGCCGCCGGCATGGCCTTGACGAAGGTGCTGGCCGGCGAAGGAGCCAAGCACAACGTGCTTGTCAACGCGCTCCTCGTCGGCCGCATCCGCTCGGACCAGTGGGTCCGCCGCCACGCCGCCGAGGGCAAGAACCAGACGCTCGAGGAGTACTACGCCGACATGGGCAAGAGCCTGCCCATGGGCCGCCTGGGAACAGAACAGGAGTTTGCCAACGCCGCCCTGTTCCTGGCCTCCGACGCGGGCTCCTATATCAACGGCACGGCCATCAACGTCGACGGTGGGCTCTGCCCCGTCGTTTGACCGAGGCTTCGCGCGGCGCGCCAGCCTCTTGCCCGCCGCGCGAAGGAATGTCATCTCCTCGCCTCACCGGCGAGTTACCGGCGTTGGCAGTGAACGGCGTATGAGCTAGGCTGCTTGCCTTTATGATGACAGCGCGACTGGGAGCGTAGGCGACGAAATGCATCGCATACTGCTCGCGATTGGGGGGCTACTCGTCGGCCTGTTGGCCGCGCTGTTCATAGCGCCGGCTTTCATCGACTGGAACCGCTATCGTGGCGTCCTGGAGGAGGAGGCGACACGCCTCCTCGGCCGTGAGGTGCGCGTCGGTGGGCGCATCGGCATCAAGTTCCTGCCCACCCCCAGCCTCTCGGTGCAACAGATCCGCCTCGCGGATACGCAAGCCCATGTCGGCGAACCGCTGTTTCGCGCCGAGGCGGTCACGGTGGGCCTTGCCATAGGCCCGCTGTTTCGCGGCGAGGTGCAGGTCACGCACGTGCAGATGCACAAGCCCGTGCTCACGCTGGTGCTCGACGGGAAAGGCGGCGGTAATTGGAGCACCCTCGCCGACCGCAAGCTGCAAGCCGTACTGGCGCCGAGCCGCGTCGCTCTCGACGATGTGCGCTTTAGCGACGGGGCGATCGCGGTTCTCGAGAGCGACGGCACCGAGCGCACGCGACTTGACCGTATCGCTGGTCAGTTGTCTGCCGCAGATCTCGAAGGACCCTACCGCATCGCGGCAACCTTCGACTATCGCGGCCACGCCGGCGAGCTGAAACTCGGCACTGCGCCAGCGGATGCCGATGGTACGGTACGTCTCAAGGGCTCTGTCACGCTCCCGCAGTCCCAACTCGCGATGACGCTCGATGGCGCCGCACGGAACGTGCTCACGCAGCCACTGCTGGAGGGACTGGTCAAGGCGCGTTTCGGCGAGAACCCGAAATCGGATTCTGCGATTGGACGCGAAACGGCGTTCGAGATCGGAGGCACCCTCACAGCCGACACCTCGGGCGCCCTGCTGCGCGCCCTCATGATCTCGTTCGAACGCGCCGGGCGTCCGCAGCTCGTCAGCGGTGAAGGGCGTATGGTTTGGGGCGCACGGCCGTCGCTGGACCTGACGTTGACATCGCAGTGGGTGGATCTCGACAGCATTGCGCCCGCGGCGGCGGACAAGTCGCTGGCGGAACGTGTGCAGGCGATGACGCTGGCGCTGCTGGCGGCGCTCCCGGATCAAGGTACGACCAGCGTTCGTCTCGGCCTCGATCAGGCAACGCTGCGGGGAGAAATCGTCGGAGCCGTCGGTTTGGTCGTGACACGCGATGCGGGATCATCCGCATTCACGCTCTCCGCGCTGCTGCCGGGAGGGAGCCGCGTCCATCTCGCTGGCGGGCTCGTGCCGGACGAAGGGCGCTCGCGCTTTTCGGGCCGTCTCTCGCTGGGCGGCGCCAGCGTGCGGCGCTTTCTGGCCTGGGCCATGGCTTCGGAGGCGCCGGGTCTCGGCACCGATGGCGCGTTCCACGTCGATGGCAACGTTTCTCTGCAGCAAGGCCGCTACGCCATCGACGGCATGACAGCAAGGCTAGCGGGCAGCGACTTTGGCGGCAGCGTTGCGTTCAGCGACGACGCGGGCCGGCGCAAACTCGACGTCAGTCTTGCAGGAGGGGAACTCGATCTCGACGCGGTGCTCGCCGAGAAGCCCACCATCACCGATCTGCGCACGCGACTGTTCGAGAGTATCGCGGCTGTTCCCGCCAAACGCGCCTTCGATGCGGTCGCGCTTCGGCTCGATTTCGGCATGCTGCACGTCGGCGGTTTGGCTCTCGGTGACATGCAAGCCACCCTCGACATCGCCGACGGAAAGTTGTCCGTTTCGCGGTTGAGCGCCCAAGGTGCCGAAGGCTGGTCACTCGACGCAAAGGCGGATCTCGTGCGCGGCGCGCGAAACATGCCGCATGGAACCTCGGCTTTCACCGTTTCGGCCAGTACCCCGGCAGGCTTGGCCAGTCTGATGCGCATCGCGGGATTGGTGCCGCCGTGGCAGCCGTCGGCCGTGCACTCCGGCCACGCCCTTCCACTTCATCTGTCGGGGCGCGTCCGGCTCGATGCTGCCGAGACGATGCAGGCGACGGTTTCCCTCGATGGTACGTTGGGCCGTGGCCGCATCGCCGCGAACGTGCGCATGACGCCCGGCGAGGCATCCTGGCGCGACTGGCCTACCGATCTCGCCGTGACGCTGACGGGCCGCGACAGTGCCGCGCTGGCTGATCTGCTGAGCGCGCGTTCGCGCCGCGCCGCGCCTGATGCTGCCGATCCCGCCAGCATCGTTCTGCGCGGCATCGGCACGCCCGGCGGTGGCCTGGAAACGCTGCTCGCCGCCGAGATCATCGGCAATGCAATGGAGTATCGCGGTCGCATCGCCATGACGGACACCGCTGAGATCGTCGCCGACGGACGTCTCCACGTGGCGCTCACGGATGCCGGACGCATGCTCGCTGCGCTGGGATTACCCTTCGAAGGGCCGCTGGCGCGCCGCGCCCTCGAGGGCGAATTGAGGCTCACGCGCAAACCCGGAAACCTGCGGCTCGAGAGCGGTGCGCTGTCGTTGGCCGGATCGCCGGCACGCGTGGCGCTCGAGCTTGCCGCAAACGGCGAAGGTGCGACCTTGGCGGGCAGTGTCGCGACCGGCACTGCTAGCCTGCCCGCGCTTCTCGGCGCACTCACGGATGCGAAGACACGGCGCAGCGGATCAACGCGCGAGGCCGTGATCTGGAGTGATGCGCCGTTCGATTTCACCGGGCTCGCCGATCACGCTGTCGAACTCGAAGTCGAGGCCGCGTCGTTCGACATCGGTGGCGGAGTGCTGATAAGCGCCCCGAAGGCGCGCGTCGCGGCAAAGGCGGGCCGCGTCACACTGGCGCTGACGAGTGCCAAGGCCTTGGATGGGGCGGTCAAGGGCGAGATCCGCCTGACCGAGGTTCCCGCCGGTGCCGCCGCGGAGATCGACATTTCCGTGCAAGGGGCGCGGATCGAGGCGTTGTTCCCGGAAGTCAAGGACGCTGCGGCGAGCGGGGCTGTGTCCACAAGCGTGCGACTCTCTGGGCAGGCCCTGAGCCCACGCGGAGTGATCGGCGCACTTCGCGGAACAGGACAGGTGGACCTGGGCGCCGGCCAGATTCACCGTCTGACGCCGGATGCGATCGCTCAGGCGACCGAAGCGGTCTTGGCCAAGGCAGGTGAACTGTCGCCGGAGGATATCCGCGGCCGCCTTTTGGCCGCTCTCGCGCAGGGTACGATGCCCATCCCGCGCGACCGGCTCGCCATCGACGTCACCGACGGCGTCATCCGGCTTGCGCCGTTGCAACTGGAGGCTGGCGCCGGCCGCACGACCGGGAACTGGACCATAGATCTGGAGTCGATGCGCTATGACGCCGAGTGGCGCATCGAGTCGATGCCGAAGCCCACCGGCGAAGGGCGAAGTAGCCAGCCGCTGCCGGCGATCGTCGTCGTCTACACGGGGCCGCTTTCCGAAATCACGCGCGCCGTGCCCCGGCTGCAGTCGGACGATTTCGAGCGAGAGGTCGTGGTCCGCAAGATGGAGCGCGATCTCGCCGAGCTGGAACGTCTGCGAAAGCTGGACGAAGAACTGGCGCGTCGCGAGATCGAGCGGCGCAGGCAACTCGAGATCGAACGCCAGCACCGAATGGAGGAGGAGCGGCTACGACTCGAGCGTGAGCGTGCCGGCGCCCAGCAGCCCATCGAAGTGCGGCCCGGACAGACACCGTCGTCGCAAGGTGACGGCGGCCGCACCGAACTGGCGCCGTCCGTGCCGGGGCCGGCGCTTGCACCGTCTCTCCCGGCGTCGCCGGACGCTGTGCCGGGCGTGAACTCGCAGGCTGCCGCCAACGAGACCGCGACGGTCGTTCCGCGACAGTCACCGCCGGCGGCGGCGCGGCCTCGCCCCGATGCGAGGCCGACGCTGAAGCAGCGGTCTCGCTCCTTCAACGATCAGGATCGCGCAAATCCCTGTCGTATCAGTGATGCACGGGCTGCACTGAAGCACGCTCATGCTCTGTCCCGGTATGTCCGGCGCCGAGCCGGTCGATCAGCGCCACGATACGGGGCAGCGCCGATCCGTCGCCGAAATGTCGTGTCGCCGCTAGCAGATCCTCGGTCGCCGTGCCGAGTTCCGCGGCGACGAGGCCGCCCATCTTGTCACGCATGTCCTCCCACCGCATGGGATTGCCGGGATGCCCCTTGGCGACCGGGATGTCCGTCACGATCGAGCGGCCGTCGCGCGTGCGGACTTCCAACCGTGCTGCCGCGATGCCGACGTCGTGTCCAGCTTCGGCCTGGATGTGGCGGGCCGTATCGAGGGCACCGGTGTCGGCAGTCCAGGGATCGCGGAAATCGCCCGCCGACACGGTGTGGCCGTGGAATCCGAGCGCGATGCAGTAGCGCAAGTCGAATTTGGCTGCGAGCGGGGTCTTGGGAGCGCCGTCCGCCCCACCCGTAATCTTCATGCACAGCGGTGAAACCTTCACCCGCGCCGCAGCGATCTGGTCGGGTGAGACGCCGCTCTGACGTGCGGCATCCACTGCCGGGTGTACGAGATGGCAGGCGGCATAGGGCTTGAAGCTGTTGGCGAGAATGCGCCAATCCGAGAAGTCGGCAGACTTCACCGTGATCGAGCCGTCCTGGATATAGGCCCGGTCGATCCCGCCGGGTTCCAGGAGTGCGGGGGCTCCGGTGAACCCGCGCGCCGCCAGCTCGGCCGAGAGGACGCCGTCCATTGCTGCCTTTCCGGCATGGAACGGTTTCGCCATTGTGCCGAACGAAAGCGTCAGTCCGCTGATTTGCGTGGCGGCCGCGGCGAGCGCGTGTCGGGCGCGTTGTGCATCGAGACCGAGGAGCGCGGCACACGCAGCGGCTGCCCCGATACGGCCGAACGCCCCCGTTGAATGCAGGCCGCGCGCGGTCAACCCTTCGCCGAGCCCGTCGCCGATGCGTCCTGCGACCTCGAACCCCGTCACGAAGGCTCGCAGCATCGCCATCTCGCTGGCGCCCGTTTGCTGTCCAAGCGCCAGCACGGCCGCCCACACGGGCGCGCTGGTGTGCGTCACCGCAGGGATGTACGTGTCGTCGAAGTCGAGACAGTGCGCCAGGGTTCCGTTGGCGAGCGCCGCGAACGGTGCGGCGCTGCTGGCCCCGAAAATGATCCGCGCGCGCCCGTCCGCTTGCCACCCCGCGACGACTTCACGCACGGTCCTCCCGGCGTCCTCCGCGCGTGCGCCGATGGCCACGGCGAGCCAGTCTGCGAGACACAGTCGCGCGGCGTCGATCACCTCGTCGGGCATTGCCCGATCCGCCGAACCTGCGATGTAGGCGCCGATACGTGCGGCATTTCCATCGATACGAGACATGGACACCTCCTTGATCACGCTTGCGCGAGAACGCCGCGCCGTCCGCGGCGGCCGCTCATCAGCAGCCCCGCGAGAATGATGAAATTCACCAGATTGGCCGCCAAGCCCGTCGCGAACGCCGGCGTATAGGAGCCGAGCTGGTCGTAGATCATGCCCGCGCTCCAGCCCCCGGCCGCCATGCCGGTCGTCCCCGTCAGCAGCAGGATCGGCATGCGCCAACTCGCTTCGTGCGCTGGAAAGAGCTGGCGCGCGGTGACGATGTAGGCTGGGATCAGGCCGCTGAACCCCAGGCCGAACGCCGCCGAGACGAAGAAAAGCCCCGCTTCGTCCTGCGTCACAATGAACGCCAGGATCGCCGCGGCCTGCGCGGCCGAGCACACCACGAGCGTTGCCAGGCCGCCGATCCGGTCGGACAGCCAGCCCCAGAACTGCCGGCTGAAAAAGGCGCAGGTCAGCAGCACCGACAGCATGAACGCCCCGCGGGAGGCTGCGATTCCCAGATCCCCGCAGAACGCGATGAGATGCGCTTGCGGCATCGCCATGGGGATGCAGCACAAGAACGACGCGAGGGCGAGTAACCCGAACGCCATCTCTTTGGGCAGGCCCAGAACCTGATCCGACGCGGCGGCCGCGCGCGCACCGGCCGTCGGGTCGGGCAGGTTCGGCGGCGCTTTGAGGAAGACTGCGGCGAGCGGTAGCACCAGCGCGGCGATGACGAAACCGAAGCCCAGCATCGTCTGCCGCCAGCCGAAGTAGGCGATGGCCCGCTCGAAAAGAGGCGGCCAGAACGCGCCGGCCAGATACTGTCCGCTCGCGATCAGGGCCACCGCGGTGCCGCGCCGCTTGTCGAACCAGCGCGTCACGTAGATGTAGAGCGGCGCGTTGATGCCGGCATTGCCGAGCAGCCCCACGAAAAGACCGTGTCCGACGAGCAGCTGCATCGCATCGCCTTGCGAGGAAATCGCAAGGCCCAGGCAGACCATCACCGCACCGGCCATTACGGTCCAGCGCACGCCGTAGCGGTCTGCGATCCAGCCCATCGCGAGCCCACCGACGCCTGTTCCGAACCAGGCCAGCGCGTAGGCGCCCGAGGGGATGGAGCGTTGCCCTCCCAGATCCGCCGCGATGTGCTTCAGGCCGACATTCGTGATGTGCGGCGAGCCGAACGATACCGCCAGGATGAACAGGGAGGCGACAGCGATTGACCAAGCCTCACGGCTGTCGATGCGTGAATCCATCGCCGGCGTCCTCCCCGATCGTCGTCGTGCGGTGCCGCGGCGGGCACCGCCATGCTGCGGCTCAGTACGAGCGCGGCAGGCCGAGCGCCTTCTCCGCGATGAAGCAGAGCACGAGTTGCGGGCTGACTGGCGCAATTCGCGCGATCATCACCTCGCGCAGATAGCGCTCGACGTGGTACTCCTTCGCGTAGCCGAAGCCGCCGTGCGTCATCACGGCCTGCTGGCACGCCTTGAACCCCGCTTCGCCCGCCAGGTACTTGGCCGCGTTGGCTTCCACACCGCAGGACAGCCCGCTGTCGTAGCGCCAGGCTGCGTTCATCACCATCAGCTGCGCGGCCTCGAGTTCCATCCAGCATTCGGCCAACGGATGTTGGATGCCCTGGTTCTGGCCGATCGGGCGGCCGAACACGACGCGCTCCTTGGCGTACTCGGACGCCTTCTCGATCGCCGCGCGTCCGATGCCGACCGCTTCCGACGCGATCAGGATCCGCTCGGGATTGAGGCCGTGCAGAATGTACTCGAAGCCCTTGCCTTCCTCACCGATGCGGTCCTCGAACGGGATCTCGAAGTTGTCGAAGAATACCTGATTGGAGTCGACGGCCTTGCGGCCCATCTTCTCGATCTCGCGCACCTCGACCCGCTTGCGGTCGATGGTCGTGTAGAAGAGGCTCAAGCCGTCCGTCTTCTTCTGCACTTGGTCGGCGGGCGTCGTGCGCGCCAGAAGCAGCATCTTCTCGGCGACCTGGGCCGTCGAGATCCACACTTTCTGCCCGTTCACGACGTAGCGGTCGTTAAGCCGCTCGGCGCGCGTCTGGAGCTTCGTGGTATCGAGACCGGTATTGGGTTCCGTCACGGCGAAGCAGGACCGCTCTTTGCCCTCGACGAGCGGGGGAAGCATCCGCTTCTTCTGCTCCTCGGTCCCGAACACGACAACCGGGTTGAGCCCGAAGATGTTCATGTGGATCGCGGACGCGGCCTGCAGGGCGCCACCGGACTGGGCGATCGTTTGCATCATCACCGCCGCCTCGGAGATGCCAAGGCCTGATCCGCCATACGCTTCGGGGATGCAGATGCCAAGCCAGCCGCCCTTCGCCAGCGCCTGGTGCAATTCCGTGGGAAATCCGCCCTTCTTGTCCTTCTCCAGCCAATAGTCGTCGCCGAAATCCGCGCAGATCGTCGAGATCGCCTCGCGAACCTGCTCCTGTACCGGCGTGTAGCTGAACTCCATCCCCATCTCCCGTGCCGAGGCAACCGCGCACGGGCGGTGCCTCCGTTGAACTTTGGTGGGAGGCAGGATGCTTCGAAAACCGGCAGACCCGCAAGCATGTTACGCACGTGCGCGCCGTCAGCGGGACAAATAAAAAGGCGCTCGACCCCGGGGGAAGGTCGAGCGCCTAGCGCTTTGAGCGCAAGGTGCCGGGAGGGAAACCGGCACCGCTCGCGACATCATCGGCTAGACGGGGGAGACATTGCCGATTGAGCGATGCCGCTCGCTATGAGCACAAGATAGGACACCTCGCTCTTCCTTCAAGATGCCTATGCCACTTTCACATTTTTTTTACCGATTATTACAGCCACTCCATGTCCGGGTGCGGGCTGTAGTCCGGGAGAGCCGGCTTCCCGGCCTTTACTGAAGCTTCTTCAGCGTCGGGCTGGTGATCTTGAACATCCCGGCGTCGATCTGCTCCGATTTCACGAGGTTCGAAAGTTCGACCCGCGTGTCGAGACCCTGAGCGTCGGTCGTCACCCACTCCTTGAGATCGAGTTCCGGCGCCTTCGAGAAGAACAAGCGGATGCGCCCAGGGGCATCGGGGCTCTTGTCCTGCAGGCTGACGACGATGAGGTCCTCCGATTCCTGGATTTCCAGGATATTCGCATCTCGGAGCAGATCGACGTCACTGCGCAGCAAAAGCCGGAACGGCGTCTGCTCGAGCGGGATGCGGTCGTCCGTGTTGATGTCGAGATCCTGGATCGCGAGTTGCGTGCCATCCGACACGATCAACTGCTTGCTGGGCGGCGAGTACTCGAACCGCAGGCGCCCTGGACGCTTCACGAAGAACTTCCCTCTGAGCCGCTTCTTTTCCGCGTTGGTTTGCAAAAAGCGACCCTGCAAGTCCGTGAAGCTGTTGAAATACTCGCTGATTTTCTTCAACGCGGCGGTCTGGTTGGCATCCAGCGTGATGCCGGCGACCGGTCCGGTGCCCGCGTCCGTCTGCGTTTTGGCCTGCCACTGCCCGCCGACCGGGCTGGACCGGTCACCTTTGCCCGCTTCCGCGAACGTCGCGCTCGGCGTCGTGCCGGAAACGACCAGCGCCAAGCCCACGACCAACAGTGCCGGGCGCGCGCGACCGAGCAGCTTCGTCAAATTCCGTGCGGACATATCTGTCGCCTTCCCTCCACCCCACCCGCCGTGCGCCAGTGCGCACCACAGCGATTCGCCCGAAGAATAGGACGAGATCTGGGCGAAAGCATTGGCGATGCGTCGAAAGCGGCCGGGTTTGCAGGTTTCTTTTCGCACCAGGGAGGGCAAGGGGCCCGCTGTGAACCGTTGATCGGACAGCTCAGACCGCCTCGGGATCCTCGTCCTCGCCGAGAAGCACGCGACGGCGCCCGACGTTGTCTGCCGTGCTCACGATGCCGTCGGCTTCCATCCGCTCGATAAGGCCGGCAGCGCGGTTGAAGCCTATGCTGAGCCTGCGCTGCAAGAGGCTGATCGAGGCTTTCCGGTCCCGATGGACGAGTGCGACGGCGCGATCGTAGAGGTCGTCCTCCTCGCTCTGGCGCTGGGCCTCCGCGTCGATGCGGCCGCCCGAAAGCCCCGGTTTCAGGTCGATTTCCGGCTCACGCATCAACGCGGGCACATAGTGCGGCTCGCCCGTTCGCCGCAGGACGTCGGCCACCGCGGACGCCTCCTCGTCGCTGACGAGGGGGCCGTGGACGCGGATCGTCCCGCTGGTCGTGCCGGGCGCGTAGAGCATGTCGCCCTTGCCAAGAAGCTGTTCGGCGCCCTGCTCGCTCAGGATCGTGCGGCTGTCGATCTTGGAGGCGACCTTGAAGGCGATCCGCGTCGGCAGGTTCGCCTTGATCGTGCCCGTCACCACGTCGACGCTTGGCCGCTGGGTCGCCATCACGAGGTGGATGCCCGCCGCCCGCGCCATTTGCGCCAGCCGCTGCACAGCTCCCTCGATTTCCTCCTTGGCGGTCGCCATCAGGTCGGCCATCTCGTCGACGACGATGACGATGTACGGCATCGGCTCCGGATCCAGCTGCTCCTGCTCGTAGAGTGGTGCCCCCGTGCGCTCGTCGTGACCCGTCTGAACGGTCCGGCCCATCATCTCGCCACGCTTGCGCGCGTTGCGCATGCGGTTGTTGAAGAGCTCGATGTTGCGCACGCCGAGCTTGGCCATGCGCTTGTAGCGCTCCTCCATCTCCATCACCGCCCAACCGAGTGCGCGCGCGGCTTGGTTCGGATCCGTGACCACCGGAGCCAGCAGATGCGGGATGTCGTTGTAGACGGACAACTCCAGCATCTTCGGGTCTATGAGCAGCAGGCGGCACTCCTCCGGCGACATCCGCATGAGAAGCGACAGGATCATCACGTTGACGCAAACGGACTTTCCGGAGCCGGTGGTGCCTGCGATCAGCACATGCGGCATGCGGGCGAGATCGGCGATCACCGGATCGCCGTTGATGCTCTTTCCCAGCACCACGGGCAGTTGGGCATCGGTGTTACGCCACGCGTCCGATTCCATGAGCTCACGCAGCATGACTGTCTCGCGCTTCACGTTCGGAAGCTCGATACCCATCAGGTTGCGGCCCGGCAGCGGCGCCACGCGCGCCGAAACGGCACACATGGACCGTGCGATGTCGTCGGAGAGGGCCACGATGCGCGAGGCCTTCGTCCCGCGCGCCGGCTCCAGCTCGTACAGGGTGACCACTGGCCCGGGACGCACGGCTTTCACCTCGCCCTGAATGCTGTAGTCGCGCAGCACATCCTCCAGGAGCCGTGCCGTTCCCCTCAGCACGGGCTGCGTCAACTCCGGGCCACCGCGATGTTGAGGGGCTGGCTTGAGGAGGTTGAGCGATGGTCTGTGATAGCCGTTGGTCTTCGCGCGCACGGGCGCGAGCGTACCGAGCTTGGCGCCCATCTTGCGCGCAAGGCCGTTCCCGTTCCCGTTCGCGACCGGCTCGGCACGCCGCGGCGCGAAACGGGCGGCAATCATTTCGCTACCCTCGTCGGCGTCCTCGGGCTCGCGCGGCATAGCGCCGGGCGCGGGTGTCGCAACGGCAGGCCGGCGCCCTGCGACCGGTGCGGGCTGCGGCTGGTATGCCTGCGGCGCCACCGGTTCCGGCACATGCCGTGGGGTGGGATCGGGATCGAGTTCCGGCTCCTGCGCGCCCATGGGCCGCGGCCGGTGAATCCAGGGCATTGGCAGGCCCGGGACGGGCTCGCGCGGCGGCATGTCGAGATCTGTCGAAGACGCACGTGCATAGGGGGCAGGCGCAGCCGCCTCCGGGCGGATCGCGCCACCCAACTTGGCCAGAACCGCGCCCCAAAGGCCACGCGTCGTTGCCATGGCATAGCCCGCGGCGGGCGTCGCGGGGCCAGCATCACGGTGCCAGAGTTGCGCCCAGTCCTTCTGCGACAGCCCGAGTCCGATCGACAGCAAACTCATGCCGCCCACGAACATCAGCAGGCCGGCGACACTACCCGCGCGCGCAGGGTTCAACGTCGAGAGGAGACCGACCGCCAGGGCATACACGGCGTCCCCGACCATGCCGCCCATGCCGTGGTTCAGAGGCCAACGCGGCGGCGTCGGCACGGCGGAGAAGGCACCGGCCAGCACGATAATCGCGATAGGGAAAACCCAGGCGCGCAGCCGCAGACCCGGAATGCGTCCGGTGCGGTAGAGCTGATAGGCGCTGAACGCTGGCCAAAGAAAGACGAAAACGGACACGAAGCCGAGCGTCTGGATCAGGAGATCCGAAGCGATCGCACCGAGCGGCCCGAGCAGATTGTGCGTCGTGCCGCTCGTCGAATGCGTCAGGCTCGGATCGTGCGCGGACCAGGAGACGAGGCTCAGCCAGCCGGCCACAGCGACGCCCCCCAGCACGAGGCCGGCGATCTTCAGGAGCCCACCGACCAGCTTTTCTTCCAATTCGTTTGGAAGTAGCGGCCTCGGCTCATCGCGAGCTTGACCAAGGGACATACCGACGCGACTGGGTTACGCTTTGCAGGATACGACACGTTCCAGCGCCTCCCTGATCGTGGCAACCGGGTGGACCAGGGCGACGCGCACGTAGCGATCGCCCGGGTTGATCCCTTGCGGATTGACCTGGCACAGGTAAGCGCCAGGGACGACCTTGACACCGCAACGTTTCCATAGGGTTACCGTGGCGTCGACACCACCACCCAAGTGGCTCATATCGAGCCAGAGGAAAAAGCCGCCGGCCGGCCGCCGGTAGCCCATCCGGCCCTTCAGGATCTCGTCGCAGACATCGAACTTCGCGCGATAGGCTTGGCGTATCGCGGAGACGTGCTGCTCTTCGGACCACACGGCGATCGAGGCCTGTTGGATGATGCCCGGCATCTGCGGACCTACCATGTTGCGCACCTCGAGCAGTGTCTCGAGGAACGCCCCGTCGCCGGCCACGAAGCCCGAACGCAATCCCGGTAGGTTCGAGCGTTTGGACAGCGAATTGAACACGACGATGTTCTTGAACTTGTCCTCGGTCGCCGCTGCAACCTCGAGTCCGCCCGTCGGCGGTTCGCCGGAGTAGATCTCCGAATAGCACTCGTCCACGAACAGCATGAAGTCGTACTGCCGGGCGAGCGCCAGCGCGCGGCGCATATAGGACGGCGATGCAACCGCTCCCTGCGGATTGGCCGGGGTGCACAGATAGAACGCGACCGTGCGCTCGAGGGTCTCGGTATCCTGGGCCAGCACGTCGAGGTCGGGCAGGTGACCCGTCTCCTCCGTCGCGTCGAGGAAAACGGCCTCCGCATTCACCGCCGAAGCCGAGCCGAGGTAGGCGTGGTAATAGGGGTTGGGCAGCAGCACCACCGGCTTGCCGTTCACCCGCTTGCGTCCGACCGCCGGCAGGATGGCGTAGAACAACCCCTCGCGCGAGCCATTCAGCGGATGCACCTCGCGGTTGAAATCGATCTGCCCGGCGAGGCCATAGCGCCGCTCGATCCAGTTCGCGATGGCCTTGCGTAGATCGTCCGAACCCTTCGTCAGTGGGTAGGAGGACAAGAGCTGCTTGGCTTCGGCCATGCGGTCGATGACGAACCCCGGCATCGTCTCCTTTGGGTCCCCCGCCGTCATTTCGATTGGGCGTTCGTGTCCCGGGGCAACGTTCTCGAGCAGTCGGCGCAACCGCGTGAAGGGCGAGATGATCTTGCCCTGGACCATGGCCTCGAGGCCGGAGTTGGCGTGCATGTGATGTGTCTCTCAGATGGGAGCGCGCGGGGAAGGATCGCCGGCTCGTTTAGTCTACGATTGCTTGCATGACCAGCCCGCGCATGAGCTGCCGGTAGCGCAACCGGATGCCGCCGGGTGCCGCCGCCATGAAGACGACGGCCATGTCCTCGGCCGGGTCGATCCAGAAATACGTCCCGTAGACGCCCGACCAGTAGTAGTCGCCGGCCGAACCGAGTTGCGCCGCGAGGCCCGCCCCACGCCGTACGGCGAAACCCAGGCCGAAGCCGTATCCGTTGCACGCCGGATCCATCGTCGTGATGCGGTTGGCGATCTCCGGACCCAAGTGATCGGCACGCATCAGCTCGACCGTCTTGCGGCCGAGGACCCGTGTGCCGTCGAGCTTGCCGCCTCCGAGCAGCATCTGGGTGAAGCGCAAATAGTCCGCAGCGGTGGACACCGCGCCGCCTCCCCCCGACTCCCACTTCGTCGTCTGCCCCGTCGCGTGATGCACAGTCATGGGCTGACCTGTGAGCGGGCACTTCGGCAGCGCTCGGGCATACCGGCTCCGCGTAGCCTCCGTCAGCGCGAAACCCGTATCGACCATACCCAGTGGCGACCACAGCCGCTCCTTCAGGAACCCCCCGAGCGTCTGGCCGGAAACGGCCTCCACGATGTGCCCCAAAACGTCTGTCGAGAAGCCGTATTCCCACGCCGATCCCGGTTGAAAGACGAGAGGCGCCTTGCCCAGCAGTTCCAGGAATTCCTCCCGCCCGTGCGCGACGGACGCCGAAACGGACGAGCCCGGATAGGTCTTGAACGCGGCGCCGGGCCCTCGATCTCGATAGGTCAGCCCCGAGGTGTGACGCAGGAGGTCCTGCACCGTCATCTCACGTTCGGCGGGTACGAGCTCCATGCTGTCCGTGAACGGCGCCTTGGCCACCTTCATTCCCGCCAGTTGCGGCAGATATTTCGATACGGGATCGCCCAGCAGCAGACGGCCTTCCTCGTGCAGCATCATGATCGCCGCCGACGTCATCGGCTTCGTCATCGACGCGATCGAGAAGACTGCGTCGGCCCACATCGGCTGCTGGCCTTCCTGATCGCGATGGCCGATTGCTTCGAGATAGGCGATGCCGCCGCGCCGCACGATGCCGACTACCGCGCCCGGCAGCAGTCCTGCCTGGACATCGCGCTGCAAGGCCTCGCGGATGCGGCCCAGACGGGCGGGATCGAGGCCGGCCTCCTTGGGCTCGATGCGCTTGATGGCTGCGGCGGCTGGGCGCGTGGTCATGGGCACGAACTCCCGGTGTGAGCGGATGAGGAGGTCTTGGTTGCGGACCGTTCTGTTCGGCCCGGGCGGCCGGAAGCATAGCCGAGCACCGTACTGGCAGCCATAGGCGCAGGTTGCCGGCGTGCCTCCAAAAAAGAACGCGCCGGCCACGAGGACCGGCGCGCACGGCTGGCGGATCGTGACCCGCCTTACTCCACGATTTTCGTCACGACGCCTGCGCCGACGGTCCGTCCGCCTTCA
>VFQT010001884.1_pt1 | contig 23282 bp, 10 predicted proteins | sample 3512381 | NCBI WGS metagenome assembly VFQT01 (sample SAMN10412376, study PRJNA504923) | tailings metagenome | isolation source: Relicate 2 Philex TSF3 active mining site | place: Philippines: Tuba, Benguet | collected 2017-08-29
AGGCTGGCTGCCAGACAGGTCAGGTATCCGCCCCAGCTGATGCCGGTAATACCAATCCGATTCGCATCGACGTCCGGCTGTGCTGCCAGCAGCGAGTGTCCGCGGATGACGGCCGCCACCGCATGATAGCTCCACATTTCCCGAGCCTCGGAGTCGGCAAACGGGCGGAATTTGGTCTCGTCCGACTGATCCGGACCGCCGTCCGGCAGTCGACCATCAGGTCCGTGTCCGGCCAGATCCATGGCAAGTGCCGCATATCCGCGATTGGCCCAGTGCAATGCCCAGTCCCGAAACGCTTTTCCGCCGCCACCGTGAACGAGGACGACGCCGGGAAACGGGCCAGTGCCGGATGGTTGAGCATACCATGCGAAGATGCGTGTGGGTTTGCCCTGGAAGGGTTCACCGGAGTAGTTGACGGGGCGAACGAGCCCGTCCGGTGTGCCGAACTCCGCAGCCGGCGTTTGTTTCAGTGTGGGCAGATCCCACGGGCCGGTGTTGTCTGCTGCAGCCACCGGCTGCAGTGTCGCGGGTAACAGTACGGCGAGGGTCAGCAGCAGGAGACAGCGCAGAATCATGATTGCGGGACTCGGTTGGACGGGGGGCCAGTGGTCGGGACAGACGCAGCACCGTGAAAATAGCAGACAAAGTCTCTTTGGTGAAATGTGCAGTCAGGAAGCCCGCTGGATTCGTGCTTCGCCAGCGCGGATCGGGGTACGGGCGTTGCCTCCGATTCTGCTGCTTTCCTGCAGCCCGAAAAAAAAGTAACCCTTCGCAAACGGGAAAATCCCGTTTGCGGAGGGCTGCGGATTCTGCTTGCAAAGCGTCCGGGTTCAGCAGGCTGCTAAGGCTGCGCTTTGGCCAGCATGCGGCGTCGCAGTCGCAGTCCCAGCATCAAACTGCACAGAAACAGCATCAACACCCACGTGCCAGGCTCCGGTACGGCTGCAGACAAAGTTCCAATTGTGACCGTCGCCGGGCTGAAGGATGCCGCATCAATGCTCAATTGTGTGAACGTGGGATCCAGAAAGTCAGTGAAAGCGTCATTGGCAAGTGCAATGGTGTACTGACTGCCGGCAAGGCCCCCCACGACACTCAAATCAATCCGCCCAAGCAAATAGGGTGGCTGGCTGGAATTCAGAGAGACCCCTGTGCCCGTGTTCGTTGCATCGCCGAAGGTGTAGGTGTTGCCGGTGGCAGATCCGGATGTGACATTCCCCAGCGGCGGACTGGTCAAACTGTTACCGAAGAACACGTAACCGGGGAGTGCCTGCTGGGCATCACTCTGAACCGCGCTGAACTGCAGTCCGCCGGCAACAGCACCGCCAACCGGAGTGATCACAAGTTTTGCTGAAAAGGAGTCCAGCAGGTCGGGGGACCCCGGTGTCGCCGTGCTGGCAATCATCACGTCAATAAAACCGCTGCCCGTGATTGTCGTGTTCTGCATGGAAACGAGTATTCCGGCGAAAACCGGGCTCGAATGAAGCAGCAGGTACAAAGCAGCGAGGATGGTTGGATGGAGCATTTTCATCAGAATGGCCTTGAAACAGGATGACCTGGTATGCTGGTGGTTTGGGGGCTGCGTGTTTGTGTGTGTCCGGCGTGTTCTCTGCCGCCATCAGTCGTCTGTCAGCAGCCCGTCCTTCAGTTTTCGCAGCGCTGCGCGGATGCTGAGCGTCCGGTCTGTCGCATTGACGACCCCGTCGCCGTTTGCGTCACGTTCCGGATTGTTTGTGCCCAAGGAACTGCCGATGAGTGAGGCATCGCTGGAATCCACTTTGCGGTCACCATTCACATCACCCAGCAGTCGGTAGAAGTATTTCTTTGTTTCGAACGTTCCGTTGCTGTCGAGGTCCATGGCGATTTCGTAGTAGCCGTCGCCGCCACTGGTGTTGCGGTTGCCTCCCAGCCCATTCACACCAAAGTCAATTCTGGCTCGGTTGCCAATGGTGCTGAACATACCGGCTGTCAGTGGCACATTGACCGGGTTGACGCCATTCAGGTCGTTTTTCGTCAGCTGAAATCGATTTCCACCGATCAACGCGGCCAGTTCGCTGCCTGTACTAAAGAGCAGGTCGAGGTAGCGAACGTAACTGCGCTGGGTCTGTCCAAGCTGGACATCGATCCCGGTGGATTCCGTCAGCACGTCAGTGATCGAAATGGTGAGCTGTTTGTCGAACGTCAGCCCTTCAACATCGGCAACTCGAACAGTGACCTGATAGCTGCTGCGTGCCTCAAAATTGAAGCTGGCTGCTGTCCGCAGTGAGTTGCCGGCGACACTGAAGAAGACGTTGTCAGCCGGACCTGCGGGGAGGCTGAATGTGAAGGACTCATCCGTGTTGGGATCGGTCGCTGACAATGTACCAACTGTGATTCCCGTCGGCAGGTTTTCAGCAACAGACGAGTTGCTCAGGCTGATGTCGGTGGGCGCCTGATTTGGCTGGATGGAGAAGGTTGTGGTCGAAACTGGTCCGAGTGAATTACTGGTGGTCCAGTTGGCAAAGTTGTTGACCGCTGACCGAGCCGCTCGAGCCGTTCCGGTAAAGGAGTTTGGTGTGAGATTAAACGCCCCGTTGTCGACTTCTGTGGCAGTGCTGCTGAGCTGAATTGCGGTGGTTCCCAGTGTCAGCGCTGCAGGCAGCCGCGACTCGTTCGTCCCGGTCGGGTCAGTTGCAGCCGTCCACCACGCCTTTGTGTTGATGCCGGCGATCCACGCTGTGGAGTTTCCGGATGTGGGAGTGACACCCTGCCACGCGAGAATGGAGTCTCCGCTGGTGGATAAACCGCTCATGCTGCCAGTGACAAGGCCTGCGGATGTTGTCGTGCCAACGACGCGAAAGGCCGGGGCTGTGCCACCATTTGTATTGACGAAATGAGTGCCAGCCGGAAATCCACTGCCGCTGCTGTTCAGAGTCAGTGTCAGCGTGTTTTCGTTCGTTGCCAGAGTTGAGCCATTCCACATATTGTCGGTGAACACAATCTGAGTCCCGTTGATCACGTCCTTCAGCAGCACAAAGGAGAATGTGTCCGGGTCATCCGACTGCAGCCCGGTGAAAGCGATGTCGCCGGCTGTGAGCGTCGTCACGCTGTTCACAGTGATTGTGGTGTCGTCTGTTACGGGCGGCGCCAACTGGTTGCCGGAAACATCGGTGATGTCTGCCCCGACCGGAATTCGCAGCTGCAGTGAGCCGCTGCTGCGGGGCGTCACAGTTACCGAAAAGACTCCGGGAGACGGTTCTGTAATCGTGCCAATTTGTATGGTCGCTGTTCCCGCATTGGTGAAGTCGGCTGCAGAAACGGAGGCCGCATTGATGTCTTCGTCAAATGTGATCGTGTAGACAATCGGCAGGTTGGCGTTGATGGCTGCGCCACTGCGATCGTCGACGATCGAAACCACCGTGGGCGGTGTCGTATCACCACTGACCGTCAGTGTGTCATTGTCACTGACGGGAACGACGAGCGCGTTGCCGGCGGTGTCGCTGATGGTGGCGGTGGAAGGAATGCGGAGTTTCAGTGTGCCACCGGTTGTGGGAGTCACCTGCACAGTGAAGACTCCGGGCGCAGTCTCCGTGATTGTCCCGAAAGTGACTGCCGATGTCCCCTCGTTGTCGAAGTCTGCCGCACTGACGGTGGTCGAGTCGATATCTTCGCTGAACGTCAGTGTGTAGCTCAGCAGTGTACCGGCAGTTACGCTGTTGTCAGCGTCACCGTCATCGATGGACAGAACGGATGGAGGCGTGGAATCCGGTACGGTTGTAAAGTTCCACGTGGTCTTGTCCGAAATTCCGGCGAAGAAATTCGACGAGGCGTCTCGAAACGCGGTAGCCGGAATCTGCACGTAGTACCCGGTCAGGTTCTGCAGATCTGCCGGCGGGTTGATGCTTGCCGTGCTGCCGGCGACCGTGACTGCGGCGGATGTAACGTCGATGCTGTGGACGGTCGAGTCGTCAGAACTGCGTTTGACGAGAATGCTGCCAGTTCCCTTCATGATCGTCTCATTGAAGGTGATCACCAGATCTGCGGCGATGCCCGCACTGCTGCTGTCGTCGGCAGGACTGAGGCTGGTGATGGCTGGAGGAGTCGAGTCGCCCGCCGCAAGCGTGGAGAAATTCCAGGTGTTTGCGTCACTGATTCCGGCGAACAGATTCCCAAATTCGTCACGCAGCGCAGTTGAGGGAATCTGGACGTAATAGGCTGTGCCGGCTTCGAGGTCGGTCGGCGGATTAATCGTCACGATGGAACCCGTGATCGAAACGTCCGGGCCCGCGACATCCAGCGAAAAGGCGGTGGAATTGTCTGAGACTTTCCTGATGAGGATCGTGCCGGACGCCGCTAACACATTTTTGTTAAAGATGGCCCGCAGATCTGCCGTCGTGGAGACTCCTGTTGAGTCGTCTGCAGGTGTGAGACTGGTGATGGAGGGAAGTCTGGTCGGGACGAGGGCGACGCCGCGGAACACCGTGTTGCTGGAAGCCGTGACAAGGGTGGTGGCGGTCGCTGTCAGATTTCCGTCGTAGCCCGTGCTGTCGGTGACTCGCACCAGCGATGTACCACTGGTCGCATACAGCGTGACGGTGCTGCCACTGACCACACCCGTCACACCGCGACACCCGCTCAGTGTCACAGTCCCCCGGGCCACCCACGACCCGCCGCTGAGTGAATATTTCTGCAGCGTGCCGGGGGTGTCATCCGCGACGTAAAGAGTGTCCGGGCCGGCCACCGCGGAACTGAGGTCAGCCAGATAGAACGCATACGGGCTTCCGGTGGAGGTGGCATAGCCCGGGAGAGATATGATTGAATTTCCGCCCCCGGTCGGTGTTCCCGTCCCGACGGACCCGATGCGCACGCCGGTTGATCCGGAGGACACGTAAAGCTGGCCGCCGAAAATCGCAGGGACTCGCAGATTGGCAGGAGTGCTGGCAACGGCTGTACCTGTGCCGTTGGCCCCCAAAGGCAGGAAAATCAACCCGGAATTGGCCCCCGTCAGCCACATTCCCCCGGAACTGCTCATCACGGCGCCCCGGATGTTGTTTCCGGAAAACGACGTCGTCTGAGTGCTTGTGTTCACCACCTGATCCACGTCCACTGCCGCTACAACTCGTACTACGTTGGCTCCGGTGGTTGTCGCCGTTGTGGCCACGTTGGCGGTGCCCGTCGCAGCGTCGTACCCGGCCACCGTCAGATAGCGACCGTCCGTCGACAGGCTGAGTGCGCCTTCAGATGTCGCCGTCCCACTGTTTGTCAGCCGCCGATTGAATCCATCCACTGCAGTCGGCATCGGGGTGCTGGAAACAAGAGTCCCGGACGGGGAGTATTCGTCGATAAACGCTGCGGTGGCAGCACTGGAAAGAGTACCTGTTCCCGTCCCAACTCGGTAGACAGCAATGTTGCCCGCCGTGAACGCCAGCAGTGCTCGCGATTCCAGTAACTCCGGCGCATGCCCGGCATAACCACCACGCCGACCCCGTCGGGCTTGCCGGGACAGATTGAAGCACGATGACAAAAAAACACTCAGTACACTCATCGAACTTCCCCCCCGGGACGTGCGAGCATCTTGGAACGAAACCGAAATCTGTCGTGCGGAGCATGTTTGGCTGTGAGTAGATGCTGTTGAGGGAATATGAAACTTTCATTCAGGAGCGATGATTCCCTGAGCTGGATTTTGGCCTCAGTTCCGAGCTGCATAGGTTTTTTCGGGGTTTGTTATTGGTGTTGCGGATTCACTGCAGGGGTGCAGCAGTGAATTGTGCAGCACCGCATGGTATGCTCCGTGTGGTGCTTTCAGAATGTTCGCGTTTGCGGGGAGTCAGCACGGTGTCGCTGCGACGAGTGTGCCCTGACACTTCAGGTTGGATTTGTGCGGTCGCGTGCATTTTGGTTGCCGTGGCGACGGGCGCCGTCTCAAGTGCTCAGGACGCATTCGTGGCGTCAGATTCGGTGTCTTTCAATCGCCGGATCCGTCCGCTGCTGGCTCGGCACTGCTGGAAGTGTCATGGTCCCGACAGTGCCGAACGGCAGGCCGGACTCAGGCTGGATGACCGGGCAGCTGCAATGAGCGTGCTGCCATCGGGCGCGGTTGCCATAGCACCGATGGACCCGGAACGCAGCGAATTGTTGCATCGCGTGGCGGCCACCGACCCCGTTCTGAGAATGCCGCCACCGGAGGCTGGTGATGGTCTGACTGTGCAGGAGACCGCGTTGCTGCAGCGGTGGATCAAATCCGGCGCACCGTTCGAGCAGCATTGGGCATTTCAGCCGCTGACGCGCCCGCAGGTGCCGGTCAATGTTGCTGCACCTCCAGCGTGGCAGCGGAACCCGATCGACGCCTTTGTTTGGTCATCACTGTCCGGGCAACAGAAGACTCCTTCAGAGCGGGCGGATGATCGAACGCTGATACGCCGCGTTTGGTTCGATCTGACCGGTATGCCGCCGACGGAGCAGGAGCTGCAGCAAACGGCAGGCCGGACCTGGGAGCATATCGTAGCGGGCCTGCTGCAGTCGCCCCATTTTGGCGAGCGTATGGCCGTGGAATGGCTGGATATGGCTCGCTATGCCGATACGGACGGCTATTTTGGTGACAAGCCGCGGCAGATCTGGCTGTACCGTGACTGGCTCATTCATGCGTTCAATCGGAATGTGCCCTATGACCAGTTCACGGTGGAGCAGCTGGCCGGCGATCTGCTGCCGGAAGCCACGGTGGAACAGCGGATTGCGACCGGGTTCAATCGCAATCATATGTCCAATGATGAAACCGGGCTGATTGACGAGGAGTACAGGCTGGAGTACGTGGCGGACAGGACGGATACGACGCTGTCGGTCTGGCTGGGCCTGACTGCCGGGTGTGCTCGCTGTCACGATCACAAGTACGATCCGCTGACACAGCGTGAGTATTATCAGTTGTCGGCGTTTTTCAATAACGTGCCGGAGCGGGGGTTGCTGACCGGCTCGAATGCACCGCCGGTGCTGTCTGTGCCATCGCCCGAGCAGCAGCAGAAACTGGTGCAGCTGCAGGAGGCTGCAGCGGCGGCACAGCGAGTCTGGGAGCCACTGCGTGAGGCAACACGGGTGCAGGTCCTGCAACAGATTGCGGCGTCCGGTGAACTGCCTGCCGTGCCGCATGTCGCCGGTGCCCTCGCGGTATTCATGGATGCTGCAACTGACGGTGGCGTCCGGTCCGTGGGCACAAAGGTGCAGCCTGTACGAGGGATAGTGGGGCAGGCTGTCAGGCTGGATGGGACTCAGCATCTGGAACACACTGGTGACTCGCTGACGCCTGACGACCCATGGACGGCGACAGTCTGGCTGCAGCCGGAAAAGTCTCTGAATGGCATCTGGTCGAAGATTCAGCCGACGGGGGAACGACGAGGTGTGGAAGTCATCTGGCGGAAGGGACGCGTGCTGGTGAATTTGGTGCACCGCTGGAACGACAGCGCGATCGAAGTCGCTGCACGCGAGAAGTCACTGAGCGCGGGCTGGCAGCATCTGGCAATTCGTTATGATGGATCAGGCAGAGCAGGCGGAGTGGCAATCTGGCTGAACGGCCGGCGCATACCTCTTGAAGTTCAGCGGGATACGCTGTCCGGGACCATATCGACGGCAGAGCCGCTGCGGATTGGTCGTCGCGATGAGGGGCTGGGATTTTATGGGCTGCTCGATGAATTTCACTGGCTGCCGGTCGCACTGACGGACGACCAGCTTGCAGAGTGGTCTCGTCAGGAGCGTCTGCGGGGTATACTTGCACGTCCGGTCGCCGAACGGTCACAGGCTGATCTTGACTGGCTGCTCGATGACTGGATCGACCGACAGGGTCCCGACGAGGTCAGGAGAACCCGTATGGCTGCTCGCAATGCCAGCACGGCGGTGGCAAAGTTGCAGGATGAAATACCGGTGACGCTGGTCATGGCTGAGCGGAGTGCTGCAGAGGGGCGTCGCCCGACGTTCGTGCTGGAGCGGGGCGAGTATCAGCGACCGGGTGAGCAGGTGGAACCGGGAGTTCCGGCGATGCTGGGCGGCTGGCATGCCGACCTGCCTGCCAATCGTCTGGGGCTTGCGCGGTGGCTGACAACTGGTGCCAGCCAGCTGACCGCAAGGGTTGCAGTGAATCGGCTGTGGCAGCAGTGTTTCGGAGCCGGCCTCGTCAGGACTCCGGCCGACTTCGGGACTCAGGGCGATCCCCCCACCCACCCTGAGCTGCTGGAGTGGCTGGCCAGTGAATATCGGGATGGTGGCTGGGACACGAAGCATATGTTGCAGCTGATTGCGACGTCCGAGACGTACCGGCAGAGCTCGGTGATTCGCCAATCGAAAGCCACCGGTGCGGACAGTTGGGACCCGGAGAACCGCTGGTGGTCCAGGGCCGGTCGTTTTCGGCTGTCCCATGAGATGCTGCGGGATTCACGATTGCGTGCGTCCGGGCTGCTGCAGACGCAGATCGGGGGGCCCAGTGTGAAACCCTGGCAGCCACCCGGTTTGTGGGAAGAAGTCTCGTATGACGGTGAGTCCACGTGGGAGACGGACAGCGGTACCGGGCGATTTCGCCGCAGTTTGTATACATTTCAGAAACGTCAGGCTCCGCCCCCGGCACTGCTGCTGTTTGACGGTCCGACTCGGGAAAAATGCACCCTGCTGCGAGCTCGCACCAATACTCCGCTGCAGGCCCTGCAGTTGCTGAACGATCCCGAGAGCCTGCAGGCGGCTCGAAGTATTGCAGAGCGTGTGCTGCTGGAGGGCAGCGATGTTGAGCGAATTGGCAGAGTGTTTCGGATTGTGCTGACTCGGGATGCCAGAGATGAAGAGGTTCTGCTGGTCATGGGCCAACTGGCTCAATGGCGGGCAATGTATTCCGCGGACCTCGAGGCAACCGCAGACCTGCTGGCGGCCAGTCGGACTGAAGGAGCAGCGTCGACCGGTGGTACAGCGGAGTCCGGGATTTCGGAGTCTGGTGCTGCGGAAACTGCAGCCTGGACGGTCCTCGTGCACAGTCTGTTCTGTCTGGATGAGGCGGTGAATCGCAGATGAGGCACATGCATCCACAGGTGGACGGTGAACTGCTGACGCTGCGACGCCGGTTTCTGGGACAGGCGGTACCGGGGCTGGGGACGGCAGCTCTGGCGGGACTCTTGCAGGGCGGGGTGCTGCCGGGATCTGCAGGACTCGCTGATGTTGTGCGATCCGGATCAGGTGCAGCCCATCCGGTACCCCGAGCGAAGCATGTGATTTCGCTGTTCATGCACGGTGGTCCGTCGCAGCTGGAGCTGTTTGATTACAAACCGGGTCTGCACAGGCTGCATGGGGAGGAGCTGCCGGAGTCGATCCGGAAGACTCAGCGATTGACCGGCATGACCAGCGGTCAGAAGTCATTCCCGATTGCGGCCCCTTTGAGTCGATATCGGGCGTGCGGCGAAAGTGGTGCGTGGGTGAGTGAGTTGCTGCCGTGGACGGGGCGTGTGGTTGACCGTCTGGCAATTGTGAGATCACTGTATACCGAGGCGATCAATCATGATCCGGCGGTAACATTCATGCAGACAGGTCATCAGCAGCCGGGTCGTCCCTCATTTGGTGCCTGGGCCAGTTATGGACTGGGTTCAGAGAGTGCGAATCTGCCGGCTTTTGTGGTGATGATCTCGCGGGGCAGTGCGGCTCGGCCGGCGGATCCGTTGTATGCGCGGCTGTGGGGCAGCGGCTTTTTACCTTCGAATCATCAGGGTACGGCGCTGCGTGCCGGTGCGGATCCGGTGTTGTATCTGTCAAATCCGGCGGGAATTTCTCCGACGGTTCGACGGGGGCAGCTTGACCTGCTGGGGCAATTGAATCTGCAGCAGCTCAAACGTGAGGGCGACGCAGAAACAGCGGCGCGGGCAGCACAGTTCGAGCTGGCGTTTCGCATGCAGTCTGCGGTGCCTGAACTGACAGATATGACAGATGAAACGGCAGAGACGCTGGCATTGTATGGTGTGGAGTCTGAGCGGCCCGGATCGTTTGCCCACAACTGCCTGATGGCTCGCCGTCTGGTGGAACGGGGCGTGCGGTTTGTGCAGCTGTATCATCGGGGCTGGGACCAGCACTACAATCTGCCGAGCGACCTGCGACTGCAGTGCCGGGATGTGGATCGGGCATCGGCTGCACTGATCCTGGACCTTGAACGGCGGGGGCTGCTGGACGAAACGCTGGTGGTCTGGTGCGGCGAATTTGGTCGAACGGTTTACAGCCAGGGAATGCTGGAACCGCAAAATTATGGAAGGGACCACCACGGAGGCTGTTTTTCCGGGTGGCTGGCGGGTGGTGGGGTGCGGGCTGGTCAGGTGTGGGGCGAGACGGACGACTTTTCGGTCGGCGTGGTGCGAAATCCGGTGCACGTGCATGATCTGAATGCGACGCTGCTGTATTTGCTGGGGGTGGATCACACGCAGTTGACATGGCGATTTCAGGGTCGGGACTATCGTCTGACAGATGTTTCCGGGCAGGTGATTGCGGGGCTGATTTAGTTGTCAGTTGTCAGTTGTCAGTTGTCAGTGGGCGGTGTGGAACGTTCCGGGAGCGTGCTGGAAATGCCGGTTTTTTGACGAAATTTGTTTTTTCAACGGAATTTGTGATCGGATTCGCCCAGGAACCGTTTCTGTGACTCAGGTACATCCTGAGATGAATCGGTTTTTTCCGCCGGCTGCCTCAGGGTGTCAGTGCCAGCGGGAGCGGGTGTATGTCAGATCTGGTGCGTGTGGTAGTGCAGGATGAGCCGGCGGAGGGTTCCGGTGCGGGGCGGGCGGGCGCCGGTGGCGGGAGCCGGGGAAATCGGACGGGCCGCGGATTCTCCGGGGGTGGCGGCCGCGGGTTTGCGGTGGGTCTGAAGCTGCCAGGACTGTTGCTCGCGGCGGTACTGGGCCTCGTGGCATGGCAGATCACTCTGATTGACGTGGGCAGTGGCCAGATTTCCGTGCTGACCCGCAAGATCGGGCTGGACCTGAAAAATTCCGATGAGATTGCTCCTTCGGCCCAGCACAAGGGCGCACAGCGTGAGGTGCTGACTGAGGGACGTTATTTCCGCAATCCGTATGTCTGGTCGTGGCAGGTTGTCCCGCAGGTGGAGATTGCATCGGGTGAGATGGGAGTGAAAATCAGCCTGACGGGTGAGGATCCCGGTTACGGTGAATTCCTGGCGAAAGTGGATGAGCGGGGTGAAGCTGTCACCAAGGGCATCGTTCCGGGAGTACTGAATCCCGGTCGCTACCCGGTCAATCCTTTTTTGTACAAGGTTGAAGTGCACAAACCGACCACGATTCCTGCCGGCTACAAGGGTGTCGTGACCAATTTGGCGGCGCCGCTGGCAAAGGAGCCGAACCGGTTGCTTGTGGATGCATCAGAGCGAGGCGTCCAGAAGACAACTCTGGAGCCCGGAACTCACTATCTGAATCCCTACGTGACGCGTGTCGACCTCGTGGACTGTCGCAGTCAGCGATTCAATCTGGGGCAGGAAGACGACATGGGATTTCCGTCGAAGGACGGATTTTGGGTCAGTCTGGACGGAGTCATAGAGTTTCGGGTGAATCCGGAGAAGGCGGCAGATGTTTATGTGCTGTTCAATCGTTCCGAGAACGGTCCATTGATTGATGATGAGATTGTGCAGACGGTGATCATGCCGAATGCCCGCAGCTTCTGTCGTCTGCAGGGGTCGAATTCCTCTGGGCGTGAGTTTATCCAGGGTGAAACCCGTTCTGCCTTTCAGAAAGCATTTGAGCAGGAGATGCGAAACGCGTGCGAGCCGCTGGGCATTGAGATCATTCAGGCATTGATCACCACCATTCGGCCTCCGGAAAAAATCGCTGAACCGGTGCGCCGGCGGGAAATCGCGAAGCAGGAAGAACTGCAGTACAAGCAGCAGGTGCTGCAGCAGGAATCTGAGCAGAAGCTGGCGGTTGAAAAGGCCATGGTGGAGCAGAAGCAGGCTCTGGTTACTGCCGGCCGGGACGTTGTGAAATCCACGACGAAGGCCGAAGAAGAGCAGCAGGTGGCTTTGACGCTGGCCAATCAGCAACTGGCGGTGGCACAGTTGAAGCTGGATGCATCACTGGATGAGGCTATGGCCATTGAGGCGCGGGGACAGGCTGTGGCTGATGTTGTGCGGTTTGACAATGAGGCTGAAGCAGCCGGCTGGAAGAAAGCGGTGCAGGCGTTTGACGGCGACGGTCAGGCGTTCGCTCGCTACGTGCTGTATCAGAAGCTCAGCACAGCCTGGCGACGGATGATGGTGAATACGGCTGACAGTCCGATGATGAAGATCCTCGATTCCTTTACTGAACCGGCCGCGAAGTCATCGGCTGGTCGAAAAAACGCGGTACCTGCAACCGAGCCGGCAACGCCTGGCGGACAGGAACAGACGCAGACAGGCGGCATCGAAACAGACGTGAATCTGGCACAGTGAGAATTTTCAAGTCAGGATGGTGCGGTATGAAAATCAGTGACGTGGTGAGTGGAATGTTGCGTGGGCGGGTGGCGGGTGCGGCTGCAGGTGTGCTGGGGATGGTGGCATCACTGACTGCATTTGAGTGGACTTTCAATCGGCACTATGTCCCGGACGGCTGCAGTCTGGTGCTCCGCTACAAAGGGCCACCACTGCCATTCCTGCCGGGTGAAAGACCAGTGTCTGCGTCCGGTCAGTTTGCCAGGGTGGATGATCGTGGCCAGCCGCTGGAGAAGGGAATTCTGAAGGAGATGCTGGGGCCCGGCAGACACTTCCTGTGGTACGGGTGGTGGGAAACCAATCTGGTCAAAGACACGGTGGTGAATCCGGGCGAGGTGGCGGTTGTCACCAGCCGAATGGGCAGTGACCTGACGAACGGCCAGTTTCTGGTGGACGGTGATCTGGACAAGACCACTGAAAAGGGGATTTTGAGAAAGGTGCTGGGACCGGGACGCTATCGGATCAACGACTATGCGTACACGGTCAGCATCATCAAACAGGAATTCGTGCAGTCGGATCAGCAGCAGAAGCACGTTGGCTGGGTCTCAATTCCGGCGGGGTATGCGGGAGTGGTGACGAATCTGGCTGCCAATCCGCAGACCGGACTGCAGGCGGGAATTCAGGACAGCGTGCTGCAGCCAGGACTGTATCCGATCAATCCCAGCGAGCAGCATGTGGACATCATCGGGATTGGCTACACGGACCTGTCGGTGAAGTCCAACTTTGTCAGCAGGGACGGTAAGCCCGTGCTGGATGAAAGCGGCGAGCCGCTGGTGTCTGATGACGAGAGTGGCATCACTTTTCCCTCAACGGACGGCTTCCGGATTCACATGGATTTCACGGCCGTCTGGGGGATTATGCCCGATCAGGCAGCTGATGTGATTCGCAAGTTCGGCAGTCTGGAGGCTGTGCAGACCAAGGTTGTGATTCCTCAGATCGAAAGTATCTGCCGTAATGAGGGATCCTCGCTGGGCGCGGTTGATCTGCTGGTCGGGGATACTCGACAGAAGTTCCAGGAAACAGTTTCAGAATCCTTCCACAACATTTTGGAGGACAAAGGACTGACTTTGCTGCACGGTTTCGTCAGGAACATTCATATCCCTCAGGACATTCGGAAGCCCATTCAGGAAAAGTTCGTGGCCGACGAACTGAAGCTGACGCGCGACCAGGAGCAACTGACAGCGCGTACGGAAGCCGAGTTGAGGGAGGCCGAGCGCAAGGTGGAGCTGGAGACGGATCGCATCGGTGCTGAGACGACAAAGCTTGTGGCCGAGGCCGTGGCTGAGGGGCAGAAGCTGGCGGAAGAAACCCGGGCCGAAACATTGAAGCTGGTAGCCGCGGTGGAGCGTCAGACGGCTGAACTGGAGGCTCAGGCCACTGTGAATCTGGGTCGGGCAAAAGCAGATGCGAAAAAAGTGGAAGCGGAGGCCATGTCCGAACGGTTCGGCCTCGCTGTGGGAGCCTTCGGATCCGGAGAGGCCTGGAATCAGTGGGTCTTTGCCAGCGGGTTGCCCGACGATTTGAAACTGGATCTGTTTTATGCGGGGGCAGGGACGCTCTGGACCGATCTCTCGAAATTCACGGATGTCGCACTGGGTTCACAACTGCAGCAGCGTCAGCAGACCGTGAAGGAGGGGCAAAAGGAGTAACTGTGGCCAGTTGCTGCTGTGTTTCGCGTGACTGCAATCCCTGACCCCGGTAGACTTCCACCGCGACCGCCACGGCACTGTGCCGGGGGTCGCAGGTCGCCAGGGGTCACGGGAATGGGTTGCCTGACAAAAGTCGTCATGACGCTGATGCTGCTGTCGACCGCCTGTCAGTCGACCGTGGCAGCTGACCAAAACCAGAACGAACTGCTGTTCGTCCGGCGGATCGCTCCGTTGCTGGCAGCAAAATGTGTAGCCTGTCATGGTTCTGACAGGCGTGAGGGAGGTCTGGATCTGCGAACCCGCCAGTCGCTGACTGCGGGCGGTGACAGTGGCCTTCCGCTCATTCTGCCTGGCGCTGTCGAGCAGAGTCCGCTGCTGCTGGCTGTGCAGCGGCAGTCGGCTGACTGGTCCGCGATGCCTCCGAATGAAGGCGATCGACTGACTGAGCAGCAACTCGGCTGGATCCGTTCGTGGCTTGCAGGAGGTGCCTTCTGGCCGTCGCCCGAACGCCAGCGGGAACTGGCGGAAACTCATGCGGCTGCGTGGAGTGCCGAGGACGGTATTCAGGTGGCAACCAGTGGCGGGCTGAGCTCCGAATGGACGACCCGGCGATATGCTCCGGAATCACTGTGGGCCCTGCAGCCTGTGCAGCGTCCGACTCTGACCGATTCTTCCGATCATCCAGTCGATCGACTGCTGTCGCTGCGTTTCCCTCCGGAACTTCAGGCTGCTCCAGCCACCGATGTCCTGACGTTTGTGCGGCGAGCCACATTCGATCTGACCGGACTGCCTCCTTCGCCTGCTGAGGTTGACGAATTTGTCACGGCCTGTGGTGGTGCCGACGGTGCCGCCCTGGAATCCACACGCGGGACGGCGGCAATCAGTCGTTTGATTGAACGCCTGCTGAACAGTCAGCACTACGGTGAACGCATGTCGCAGCACTGGCTGGATGTGGTGCGATATGCAGACAGCAGCGGATTTGCAAATGACTACGAACGGGGCAATGCATGGCGTTATCGCGATTATGTTGTTCGGGCATTCAACGGCGACAAGCCGTGGAACCAGTTCGTGATTGAACAACTGGCCGGTGATGAACTTGATCCGGGAAGTTCAGAGAATCTTATCGCCGTGGGATTTCTGCGCATGGGGCCGTGGGAACTGACCGGCATGGAAGTTGAAAAAATCGCGCGGCAGCGGTTTTTGGATGACGTCGTGAACAGTGTTGGTGAGTCGTTTCTGTCGCAGTCACTGCAGTGTGCCCGCTGCCATGATCACAAATTCGATCCCGTACCAACCCGCGACTACTATTCCATGCAGGCTGTCTTTGCCACCACTCAGATCAGCGAACGGGCTGCTGCGTTTTTACCTGTTGAGCGAACTGACGGTTTTGAAGAACGGCGGTATCTGGATCAGCGGCAGTCTGAGTATTTGCGGATGCTTGCTGAACTGGATGAGCTGCTGTTGCGGAATGCCGTGCAGTGGTATCAGCAGCAGGGGCGGAATGCGGATCAGTGGCTGTCAGCAGTGGCCGAATCCAGGCAGGACGGCCGAGTGCAGTCGGGGCAGGGCAGTGCGACCAGACGCAAATCGTCGGATGTGTTTTCGCGAGCTCGGAAGCTGATGGGTGAGCGAGGTTTTCCGGAGGACCAGTATCCTCCGAAGCTCGTGGGCTTTACGCCGCAGCAGTTTGGGCTTGAACGGGTGGCCCGCAAGGGTCTTGAGCGACTGAAATGGGAGTTTGAACGCTATGAGCCGTTTGCTCTGTCGGTGTATTCCGGTGCGACGAGGGAATTCCGCACCGTGAATGCACCTGTGCGGCCGCCGACGGATCCGCTGAGTCCGGGAGAGGTTGAGGAGACCTGCATTCTGACCGGGGGAGATCCTTTTGCGGCCGGCGAGCGGGTGCGGCCGGGAGTGCTGAGTGCTGTAGCGGGTGGTGCCGTAGTGCAGCTTCCGGAGACTGTCTCAGGAAGACGCCTTGCGCTGGCTCGCTGGATCGCCAGTGCCGATAACCCTTTGACAGCTCGATCCATCGTCAACAGGGTTTGGGGCTGGCATTTTGGTCGCTCGATTGCGGCGAATCCGAACAACTTCGGCAGCACGGGTGGCCGGCCGCTGCATCCGGAGCTGCTGGACTGGCTTGCTGCGGAATTTGTGGACAGTGGCTGGTCGGTAAAATCGCTGCATCGGCTGATCATGTCCAGCCGGGCATATCGACGCAGCTCACGGCCCGCAGATGCTGCTGATGTGGCTCGACTGGATCCGGATCTTCGCTGTCTGAGCTGCTTTCCGGCTCGCAGGCTGACTGCTGAAGAGCTGCGGGATGCGATGCTTTCTGTCAGTGGAGAGCTGAATTTGCAGGTGGGCGGAATTCCGAATCGACCGGAGTTGCACGCCGAGGTTGCCCTGCAGCCGCGGCAGGTGATGGGCAGTTTTGCGGCGGCGTGGGTGCCCAATCCCCTGCCGGCTCAGCGACATCGCAGGTCGCTGTATGCGCTGCGACTGCGCGGGTTGCCAGACCCTGCTCTGGAAGTCTTCAACCTGCCGACTCCGGATTTTTCCTGTGAACGCCGGGATTCCAGCACCGTGACGCCGCAGGTTTTTGTGCAGTTCAACAGTCAGAACTCGTGGTCCCGCAGCCTCGCGATGGCCAGCCGTGTTCTGCGTGAAACTGCCACTGAGGATGGGGCGATTCAACAGTGCTTCCGGCTCGCGTTTGGTCGCAGTGCCTCGGCGGCAGAGTTACGCCAATGCCTGCAGCACTGGCGTGATCTGGAGGCCGTGCAGCGGGAGGCCGTGTTCCGCACGCCGGTTCCTCCGCCTGAGGTGGTTCGGGACGCCGTCGAAGAGAACACCGGTGAGCGGTTTCAGTTTACAGAGAAACTTTATGGAATGGATCATTTTGTTCCTGATTTGCGTGCCGAGGATTGTGATGCACGGACTCGGGCACTGGCTGATGTGTGTCTGGTATTGCTGAATTCAAACGAGTTTATTTATGTGCATTGACCGCTGCCGGGGGAGGATGTGAGCATGAGTGATGCCGGGATGAACTGTTGCCTCGGGCGTCGCCAGTTGATCTGGAGCACTTCCGGGTTGCTGACCAGTCTCGCATCGTCCGTATTGTTTTCCGATGATCAGTCGGCAGCCGCCAGTGCATCGCTGGTGCCACACTTCGGCAATGCCAAAGCGAAGAACGTCATCTTTCTGATGATGGAGGGTGGACCAAGTCATCTGGATACGTTTGATCCGAAACCCCAGTTGACGCGGCGGCATCTGCAGCAATTCGTGCGAAGTGGCCGGCAGAAGTCGGCTATGGAAGCTGGGCAGCGTTACTATGTTCGCAGTCCGTTTCGGTTTCGCAGGGTGGGGCAAAGCGGCGCGGACATGGCAGAAAACTGGCACTGTCTGGCCGAGGTGGCGGACGAATTATGCTTCTTCCGCGGCTGCACAGTGGATAGTGTAAATCATCCGACGGCGATGTATCAGATGAATTGTGGAAACCGATTCGGCGGTGATCCGGGACTGGGAGCCTGGATCTGTTATGGCCTTGGGTCAATGAATCAGAATCTTCCTGGTTTCATTGTGCTGCCTGAAGTCAGTTACCCGCAGGGCGGTGCTGCAAACTGGGGAAATGGATTTTTGCCGTCCCGGTTTCAGGGTACGCCTCTGCGTGCGCGAGGCTCGGCAATTCCCGATCTTAGTCCGCCTCGGGGGGTGACGCCGCTGGAGCAGCGGAAGAATCTGGATCTGCTGGCGCGGCTGAATCAGAAGCATGCGGAGCAGAATCCGGGCAACAGCGAGCTGCAGGCAAGGATGGCCGGGTATGAACTGGCATTTCGCATGCAGGCGGAGGTGCCTGAGTTGCTGGACCTGTCCGGGGAGACGCGGCAGGTGCTGCAGCAGTATGGCGTGGGCCAGCAGCCCACGGACGCCTTCGGACGCAAGTGCCTGCTGGCGCGGCGGCTGGTGGAGCAGGGAGTCAGGTTTGTGCAGCTTTACAGCGGGTCATGGGACAGTCATGATTATATTGAACGGGCGCACGGGAATCTGATCGCGGCAACGGATCGCCCGATTGCCGGGTTGATAGCCGATCTGCGGCAGCGCGGACTGCTGGACAGTACGCTGGTGGTCTGGTGTGGTGAATTCGGCAGAACTCCGGACAATGGCATTCGTCAGGGCACGGCCTGGGGCCGCGACCACAATCCCAATGCAATGACCATCTGGCTGGCTGGCGGCGGATGCCGTGCCGGCAGCACAATCGGTGCGACTGATGAGCTGGGGATGGAGGCTGTGGAGTGTCGTGCGCACGTCCGGGATCTGCATGTGACTTTGCTGCGGCTGCTGGGGCTGGACGACAGTCGGTTGACGTATTATCACGCCGGGCGTTACAAGCAGCTCAGTCAGTTTGGCGGGAAGGTGATCGAGCAGTTGCTTGGCTGAGGGAACATCAGTGACCGAGGCGGTCGCAGGTCGTTTTGCGGCTGTTCGCTGCTCGCGTAGACTGAGCACCACAGGTACAGCTTTTCTCTGTTCGAACGGATCTCAACGCGATGCCTTTAACAAGCGAACAGATTGCTCGATTCTTCCGGGTTGCCCCGGGTAAGTCCGTACGGCTGGCGGAGCATCACACGGGTTGGGCTCAGACGCCTGAGCTGGAGTCACTGGGCAGGGAAACAGTGCGGGAGCGAGCCGTTGAGATGCTGCAGTCAGAACAGCGAGAACTGTCCGAGCGTCAGAATCTGCTGTACGCAGACAACCGGTATTCTTTGCTGATCATACTGCAGGGAATGGATGCATCCGGCAAGGACGGCACGATTCGGCATGTGATGTCCGGAGTCAATCCGCAGGGGTGTCGTGTCACCAGTTTCAAGCACCCCAGTGCGGAGGAACTCGATCACACATTTCTGTGGCGTTATGCGAAGTGCCTTCCGGAACGCGGCAGCATCGGAATTTTCAACCGCTCGTGGTACGAGGAAGTTCTGATTGTACGAGTCCACCGTGCGGTACTTGCCGATCAGCAGTTGCCGCCGGGAAAACGCGGGAAAGCGTTCTGGAAGCAGCGGTATGAGGACATCGGTTCTTTCGAGCAGCATCTCGTTCGAAACGGTACCGTGATTATCAAAATCTTCCTGAATATCTCGAAAGCCGAGCAGAAGAAACGCCTTCTGGAAAGAATGAAAAATCCTGAAAAGAACTGGAAATTCAGCCCGGGTGATGTGCGTGAACGACGCCACTGGGACGAATATGTGGAAGCGTATGAGGATGCGCTGGAGGCTACAAGTACGGAGCTGGCACCGTGGTATATTGTGCCGGCAGACCAGAAATGGGTCGCCCGAAGTATCGTGGCCAGTATTGTCACGGACACGATCGGTCGCCTCGATTTGCGGTATCCGGAGTTGTCGGAGACGCAGCGGGCGGACTTCGCTGCTGCCCGGCAGGAATTGCTGAGTGAAGAGTGATCGGGATCAACTGAAACATCGGCATTGTGACGGTTTGTGACAGCCTGCGATCCAATGGAGAGTGATGATGTTGCGAGTGCTCTGCGTTGTCTGGTGTCTGGTCACTTTTTCCGCCAGTCTGTCCCCCTGCGTGGCGGCTCCGCAGGCCCCTGCAAAGGCTGCAACGGTTCCTGTCGAACAGTACATTCGCCAGAACTATATCAAGCAGGAACATATGATTCCGATGCGTGACGGAGTCCGGTTGTATACGGCGGTGTATCTGCCGAAGGCGACAGATCAAAAATGGCCGATTCTGATGAAACGGACTCCGTATTCCTGTGCCCCTTATGGTCCGGATAAAATGCCGGGATCGCTTGGGCCCAGCGAGCATTTCGTGCGGGCCGGATATATTTTTGTCAATCAGGACGTGCGAGGTCGATTTTTGTCGGAGGGCCAGTTCGAGCAGGTGCGACCGCATCTGCCGGAGAAAAAGGGGCCTCAGGATATCGACGAAAGCACGGACGCGTGGGACACGATTGAATGGCTGACGAAGAACCTTGAGGGCCACAACGGCAAGGTGGGGATGTCAGGAATTTCGTATCCCGGTTTCTATGCCTCGGCCGGCATGATTGACGCGCATCCGGCGCTGGCGGCCGTATCACCGCAGGCGCCCGTTGGTGACTGGTACTTCGATGATTTTCTGCATCATGGGGCCTTCTTTTTAGCCCATGCTTTTCGCTGGCTGAACAACAATGCACAGGAACGCAGCGGGCCGACCACAGAACGCCCGACTGCGAAAACGATTCCGTCCGTGGACGGTTACCAGATGTTTCTGGACGCCGGCACCATTAGTGGCATTAATGAACGATTCCTGAAGGATTCCGTGCCGTTCTGGAACGACATGATGGCTCATCCGAATCGGGATGAATTCTGGCAGCGTCGAGCGATTCTGCCGCATCTGAAGAATACGGCTCCGGCTGTCATGGTTGTCACCGGATGGTTTGACGCAGAAGACCTGTACGGTTCGTTCAAAACATATCAGTCAGTTGAGCGATTGAATCCGCATGTGAACAACGTGCTGGTTGTGGGGCCGTGGGTCCACGGGGGCTGGGCATCGACGGAGGGTGATCGTCTGGGGGCTGTCACGTTTGGCTCGAAGACGGGCCCGCATTATCGGCTCGAGATTGAGTTTCCATTTTTTGAAAAGTACCTGCGTGGTTCTGACGTGCCGGCACCGGCGGAAGCCACTGTGTTTGAGACAGGCAGCAATCAGTGGCGGACATTCAGTCACTGGCCTCCGGCTGAGGCGAAGCCTGTACGGTTGCGTTTGCAGGCTGGCGGGCGAATGCAAATGGAGTCGGCCGACGGTCAACCGCTGTCCGGTGGTACTGCAGACAGGTTGGAAGGTGCGAGTGAGACGGGTTTCGACCAGTACACCAGTGATCCGGCTAAGCCGGTACCCTATTCGCAGGAGATTACAAGTCGGATGACGAACGAGTATATGACCGACGACCAGCGGTTTGCTGCGCGGCGTCCGGATGTACTGGTGTATCAGACTGATGTACTGGCAGAGGATGTGGTGATTGCCGGTCCACTGATGGCGCAGTTTTTTGCATCGACAAGTGGTACAGATGCAGATTTTGTGGTGAAGCTGATTGACGTATTTCCTGATGGCACGGATGTGGCGAAGCTGCCGAATTATCAGATGATGGTTCGCAGCGAGGTGCTTCGCGGGCGGTTCAGAAATTCGTATGAAAAACCAGAGGCATTTGTTCCGGATGAACCGGCTGAGATCAGGCTGGAACTGCTGGACGTCCTGCACCGATTTCAGAGGGGGCACCGAATCATGATTCAGATTCAGAGTACGTGGTTCCCGCTGGTTGATCGCAATCCTCAGAAGTTTGTACCGAACATTTACTTTGCGAAGCCGGAAGATTTTCAACCTGCAGTGCATCGGGTGTATCGCAGCGAGCGGTATCCGGCCACGATTTCGTTCGGAGTTGTACCGAACACGTCGGGCATGTGAGTACCAGGTTTGTCAGCATTTGCTGCGCAGGGCGGGATGCTCGTTCGCAACGCATCGGATTCATGGATGTGGCTGCGAGTAATTTGCTTCATATATGCTGCGGACACTGCATTTGGTGGTGCAGGGATCTTGTGACGCAGGGCGCTGATTTGGAGAGGACCGGAAGGTGCAGATCTGATGACTGAGTCATTAAAAATCTGTGTGGTGCTGGCGATGGCAATTGTTCGGGTTGCTCCTGTGCAAGCCGAAGAGCCGGCGAGACGTCCCAATATTCTGTTTATCTTCGCTGATGATCAGTCGTGGAAGACGATCGGCTGTTACAACAGCGGTCCTGACTGGGTCAGGACCCCGCATATTGATGCTTTGGCGTCGGCTGGCGTTCGCTTTGAACGGTCGTATCTGGGGGCGTGGTGCATGCCGTCACGCGCATCTCTGCTGACCGGCCGACTTCAGCATGCTGTCCGCAGTATGGCCATGCTGGGGAATTATCCGGGCAGCAGATATGATCCTGAGCAATGCCGTTTCTTCCCTGCTCAGCTGCGTCAGTCCGGTTATCACACCGCCCAGATCGGCAAGTGGCACACGGGAAGTGACACGGGGTTTGGTCGAGACTGGGATCAGCAGGTTGTCTGGAATCGGCCGGGGCGGCCGGAGAACGCCGGCAATTACTATCACGATCAGGTTCTGGAATTCAACGGGGTGGCGCGGCAGGTCGATGGGTACTCGACCGACAACTACACAGACTGGGCGGTGCAGTATATCGGGGATCGTGGAAAGCAGGCGGATCAGCCATGGTTTTTGTGGCTCTGCTATGGGGCAATTCATGGTCCGACGACTCCGGCAGCGCGACATCAGGGGACATTGTCCGGTCGCACGACAGCACCGCCGACTGACATTGTGGGGCCGTGGCCGGATAAACCGGCGTGGCTGCAGGACACTGCGGCATGGACTCGCGACGGCAGAGGCGGTCTGGTGATGGCCAGTAAAAAGGGCGGGGATGTTGTGTTCGACGCGAATCGTCCGGGGAAGTCATTTGACGCCTGGATCCAGCAGGTTCATGAGTGCAATGCTGCGGTTGACGAAGGTGTGGGGCGAGTGCTGCAGGCGCTGCGTGATTCGGGTCAGCTTGAAAATACACTCGTGATTTACTCAGCCGATCAGGGTTTTGCACTGGGCGAGCACGGACTGACGCAGAAGGTCGCGCCGTACGACGCTGCTGTTTCATCGCCGCTGATCATTTCGTTGCCGGGCCGCATTGGGCAGAATCGAGTATGTCGGCATCCGGTGAATGCACCGGACCTGACAAATTATCTATGTCAGCTGGCGGGTGTGCAGCTTCCCTGGGAAACGCATGGACGGGATATTCGGCCGCTGCTGGAGTCTCCGGAGGCGTCGGACTGGAACCTGCCCATGATCATGACTCACACGTCCCGCAGCTACGGCGACGAGACAGCTCAGATTCCGACGGACGATCGACTGACCTCAAGCAGCAGTGTGCCGTGGTATGTCCTGCTGCGAGACGGCTCGAAAAAGTACGTGCGGTACTTTGTGAAGGGCGAGCTGGAAGAGTTGTACGACCTTGCAGCGGACCCGGACGAACTTGTGAATCTGGCCGTGCGGCCTGAGCATTCGGCGGAGTTGGCACGATTGCGTCGGCTGGCGATCGCAGAATTGCGTCGAACTGATGCGCAGTTTGTGGACGGGTTGCCGGCAACCGC
>VFQT010001886.1_pt1 | contig 23260 bp, 19 predicted proteins | sample 3512381 | NCBI WGS metagenome assembly VFQT01 (sample SAMN10412376, study PRJNA504923) | tailings metagenome | isolation source: Relicate 2 Philex TSF3 active mining site | place: Philippines: Tuba, Benguet | collected 2017-08-29
AGTGAGAAGCAACCTGCTTGGTCCACTGATAAGGAGTATTCAGAGCATGAGCCCAGCCAACGGAATAGTGGTTGTATGATTCCGGTCCGCCCAGTTTGTCGATTCGCTCCATCAGAAATTCCGGTGTTTCCAGAGCAGCCAGACCGTTGAAGTTAGCCATCTCGTTGAACGCACCATTCATCGTGCCTTCGGCAGACGCACCGTTGTCGCCCACAATGTAGTAGACCAGCGTGTTGTCCATCTCACCCAGTTTTTCGATCGACTCCAGCAGGCGTCCCGCGTGGAAGTCCGCATACTCCATGAACCCGGCATACGTTTCCATCTGCCGACACAGAACCTTCTTCATGTTGTCCGGCATTTCGTCCCATGCAGGAATTTCCTTTGGACGCGGAGTCATCACGCAGTCGGCTGGGATCACGCCCAGTTTCTTCTGACGTTCGAACGTCTGCTCTCGCAGCTTGTCCCAGCCCTGATCGAACTGGCCTTTGTACTTATCGATCCATTCTTTGGGAGCATGATGAGGAGCGTGGGTGGCACCCGGAGCAAAGTACACGAAGAACGGCTTGTCCGGAGTCAGTGCCTTCTGCTGACCGATCCAGCGAATCGCCTTGTCGGTCATGTCAGGAACAAGATGGTAGCCCTGCTCCGGCGTCTTTTTCTGTTCGACCGGAGTTGTTCCTTCATAGAGTGTTGGATACCACTGATTCGCTTCACCGCCGAGGAACCCATAGAAGTACTCAAAGCCACCGCCACCGGTTGGCCAGGAGTCATACGGTCCGACCGGACTGGTCTGCCAGACCGGGACTTCATGACACTTGCCAAACTGCGCGGTGGAGTAGCCGTTCAACACCAGCGTTCGAGCCAGGGGCGACATCGATTTGGGAAGGATCGAACTGTATCCCGGCGCGCCGCTGGCCAGCTCGGTGATGTTGCCCATGCCGGCAGAGTGATGATTGCGCCCTGTCAGGAGCGCCTGTCGAGTTGGGCTGCACAGTGCCGTCGTGTGGAAGCGAGTAAACTTCAGACCGCCCGCGGCAAGTTTTTCCGCATTTGGCGTACGGCAAGGCCCGCCGAATGCAGACGATGAGCCAAAACCTGCGTCATCGATCAGGATAATGACGACGTTGGGAGCACCTGCCGGAGGTCGCAAATCCGTAATCGGCGGGAACTTTGTGTCCGGATCTTTTGCGTCGTAAGTGATCAGACTCGGCCGACCCTTGTTGGGAATCGGAAGGTGCATTCGGTCCTTGTGATCCGTTTCCGTATCGGAACCCGGTACTCCTGGTTCCCCGGCTACCGCGGCGGTAGCCACGGTCGACATCAGCAGTGCCGACCACATCGCCCAGCGTCGCATCATAGTGAATTCGCTCCCACTTCATTCAAAGAGTTCGGCGAGTACGGGAAGCGAGGGGATTCGAATTTTCCAGGCTCAAAGGTGGTTGTCAGGTTGTTGCCAATCGCTCACGGTGTTTTGCCCCAATCCAGCACGCACCATGCGCGCAAGACACAGAAAGAGACTCTGTGGCAGTCACCGTACCGTCCGAGTTGCAGCGACTTTACACTGGAAATCACGGACAGGCGAACCGGGGCGATATCTTTGTCCGAAATGTCGTCATTCCGTCAGGGGGAATGGCAACCGGGCAAGCGGCGCTGGACTTTTCGCGAAATATCGGTTGGGTCAACCAGCGAAAGTCATCAGGGCTATGCTGGTATGCCCGCAACGCCGATATGTCTGCGCGATGTTACGAAGGCAGACGAGGAGCGGCGTGGGTCACTTCAGAAGGCGGCCGGAACTCTTCACACAACCCTGCGGATCAGAACGTGACCACACCGCGGAGACCAAGGATCACGGCATCATCCACGACTTCACGTGCCGGTGTGATGAACTGAGCGTCTGCTGTCAGATGGAACCAGCGAGTGACTTCGTAGTTGTAGAACAGTTCTGTTCCATACGAATCGCCAATTCCGCCCAGAGCTTTGGCAAGGATCGGCCCAACCTTGTCACTGGTGCTGGCAAAATAATAGCCGGCACCAAATGTGTCCTGAGAACGTCCTGGGATCGGGCTGTTGCCTCCAACACCGGCGCTCAGGAACCATCCGATGGGGTTCGTCTGTTCGTCAGCGATGCCCGCTCGACCGAAAAGTCCCCAGCCTTTTGTCGGATCGTCGTTGTAGACAACAAGGTGCTGGTCGAAGTTGTAATAGAGTGACCAGGAATCACTCGCGCGACCAATCGGAACACTCGGCAGAATGATACGAGGATCCTGATCCAGGGTCACGTAGTTTCGACTGCTCCATGTTCCGCCGAACAACTGGTGGCCAGGCAGATCAAAGAAGTCCGTCGGGATACGAAGTTCCGGAGCAATCACTGCACCATCATTGAACAGTTCGCTAATACCCACTTCACGAATGGTGTTCTTTGCATTCAGCACAGAGAACGTGAAGATTGGCTGCAGGTCCTGAAGGATCACAAAACCGGCGCCGAGTGTTGAATAGGGAATCGTGCGAAAGCCAATCGGAGTACAGACAAACGCCGAGTTGGAGAATTGTGTCACACCACGACCGCTCGCAAACGCGTTCTGGTCGCCATCGAATGTTTCGAGTTTGCCGAAGAACACGCCAAACGTTTCTGAGAACATCTGAGTAAACAGAACGTCCGTCAGAATGACTTCTTCAGTCAGCGGATCCGGAAGGTCCGCTGCGATGTTCGGAGGAAGCAGCGCTCCTGCCGGTTCGCCGATGGATTCCCCGAAGCGATGTTCTGCACGCAGTTTGATGAACATGCCCTTCATGCCCATCAGCTTGTCTGCGTCAATGTTCATCAAATAGTCGCCATGTCCGGCATACCGACCTGTCTGTTCCACACCGCCTTTGACAACGCCCGAATAGAAGTTCGTCACGTTGGCGTCGAACTTGACGCCCGAATCCAGCAGAGCGGTTCGGTTGCCAAACCAGTCTCCTGTCAGCTGTGGAGACGAAGTCAGAGGATCGATGCAGCCAAAGAGGGATTCTCCACAGCTTTCGTATTCGGCGCCACATCCGTTGTCGAACGGAGTTTCACCGCAGGACGTTCCACAGCCGGCAGCCGTTTCTCCCGCGATGGCTGCAGAAGAGAGAGTCAGCGAAGCGAGCAGAGTGCGGGTGAAAGACGAACGAAACAGTTTCCGCATGGGGATTTCCATATCCGGGTCGCAGTCAGAAGTTCAGTCAGGCGTCCATAAAGACTTCTCAAGCTGTCACATTGCAGATCGTCTGTGCACTTCCTGACATTGAATCGAACGAACTCGAACGGTTCCGATGCGTTTACCCATCGACGAATGTTCTGACTGGGAAAACTTCGCCGCCCGTTCCAGGCAAACGGCAATTCTGTTTCCAAAGGAAGACCGGCAAAAAGTGCTGCAATCCAGACGTTTGACAATATCCGCAGACACAGTCATCGTTTCAGTCCGCGATCCTTCCCGGTTCTTTCCCGCCGAATCCTGCCTGGAGAATTCTCATGCCCAACGTCAGTCGCCGAGGCTTTCTGAAATCATCTGCTGCCAGCGGACTTCTGCTGATGGGGACTCGCGCATCCGGGGCAATTCGAGGAGCGAACGAGAGACTGCGCATCGCCGTCGCCGGACTGAATGGTCGCGGACAGAGTCATATCAGTGGATGGCTGGATCAGGAGAACGTTGAACTCGCATGGCTCATTGATCCCGATGAGAAAGTCCTTTCAACAGCGGTGAATGCTCTTCAGTCGAAGCTGGGTGCAAACTTCAGGGCAAAGGCCACGGCCGATGTGAGAGAAGCGCTGGAGGACAAAACGCTCGACGCCATCTCCATCGCGACTCCGAATCACTGGCATTCGCTGATGACCATCTGGGCTGCTCAGGCCGGCAAGCATGTCTACGTGGAAAAGCCGATGAGCCATGATGTTGCTGAAGGCCGAGTCTGTGTCGCCGCTCAGCGAAAATATGGCGTGGTGATCCAGCACGGAACTCAAAGCCGCAGCAGCGCGGAAATTGCGGGGCTGCACGAAGCGATTCAGGCGGGGCAGTTCGGAAAGCTGAAGATCTCTTACGGCTACTGCTGCAAAGAGCGCAACTCGATTGGGTTCAAGCCCGTGACAGCGCCTCCGGCGAACTTGAACTGGGATCTCTGGCGCGGGCCGGCGATGATCGATGAGTTTCATGGAAACTACGTGCACTACAACTGGCACTGGTTCTGGAAGACCGGCAACGGCGACATGAACAACCAGGGAACTCACCAACTGGACATTGCTCGCTGGGCACTCGATCGTGACCAGACTCATCCCGTTCGAGTCATGGCGCTGGGTGGAAGATTCCAGTGGAATGACCAGGGCGAAACACCCAACACGATGATGGGCATCGCGGAGTACCCGAACGGACAGCAGGTGTTCTTCAACGTGCGAAACGTGCCTTACAAGGGCTATGAGCGTCAGGTGGAAAATGAATACTACTTTGAAGACGGCGGTCGAATCATTCGCGGGCTGTACTATCCCGCCGGCAGCGACAAAGGTGAGAAGCTCAACCTGCCTCCTGGCAAAGTCACACCAGGAGGAAACTGGGGGGCGTTTGTCACGGCATGCCGGGCCGGAAAGCCTGAGCTGGCAAACGGGAATGTCGACGATGCGCACTATGGCTGTGTTCTTGGTCACCTGATGAACAACTCCTACCGGCTTGGTGAAAAGGTGCCTTTCAACGCAAAGGCTGGCAGGTTCGGCGACAACAAGGATGCGGCAGAGCACTTCCTCAAGCTGCACTCGATCATGAAGGACGGCGTTGGAATTCCCGAAAACGGGGCGGAGTACATCGTTGGCCCGTGGCTCACGTTTGATCCTCAGTCAGAACTGCATACAGGGGATCATGCCGAGGCAGCAAACCGGCTGCTGAAAGACCCGAATCGCTCCGGATATGAGGTCCCGGCCGTCGACAAGGTGTAGTCTGTTGGAGGCCGATTCTGAAAAGAGCATTGTGAAAAACGACTTTCGCCAGTAAATTCCCCGCCTTTCTGAACTCAAGGCATGCGGAACTGGTCATGGTCGTGGCTGGAAGACGCAGGCCAAATTTGCCTGGGAGTATTCGTCCATGGTGTTGCGCCCCCAAACCAAAGCCAAGCTCGCAAAGAAATCAAAGCGTTGCCCAAAGTGCGGCAAGATCGTGCGAGCAATGAAGCGCTGTAAGACTTGTCACGCTGTTCAGAAGGGCTAACAACCGAAGCAGTAGACTCTGCAGGCCACGAACCAGCTTCAGCGTGTTCGAGGGACCTGCAGCAATCGGATGTCATACAATCATGCTCGTCGCGGTCCTGCGCGACGAGCATGTTCTGTTTTCAGATCGCGCGAGTTCGTATCGTTTACCGGGCAGTCGTCCCGACATCGCTCTGCGGTGGATTTGAACTCTGCTGTTTTCCGGCGACAGCCTGGTTCGAGCCGATTCGGTGCCCTTCCCGAAATCCTTCACGCCATGCATTGCTGGTGCGCAAATCATGGTAGGGGCAGACGATGTTGTGAATAGGATCGACCGCTGCCAGTTTGCCGGCATCTCGCCCTTCTGTCCATGCCTGCCTGTAGAGTTGAGCTTCGGAATCGCGGTACGAATAAACTGCGAAGCCGATGGTGCAGACGATGACACAAACGATCGCCAGCCTCTGACGCCATGACCACGCAATCGAATCCAGCTCGACCAGAAGGTCTGCTTCAAGATTCCTGCCGAGCTTCTCCGGAACGACGCCAGCGGTGGCCGTAGCACTTGGCATCCTGTTTCGCAGGGTACCCGGCTGAACGGGCAGTGAGCCTCGAATGCTGCTGCCTGGTTCGAGGGCATTGACACTCAGCTGTATACGGTGAGCCGATCCGGCTCCGGATGTTCGATGATTCTCAATCACACCTGAGGATTCCATACGTCACGCGGAAGAAGACACGCAACCGAGTGGGATGATCTGAGTCTGCCAGTACCGTGCTGTCTCAAACTGTCGGAGCCCTCTGAAGGACTCGTAACAACGTTCCAACCAGGAACCTGCCGAAACCGATGTGGGAGATAACGCTATTCAATACGCGTTTCGGCAGTTCGACAAGGCGAAGTCTCGGCGGGAACGCACAATTCCAGCAGACAGAGACATTTCTCCGGAGATTCAAATTCCGGCGGCAGAAGGATGCAGCATGACTGCCAGCAGATCGGGCAGTGGCCTCAAAGGCGATGATCAGCGGTCTACTCGGGTTCCCCACCATCTCCATCCGACTCGTCGGCTTCGATCACGTAGTCTTCTCCGTGAGCTGTGACGCGATCCCCCGGCCTCAGCTTGCGCCCTCGGCGAGTTTCCACTTCTCCATTCACCTGGATCACGCCCGACTGAATCAGCCGCTTGGCTTCACCGCCGGAGGAAACGACCTGAGCAAGCTTCAGGAACTGATCCAGTTCGATCGTGTCGCCTGGATGCCGAACTTCTTCGCGGTCTGTCATGTGATCCTGCGTTTCCAAAAGTGCTTCTCGATGAGAGATGGCGAGGTATGGCGGAAGCTTCGCCGAATGGCGTTACCGAATGTGACTCACATTGCACCAAAGAAAAAGGCCTGCTGTCCAACTCAGGACGCAGGCCCTTCAGAGATTCCAGCAAATCAGCCCGCACGCCGGGCCGAACTGCCTTATCGAGACTTATCAGGCGGCAGCAGAATCACGCTGCATGATCTTTCGGTCCCCACGAACGATTTCTTCCGTGACGACAAACTTCTGTCCGCGTTCCACTTCCGGAAGTTCGTACATCAGTTCGAACATCACGTCTTCGAGGATGGATCGCAGACCACGAGCACCCGTTTCGCGGACTCGAGCCAGGCGTGCGATTTCTCGCAGTGCTCCCGGCGTAAAGTCGAGTTCGCATTCTTCCATCTCGAACATCTTCTTGTACTGTCGGACAAGAGCGTTGCGAGGTTCGGTAAGGACCTGAACCAGAGCTTCTTCGTCCAGGGGAGCCAGAGTGCCGATGACTGGCAGTCGTCCCAGAAGTTCCGGAATCAGTCCGAACTCCATCACGTCTTCAACAGTCGCCTGTGACAGCAGCTGCTCGCGAGCCTGATCTTCGTGATGTTCGTTCGTGTTGCCGAAGCCGATGACTTTCTTGCCAAGGCGACGGGCGATGATATCTTCGAGCCCAACGAATGTTCCGCCGCAGATGAAGAGGATATTCGTTGTATCGATCTGGATGTACTGCTGTTCCGGATGTTTGCGGCCACCCTGCGGCGGAACGTTGGCCACTGTTCCTTCCAGCATCTTCAGCAGTGCCTGTTGAACACCTTCGCCGGAGACGTCACGGGTGATGCTGACGTTCTGGCTCGTCTTCCCAATCTTGTCAATTTCGTCGATGAAGATGATGCCTCGCTGAGCCGCTTCGATATCGAAGTCAGCTGCATGCAGCAGCTTCAGCAGCAGGTTCTCAACGTCTTCACCAACGTAGCCGGCTTCGGTCAAAGTTGTCGCGTCACCAATCGCGAATGGAACCTGCAGTGACTTAGCCAGAGTCTTGGCCAGCAGCGTTTTTCCGGAGCCGGTTGGGCCAATCAGCAGAATGTTGGACTTTTCAATCTCAACCTCTTCGGTGCCGACTTCCATATTGTGCATCAGACGCTTGTAGTGGCTGTGCACCGCGACAGACAGAAGCTTCTTCGAGCGATTCTGTCCGATCACGTACTGATCGAGTTCCTTGACGATTTCGCGAGGCGTCGGAACGCGATTGAACAGTTTGCGTGATGACCCGCGACGGCGTCGTTCCTGATCCAGGATCGACTGGCAGAGTTCAATGCACTCGCCGCAGATGTAGACGTCTTCCGGACCTTCAACAAGAGGCCCGACCTCCCGATAGTTCTTGCGGCAAAAAGAACAGTTGGCATTTCGCTTGCCCTGCTGTGAAGTCTTGCCTGAACCAAATTCCTTGCCAGATGCCATTGTAATCCCTTTGGATTCGGTCACGCATCACAGTCTTCTCTTCATGACTCTGGAGGTCGAGTCCGGCAGAAAAGCTGGTCAGACGTGTGCGGTTCGCAGGTGACGGACACTCCTGGGCTGTCGGCTTCCCTGCCAACCAGTTCCTTCTTCATCCGCTGCGACCTGTCGCCCTTGTCGCTTCATCCTTCGAAGCGGAACGGCAGGTCTGACGGAATCTAACTGTTTTCTTCATCCCCGGTTTTCCCTTCCCGGGCTCACCACTGTATTCGGAAACCGTGGCGGGAAACCCTGGGGAGAGATAGTCGGTATTCTAAGTCGATCTGGGAACACTTGTCGGATTGGTGAACTATTCCGGCTGTTCCGATTCTGCAGAGTCTTTCGATTCTGCTTTTGGTCCGGAACCCTCAGAGGTCGAAGGGTCGTTTGTCTTTGGAGTTTCCGGCGATCCTGCAGAACCTGCAGCTTTTCGTGTGTCCGGAGTAGACGTCCATTGACTGTTCAACCGCGCAACCAACTGACCCTTGATAGTTCGGAATTCGGACTCCGAGAGGTCACCCTCGCGCCGCAATTCGTTGATTGCCTCCAGCATCTCTCGATCAGCTTCGGCAGGATCAACGTCTTCGTTCGCCCTCGACACCAGACGAAAAATTCCCCAAACCAATACGACCAGACAAGCCCCCGCAGCCAGCACCTGCCACCACCCAATCATGGGCTGAAGCAGCTTCCACCAATCGGCTTTTTTCGCCAACGACAGAGCCTGACTGACAGCAAGCGAGTGAGTCATTGTGAGCCAGTGCATGTTTTTTCCGATTGCCATCGGATCGCTTCCCTGATGATGCGATGGCGAAAAAACGAATTCGTCTTTTGTTCAACTTCGACCGTTGGCTGCAATCGCTTCCTGCAAGCTGCGGGAACATCGCTTACTCACTTCCGGTCGATCGCGTTCATCAGGATCGACAGTCCAGTGGATAAGCAATCGGTATGCCAATGCAAAGTCTACAACGAAGAGTCCCTGAACAACACGGATCTGCCGCATTTGCCGCTTTTCCGGGCTGAAAATTCCACATTGGGCTGCCACGAAGCCGGTCCAGGATTTTCCTTTGAAAGAATGACATTCCGGCGCTGTTAAGAGACTCTTCTTGCAACGACCAGATGGCTCCGGCCGGAGATTCGGCAAACGATAATCACGCGAGGCTCCGCATCACCCGTTGGCAGTTGCCGCCGAAGCGCATCCGCATTGGTCGGAATGTGGCGACACTTCACCTCATAGTAACGACTTGGCTTGTCTCTCAGATGACGTCGCAGTTCTTTGGGACTGTTGGAAAGAACGGCTTCCACTTCAAAGGCAGTCACAAATGCAGACGCCGGAATGGAATCACCCGTCAAATATTCTTCTTCACGATCCAGTCGCTGCAGATTCTGCTGTTCTGCAAACACATCCACCAGTCCCGAGCGCACCAGAGCTGGATCGGGGTCGAAAAAGAATGTTCCGGGTTCAGCAGCCACATTCGTCCATGCTGACAGCGGGTCGGCGGAAATTGTTTCCCCCGTTGGCAGCACGGTCGCACGAAATGCGTCACTACCGGCCAGTGAACCAAACCAGACCGTGGCTTCGCGACATTCGCCATGGAGACTGATGAGCTCAATTTCGGTGCCGGGAAACTTTTGCTGAAAGTTACTCGCAGGACTAATCTTGATCGCACCTCCGGATGCCGTCTGGACCAGTCGCTGCATCCACTCAAGACCCGGCTGGTACAATTCCAGTCGCTTTGTTGGCCGATCCTGCTGGCCTCTTCGATCCGGGTCCGCATGGACCAGCTTTCCGGACCAGTCGCCCGCGGCAACATCAGCAATGCTGGCCTCCAGATGAGCACGAACGTTCCAGAGCTGGGAATTCCACAGTGTTCGCAGAACCATGGCCGGGTTCAGATCAAAGGCTTCGACGCGACAGGTCGCTGCAATGGCGGACGCGTCGACACCAATGCCGCAGCAAAGATCACAGACAGTACTTCCGGCCGGAAAACGCCTCGCTTTATGGCGTGCAACCTCCCAGGAAGTCGATTGTTCGAGGCCGGTGCGAGTCAACCAGAGCTTCTCAGCTTCAGGCAGCAGTCCGGCGGCTTTGCTGCGTGCTTCATGCAGCGACAGCGCGGCTCGCACCAGATCATCCGGATACTCATCACGAAGCGCCTTCTGTTTTGAGAGTTCCGAGCCACTCAGATTCTTCAGCCGCTCCATGAGTTCCGGAGTTTGGCGCAGCGATTCCAGAAGGCGAACCTCCTCACTGTGCGGGTCTTCAATCGTCGTCTGAGCCATCAGCTGGACTTCTTCTTCATACGGACAATGCCGTCCCAGTCAGACGGAGCCTTCCGGTCGTGCTGAGTAATCAGCATGGACAGGTAATCCTGAGCACGATCCTCGGCCGGCATGCGGTGCAGGTACTTCCAGGCCTCGGACCAGCTGCCTCCAATGAATGCGGCCAGCCCCTTCTCAAAATCTGAGAGGTGCTGATCCGTGAGCATTGGCAGTTTCTCTTCGCCGGGCACCAGCTCACTGACAAACAGAGTTCGGTCCATTCCGTACGGCAGAACCTGCAGCAGTCGGCGCACGCGTCCTTCCGACGGTGTCAGTTTCTGCCGAACCTGCTGGTCAAGGTATTCGTCAATCAGGATGGAAACATGCAGCTCACGAGTCATGCTTTCGAGCCGGCTGGCAAGATTGACCACCGGACCGAAGACTGTCACCTTGACCTGCTCGCGAGTTCCGATTTTTCCGGCAACCGCTCGCCCATGTGCGATGCCGATGCTGGTCTCAAAGTCCTTCAGCGGGTGATGAGGATCGCACTGAGCTCGGCTGAATTCTTCCCGAATGGCAAGTGCCGCTCGACATGCATTCACTGCTGATTCCTCGGATTTCAACGGCCAGCCCCAGAAACCCAGTGCCGCATCGCCCTGGAAATCGCCGGTCACACCACCAAATCGAAGGATCTGGCTGGTCATCACTTCCAGCGCCAGACTCACGCGTTCCAGAAGACCCGTCAGGTTATCCGATTCCTCTTCGGCTCGATGGCTAAATCCCCGAAGGTCACAGAACAGAACCGTCACATCACATTCACGCGGCTCAAGCAGTGAAGTATCAAGATCCCGCCCCAGAGCTTCCAGAACTGGTGGTGAGAAGAACTGCCGCAGGCCGGACTGCTGTCGCTCCATCCGCCGCTGTCGCTGAAGCGCGGAGACGACGTCGGCGATGAACTCTGTGAACTTGATGTCGGCGTGAAGGCGTCGCTCGCCGCTTCCAGGAGAATCCGGATTGCCTCGCCCGGTCACATACAGCCCACGGTCACCGCTGAGATCCGCGAACGGAGTGCAGAACGCCCAGCCAAATCCCGCTACCTGCGTGTACTCGGCATTCCCGTCCCCCGTGTCCCACACGTGCAGGATCGTCTTCTGCTGTTCCATGGCTTCAGAAATCAGCCGTGTACTCGGCTGCATCAGAAGTCCTGTTTCAAATCGCTGTTCCTGGTGAAGAATCTTTGGACGCTGGTGATCGTTCAGTCCGACGATTGCCACACCATCGGCATTCTGCACACCAGCCAGAAGCAGGCTTGCGAGTCGAACATGAAGATCTCGCTCCACTCCGGATTCACGAATTACGGCTGGCAGGCTTGTCAGTACCTCAATGCGCTTGTGAGCATCGTCATATCGAACTCGCTGAAGCTGCTGACGGTCGATCGCCAGTTGTTGAAACGGGCCGGTGCCTGGCGAATCCGTCTGAGTCACCTGCTGCAGTTCGAATCGAGTTGCTCCGATGACGAAACTCTGACCAGTCCGGAGCCGAGTTTCATCAACCGCGTTGCCATCGACAAAGACGGCATTCGCGGTCCCGGCAAGCCTGCGCAGCGTCACTCCATCCGTCTCGACTTCAATTTCGAGGTGCCGACGAGAAATTCGATCGTCCCAGTCAGTCTGCAATGTGGCATCATCCGCACGACCAAGCACGTAACTGGTCTCTCCGACCAGCAGAAATTCGCGATCGATGCGTCGGCCAAGATGAAATGCCAGCAACCGAAACATGTTTATCCGGGCGGAATGGCCCCTGACCAAAAAGGAGCCTTCCGGCTCGGCGACAACCTTGTGAGTAACTCCGTAATTCAGAACGATACTCGATGCGTGTCGTTTTGCCGACAGTGGGACATAGTCGGGATCGAATTTTGAGTCAAGCGGTGATTTGCCATCCGGAGCCATTCATTCAACGACTTTTTGAGACACCAGAATTCCACCCTCTCCAACGTTTACAACGAACGTGACTTCCAGCAAAGTACCGTTGTCGGGACCCACAAGTGTCGATGTCTGAGGCAAACAGTCTTCCGCATCACACACCTCCGACGAACAGGCTACTCGACTCATCTTCGCACCCATTCTTCACCGAAGATGTCACAACATTGGAATTATTCGGGCTGATACGACAAGCATGGATGTCTTCCTCGAACAGGTTCCAGGTCGCACTCGACGCTCTCTGGTTTCTCAGATTGGCGTCTCCCATCCTCTGCAGGCGACCTCGATCGAGGCGCTGGTGCCGGAGATTGAACAACTGTCGGAACATGGCATTCGCTACGTCTCGCTGCGACGACAACAGTTGCTGCAGCTGGGCGAGCATACTCTGCAGGAAATGCTGAGCGATGCCGGGATCTCCGTGAGCTGTGTCGGATTCGCGGGAGGATTCACTGGTTCGCTCGGGCTGACCTTCGATCAGTCTCTCGAGGATACTCGCAAAGCCATCGAAGCGGCTGCTGACCTCGACGCCCGGTTTCTTGTGCTGCTGCCAGGAGAACAGGGGCTTCATACCTACAATCATGCAGAACGGTCGATCCGGATCGGACTGACCAATGCCCTGTATCACGCACGTCGTCGTCAGATTCGGCTGCTGGTCCCGACCGATACCGTCCTCGGTCACCGAAAAGATCACTTCCGCCCACGACAGTGTCCGCTGACCTGGGTCGAGCGAATGACGTCCGACTGGATTCGCCCGCTGATTGTCGTACGAGGCCGCAATGGAACGTGTCACCTTCCGGAAGGCTGGCGACACAGCCTGGCTCAGGGCGGATGCCTCAGAATCTGTCATCGCTGCAAGAGTTACGAACGCAACTCCCGAATCCTGAACCGCCTGCTCAGCTTCCTGTCGCGCAACAGTGGCACGAGCGATGTGGAAGCTATCGCGGCCGAATGATTGCGTTCCCAGCTCCCGAACCTGCACTTCTCGGCCACTGCCCGATCCACCTGCTCTCCGATCCACCAATCACCGGATTCTAACGATGCGATTTTGCCCGCTCCTGATTCTGCTGGCCATTCCTTTTGGCATGTTCTGTTCCAGCTCGATTGCCGAAGTGAAGGAGGCAACCGATGCCAGCTACACCGTGGAACAAACCTACGAAGCCAGTACCTCCGCGGACAAAGTGTGGGAAGTCCTCATCAAGCCATCGAAATGGTGGAACTCCGGACATACATGGTCCGGCAATGCAGAGAACCTTTCTCTGGATCTGAAGCCAGGCGGAGGCTGGGATGAAACTCTGCCAGACGGCGGCTTTGTGCGACACATGTCCGTGATCTACTGCCAGCCCAAAAAAGTCCTGCGTCTGTCGGGAGCGCTTGGACCAATGCAGGAATATGCCATCAACGGAGTTCTGTCGATCAACCTTACTGAGGCGTCCGGCAAGACAACGGTGAAGGTCGTCTATCGAACGTCCGGCAGCTTTCCCGGCGGCCTTGGAAAACTCGCCCCGGTTGTTGACGGAGTGCTGAAAGAACAGTTCACGAACCTCGCGAAAGTCGCTGCTCAATGACCGTCCCCGAACCCGGAACTCCTCCTGCATTCGAACAGCTGTTGCCCGAGTTTCAGCGATTGTGCGAAGTCATCGCTCGACTGCGTTCACCCACTGGCTGTCCATGGGACCGCCAGCAGACGATGAAGACGATCAAGCCTTACACGCTTGAAGAAACATACGAACTTCTGGAAGCCATTGACTCGGATGACAACTCAGCCATTCAGGAAGAACTGGGTGACGTCCTCCTTCAGGTGATTCTGGATGCTCAAATCGCCGCTGACGAAAGCCGATTCTCGCTAACCGACGTTGTTCGCCAGATCGCGGACAAAATGGTGCGTCGGCATCCTCATGTCTTTGGAGATGTGCAGGCAGAAACTCCGGACCAGGTTCGCAGCAACTGGTACGCACTGAAGCGAAAGGAAAAGCCCGCGAGAGAATCGCAGGTCGACGGTATCCCGGTCGCGCTCCCCGAACTGGCTCGAGCGGCCCGCATCACGGCTCGCGCGGCAGCCGTCGGTTACGACTTCCCGGACCGCCGCATGCTGTTCGACAAGCTTCAGGAAGAACTGACCGAACTGGCTCAGGAACTGTTCGGAAGCAGCCAGATTCCCCATGTCCCTGCGGGCGTTGATTCGGATCGAGTTCCCGACGAACCTATTCAGGATCCGGCCGCCAAAGATCGTGCGGAGTCCGAACTGGGAGACCTGTTGTTTGTCCTGGCCAATATCGGTCGTCGCTGGGGCATCAATCCCGAAGAAGCTTTGCGAAAATCTAACGCCAAATTCAGTCGTCGATTCAAAGCCATCGAATCGGCCGTGGCCGCACAGGGAAAGACGCTCAAAGATGTGTCACTGATTGAAATGGAAGAGGCGTATCAGGCGGCAAAGCGGAAAGAGAAGTGACTTCCGTTCCAAGTTCGATAGAATCTGAAGCCCTGCCTCACCACACCCTTCCCGCGGAGCCCACGTATGTCGTCTTTCCTGACTACTCGACGAACCATGTTGCGAGGTTTGGGTGTCTCCATGGCGTTGCCGTGGATGGAATCCCTGCGAGTCTGGGGACAGGAAGCGGGAACGACTGCAGTGACAGGCGACGCGCCGACTCGGTTTGCCGTTCTGTTTTCCGGCAACGGCTTTCACAAAGATCACTGGTGGGCGCGTGGTACCGGCAAGGACATGGAACTCGGCCGAGTCCTTGAGCCGCTGGCGCCGTACCGCGAAAAGATGCTGTTCATTCGCGGTCTTTATAACGAAGAAGCGTTGAAGGGGAACATTCACAGCTCCCAAACCGGAAACCTGCTCAGCGGCGCACCACTGGAAGCAGGCGGCGGCATTCGCAGCGGCACAAGTATCGACCAGGTGCTGGCTCAGCAGTATGGACAAACGACGAAGGTGCCAAGTCTTGTGCTCGGATGCGAGAAGGCAAATCCTTCCGTCCACAAGAACTACTCGATGCTTTACAGCAGCCACATTTCATGGAGTTCCCCAACGACTCCAACGCCGCTGGAAGTCTTTCCATCCCTTGCGTTTGATCGCCTGTTCCGCGACGAGGCAACCAAGGCCGACAAGAGTGTTCTGGATGCTGTGCTGGAAGATGCCAACGATCTTCGTCGCAAAATCAGTGCGCGCGATCAGCAGAAACTAGACGAATATCTCAGCTCGGTTCGCGAAGTCGAACAGAGGATTTCGCGTGCAGGTCAGCGAGGCGAATACCAGGGCTGGCGTCCGTCGCTCGATAAGCCAAACATTCCTCGTCCTGCGGATGGCATTCCTCAGGACATCGCAGAACACATGCGGCTGATGTGCGACATTCTGGTCCTTGCCTTCCAGACCGATGCCACTCGCATCTGTACGCTGAAGCTGAACAACGACCATTCGTCACTGAGGTTCCCGAACCTTGGCGTTGACTACATGATTCACCATCTTCTGTCTCATCAGGAATCAGAAGACTGGCTGAAAGTGAACCGCTTCTTCCTTGAGCAGCTGGCCTACATTGCTCAGAAACTGGATGCCGTTCAGGAAGGCGAACGCACTGCGCTCGACAATTCCGCAATCATGTATTGCAGCAGCATGCTGACTGGCAGCCATGATGCGACGAAACTGCCAGTCGTCATTCTGGGCCGAGCTGGCGGCAAACTGGAAACGGGCCGAGTTCTCGATTATCTCGACAAGCCAAATCGCAAGATGTGCAGCCTCTACCTGTCCCTGATGGACAAGTTCGGCATCCAGAGAACTACGTTTGGTGATTCCACAGAGCGACTCTCTGAAGTCTGACACCATCGTCCAGGCCCTGTGGTGGAACTCGCCAGAGTTCCTCTTCTCATCACCATCATGAAACCTACCATCGCCCGGCTTCACTACGCTGAAGGTGTGGAATGGGAATGCGGTCAACGACTGAGGACAGTCGTTCTACTCTATTTTCCGTCACCCATTTTTCGTCCGACGCCAACCGCGATTTGGGTCATCACGCGGGCGATGGTTTGGCAAAAACATCGTCGGGCAGAAAGTGATGTGGCAGGAGAAAGAGGGCAGAAGAATGAACACACCAGATTTTGTTCTTCTGCCAACATTCTTCTGCCATGACGAATCATGTGTCGCGCAGTGAGACACCCCGGCGCGCTGTGCAGGGGACGGCTGGGCGACGATCAAACGCTCCAATGAAAACGTCGCGTTTTCGCACACTTCTTGCGCTCTCATGCGAAAACTCCGATGTGGCACGCGTGTTGCCAAGTCAATGAACAGAGACTCCTCCCCGGGGAGAACTTTTGCGGGCATGGTCGAAACAACCTGGAAGCATCGGGCTTCCGCCCCGGAAACTCCACCCACCATCTGTTCAGGAAACACGCATGCGCAAGAACGATCCCGTCTCCCACATTATGACCAAGGCCGTTGTGACTCTGGATGTCAGCGATCCACTTTCAAAAGCACGTCGGCAGTTCGAAGAATCGAACATCCATCATCTGCCGGTTGTCAACGGAGCAGAACTTGTCGGTCTGCTTTCGTGGACAGACTTCCTGCGAATCAGCTTCGGCGAATTTGGAAATCAGGATGTTCGCAGCCTGGATGCATTGCTGGATCACACCTACAAGCTGCGCGATGTGATGAAGACAAACCCCGTCACAATGCCAGCCTCAGGGACGGTTCGCGACGCCGCCACCACACTGGCGAACGGCGGCTTTCATTCCATTCCAGTGGTGGAAGGAAGCAAACTGGTCGGGATCGTCACATCAACCGACCTGATCCGATATCTGATTGAGCAATATTAGTTGCCCGTGGAGCGCACGGTCGTTTCCGCAGCAAGTCGCAGAAGCTCGTCGAGTCTGGAATGTCAGTACGACTGACATTCCAGGCTCGCCTTTTTTTTGGCGAACTCTTGTGAGTTTGACGACGGTGTTGGACAAGGAACTCTGGCGAGTTCCACTACGTTGCGGCCTCAGCGGGCCGCACGGCGGTCGTGGATCCTTGACCGGATCCTTGCCAGTACCCCCGTTCGCAGTTGCTCCTCCGGAGGAATGTACATGGGAAGCGGGATTTGAGTGAACGCCGGCGACGTGATCAGAAGACGAGCGTAGTAATCGGAACCGGGAAACACGACGGTGCCGTTGTAGTACAGCCCGTGGATGGGCACAGTCATACCGGGCTTGTACTGAGGAGTTTTGGAAGCCGGGAACTGCTCTTCCAGAAATTTCTGAATCGCGCCGGGTGATTCGGCAAGGCTTTCGAGCGAGAAACTGTGACTTGCCGCCTGCTCGGCAGTCTGTGTTGTCTGGATCGCAACTCGATTGGGAGACTGCCCCCAAATGATCATCTTTCGGTATCGCGGATCTTTGATCACTTCCTCAAAATGCGAAACACTGCGAGCCACATTGTTGGGATTCCAGTCAACATAGGCGTCCTTGATCATTGGGCCAGAGATCATTTTGCAGTTGAACAACACGCGAAGCTCATCCAGAAACCCCGCACCTGAGGCTCCCAGGTTGCACGCTCTCAGTGCGATGTGGCCAAGGTTTCGTTCACGGACGATCTGAATGTAGTCGCACAGATCCAGGAACGTCGTCCTGCTCTTGATGCGAATATCGGGCGACGCCATAACGTCTTCGGTCTTGCCACCTGTTCCGCTCAGATAGCGGTTGAGGGTACTAACGCTGTTCCGAGTCAGCTTTTGAGTTGTCTTTTTTGTCAGAGGCAGAAGCAGCGCGTGATCGTTTCCGTGCCCGACGATCACCGCGCCCTCACCGTTGTTCAGGCTATCGGCCATAAAACGAACTGTGTCAAAGAAAGTCAGACCGAGTCGCCCCAGGAAGTAACCAATTTCCAGGGAATCAACCACCGTGCCGCCGAAAGTGATTGGCTCAAGATCTGCCCAGTTGTAATACCGTTCCGCAGCCTTATGGGCCGCATAGTCAATGATCGCAATGGCACGCATGGCAAACTCCGGTTTCAAACGGTCAGGATCTGTCGAACTTCCATCAGTCAATGCGAAGCGTCCCCCGGAGCGCTCCAGGAAATTCTGGAATTTTGCGACAGAGATGGACCACTTCAGCCGGATCTCGACTCGTCCCGCGAAACGCCTCCAACGGTGGCAAATGCCGGACTTTCCCCAAACTGTCATTCCATTTTGGAAAAATCCGGTCGCTGGATGTGGCGGAAATTCGCAAGTTCCGGTTCGCGCGGTATGCTCCCCGCACGTTGATGACCTGTTCCAGGGCTGAATTTCCGAGAAAGATGCTCCGATGTCCGACCATGCTTCACACGAAACCACTGCTGCCGCCGACGCACCACTGTTTTCGCCTGCAGAAGTCGAACAGTTCGCCGCGGATGATGTTACGGCCGGCGGTGCGATCGGAAAGATGCTCTCTGCACTCTTCCTCTACACTGTCGTTGCGATGTCGATCGCAGGCTGGTGGACATGGTCATCAATCATCGCCGATCAGGCCGCCGCTGGAACTCCTAAGGCTGAAGAACACGGTAAGGGCCACTAAGACTGCTGCAATTCGCGCCGTCGAGATCAACATCCCGGGATGCACGGATGGGACGTCTGTTTGAGCAGATTGATGATGAACTGAAACTCTGGATCTCCCGGCAGAAGATCTTCTTCGTTGCGACAGCACCAGCTGAAGGACACTTGAACCTGTCCCCGCGCGGGATGGATGTGTTTCGAGTCCTTAACAGCCACGAATGCGCATGGCTGGACCTGACTGGCAGCGGCATTGAGACGATTGCTCACCTGAAGCAGAACGGCCGCATCGTCATCATGTTCTGCGCGTTTGAAGGATCGCCTCGCATTATCCGCCTGCACGGCACTGGCGAAGCCATCCTGCCGGATCACCCGGAATGGAATGATCTCCGTTCGCAGTTCCCGGAGGTCCCCGGCGAACGAGCCATCATCCGCATTCATGCGACCCGCATCAGCGATTCCTGCGGCTACGGAGTTCCACTTTTCCAGTACGTGTCAGACCGAACGACGCTTGTGGACGGAGCTATTCGCAAAGGCCCCGAAGGCCTTGCAGACTATCGTGCCCAGAAAAACGCCGCCAGCATTGACGGACTGCCGGGCCTCTGAAGGTACGTACCTCGCCCGAACCTCGCTCTGCCGGAACGAGATGTCGACAAGCCACGAAAATCCAAAAATATCCTGGAGCATTTCCCCCGGAGATACGCATTGGTTGATGGCACACTCACAGCAGACTCTCCGCTGACGTGGCAAATCGTATCGAAGGGGGCGTGTGAGTCGGTGCCTCGAATTCGAATGCACCGACTCCAGGAGAAGGTTTCCCATGGCCACGATTCGCTCAGTGATTGATGGGCTTACGTCCGCTTTTTTCGGTCCCGCCGGTCGTCGTCGTCGCAACAGCCACCGAAACCCTGTGGTCTCGGCCGATGTTCTTGAGCCACGAGTCGTGCCAACGGAACTTGCTGTGTGGACCGGAGGTTCCCTGTTGAACGATAAATGGTCCGACCCGAAAAACTGGGAGGGAGAAATTACGCCGCGATCCGGTGACATTGTTGAGTTTGGACATCTCGCCGGGAGATTTGACCGTGCTCCCATCAACGACATAGTCGGACTAAAGCTGAGCAGCATTCACTTCACTTCCGGCGGATACTCTCTTAAGGGAAACGCAGTCGAACTTTCCACCGGCGTTGTGACAGAATTTAGTCAGGATGCCATTGATCACAATGACCCTCTGACAGCCAACGTGATCGAACAGGACATCACCATTCCTTCCAATGGAACGAAGCTAACGTTCGACGTTGGGGACGGCAATGTTCTTCACATCGCCGGACGAGTGACTGGTCCCGCAGCTGCCGAAGTCACTGCGACAACGTCAACAAGCGATCCATTCAAGATGCCTGTGTTGTTTTTCACGGGAAACAAGAACAACAGTTTCGGAAGGCTTGTGGTCTCCGGCATTCAGGTGGGACTTTCTCGCACCGCTGGTGCAATGACTGTCCCAGGCGATCTGCTCATCACTCGATTGAGCGACAAGCTGGATTCTGCTGTGTTCATCAACCAATCGGAACAGATTCGGGATACGGCCAACATTCAACTGAAAGGAAAATCCAGAGTTCAGTTCGGCGACAATATCTCGGAAACGATCAGCAGTGTGACCTTTGTCGACCTCGCACCGAACAATGGCACCAGGATCGCCGGAAATGGTAATCTGACCGTACGGAATTCGATTACCTCGACCGCTGCACCCGTCGGTGATACCAGCAACCAATCAGCCACGGTTGATATCAAGTCGCTGAATCGAACGGGCCCCGGTGCCCTGACATTCGATGTGGCTCCGCAGCGGCGCATCGAAGTTCTTGCTGCCGTGAAAGGAAACACCGGGATTCGAAAAACGGGGACTGGCACACTGGCTTTTGGTGGTAACAGTGCCAACACGTATTCAGGCGTCACTTTTGTCGACGCTGGCATCATGACGTTCAGCAAGCAATCTCACGTCACAGCGATCCCGGGCACGCTCGAGATCGGTAGCCCGACAGCAGCGCAAACCGGGGTGAATCAGCCTCCGGAAGTCAAAGCCATCCTGACAGGTGACGAAATCGTTTCGAATCTCTCGGTGATCAAAGTACATCCCAACGGACTTCTTGAGGTTTCTGGAATTTCCGCGCCATCTCAGGAAGAAGTCGTTGGGGAATTGATTCTGAATGGAGGTCGTGTTTCCGCATTCGGTCATCTCAGTCCAAAACGAGTAACCGTGCAACAGTCCGGGCTCGGCAGTCAGATTCTTGGCGGACTTCAGCTGCCACCAGCAGTCTTCGGAGTGACGACAAACGTTTCAATTAACGTCCCCGACGGAGTTGCCGTGGCCGACCTGACGGGCGGCCCGAACTCCGGAGCAGGAGCATGGACCAAACGCGGCTCAGGCACAATGATCATTCCCTACTTTGAAGGGACCGCGGCGCAGTCAGTGACGGTTGCTGACGGGACACTGAACTTTGCGGGACTCCATGTTGCGACCATCGTCACGGTTCTTGCTACTGCCAACCTCAAAGGTAATGCCGTGATCGGGGGACTTTCCGTGAAAGGCGAAGGTCGGGTCGACAGTTCTCAGTTGCTCACCGTCTTTGGCACAGTGGAGTTTAGCCCTTTCTCTATCCAGCAAATGAAGCCTCTGCCATCAACTGTGGATGAAATGAGACTGGCGACAACCGGCAATGTGATCCTTGGTGACGCGGTCGCCCAGGCCTTTCCGATACTCGATGTACAGCCGCAGGGCGCGATTCCTCTGGGAAGGAAACTAACGGTCATTCGAGTTAGCAGCGGAAAGACGCTCACCGGAAAATTCGCGGCTCCGGGGCAGCTCATTGGGGGCCCGGTCCTGAATGAAGGATCGACGTTCACAGCGGGCGGTCAGAACTTCACTATCTCTTATATCGGCGGGACATCTGGCAAGGACGTTGTGATTACCCGCAATACGGGCCCGGCCTTCGTAAATCGGGCGTTGCCTCAAACCGCAAATGAAGGCGATCAGGTGACATTGCGAGGCCAGATTACCGAACCCGATGCAGGAGATTCGTTCAAACTCACGGTCAACTGGGGTGATGGCCAGACCGAAACCTTTGACTTCGCGGCCGGCGCCGATCGCAATGTCCTTTTGAATCACAAATACGAACAGGATGGACACTATCACGTACATCTTGACTGGCGAGACCAGCACGGCGGTGGAAACACGGGCGATCATCAGATCCGAATTCGCAATCAACGTCCGGTACTTCAGGATGTTGCGGTCACGTCTCCAGTCGTCCGCAATTCAACAGCAACTCTGTTTGGCCGAGTCAGTGACGTCGGCTCGAATGACACTCTCAGGGTGACAGTCCGGTGGGGTGATGGCTCCGCGTCTGAAACCCTGACAGTCAGTCCATCCGGCGAGATTCAGGCGAATCATCATTTCCGCCGGCCTGGGCGATACCGATTGACTCTTGAAGCTTCCGATGGCAGCGCAGTGACAACGACCCGAGTCTGGCTTCGAGTCTTGTAAGTTCCCCGGACTCCCTTCGAAAAACGGCAGTGATGTGGCGGCAAAAGGGATTCGAGTCCTCCCGAAGATGACTCGAATTCTTCGCTGGCTTCAGGCAGATCGGGGAGTTGTCTACACTCCGGTTCAGTTGAAATCGCTGCCTGCAAAGGTGGTCGGCCTGTGTCGAACGGGCCGACGGGGACTTATGGGAATCGGAAGGCTGAGCTATGAATATCAAGTGGACTGTGTTTGCGTTTGTCGCCGGTGCCGCGCTGTCATGGGGCGTCTATGTGCCGCTCGTGCATGAAGCAACGTCGAAACTGGGAAGCAATCTGCGTGCGTTCCTGATGGTGGGCATCGCCTACTTTCTGGTTGCGGTTCTTGTTCCAGGGCTCTTCCTGTTCGTACTGAAGAACGACCCAACTCAGAAGGCCAACGCGAACTGGTCATCCCTGCCGATGTTCTGGGGGCTGCTCGCAGGTATCGCGGGAGCCGTGGGAGCATTGTGCGTCATCTTTGCGACTCGTGACGCAGTTGCAACACTCGGTCCCACAGTCGGGCCGCTGATGGTTGCCCCGCTCGTTTTTGCGGGTGCTCCGATCATCAACACCATCGCCTCAATTACCGTATTTGCACATGGCAAGAAGTTTGAGATGCCGGGGATGTGGTTTTACCTCGGACTCGTCATGGCGGCCGGTGGAATGGTGATGGTAATGGTGAACAAGCCCAAAGCTGCTCCGGCACCCTCTGGTCCAGCAGCCAATGTAACAGCGCCGGCAGATCCAGGAAAAACTCCCGGCTAGTGCCATTCGATTGACGAACCTCCTGCGCCTGTTTTCGGCAGGCTCATGGAACTCACGACGCAGAAAGAGCCCGGTGAATTCACCGGGCTCTTTGCTTTTTGGACTCAATCGACCGTGGGTCGCATGAGCCTAGTTCAGTGTCTGCTGGCCTGGCTTCCAGTTGCATGGGCACAACTTGTCGGTCTGCAGAGCATCCAGGACTCGCAGAACTTCGTCGACGTTTCGACCA
>VFQT010001887.1_pt1 | contig 23254 bp, 21 predicted proteins | sample 3512381 | NCBI WGS metagenome assembly VFQT01 (sample SAMN10412376, study PRJNA504923) | tailings metagenome | isolation source: Relicate 2 Philex TSF3 active mining site | place: Philippines: Tuba, Benguet | collected 2017-08-29
ACCACAAGATTCCGATGACGGATCACGTGGTTAATTCAGATTTAAATATCTGAAATTTGAGAACCTCAGAGTCATAACGGCTCTGAGGTTCTCGCTAAGTAGAAAGAGATCAATGACGAATCTTCTGGAAATCCGTGAATTAGCAAAGAGTTATGGCCCAGTAGTTGCGTTACGAAATGCCAATTTCACAGTTGCCCCAGGCGAGATTCATGCCCTTATGGGGGCAAATGGCGCAGGAAAATCCACCTTGGTAAAGATTCTTACCGGTGTAATCAGTGGTGATACCGGAACAATGAAAGTAAATGGCGAGCAAGTTAAATTTTCATCGCCAGATAATGCGCGAAAAAATGGCGTCGCCCCAGTTTTCCAAGATCCAGCGTTGATTCCAGATCTTTCATTGCGACGAAACTTAAAATTAACGAATACTAATATTACAAAATTTGAAGAGAAGATTGCTCATCTTGGATTGAAGGTTAATTTAGATGAACAGGTATCTCGAATAGAACTTCCCATCTTGCGCATGATTGATTTAGCTCGCGCTTTGGCTCATGATCCAAAGTTATTGATTCTTGATGAAATCACCGCAGCACTCCCAGCAAATCTTGCTGAAATTGTTATTAGAGTTATGAATGAAGAGAAGTCCCGCGGAAACTCTGTTGTGTTTATCTCCCATCGCCTCTCTGAAATTAGCGAAATATGTGATCAAGTAACAGTGCTACGAGATGGAATAAATGTAGATTCTTTTGCCACTAAAGATGGTGACGAAGATCGGATCGTTTCGGCGATGCTGGGAAGCAAGATCTCAAGTCTTGGCGCTGGAAGCCGCAATAAAAAATCTACAAGCAAACCAATCCTCTCAGTGAAATCAATCAAAGACGGTCGCAAATTGGTTGACGTTAATTTTGAAATTTATCCAGGCGAAGTTCTAGGTGTTGTTGCCCTTGAAGGACAGGGACAAGATGCACTCTTCGACATTCTTGCCGGTGAAATAACACCCGAATCAGGTGAGATTTACTATGAGGATACAAAAGTAGATTTCTCACACCCCAATGATGCGATTCGACTCGGAATCAGTTATGTACCTGGAGATCGAAAGACTGCTCTCCTGCCACAGCGTTCCATTCGTGAGAATTTAGCGCTAACCAAATTCCGAAAAGTTAGAAGTTGGAATTGGATCAATCAAAGAACCGAAGATTCGATGGTCGATAAAGCTGTTGGAAATCTAGAGATTGATACCCGTGCCAGTTCACAAGTAAAGCGCCTTAGTGGTGGCAATCAGCAGAAGGTCACAATTGGTAGATGGATTACGACTGGTTTCAATCTACTTCTCTGCTTCGACCCAACGCGCGGTATCGATGTTGGAACTAAGAATCAGATCTATAAATTGCTATCTGGCTTATCTGCAGAGGGCAAATCGGTCCTGCTCTTCACTAGCGAGCTCCGCGAAGTTCAATTGGTTTGTGATCGCGCAATCGTGCTTTACAACGGAAAGATTCAGGGAGTTTTTGATGCTGCAAGCTCTGATGAAGAAGTCCTACTAAATGCAGCTTACGGAAGGAATTAATCATGAAACTTTCCATCCGTGAACAATTCTGGAATTTATCAATTCTTGGACTCGTAGTTGTACTTACTTTCTGGCGCGGTAATCAATTGCCAGTCTTTGGTTCATACGAAATTAAAACAATCCTTCTAGGAATTATTCCTATTGCCCTTCTTGCCATGGGCCAATCACTAATCATTATCGGAGGAGGTATAAACCTTGCGATTGGCGCCGAGGCGATTCTGATTAATTGCATAACTGCTAAGTACAGTGAGGGAAGTGATTTTGCGACATCACTAAAGTGGGCAATTTTTGGAATTATCATTGCAGCGATTGTGGGCGCCTTGACCGGTTGGGTTATCTCAAAATCAGGAATTGCTGACATTGTTGTAACTCTTGCAACCAGTTTTATTTTGATTGGACTTGCACTTTTTATTCAGCCAGGACCTGGTGGTGGAGTGAACCTTGACTTTGCACAGTACTTCAGTGGTAGCGGTGATTCCTTTATCGCACCGTTACTAGTTCTCTTCCTGCCAATTCTCTTTATCTGGTTGCCGCTGCAACGCAGCAGACTTGGTATTTCGTTTTATGCAATTGGTTCAAATAAAGATGCGGCTTTCTTATCTGGTGTAAATGTGGCACGTACCAGAATCGCGCTATATGCAGTTGGCGGAGTCTTTGCTGGGCTCTGCGGTGTTGCACTTACTGCAATTACGCAAGCTGCGAGCCCATTTGCAGTCATTAGTAACACTGCAACGCTTAACTCTGTTGCAGCAGCCGTTCTTGGTGGCGTTGCACTCTCTGGCGGCGTTGGTGGTCTATTTGGACCAGCACTTGCATCATTAGTTCTTTACTACATTCCAACAATCATGTTGGGTTATGGAATCGATCCGGCTTACAGCCAGATTATTCAAGGAGTTCTTACCGTATTAGTCGTCTTAGTCGGTGGCTTACTAAGAGCAAGGAATAAGCGATGAAGAAATTATTGAGCAACCGTTCGATGGTCGCGCTCTGGATAATCTTGGCGCTTACCTTCTTAATTACTGGATTAGTTGATTCTTATTTCTTCTCAATTCCATCGATTGGAATCACGCTCCAACTTGCTGCCCCGCTTGGTCTACTTGCTGCGGGTCAGACCATTGTGATGTTAACCGGCGGTATCGATCTCTCTCTTGCAATGATTGCAACGGGCGCTGCATATATCGTCAGCGTTAAATCTGATTCGGGATTGCTAATCTCACTTGCCTATGCATTTGCATTCTGCATACTTGTTGGCGCAATAAATGGCATCGCTGTCGGAATCTTTGGCGTCAATCCGCTGATTATGACTTTAAGTATGAGTGCAATTTTGATTGGCGTATTTACTGTAGGTGTCTCCACATTCCTTCGCGGCAGTTCACGTATGCCAGATATTCTGATTACTGCAAGCTCTGGATTAATTATTGATCCAATAACTTGGCCATTAATTATCTGGATTGTTATCGGCGGCTTTGTTCATTTTGCGCTAACTAGAACTGGTTTTGGTCGAGTTATCTATGCAATCGGTGATAACGCAAAGGCGGCGCGACTTGCTGGCGTTAAAGTTTGGCAAGTGCAAGTTGCTGCATATGTTTCTTGTGCAGTTCTCGGTGGCATGGCAGGAATCATGCTTGGTGGTCAATCTGGTGCCGTTGCAATTAGCCTTGCAAACTCCTACTTACTTCCATCTGTTGCTGCTGTTGTTATCGGCGGAACCTCAATTATGGGCGGTATGGGTAGCTACTCAGGCAGCGTTATGGGTGCGCTGATCCTCTCTATTCTTTCTTATCTACTTGCAACGCTTAACTCTTCAGAAGCCTTCAAACAATTGGTTTATGGAGGCATTGTGTTGGCGTTGGCCTGGGTTTATTCTTCAATTTCAGAGAGAAAGTAGAAATTGGGATGAATGCAGCAGTTATCGGCACTGGATTCATCGGAACGGTCCATATCGAAGCAATACGCCGCATGGGTATACCTGTTAAAGGTGCGCTTGCTGGAAGCTCTGCAAGCACTGAATCTGCAAAAAATAAATTAAATCTCGCTCACGCTTATAAAGATGTCGCTGAAATTGCAGCTGATAAAGATGTAACTGTCGTGCATGTAACTAGCCCAAATGCACTTCACTTTGATCAAGTAACAACTCTGCTAAATGCAGGCAAACATGTAATCTGCGAAAAGCCACTTGCTTTAACGGCAAGTGAAGGCGAATCCCTTTTAAAGCTAGCTGAATCGAAGAACTTAGTTCATGCTCTCTGCTTTAACACTCGCTTCTATCCAATGGTTCATGAAGCAAGATCTTTAGTAAATAACGGAAAGATTGGTTCACCTACTTATGTAAAGGGTTCCTATCACCAAGATTGGTTATTACTTGATACTGATTGGAATTGGCGCCTTGAAGGCGAGAAAGCTGGCGAACTTCGCGCTATCGCTGATATCGGTTCTCACTTAATTGATCAGATCTCATTTGTCTCTGGCCTCGAAGTTGAATCAGTTCTTGCCGATCTACACACAATCGTAAAAGAACGAAAAAAACCAACTGGTCCGGTTCAAACCTTCACCGTTGATACAACTGCAAAGCGTGAAACCGTGACAATGAGCTCTGATGATGCTGCGGGCGTTCTTATTCGATATAAAAACGGCGCACGTGGCACCCTTTCAATTTCTCAAGTAAGCGCTGGAAGAAAAAATAATCTCACCTGGGAAATCTCCGGCACACAATCCGCACTCGCATATGACTCAGTAGAACCCGAAAAGCTTTGGATTGGACATCGCGGAACCACAAATGAAATCTCGCTAAAAGATCCAACAACCATCTCAAGTGATGCTGCAAAGAATGCGTTTTATCCAGGTGGACATATCGAAGGCTTTGGCGAAACCTTCCGCGCATTCTTCGAGCGCGTTTATGCCGATATTGAAAGTACTAATCGAAAACTTGATTACCCAAATTTCAAAGATGGCGTGATTAGTTTGCGCGTCACCGATGCAATTGCCAAAAGTTCCAAGACCCAGAGCTGGGTCAAGGTTGAAGGGAGATAGAAATGAAACTAGGACTACTCACCGCGCCACTTCCAGAGGTGCCGCTATATGACATCGCAGATTGGGCGAGCGCACAAGGCTTTGAGATGCTCGAAGTCTGTTGTTGGCCAAAGAGCGCAGGCGCCAATCGACGTTACGCCGGTATCACTCATATTGATGTCGATGGCATCTCCCAAGGACAAGCTGATGAAATAGTTGGCGAATTAAAGAAGCGAAAGATCACAATGTCTGCGCTTGGTTATTACCCAAATAACTTGCATCCAGATCCAGCACATCGCACCGAAGTTAATGAACACACCAAGAAAGTAATTCGCGCTGCCGGCATGATGGGAGTTCCTGTCGTAAGTACTTTTATTGGCGCTGATGCAAGCAAAACCCAAGCTGATAACTGGGAAGATGCTAAAAAGAATTGGAAAGATATCGTTAAGTACGCCGAAGATTGCAATGTAAAGATTGCAATCGAACATTGCCCAATGATTTTTAGTAAAGATGAATGGCCAAGCGGTCATAACCTTGCTTATTCACCAAAGATCTGGCGCGAAATGTTTGATTTCTTCGGTCCAACTGTTGGTTTAAATCTTGATCCATCACACTTGGTCTGGCAGATGATTGATATGGAACGCGTAATCCGCGAATTTGGTTCCAGGATTTATCACACCCACGTTAAAGATCTTGAAATCGATCGCGAAGGTCTATACGAAAACGGAATCATGTCCACTGGCATTGGTTGGCAGCGTCCAAGACTTCCTGGTTACGGAGAAGTTAATTGGGCACGCTTTGTCTCAGGTCTATCTCAAGTTGGCTATGACTATGTTCTATGTATCGAACATGAAGATCGCCGCTATGAAGGAACTGATGACTTGGTAAAGCAAGGCTTCTTGATTGCACGCAATCAGATTGCAGCCTTGCTCCCCATGACAATTCGTTAAACGCTTTAAGCGTTTACGGTTGCAACTATCCGATCGGTGAATTCTTGAGTATTTGGATCCTTAAGAATTAACTTCACGCGACCATCTGGAAGTGTTTCTTGCTTAATGATGGTCTTACCTTCGAAGGTTTGTGGCTTCGAAGAAATACGTGGAGTTGAACCACCGCGCCAATCCAAATCAACCTTTGCCCAGCCATTGGTTTCAGCTGATTTGTAGCAAGCATCCATGATGGCATTTACAACATAGCCGTCATAGAAGGTCTCCATCGGATCTTTGCCAGTCTCCATTGAATGGAACATATCGGTGAACATATCAACATAACCGAGTTCAGCTACTTCATCACCGACTGGGAAGAGCCAGCCTGTTGAAGCTTCAGCTTTTTCTGCAACATAAGAATTGCCTTCTGCTGCAGTAAACATTTCAAAACCGGTACGTAGGAAGTGATTCATCCAGATAGTTCCATGTGTTCCAGCAACTTCATCACGGAGATCCATTCCACCGCGGAATGTCCAAGAAACTTCAAATTGTCCAATGGCGCCTGATTCAAATTTGATTAATGCGATTGCATTATCTTCGGCGTTAATTGGGTGAACCATGGTGTCACGCCAGCAAAGTACTTCAACTGGGCGATTATTTTTACCAACAAAGTTACGGATAATTTCAATACAGTGGCAACCAAGATCGATGATGCAACCGCCACCTGCTTGCTTATCGTCCCAGAACCAAGCGCTATGTGGGCCAGGGTGAGTTTCACGAGAACGTACCCAGAGCACATCACCGACTGCGCCATTCTTAACAGATTTAACTGCTTTAAGAGTTTTAGGTGTGTAGCAGAGATCTTCTAAGTAACCCGCGAATACGCCGGCTTTTTCAACTGCATCAAGAATTCGTTTTGCTTCTGCTGCATTACGTGCCAGTGGTTTGGTGCAGAGAACTGCTTTTCCAGATTTGGCTGCCATTGTGATTGCTTCTTCATGCATGTGGTTTGGCAGAGCTACAACAACGACTGTTACATCTGGGTGATTGATTGCTTCTTCTAAACTTGTTGTGTAATTCGGAATATTCCAACGCTTGGAAAATGCTTCGCCGCGTTCTTTACTTCGCGAATAAACGACAGCGACGGAATCTCTATTTCGTTGTCCATGTAGCGTCATTGTGTAGAAATCACCGATAAGTCCGGTGCCTAACATTGCAATCTTCTGCGCTTTCATAAATCCCCCATCTGGAACGTTTCCAATTAGTCTATACATTTACCCGCGCCGTGAATAGAATCTGTTAGAAAGAAAATGGGTGATATGAAGCGTGAATTAAGCGGTTACCAGGTAGTTGTCCTGGGGGCGGGCTCTGCTGGTTGCTCGGCCGCTATTGCCGCTGCCCAGAGCGGTGCGCGCACCTTATTAATAGATCGCCTACCCTTTGCTGGCGGAACAAGTACTGGGGTTCTAGATACTTTCTACGGCTATTACACGCCTGGTGCGGTCGCAAAGAAGATTGTTGGCGGCGTACCAGATCAAATTGTTAACGAATTAAAGAAGCTTGGTCCGGTTGTTGAACGTCCCAATACTTATGGCGCCGGAACTGGCGTTACTTATAACCCGGAGCATTTGAAAGTTGCCTGGGAGCGGCTGTTGCGTATTAGCAACGTTGATTTGTTACTGCATTCGCTAGTTCATGAAGTAAAAGTTAAAGATGGACGTATTGAAAGTTTAGTTTTAGCAAATCGGGCTGGTGTTTATTCTGTTGCTGCAGATATCTTTATAGATTGCAGCGGTGATGCTGATTTAACTCACCTGGCAAATCTTCCATATGAACGTGCGGGCGATATCTCACCAGCGCAAACCTTAACAACCACATTTCGAATGGTTAATGTTGATATGGCAGAACGTAAGAGTATTCATAAAGATAAATTACATGAACTTATGGCAGAAGCTGCAGCAGAAGGCTTTGAATTGCCAAGAAAAGAAGGTTCAGATCACATCACTACCGTGCCAAATACAACGGCAACTGTGATGACAAGGCTTGATTCGATTACACCTGAGGGTGATGGCTTTAAATCAGTTGTTGAAGATCCATTCTTCTTAACCAGATCTGAGATGGCAGGGCGAGAGCAAGCTCTGGAATATGCTCGCTTCTTAAAGGCAAAAGTTCCTGGTTATAGGAATTCAGAACTTTATGGACTCTCAACATTTTTAGGAATTCGCGAGACTCGACGAGTTTATGGCGATTACAGAGTAACTAGAGATGATGTTTTATCTGCGCGCCAATTTGATGATCAGATTGCGCTATGTGGTGCGCCGATTGAAGATCACCACAGTGGTGATGGAACTGAATGGCGCTATCTGCCTGAGGGAAGTGCTGTTGGAATTCCGCTATCTGCGCTGCGGGTAAAGGATGCCGAGAATTTATTGGTAGCTGGCCGCTGTTTTTCAGCGAGCCATGATGCCCATGCAAGTATCAGATCTATGGGTCAATGTATGGCGATGGGACAGGCTGCGGGCATTAATGCAGCGCTTGCTTCGGCAGCAAAGAAAAGTATTCGTGAAGTTCCAATTGAAGATATTCAGAACTCGTTGATTAAGAGCGGAGCAGTTCTTACAACTCCATGATTAGAACTGTACTTGGCGATGTCTCGATCGAAGAAATTTCTGGTGCGTATCTACATGAGCATCTGATAATCGACTCTTCAATTGTTAAATCAGAGATGCCACATATCTTTTTAGATAGCGTTGCTGATGCAATTTCTGAAGTCGGTGAATGTATCCCGGCTGGAGTTAATCTCTTAGTTGATTGCATGCCAGGTGAATCTGGACGCGATATTGAAAAATTACGAGAGATTTCAAGAAATTCCGGAGTACATATTGTTGCAGCCACTGGCATGCATAATCCAAAGTACTATGCAAATGATTCCCAATATTTGAGTGCTGATCGTGAGAAGCTGGCAAAAATATTTGAAAAAGAAATTTCAGAGCGATGTGGAATTATCAAGATTCATTCCTTAAGCGAGAGACTTTCGCCACTTGAGAAAGAACTCTTTGCCGCAGCTGTGCATGCACAAAAAGAAACCGGAGCACCAATTCTTACTCACTGTGAAGAAGGCAAAGGTGCAATGGCGCAGATTGCAGAGTTAAATGATTTGGGCGCTGATCTAAAAAAGATAGTACTTTCGCATACCGATAAGCAACCTGATTATGGATATCACAGAGAAATTCTTAGCACTGGCGTTAATGTTGAATACGATCAATCACTTCGCCAAGCAAATTCTGAAAAACGTCCATCACTTGCTTTAACTGTTGCGATGTGTAACGAAGGTTTTACTAATCAGATAATGCTTGGCACAGATGGTGCACGGCGATCACTTTGGAAATCTCTTGGTGGCTCTCCTGGCCTTGCCTGGCTCGCCTCTGGCTGGCGCAAACTCCTGAATGAGGCAGGCTTAACCGAGGAACAATTACGCCAGATTTTCCGCGATAACCCCCGTCGATTCCTCCGCCTTTCGGATATTAGGCTCTAGCCATGAGAAACCCAACACCTGCAGATAAATTCACATTCGGACTTTGGACAGTTGGCTGGCAAGCACGCGATCCATTTGGTGATGCCACACGTCCGGCACTTGATCCGGTCCGCACAGTTAGCGAATTAGCAGAACGTGGCGCATACGGAGTCACATTCCATGATGATGATTTGATTCCATTTGGTGCAAGTATTAGCGAGCGAGCTGCACATATTGATCGCTTTAAGAAAGTGTTAGCTTCGACCGGAATGAAAGTTCCGATGGCAACAACAAATCTCTTTAGCCATCCAGTTTTTAAGGATGGCGCCTTCACTTCCAATAATCGAGATATCCGTCGCTTCGCAATCCGCAAAGTTATGACAAATATTGAACTTGCTGTCGAACTTGGCGCCAAGACTTATGTTTGTTGGGGCGGTCGTGAAGGTGCAGAGACCGATATCGGTAAAGATCCAGTTGTTGCGTTAGAGAGAATGCGTGATGCCTTCAATCTTCTCTCTCAATATGTAATCGATAAAGGTTATGACATTAAGTTTGCTCTTGAGCCAAAGCCAAATGAACCACGTGGCGATATTTTCTTGCCTACCATTGGTCATGCGCTCGCATTTATTAATTCATTGGATCATCCAGAGCTAGTTGGATTGAATCCTGAAGTTGGTCACGAACAGATGGCTGGACTTAACTTTGTACATGGAATTGGTCAGGCCCTATTCCATAAGAAGTTATTCCATATCGATCTAAATGGTCAGCATGGACCAAAATACGACCAAGATCTGGTCTTTGGACACGGTGATTTAAAGTCAGCATTCTTCCTAGTTGATCTCTTAGATCGCTATAAATATGACGGACCAAAGCACTTCGATTACAAGCCGATGCGTACCGAGAGCGATGAAGGCGTCTGGGCATCTGCGAGCGCAAATATGCGCACTTACATAATCTTGGAAGAGCGCGCTCGAGCTTTCCGCAACGATCCACGAACCAAAGCTGCGCTAGCTAAATCAGGTGTAGATGAGTTGCTACAACCAACAGTCTCTGCCGGTGAAACTTGGCGCGATATTGCAAATGAGAACTTTGATGCGGAAACCGCTGGTAAACGCGGTTATCACTACGAAGAACTCGATCAATTAGCTCTGGAATATTTGATTGGCGTCTTCTAAATCGCAATGGCGAAAGTCGTTGGCGTTGATTCATCGACGCAATCTGTAAAGGTTGTTCTCCGCGATGTGGATTCTGGAGAGCTAATTGCAAGCGCATCCAGAGCGCATCCAGATGGAACGGAAGTTGCACCAGAGGCTTGGTGGCAAGCTTTAAGTGATGCACTATCTGATATCAAAGAGCCATACGATGCAATTTCGATTGCTGGGCAACAACATGGCATGGTTGCACTTGATAATGATGGAAAGGTAATTAGAGATGCGCTCCTCTGGAATGACACGAGATCTGATCGCGCTGCTGAGAAATTAAATCAAGAGATTCCAGATATTCACGAACGAACTGGTTCCAAGCTCGTCGCTTCATTTACTGCATCAAAAGTACGTTGGCTTGCCGAAAGTGAAAAAGATAATGCCAGTAAGGTAAGTGCGGTTGCCCTACCCCATGATTGGCTATCATGGAAATTAACTGGTTCTGATTCAGTGACAGATTTGTTTACTGATCGCTCTGATGCATCTGGAACTGGATACTTTGATAGCAAAAGTAATGAGTATCAAAGAGATATCTTTGCAAAAGCACTTCTTAGTGATCGTGAAGTCGTATTGCCAAAAGTAATTGCACCAGATCAATTTGGCGGCCAAACAAAATCCGGAACTCCCATCGCAGCTGGAGCTGGCGATAATGCCGGCGCTGCACTCGGTTTAGGCGCTGCGGTTGGTGATTTAGTTATTTCACTTGGCACAAGTGGCACTGCCTTCGCTGTCTCTTCAATATCAACCCATGATCCAAGCGGTGAAATTGCTGGCTTTGCTGATGCAACTGGAAACTTTCTACCACTTGCCTGCACATTAAATGCAGCAAAAGTCTTTGCCACAATCGCAGATACCTTGGGAGTATCGCTAGATACCTTTAGCGAATTAGCGCTTGCTGCACCAAGTGGCGCTGGTGGATTGCGTCTGCTGCCACATTTTGATGGCGAACGAACTCCGAATCGACCAAATGCCAAAGCTAATTTCCAAGGAATGACCCACCAGAATTTCACCCGCGAGAATATGGCGCGCGCTGCAATTGAAGGCGTTGTTGGTGGCATGGTTTTTGCTGCAGAAGCGCTAAAGAAAACTGGTTTCAAAGCTAATCGAATTCTTCTAATTGGTGGTGCGGCAAAGAATCCTGCGGTGCAAGCAATTGCGGCAGAGATGTTTAACTCTGAGATAACAATTCCACCAGCTGGCGAATATGTTGCAGATGGCGCAGCTCGCCAAGCTGCTTGGGCGCTAACTGGCAAATTACCAAATTGGCAAATTGGTGACGTTAAGACTTTAGAACCTAAAGCAACTTCAAATGTTGCCTCTGACTATATTGAATTGATCAGCCAGATTTAATTTAGCGACCAGCGGACCGTTACAGTTACTGAAACTTCAGTTTCGCCAAGATCAATCTGAGTTGCATCTGCTGACTTCTCTGTTCCAAGCATTGGAAATACATAAGAAGGAGCACTTGCTTCAGTTAAGAAAATAACTCGACCAAGTGATTGGCCAAGTAACTTCGCGTAAGAAGCGGCACGTGCGCGGGCATCTTTGACCGCAGCAGCTCTGGCAACTTGTGTTCCAGCTGTTCCATTTAACAAGAATGGCGCAACGCCATTGATCTGAACTGCATCTCCAGCGCCATCAATAACAGCATCAATAACGTTTCCGGCATTATCGGCCTTACGGATTACCACAGTAAAAGATTGTGTTGCCCGATAACCAACTAATTCCGAGAGATTTTGGTTGTAGTTATATTCAGGGTAAACGGTAAGTGACGAAGTCTTAATATCTCGACTAGCTACACCATTGGCTTTAAGCGCATCCCGAACCGCATTTGCTGACTTGGTAGCGGCAGCTAAGGCGGCTTTATTTGTCGCCTCAACTTTAGATACTGATGCAAAGAATCGCACCGCATCTGGCGTAACCATTGCAGTTCCAACGCCACTTACTGTCACATGACGTGGGGCGGCGCTTGCTGGGTTAGTAAATAAGCCAGTTGCAAGAAGTAGTGCGGTCAAAGGTGCGATTAATTTTCTCATTAGATAAATCTATCCTCTTTTTCCTTAAAGAAGGCTGTCATTTAACTATGCACTTGCTCTCGAAATCCGGTCACGAATTGCAGCAGCTAAGCCATCTCCTGTTGGTGGAATTACAACAATTCGCGCGAGCTTCTGTGCATCTCCGCTTCGAAAAGCGCCATAGAGAAATCTGCCATAGTCATTAATGGAATTTGGTGCGGTTAATCTGATTGCACCTTTTGGCGTTTCAATATCACCCATCGCAATAAAGCCATCACCTGGATTTACATCTCCGTCGATTACAACTTTTGCCTTCGGTGAATAATGCCTAGTTAGAGAACCAGAGACTCTGATCTCAGTAAGATCATTATCTAAATCAATCGGTGTAACCTCTTTAATCATTTCTTCAGTAATTGCACCAAGGCGCAGAATCCTTGGCAAGGCACGGCTGCAATCAATAATCGTTGACTCCACACCAATCTCGCAATCGCCGCCATCTAAAATCAAATCTTCTTTGGCCAACAAATCGCCAACTTCTTCTGCTACATCTTTTGCAGATGTTGGAGAAACAGAACCAAATCTATTTGCGCTCGGTGCTGCAACCCCGTGGCCTCCAAAGCGAGTAAAGGAACGTAATAGATTGAGCGCTACTGAATTTGAGGGAATACGTATTCCGACAAAATCTTGCCCGCCAGTCACAAAATCTTTTGCATTTTCACTTCTTGGCAAAATTAGCGTCATCGGCCCTGGCCAGAACTTTCGCATTAACGCAATTGCATATTCTGGAATCTCGCTAGCCCAATAATTAACTTCATTGATATCTGCAATATGAACGATAACTGGATGATCTCCAGGTCTTCCCTTAATTTCATACATTCGCGCGACAGCGCTCTCATTTTCAGCATCAACACCTAATCCATAAACAGTTTCGGTAGGAAATGCGACAACAGCACCACCGCGTAGCTTCGATGCAGCTTGCTCAACTAATTCGAGTGAGCACTGCGAGATTGGATACATATCTTTTCTTTTCTAACCTAACTAAAGTTTTGTGGTAGATAGTGGATTTGAACCACTGAAGGCGTAAGCCGGCGGATTTACAGTCCGCTCCCATTGGCCGCTCGGGCAATCTACCAATTCTGCTGAGTAAGGGTAACAAGGTTACCCGTGCGCTAACAAATTACTTAATCGATGCCTCGTAGATGCTCTGGATTGAAGCATCAAGCGCCTTATCGAAATCTGCATCGCTTAATTGCGCTGTTAGACCTTCGACTAGTGCGCGAGAGAAGCTTGCAATTATACCATTGTTCTGCGCAAGTAAATTATTGGCATCATCACGTGAATATCCACCAGAGAGCGCAACAACACGGACAACTCGTGGGTGAGATACCAATTCCTGATAGAGATTAGTTGTTGTCGGAATTGTTAACTTGAGCATAATGTTCTGATCGCCAGAAAGGCTGTCGGCATATTCGATTAATGATTTCTTAAGCAGGTTCTCTGCTTCTGCCTTCTCGGGGCTCTTAATATTTACTTCCGGCTCGATAATCGGAACTAATCCGCCAGCAATAATTTCTTTACCGATTTCGAATTGCTGCTTAACAATTGCATCCACACCTGCAGGATTTGCGAGGTTAATAACAGAACGCATCTTGGTTCCGAAGACACCATGCTTATTAGCAGCGGCAATTCGTGCTTGTAGCTCTGGAATTGGCTTCATCAGTTGTACGCCATCTGCTTCTGCTGCAAGACCGTTATCGACCTTTAGAAACGGGACAACGTGCTTCTTGCTCCAGAGATACTCAGCAGTTCCGATGCCATCAATTGTGCGTTCCATAGTCATTTCAAAAAGAATTGCGCCGATAACACGATTGCCATTAAATGATGGAGATTTGATTAAACGAGAACGCATTTCATGAATTCGATCAAACATCTCAGCTTCGTTTGAATAAGAACTCTCATCAAGTCCATATTGCAGAAGGGCCTTTGGAGTACTACCACCGCTCTGATCTAGAGCTGCAATAAATCCCTTGCCTGACTTCATCTGCTGGAGCATCTCGTTATTCATGGTTCTCCTATTGGTTATCTTGAGTTCATTCTAATGGTCGAATTTCCAGTCATAAAATCGACGCGGTACGGTAAGCCCATGGCTGATAGCAGTTTCGATATCGTCTCAAAAGTTGATCGAATGGAGCTTGATAACGCGTTAAATCAAGCTTCTCGTGAAGTCGCAACGCGATTTGATTTTAAAGATACCGGTGTGAAAATTGAGATCTCCGGTGAACGTATTTTAGTTGAAGCCGAGACTGAAGAACGTGCAAAAGCTGCACTAGAAGTTTTGAAAGAGAAGATGATTAAGCGAAATGTTTCGCTAAAGCATCTAGAGATTAAAGACCCGGAACAGAGCGGAAAAGTCTTCAAGATTTTTGCACCAATCAAAGAGGGAATTTCAACTGAAAATGCCAAGAAGATTACAAAGCTCCTTAAAGATGAAGGTCCGAAATCTGTGAAGGCACAGATTCAAGGTGATGCGGTACGAGTTTCTAGTAAGAGTAAAGATGATCTACAAACCATTATCGCGCTAGTAAAGGGAGCTAAATTGGATTTTGCGGTCCAGTTTATAAATTATCGATGAGCAGATACCAGACAGGACTTCTCTATGGATTTGGCGCATATCTACTCTGGGGGCTATTGCCACTTTATTGGAAGTTAGTTGAAGAAGCTGGTGCTTTTGAAATCTTGGCTCACCGCGGCATCTGGTCGCTAGTTCTCTGTATATTTTTATTACTTGTAAGAAAACAGATTAAAAGCGCGTTCCAAATGGTTAAGGCGCGACGAACTCTGGCTCTTCTCTTTCTAGCTTCCGGTGTATTGATGCTCAATTGGGGTGTTTTTATCTGGGCAGTAACGGTTGATCGAGTCGTGGATGCCGCACTTGGTTATTACATAACACCGTTAATAAATGTCTCACTCGGTGTCTTTCTGCTTCACGAACGACTTCGTGTTCTCCAGAAAGTTGCGGTTTCTTTAGCTGCTGTTGGTGTACTTGTTTTAACGCTTGGATATGGCGCAGTTCCTTGGATTGCCCTTGTTTTATCAACATCTTGGGCTTGCTACAGCCTCATCAAGAAGAAGTTACATCTTGGAGCACTCGAGACTTTAACTATGGAAGCACTCTTTGCTTTCTTACCTAATCTCGTTTATTTGATAGCTATCGAGAGAGCTGGCACTGCAGTCTTTGGAAAAGATACTGGTCTGACAATTCTCTTGCTTGGCGCTGGCTTTGCAACTGTGGCCCCGCTCCTATTATTTAATGGATCGACTACCCGATTACCGCTAAGCACTGTTGGTTTACTTCAATATTTAACTCCAACGATGATGTTTGTTATCGGAGTCTTTATAAATAATGAAGATATGGCCCCAACAAAGCTACTTGGTTTTGCTTTTATCTGGAGCGCCTTGGCTTTCTTAAGCCGAGACTTGATTAAATCAAACCGTGCGATCGACGATGGCGTCGCAAAGGCTCTCTAAAGCAGCTTTCGCACTATTTGCTGGCAGTGGCTGCAGAATTTCTTTAGCTTCTCTAGCAAGGTTATGTAAGTAATTTTTGGCATCTTTAAGTGCCTGATGCCCACGAAGTTCAGAAATAACCGAAGCAACTTCATTATCAGGAACTGGCTTACTTAACTTCTCTCGGAGCGCAGCATCCTTTGGTTCAATTGATTTCATTATCTGTAAAGTGACAAGAGTAGGTACACCTTCCTTTAAATCTGTGCCGGGGGTTTTACCTGATTGATTGGAATCACTTGCTATGTCGATAACATCATCAGCAAGTTGGAATGCAATTCCGATCTTCTCACCAAAGTTAGTCAGAATCTCAGTTACTTCTTGAGGTGCTCCGCCAAAGAGCGCACCAAACCGGGCGCTAGTTGCAATAAGTGATCCAGTTTTCTCGGTAACAACTCGAAGGTAATGTTCTAGTGGATCACTTCCAGCTTTTGGCCCTTGAGTTTCCTCAATCTGGCCAATTACCAATCGTTCGAATGTTTTTGCTTGTAACCGAACCGCTTCTGGACCTAAATCTGCCAGGAGATCCGAAGCTTTTGAGAATAGATAATCGCCAGTAAGAATTGCAACGGTATTTCCCCAACGGGAATTGGCACTTGGTACGCCTCGGCGAAGTGGCGCTTCATCCATCACATCATCGTGATACAAAGTCGCAACATGAGTTAGCTCGCAGACAACGGCAGATTCAATAACTTTTTGATTTGGACCGGTACCGAAATATGAAGCAAGAATCGTCAACATAGGACGGAATCTTTTTCCGCCGGCTTCTACCAAGTGGCGTGACGTCTCTACAACAAGTGGGTAATCGCCTTTGATGTGTGAGGCTAAGAGCTCTTCGACTTCGTTTAGTCCGCGCTCAATTTCTGCGGTTAATTTACTTTCGACCCCTGGAATACCTAGGCTCATCAGCGCACAAAGATTGGTGTAATCGCATCAAGAATTGGTGTTGGGTAGATACCAAGAAGCAAGGTACCAATCGCAGCAATCCAGATTACGGTGATAGTAAATTTTGTAGGAATTACTACAGAGACTGAATCGCTCTCTGGATCTGCAAAGAACATCATCACAATTACGCGGATATAGAAGAAAGCGGCAATTGCGCTGGAGAGAACGCCGACTACGACAACAGCAATATTTCCATTCTCATAAGCGGCGCTAAAGATTGTGAACTTTCCTATAAATCCTGCAGTCAATGGGATACCTGCAAATGAAAGTAAAAATAGGGAGAAGATAGTTGCAATTAGTGGGGAGCGCTTTGCCAAACCAACCCAACGATTTAAATCAGTTACTTCACCTGCAGCATCACGAACTAAGCTCACAAGTGCAAATGCGCCAAGGGTAGCCAAGCCATAGCTTGCAAGATAGAAGAGCGATGCCGTGATTCCACTCTGATTTAGCGCCAAAATTCCCGTTAGTAAGAAACCGGCATGTGCGATCGATGAGTAAGCCAACATACGTTTTACATCGCGCTGTGCGATTGCAATTAGCGAACCAACAAGCATCGTCACAATTGCAATAGCGGTAATCAATGGTCGCCAACTCCAAATTGCACCAGAGATAGCTGTATAGAAGATTCGTAGTAATGCGCCGAATGCGGCAACTTTCGTTGCTGCTGCCATAAAGGCAGTTACTGCAGTTGGTGCACCTTGATAAACATCTGGTGTCCAGGCATGGAATGGAACAGCTCCGACTTTGAATAAGAGACCAACGCTAAGTGCGGCGATTCCAATTAGTAAGAAGATGTCATTGCCGGGGCCTGATGAAATTAAATTGTGAATTCCTTCTAGTGAAACTGTGCCGGCATAGCCATACAAAAAGGCAGAGCCGAAGAGGAAGAATGCTGATGAATACGCGCCAAGTAAGAAATATTTAAGCGCGGCTTCTTGCGATAACAATCTGCGGCGCCGGGAAAGTCCAGCCATTAGATAAAGCGGCAATGAGAGAACTTCGAGCGCAATAAATAGAGTAATTAAATCGCTTGCTGCTGGAAAGAGCATCATGCCACCAACCGCAAAAAGCGTCAGTGGATATATCTCAGTCTGAGTTTTGCCGACTTTGATAGCGCTCGCTTCCTCTGATGATCCTGGAATCGCAGAGGCTTGCGGTGCAAATTGTTCGAGATCGGCAATTAAAAGAAGACCTAGGAATGCAAAGACCAGAATTGTGCCCTGCATAAATAGGACTGGACCATCAATAATTACCGAATCCATTGCCGCAGTCGCAGTTTGCGTGCCACGCAGTGAGAGAACTTGTGAGAAAGAGAGAATTGTTGCGCCAAGTGCAATTGCAAGTTGCAGTGGACCACGTAATTTTGCTGAGACAAATGCTTCGACTATTACACCAATAACTGCAGCTGCAAATATGATGAGCATCGGCGCCAGTGCGCTGTATTCAAGGTTTGGTGGGGTGAATGACATTACTTATCTCCTACCGCTGGCGCTGGATCAGTAAAACCAACCTTGGTAATTGTTGCCTCTGCTGCTGGATTAATTACATCAAGCGCTGGTTTTGGATAGAAACCAAGGAAGATAATTAGTGCAATAACTGGTGCAATCGCAATAATCTCGCGACGGTTTAAATCTGGAAGATTCTCATTGCCATTTGTGATTGGACCATGAAGCGCTTTTTGAACTGGAATCAAGATATAAAGCGCTGCCAAGATAATTCCGATGGTTCCAATAACGGCGGCAACTGGATAACGAGTATATGTACCGACCAGCACTAGGAATTCACTTACAAAGCTTGATAGGCCTGGTAGCGCCAGCGAAGACATTCCTGCAATAAAGAATGACCAAGCCAGAATTGGTGTGACTCGTTGTAGGCCACCGAAATCAGCAATCGTTGAAGATTTACGTCGCGAGATCATCCAACCTGCGGTCATAAAGAGCGCTGCTGTCGAGAAACCGTGATTCAACATATAAAGCGTTGCACCAGCATTTCCTTGGGTAGTCATCGCAAAGATACCCATTGTGATAAATCCAAAGTGGGAAATCGAAGTAAATGCAATTAGACCTTTAATATCTCGCTGTCCAATCGCCAAGATGGCACCATAAATAATGCTAATTACTGAGAGTGTAATTATGAGCGGCGTAAATGTTCTCGTTGCCTCTGGGAATAACTCTGCGCAATAACGGATCATGCCGAAGGTTCCGACTTTATCTAGAACGCCAAGAAGGAGAATTGATGTACCAGGCGTTGCAGATTTTGCAGCATCCGGTAACCAAGTATGTAGCGGCCAGAGCGGCGCTTTAATTGCAAAGGCGATAAAGAAGCCAAGGAATAAGAAGTTCTGAGTTAGCGAATCAATCTGCAGCGTTGCCAGGGCTTGGATATCGAAAGTCCTACCGATTTGATTACTTGAGATTACATAGATTCCAATAATCGATGCGAGCATCAATAATCCGCCGAAGAGGCTGTAGAGCAAGAATTTAACGGCAGCTACTTGGCGCGCGCCTGTGCCAAAACCACCAATTAAGAAATAGACCGGCACCAGCATCGCCTCAAAGAAGATGTAGAACAAGAAGAGATCTGTTGCAGCAAAGACGCCGATCATCATCGTCTCTAAAACGAGAATCAAAATGTAGAAAGTCTTAAGGCTAAATCTTCCACCTTCACCTTCATGCCAACCGGCGATGATTACGACTGGAACCAAGATTGTGGAGAGCAGAATCAAAATTAACGCAATGCCATCGATTCCCAATTGAAAATTAATTCCTAGAGCTGGAATCCAAGAATATTTCTCAACAAATTGAAAGCCAGGGCGATCCAATTCAAAATTAAGCGCAATCAAAATCGTTGCAGCAAGAGTTACTAAGGAAGTAAGAAGCGCAACCCGCTTAACGAGCTCACCTTGATTATTTTTAAAAGTGGAGAGCAAGAGCGCGCCAAGTAATGGCAGGGCGCCGACTAATGTAAGTGTCATAGCGTTACCACCCAGATACCAGCGATAATCAAGAGCGCTCCGATCAGAATTAAGAGGGCGTAATTTCGCACATAACCAGTCTGCAATTTACGTAGCCCGCGTGCGCTGCCAATTGCAGATAGCGCCACACCGCGAACCGCGCCATCGATAACTTTCTCATCGGCGGCAAGCAAGGTATTTGTTACAGATTGGCCAGGGCGCATAAATAGAAATTCATTTGCATCATCTTGCAATAGATCACGGCGTGCCAATCTGGTCCAAATTGAGACTTTACTTGGTGCTTCTGCGGCAAGTTCACCGCGATACTTTGAGAGCGCAATCAATACGCCGATAACTACAGCGGCGATCGCCATTGAAGTAATTGCAATCGGTGGCAAGAACTCTTCATGTTCGTGATGATGTTTATCAACGACCGGCGCCAGCCATTCCACAATCGCTTTACCGCTATATAAAAGATATCCAGATGCAACCGAACCAATTGCAAGTACCGCCATCGGTGCCCACATTAAGAATGGGGATTCATGTGGATGTGCATCGCTTGCCCAGCGCTTATTGCCAGCAAAGGTCATCAACATAACTCGAGTCATATAGAACGCAGTGATAATTGCGCCAAGAAGTGCTGCGCCACCAAAGAGAATTCCCTTTGCACCGCCGGCATTAAATGCAGTTTCAATAATTTTATCTTTGGAGTAGAAACCAGCAAATGGCGGAACACCAATGATTGCTAAATAACCTAAGCCAAAGGTAATTGCTGTTATCGGCATGAATTTTGCTAAGCCACCATACCTTCGCATATTTACTTCATCATTCATGCCATGCATAACTGATCCGGCGCCTAGGAACATGCCAGCTTTAAAGAAACCGTGAGTGAGCAAGTGCATGATTGCGAATGCATAACCTGCCGGACCAAAACCAGTTGCCAAAATCATGTAACCGATCTGAGACATTGTCGATGCGGCAAGCGCCTTCTTAATATCATCTTTCGCGGTACCAACAATTGCGCCAAAGAGCAGCGTGATCGCACCGATAATCACAACAGCAAGTTGTGCATCTGGTGCGCTATCAAAGATGAAATTAGAACGAGTTATCAGGTAAACACCTGCGGTAACCATCGTTGCGGCGTGAATCAGCGCTGATACCGGAGTTGGACCAGCCATCGCATCGCCAAGCCAAGCTTGTAATGGGAACTGTGCTGATTTACCTGCAGCCGCTAGCAATAACATCAAGCCCATCGCAGTTAGCGCGGTTTCATTTGCTCCGCCAACCTTCTCTTCAATTCCTACAAAAGAGACGCTGCCAAATGTGGCAAAACCAATCATGATTGCAATTGATAACCCAAAGTCACCAACGCGGTTCATAACAAATGCCTTCTTCGCGGCAGTTGCATACTCTGGCTTCTGATTCCAGAAACCAATTAATAGGTATGAGGCAAGACCAACGCCTTCCCAGCCCACATAGAGATTTAGATAAGAGTCGCCAAGTACCAAAAGGAGCATCGCTGCGATAAAGAAATTTAGATAGGCAAAGAAGCGACGGCGATCGCGGTCATGAGACATGTAGGCGATTGAATAAATATGTATCAAGGTGCCAACGCCAGTGATAAGTAAGACGAAAGCAATCGATAGCTGATCTAGTAATAAAGAGGCATCTACTTGGAAATCTCCAACAGAGATCCAGGTAAATAATTTCTGGGTTACAGCGCGAGCCTCTGGATCTCTAGAACGCATGGCAAAGAATTCAGAGAGCCCAACAAAGAATGAGCTAGCTGAGATTAGTGTTGCAAAGATATGTCCCCACTTATCGGCTTTGCGCCCAAGGAGCATCAAAATGGCTGAGCTAAATAATGGAAGCGCGATCAAATAAACCAAATTAGTTGATGTATTCATTATCGGCTCAACAAACTTGCATCATCAACTGATGCAGATCGACGGGATCGATAGATAGTTACGATGATTGCCAATCCCACAACAACTTCGCAGGCCGCAACAACCATTGTAAAGAATGCCATCACCTGACCTTGGAGATTGCCAGTCATATTTGAGAATGTAACAAATGCCAGGTTTGCCGCGTTCAACATCAGCTCGATACACATAAAGACAACGATTGCATTGCGACGTACTACAACACCGACTGCGCCAATCGAAAAGAGGATTGCAGAGAGATAAAGGTAATTAGTTGGATTCACTTTTCTTCCTCATCTACTTTAGGAAGTGCATCCAATGAATATTGTTTGGTTTCTTGGACATCGCCACGTTCTGATAGCACGCTAGAAATCGATAGATCAGAAGGCTTGCCATCAGGAAGTAGCGCCGGCATATCTACTGCGTTATTGCGTGCAAAAACACCTGATCCAGGTAGCCCAGCCGCGGTACCGATTGATGCGCCGCGGAATCTTGTTGCAGAGCGGACGCGTTGGGAAAGTTTTGCCTCTGGACTCTTCTGAGTATGAGCTAGCACCATCGCGCCAAGTGCTGCCGTAATTAGAAGTGCAGAGATAACTTCAAAGCCCCAGACATATTGACTAAATAAGAGTTTGGCTAGTCCTTCAACATTTCCATTGGCATTAGCTGCGCGCAATCCAATTGGTTCTTGACCAAATTCCGCACGTGCAATTAGCGAGGTAATTGCAGCAGCAAATGCGAGCGAAGTAGTAATTGCAACACCACGTAGCCCCTTAATGTTCTCAAATAATGAATCGGATGAATCAACACCAACGAGCATCAGAATAAATAGGAAGAGCATCATGACCGCACCTGTGTAGACAACAATCTGCACGATGCCAAGGAATGGCGCATCTTGAATCAAATAGAAAACCGCAAGTGAGATCATCACAAATGCCAAGAGGATTGCAGAGTGCATCGCCTTCTTAACAAAGAGCATGCCAAGCGCTGCTACAACAGTTAGCGGCGCAAGTAGCCAGAAGATTATTGATTCGCCGGTCACTTATTAACCTCTTGTGATGGGTGCGCTTCCTTAATCTCACCACGGTAGTAGCTGTGGTGATCTGCACCTGGATACATCGGATGTGGTGGCATCAACATTCCTTGGCGTAACGGTGCAAGCAAATCTTCTTTCTCCCAAATCAATTTTTCGCGCTTATCATCAGCAATCTCATATTCATTTGTCATTGTTAGCGCGCGAGTTGGGCAAGCTTCGATGCAGAGACCGCAAAATATACAACGGAGATAATTAATCTGATAAACCTTGGCATGACGTTCGCCAGGAGAGACTTGATTTCCTTCGCTGTTATTTTCACCTTCAACATAAATTGCATCGGCAGGGCATGCCCACGCGCATAACTCGCAACCAATACATTTCTCTAATCCATCTTCATATCTATTTAATTGATGGCGGCCATGGAAACGAGGTTGAGTCTCTGGTTTAACCTCTGGATATTCAATTGTTAAAGGCTTTTTAAACATCGTAGAGAAAGTGACCCAGAAGCCTTTTAACTGCTTGAAAAATGGCGATGCGCTCTGACCGCTTGCCGGAACGCTCTGCGCAGCAGCCTTTTCGATCGCATCAGAGCGCTTTGGTT
>VFQT010001889.1_pt1 | contig 23238 bp, 25 predicted proteins | sample 3512381 | NCBI WGS metagenome assembly VFQT01 (sample SAMN10412376, study PRJNA504923) | tailings metagenome | isolation source: Relicate 2 Philex TSF3 active mining site | place: Philippines: Tuba, Benguet | collected 2017-08-29
CCACAGTGCGGCTTCTCCCATGGTCCCCGCGCTTATCGGGTCCGGGTCCCCATCATCTTCATTCCTGCCCAAGTGCGGGCGGTAGCACTGGCGCGATCGTTTCGATCTCAGCGATGCGTTGGAATTCGCCGAGGTATTCGTGTCGGTTCTGAGAGAGCCATCGGACAATCAGGGCGTTACCCAGCAACTTGGCGATGTAGCCCCGGGCTACCGTGAGATGCAGGTTGTCTATGCCGTAGCTGTCCTCGACCGATTTCACCTGGGTCTGTAGGGCCGCCAGTTCGCGCTCCATACGGGCAATCTGCTGGGTGGTCGGGCCATTCGCGTCACCCTTCCGGCCCTTCCTCGGCTGCTTCACGAGCTGATCATCTGGCGTTGCAGCCAAGAGGGCCTTGGCAAACATCAGAGAAAAGTTGTTCTGCCCAACCATGAGGTCGGCGGCCTCAATCTGGCGCATCGTCGACATGCGACGCAGCACCTCGAACACGTTCATCGGGCAGGTGGTGTCTTTGAGAATGTCCACTGCTTCCGGACAGATTCCGTCCAGCAGACGAAACTTGCGGTGCACCGACCCGACCTCCAGCCCCAAGGCCTCGGCGATAACGGCCGGAGCCACCCCTCGCTCTACGGCCCTCGCAATCATGCGATGCTCCTGCACAGGCGGCAGGCGGTTGACCCGCTTGTTGTATGTGTAGGTCTCGTCGTCCGTTGCAACCAGGCAAGCGACGGTCTCGGTCCCGAGCTGTTTCAGGGCCTCAATGCGCAGATGGCCATCCAGCAGGAAATACTGCCCGGGATGCTGGGTGTCGGCGATGACGACCGGCGCTTCGACCAGTCCGATCGCTTCGATGGAACTGACGATCTGGGCGTATTTCTTGCTCTCGCGCACGCCCTCGCGAAGTGATTTCAGAGGGACGAGAGCCGATATCGCAATCGTGATGGTCTGGCGCTCGAAGGCCAGATGAACGAGCGGATCGCCTCCCGGTTCGATTGGGTGTTCGGGTTGCCAGTCAGCCATCAAGGCCTCCGGCGATCTTGATCGCGAGGGCGCGCGGCATGGTTTCCAACCCCTCGGCCCGCAGCAGGGTGACGAACCCTTCGTCGCCAAGGAGGTCCTTGATCGCCTCGACAACGAACAGCAGGCGTGTCTGGGTAAAATCGGATTTCTTGACGAGGATGCGCTGTTTCTCCGCCTCGCGTTGATAGACCTGCAGCAGGTCGTTTGCCGTGATGCGGCGATTGCCCGCGCGCGGCCCCATGCGGCTGGAGCCGATGCCCTTACTGCGGCTGCGAAGGCGATGATCGAGCAGCCGGCGGACGGAGGCGAGCTTCTTTCCCTTCAGCTTACCGGTCTCGTAAGCCTCCAGCAGCAGATTCTGGGCTTCCTCGGTTTCGGCGCGAGCGACCTCGATCGCCATGGTGACAGGGATCAGGCCGGTTTCGACCGCGGCCAACAACCGTTCCTCGCCGCGTTCAAGCAACGACACCACCATACTGACCCACGAGTTATGGACACCGATCTTCCTGGCGATGTCCGCCTCACTGTACCCGCGCTTCCGGAGCTCACCGATCTCGCGCATGACGTCGATGGGGCGCTGCACCCGGCGGGCAATATTCTCGACCAGGCTCATCACCAGGCATTCGTCCTCGGCCGCCTCGATCACAACGGCCGGGATCTCCGTCTGCCCGAGCATCTGAAAGGCCTCGAGGCGTCCTTGCCCGCATACCAGGTCGTACCGGGGGCCGCCGGGCCCTTGGCGCCTGCTGACGGTAATGGGGCGCTTGAGGCCGATCGCCTCGATGTTGTTCACGATCTCCCGGTGCTGACGCTTGTTGCGCGAACGCGGGTTGAGCACGGTGATCCGTGATATCGGGATCATTTCGATCTGCTGGGGGCGTGATTCCCTCATCAGGCGGCCTCCGCGATGCGCACTGGGGCGGCGATGTCATAGAGGTAGTCGAGGGTGTCGAAGCGGTAGGCGTCGAGACTGAGGCCATTGTCTTCGGCTAGTCGCAGCCGGTCGGATGCTACATCAAGGCGGGGGAACAGGTAGAAATCGAGCGGTGCCCGGTTGTCAGTATCCATGCGCACGACGATGGTGATGTCGGGCCTGACCGAGGTATCGAACCGCAGCTTCCAGCGCAGCAGCCCAGTCGACGTGGTCTGGCACCTGGCGATGACGACCGACAGGCTGAATTCGCCGTTGACGATCACCCGGTCGGTCTCGAGATCCTGCCAGGCTTCGCTGCCCTGTTCGCGCAAACCGTCGAGCACTTGCCGCAGGACATCGGGATGCAGCTTGCGCAGGTCCCGATTGATCGCAACGTAACGGTAGTCCCGGTCCGGGGTGAACCCGACCAGGCTGTAGGCACGCAGGAGGCTGCCGAACCGGGAACTGTACGCGCTGCTCGACGGGAGACCGTCGCATTCGTCGATTATGATGCCGGACAGCAGGCCCTTGCTGGCGTAGAGACCCCGAAGCGCTTCCAGCATCTCCTCGTCGGACAGGCGGAACGAGCGCGCCGTGATGATCGAATGGGCCGCCTCGAACAGGTCCCGCTCGACGATCCCCTCGAATGCGCCCTGTGACCGGATCCACATGTCCGGGGCGTTGCGGACCCGCTTCTTCTTCAGCTTGAACGAGCGGCGGTTCCAGACATTGTCGCCGACATACTTCTCGTTGATCAGGAGCTGGTGGACGGTGCCGCGCGTCCATGGGCGTTCAAGATCGGTGAGAATGCCGCGGGCGTTGAGTGCCTCGGCGATCTCGCGCTCGGCCTGCCCATCATGGACGAAGGCTCGGTAGACCTCCTGCACGACGGCAATTTCCTCGTCTGGCCCGGGTGTCAGGATCACGCGGTCGGTCTGCAGGCTCTTTTGCTCACCGCGGCCGAGTACCGCCTTGGTCGCGCCGTGTTCATCGATCAGCGTCCGGCGCAGGCCGAAGCCAGCGGGGCCACCCTGGCGGTAGCCTTTCTCGATGAGCCGTCCCTGGCCGGCAAAAACCTTGACCGAGAGCTCTCGGCTGTATTCGCCAGCCATGGCCCTCTTGAAGCCCTTGAACATGGTGCTCATCGGTGAGCCGTCATTCTCGAACTGTTCGGCGCAATAGGCGATCTGGATCCCGGCACGGCGGCAGATGTATTCGTAATAGGCGCTTTCGTCGGCGTCCTGGAAGCGGCCCCACCGGCTGACATCGTAGACCAGGATCATCTCGAAATCGGCAGCGCCGGATTCGACGTCAGCGATCAGGCGCTGAAGCGAAGCACGCCCGTCGATCGACAGGCCGCTTTTGCCGTCGTCAGCATAGGTGCTGACGATCTCGATGCCCCGCGAGGACGCATAGTGGCGGATCGCATCGGCCTGGTTCTCGGTCGAGTATTTCTGGTGATCGGTGGACATGCGGACGTATTCGGCGGCCCGCACGACGCGGACTGTCGGGTCATCGTGGGGTTGGTCCTTTTCTTTCTGCCAATCCTTCAAGCGTCGCCCTTTCCGGTTCAGCCGCTGCAGCAATCCAGGGCATCCACCAACCGCAGCCCGAAGAGCACCTCTGCCTACCGTTCCGCTCGCACGTGAATGTAGCGGTGGAAGGAGCGGAGGATGTTGCCGAAAAAGGGCAGAATGTTGCACCCATGGAACGGGCTGGCGAAGTCGGCGAAGGACTATGCGGAACTCATCGCGGATGCCTTGCGCCGCGAGCATGATGAGACCCACCGAACGGTCAAGACCGTCATGCGCTGGACCGGTGCCAGCGAGCGCAGCGTAAAGAACTGGGTGAGCGGGGTTTCCGGTCCAAGCGGTTATTTTCTAATGAGACTTTGCATGAAGTCTCCGGCTGTTCGCGAGCTGGTTCGGCAGTTCCTGGCTGATATGGATCCATCAACGGCACCGGCTGAGGCACTCCCGAATGGCACGGCTGCGTCTTTCGCGCACGGCCCGGCCGGGTCAGGATCGGGAGCCCAAATGGGCCTCTTCAATGGCGTTAATGGTGACACGAATGGTGACACGAATGGTGACATCCATGTCACCATTAATTTGCCGCTGAACGAGCGCCAGGAGTGGCTGCTGGCGCGAGTCGCGCAGGGCGACCGATGCACCGTTGAAGACGTCGTCGTGCACTGGCACGTCAGCAGCCGCACCGCGAAACGCGACATTGCCAACCTGAAGGACAGAGGGCTGATACGATATCTGGGCCGCCATCGGCGGGGATTCTATGTGGCAAGCCGACAAACCTAGCCGGGCGCGACCACCGGCGGGCTGACGGAATCGGCACTCTTGAAAAAACACCACAGTGGTGTTATCAAAGGGCAATGACCGAGAAGCGAAAGCCGACCTATGACATTGAAGCGGTCAAAGCCGTTTTCTCAACGGTCGAGAAGCTCAATGTCACCGGTTCCGCTCTGAGAGGAGCGGCTTCGCTTGGTTTTGGCCGAAACGAGATCGTTGCAACCATCCAGACGATCGAGCGACGCCATTTTTATAAGTCCATGACATCCTTTGCCGATCATCGGGTCTGGCAGGATGTCTACCACGTTCCCTCGGAACAGGGGGCTTTGTACGTCAAGTTCACGGCCGATGCCGTGACCGAGTTTTTGCTTCTGTCGTTCAAGGAGAAGGGCAATGACTAACCCCACCTGCCCGGAAACGGGCCAGCCGATGTTCCGCGACGTTCGGCCGATGACCATCACCTACAAGGGACACGAGTCCACCTTCGACATGCCCGGCTGGTATTGTGATGCAAGCGACGAGAGCATTCACACCGGCGACGACATGAAGATTTCCGATCGGGCTCTGAACCGGCTCAAGGCCCAGGTGGAGGGCTTGCTCGATCCCGAGGCGGTGCGCCGCATCAGGAAGCGCCTGCACCTCACGCAGAAGGATGCTGGTCGTCTCATTGGCGGTGGGCCCAACGCTTTCCAGAAATACGAGAGCGGCGATGTGGTTGTCAGCCATGCGGTGATGAGCGCCCTGCTGCTGCTCGACAGGGATCCGTCCGGGCTCTCGGTTCTGAAGCAGCGGGTGCACCGGAAGGAAGCCGCATAGGCCTGTTGCGATTGCTTATCCGCAATAGCCGACCGCAACTTTTCGCTGGCTCACTGCCTGCTTAGGTGCCCTTCGACGAGAGAGTTCGTCTGCAAGCTCTCTCCCACCGCCATTTAACCCATTGGAATTATTCTATTCCTTGGGTTCGGCGCAAAAAATCCCCAGCATTTCAAGGGTTATAGGCAACAGCCTCTCCACTGCACATCTGCGGTGCTGGGGCACATATGCTCTCTTAGGCCCGATATTCTCCAAAGCTCTCGACCGGACCTGTTTTAGTGGATGAGCGTATTGGCTTGAAAATGCGCGCTTTTTCCTCGGCGCGAAAATGGCTGTTGGATGCCAGTAGAACCACAAGATTCCACCCGGTTCCAACGGCACTGTCAGAGCAAATGCACCGGCTAGGCTGATTGACTGTGGGCGGCTAACTCCAGCGCATGCCTAGACCGAAGAAGCCTGCAAATCCGTTCCGCTATTTCAACTCGTCGCCTGAGGTGATCCGCCTCGTGGTGATGATGTACGTCCGGTTTCCGCTGTCACTGCGGAATGTCGAGGACCTGCTGTTTGAGCGCGGTATCGACATTTGCCATGAGACGGTGCGGTTCTGGTGGAACCGGTTCGGGCCAGTCTTCGCCGCTGACATCCGCCGCCAGCGGGTGTCCCGGATGCGTGGGTTCAAGCACTGGAATTGGCACCTAGACGAGATGTACGTAAAGATCGGTGGCGAGATGCATTACCTCTGGCGCGCGGTCGACCAGGAAGGCGAGATTCTCGAAAGTTACGTCACCAAGACCCGCGACAAGAAAGCTGCGCTCGCCTTCATCAAGAAGGCTCTCAAACGGCACGGCCGCGTCGAGACCCTAACCACCGATGGGCTCCGCTCATACGGCGCAGCGATGGACGACCTGGGCAATCGGGAGAAGCAGGAGATCGGCCGTTGGGCCAACAACAGGGTGGAGAACAGCCACCTACCCTTCAGGCGACGGGAGCGAGCGATGCTGAGATTTCGACAGATGAAGTCGCTACAGAAATTCGCTTCCGTCCACGCCTCACTGCACAACCACTTCGCCTCAGGCCGCCACCTCATTGATCGACAAACCTTCAAGCTCCACCGCTCAGTCGCCCTGGCTGAGTGGCAGTCTCTCGCTGCCTGAGGCGCCGCGGCCATCTGCCCTCCCCTTAGACCGGTTAGCGTTAGACTGACAGCACCCTCAGGAACGCCTTGCCCTGCTCAGTTGGAATTGCGCCGCGTGTGCTGCGTTCGAAGAGCTTGATCCCGAGGCGGGCTTCCAAGGCGGCGATCCGTCTGCTCAAGGTCGATTGCTTGATCCGCATTGCTTCTGCAGCACGTGAGAAATTCTGGGCATCGGCTGTCGCAACAGCAAACCTGAGCTGACGCACTTCGATCATAGGCTACGCGACCTTTATCATCTTCTCCCCGGCCGCATTATCACCAATAATCAGGATCACCCAAATTTTTCCAATGTCTTCAATGACCAGCGGGCAAGATCGCGGCTGCTACAAGCGCCTATTATTGCGTTTCGCACCGATTGCTTCACTATGGGTAACCTCGCTCGAGGCCTAAGCTTTCCTGCCAGAACTGAACCGAAGATCAATTCAGGAAATATCGGCAGACGACCAGTGAATGTGTACGATACGCCATTGCCCATTCACTTGCCGGAGCATCATCGTCTCGACCGACCGGCTGTTGATCGCACGCGTGCGGTACGTTCCGGTTACCGTTTCGACACTCATGACCCAGGCCATATCGCCTTGCATCCCATGCGTGCGGCTGACCAGGGTTCGCGGCACTGCGGCGCTGAAGGCAGCGTCGGCTTCCAGATGATGGCTGGCATATTCGGCGCGGCTGTTTTCAACGCCGCCAGATTCGAAAATGACGACGTCTTCAGAAAGGTGCATCAGCGCTGCGTCCGTATCGCCGCTGGCAAGTGCAGCGTGGAAGGCCACGACAGTTCCGACCGGTGTTGCCGCGTCGCTAGTGGCGCTCGGCGCTCCCGAGACCGGCATTCGCGGTGCATCGTGCGCCCCGGGATGCGCAGCCGTCAGACTTATCCCGATCGCTAACATAGCAGCCAGACGCGCCGCGCGCCGCCCTGCCAATTGACCCACTTCACCCTTGAACATGACCTTGTTCCTCCCTGTGTCCCGTTTGCATTTACATCATCATTGGCGACATCGTGCCCAGCACGGCAACCAGACCGATTACACCGCCGGCCAGCAGCAGCTCGCCTGCCAGGCTTCTGCGAAGGCGTGACAATGCGTTATTGGGCTCCGCACTCACGCGGCGTTGATCGAGAACCGCCCGGCGTCCGATCGAGGCGTTATGCGCGCCGAATGCCAGCATGATGCCAACCAACAGGACCTTGGCGATCAGCAAGATGCCATAAGGCGTGGCCAAAACCGCCACGCTGTTCTCCAGTCCAAAGATCAACTGCGCGTTGATCACGCCCGTCAGTGAAGCTGCAGCGACCAGGCCGACGCCTAGCGGCGCGAACCCGTGCATCACGCAAAGCAGCGGCAAGGCTGGGATGAGATCGGGCTGCCGGTGGGCTTTGACCGTAAGCATGAGGAACCAACATATTGCGCCCAGCCACAGGCTGGTCGCCAGCAGATGTATGCCATTGTTCAATCGGTGGAACAGGCCCAATCCGCCTTCGGTTGCAGCCGCATGGCCGCTCCAGCTGAGCGTTAGCAACGCGCCAGCGAAGCACATGGCCGCGATCAGCGTGGCTTGCCTCCCTGCTCGGCTTGCCAGCAGTGCGCAAAGGCCGACAATCAGCAGCGCAAGACGTACCAGAAACGCCATGCCCATCTCGGTGCCGATGATCATCGCTTCGATCATTGGCCAGTCGAGTGAAGCAATCGGCGCGCCCATCATCGCTGCAATCGAAACCAGCATCAGCGCGATTGACAACAGCGGCGCACAAATGGCGACGAGGGTCAGACCAGCCATGCCCTCATCCTGCGACACCCACTCCAGGTGCCGCAGCTTCAGCAATCGAAACGCCGTCCAACCGAACAGGCAAAGCAGCGCGCCATAATGCGCAAGGCGCAACCCCTGTTCGGCCAGACCCCCCACGCTGTGATCAGCTGACGATGAAGTTGACGGTGCCGTTCATGCGATGCCCGTCGGCTCCGGCGGCCTGCCAGCGCACCTCATAGGTTCCGGCGCGCAGCGGCTGCCGCAGGGTGAGCGTCATGGTCTTGTTGCCATTGCTCCAGGCCGTCGTGAAATTGCGGATCACCATCTCGCCGTGATTCGCCATCCCGGGCATTGCGGTCATGACGATGCTGGCGGCGGCGGTCGGCGGCAACAAGGCTTCGCTGAATGTGAGGGTCACCGCCCGCGGGCGCGCAACGGTTGCGCCTTCAGCAGGAGTCGAGGCCACGACACGCGTATGGGCAAGCGCGGCCGACGGGGCCGCAAGCGGCGCAGCAATCATGGCAATTGCGGCAAGGAGAGATGCGAATTTCATGAGGTATTCCTTTGCTTCAAAACCAGAAACGGATGCCGACGAGATAGTTGGTGACGCTGGGATCTTCGCCGCGTGCGCGGGCGTAATCGGCGCTGCCGCCGAGGCGCCAGCTTTGTTCGATGCCGATATAGGGGGCAAATTCGCGAATGAATTCGTAGCGTAGCCGCACGCCGACCTCGACCGAGTCGATCCCCGAACCGATGCCGAGGCGCGGAATGTCCTGCGCCGACAGGTTCACCTCGGCGCGCGGTTGCAGGATCAGACGCTGGGTGATGCGCTGGTCAACCTCGCCTTCGATCCGCGCCGTGAGATCGCCGCGCTGTGACAGGAACAATGCGGCGTCGACTTCGAACATATAGGGCGAAAGCCCTTGCACGCCGATCACTGCATGGGTGGTGTCGGGTCCGCCGAGGTCTTGCCGCACGCCCGCCTGCAGATCCCAGAAGGGCGCAATGGCCCGGGCGTAGAGCGCCTGAACCTCGGCTTGTTCAATCGGTTCGCCGAACGTGCCTTCACCTTCGCTCTTGAACCACAGCCGGCTCGTCGGGCCACCATAATAGCCCTGAAGATCCCACAGATAGCCCTCACGACCGTCGCGCACCTGGGTCTCGAAACGATCCCCCTGGAACCAGAAGACCGGGAAATCGCCATGGGTGCGTTGCAAATCCTCACGGGAAGCCCGCATCGCGTCGGCGCCCCAAATGGCATCGGCAGCGCGCGGTGGACCGCTTCCGGCCTCAGCTGGCGGTGGGGTTTCCATGGCAGGTCCCGGCGAAGCAGGCGCAGCGTCGTCCATCGCGCCATGATCCATGGTGCTGTGGTCCATGCCAGTCATCGGATCGGAAGGTGCCGCCGCCTCACCCGTCATGTCATGGCCCGCGTGAGGGTCGATTGTCTCAGCGGTCGCAGGCTGCTCAGGCATGACGTGCCCCGCGTGCGGATCGGCCGGATCAGGCGCGGGCGTAGTCGGCGCGGCCGACATGCCGTGCCCGGCATGGGGATCGACGGGCGCTGGAGCAGGTGTCGGCGCTGGCGCGGGCATTGCATGCCCTTGATGCTGCGCGATTGCCGGAACGGAGATCAACGCGCTCCCGAGCAGGGCCGCTGACAGGACAGACCGCACGTTCATGCGCCGCCGCCCGGACCGACCACGGTCACGGTCTGCATCATCCCGCCATGCATGTGATACATCAGGTGGCAGTGGAAGGCCCAGTCGCCGGGCTCGTTGGCGGTGAGATCAAACTGCGCGCTGGCGCCGGGTTGGACGATCACGACGTTCTTGCGCGGCTGATGCGCAGCGCTTTCCCCGTTGACCAGCTCGAAGAACATGCCGTGAAGATGGATGGGATGCGCCATCATCGTGTTGTTGACGAGTTTCACCCGCACCCGCTCGTTCCAGGCAAAGCGAATCGGCACATCGCTGACTGCCGAATACATCCGCCCATCGAAGGACCACATGTAGCGTTCCATGTTGCCGGTGAGGTGGAGTTCGAGCAATCGCGATGGCTCGCGCGTGTCCCGATTGGGCTCGAGCGCGGTGAGCATCCGATAATTGAGCACCCGATGCGGCACATCGCGCAAGCCAAGGCCGGGATCGCCCATTTTGTCCGTCGGTGCCATCGACACCATGTCGATACCCGGACCAATCGCCACGTCAGGCGGCAGTAGCGTGGTGTCGCGCATCATCATGCCGTCCATGCTCATTGCGCCCATCGCCATCCCGGCCATCGCGTTGTCGCCCGGCGCTGCGGTTGTACCATGCCCCATGGCGGCATGATCCGAAGCTCCCACAGCGTCGGCAGCGCTGCCAGCATGCGCGCCGTGATCCATCATGCCGTGGTCCATGCCACCGGCACCATGGTTCATGCCCATATCGCCCATCGTCAGCAGCGGCGGATCGCGCAGGGCCGGAACCGCAGCGCGCGCGCCGGGGCGACTCGCCAGCATCGCTAGTGCCATGCCGGAACGATCCATGGACTCAGCCACGATGGCATAGGCTTCGTCCCTGCCCGGCGAAACGATCACGTCGTAGATCTCGGCAGTGCCGATCTGGAACTCATCTACCTCAACCGGCCGCACGTTCTGGCCATCGGCAGCGATGACCGTCATCGGCAGGTCCGGAATGCGAACATTGAAGAAGCTTTGCGCCGATCCATTGATGATGCGCAGCCGCACTCGTTCTCCGGCGCGGAACAGATATTCCATCCCCTCGGTAGGACCGCGCCCGTTGGCAAGGAAGGTGTAAGTAGGCGCGCCGATATCCATGATGTCGGTCGGCATCATCCGCATTTCGGCCCACATCCGCCGTTCTTCACCCGACATCGGATATTGGTCGGTCCAGGTGCTCAGCTGCCGATTGAAATAGCCTTCGCCCGTGCGCAACCGGCTCATGATGAAATGCGGATCGAGCACGGTGAAGTCGCTCAGCAGCAGGATGTAATCGCGATCAAACTCCACCGGTTCTGCACCGGCGGGATCAATGATCATTGGGCCGTAATGGCCGGACTGCTCCTGAAGCCCCGAGTGGCTGTGATACCAATAAGTGCCCGACTGGCGGATGGGGAACTCGTAGGTGAAGGTCTGGCCCGGTTTGATACCGGGAAAGCTGATGCCGGGCACCCCATCCATGTGGAACGGCAAAAGGAAGCCGTGCCAGTGGACCGACGTATCGGTCTCCAGGTTATTGGTGACATTCAGGCGGACATTCTGCCCTTCGCGCAGCCGGATCAGCGGGCCGGGGACACTGCCATTGACGGCAATGCCCGGGCCGCGCCGCCCCTCGACAATGCGGTGGCCGCTGCCAACGGTCAGGTCGATGACATCGCCTGATAGCTCGCCAAAGCCTGCAGGAATACGCGGGCCGCCGCGCCCATGGATGCCGCTGCGGTGGACGCTGTGACCCTGCGCCCAGGCCGGCATAGCAGCGAAGGCTGATCCCGCGCCAAGGGCGGCGATGAGGTGACGTCGTGTAAGGTTCGGACTGTTCATACGCTTCTATACGCGCGCGTCCGTGCTACCCCTCACAATGCCCACCAATTTTTGACGCGCGCGAGAAAGCCGCGTCTCGACCGCCTTGACACTGATGCCCAGCGTCATTGCTGTCTCCTGCTGGCTCAGGCCCTCAACCGTGCACAAAATCAACACCTCTTTCAGCTTGGCTGGAAGCTCGGCGATCGCACGGGCGGTCGCGGCAAGCTCGGCGCGGTCTGCGGCAAGTGTTTCCGCCGAAGGCGCATCAGCGGCAATCCAGTCCGCCGTGTGCTCGGGCATCGGCAGACCGATGAACCGCCTGACCGCGCGGCGACGAGCCCAATCCCGGCATTTGTTGAGCGTAATGGCGCTGATCCATGCCTTGAAAGGTCGCTCGGGATCATAACGGTTCAGCGCAGCAAACGCGGCAACGAACGTTTCCTGCGCAATATCGAAGGCTTCCTCAGGATCGCCCGTCGCGGAGCGCGCAAGTCGGTACACGGTCTCACGGTAGCGCTCGACGAGCGCACGTTGCGCGCCCGACAGGCCAGCCCGTGCGTCGCGTATAAGCGCCGCGTCCAGATTGTCAGAGGTCACTGCGGCTGTGCAGCGAGGCTCTTGCTAACCACTGCATCGAACCGCGCCTGTTGATCGGGACGAAGTATGGCCCGCATCGCGAAAACATGCTCGAGCGTCGCCTTCTGGAGATCCCCCATTGCATCATGCGTATCGTCCACCGCCGCAGAAACACGGGGACCATACTCATGTTCAGCGGCAATAGCGTCGCCGAGGAGTGCATTGCTGCGCCTGAGCCGGTCTTCGAGCGCCTCGCGCTGCGCAGCGAACTGGCGCTCCAATGCGGTCAGTTCTTGTTCCTGGGCCGGATCGAGGTCGAGCTCACCATGGATCAAGGCGTGGAGTTCAGCCCCCCCATGGTGCGGCGCGGGCTGAAGGATGCGTCCAAGCCATACCCCGACCAGTGCGAGCGCAATGATCAGCCCTGCCGCCAAGGCGATGCGACGAACGTTCATTCCTGACCCAGTGCAATCAAGGGCGTGAGCGAAGCCGGCGGACCGAAGGCAGCCAAGGGCACCTCGGCGCGTGCCGGCACTTGAAGCCCGCCGACGACCCCCATCCCAAGCGACATTACAAGCCCCACTCCGAGCATAGCCCGCGTCTGCCGGACCTCGTTCTGCGCGCGAGCCGCCAGCATACCGCCGTCAAGGGCGGAAAGATCCGGCACGGGAAGGCAGGCCAGTCGGGCGAGATTTGCGTCGAGATCCATCATGAAGCTCCTTCGACATGGTATACGCGGGCGCGGCAAGAACCCCTCATGTTGCCAGCTTCGATGCTGCATTTTCCTGCGATAAGGTGAAAGCATCGATGATGGGACAGGGTCCGGATTGTTCCGACGCGCAATTATCGGCGAGCCTGAGGAGGGCTCCACGCATGGTTTGCAACGTCGCGATTTTCTCATCGAGAGCAGCGATCCGAACGCGCGCCAGATGCTGCGCCGCTGTGCGATCGAGGGTATCGAGAGCAAGAAGCGTCGCGATCTCGTCAAGCGTGAAGCCCGCAGTCTGCGCCGAACGGATCGATTGCAAGCGGCCAAGATCGCCGCGCGTGTAGCGGCGCGGCCCCTCATGCCGCGCAGGCTGCGCCAGCAATCCGCGTCGCTGATAATAACGGATCGTCTCGACATTGACCCCGCCTGCGCGGGCAAGTTCACCGATTTTCATTTTAAGCCTTGATCCCGTACCATGGTACGGAGCCTATATGGGCTGCATTGCAGCGATTCAAAGGAAATCACCAATGCCCTCACCCGCCAAAACCGCCGTGCTCCACCGCATGGTCATGCCCAATCATACCTGCCCTTATGGCCTGAAATCAAAGCATCTGCTCAAAACGCGCGGCTACAAGGTGGATGATCGGCACCTCACCACGCGCGAACAAACGGATGCCTTCAAGGCTGAACACGGCGTTGCGACCACCCCCCAAACCTTCATCGATGGTGAGCGTATTGGAGGTCATGACGACCTGCGGCGATTCTTCGGGATCAAGGTCCCTGATCCCAATGCTACCAGCTATCGTCCGATCATCGCGCTCTTCGCCATGACCGCAGCGATGGCAATTGCGGCCGGCATCGCGGTCGATGGCACGGCCCTGAGCATTCGCGTTGCCGAGTGGTTTATCGCGTTCAGCATGTGCGTCTTGGCGCTGCTCAAGCTCCAGAACGTCGACAAGTTCGCGACGATGTTCCTCAATTACGACCTTCTGGCAAAGCGCTGGGTGCCTTATGCGACCCTCTATCCCTTCGCCGAGGGCCTGGCCGGTGTGCTCATGGTTTCAGGCCAGCTGCATTGGATCTCGATACCGGTGGCGTTGTTCATCGGAACGATCGGTGCGATCTCGGTCTTCAAGGCAGTCTATATCGATAAGCGCGAACTCAAATGCGCTTGCGTCGGCGGCGACAGCAATGTCCCGCTAGGCTTTGTCTCATTGACAGAGAACCTGATGATGATCGGCATGGCGCTGTGGATGATGACGTAGGGTAGAAATCGCCAATTCAGCGATGCATTGGCGTTTCATCAGTGCACGGCACAGCTTCTGTCTGGATCGTGACATGATGGATCGCAAACTGCGCTTTCAGCATAACAGTAACGGCGCGCCGCACCGCTTCTGCATCCTCCACGCCGCCAATCGCAACATGCGCGGTTAGGCTGGCATCGTCGCCCGCGACTGACCACAGGTGCAGGTCGTGAACCCCGTTCACGCCCTGCATCTCGGCCATCGCAGTGCGGATGGCTATGAGGTCAAACCCGCGTGGCACGCCTTGCAGGAGGATATGCGTGGTGTCGCGCAGCAATATCCACGTGCGCGGCAGCACCCAGAGACCAATCGCAATTGCGACAATCGGGTCGATCCAGTTGAGACCGGTGAAATAGATTGCGATGGCCGCACCAATGACGCCAAGCGAGCCGAGCATGTCAGCCCAGACCTCAAGATAGGCCCCCTTGATATTGAGGCTGTCGTCCTTGCCACCAGCAAGGATCCGCATAGCAATAAGGTTCACGAGCAACCCGAGCGTTGCGACAATCAGCATCCCAACCGATTCAACGGGCTGCGGTGCAAAGAACCGCCCAATCCCCTCGCTCAGAATGTATCCGGCGACCGCAAACAGCAGGATCGCGTTGAAGGCAGCAGCCAATATCTCGAATCGCCGATAGCCGAAGGTACGCTGATCATCGGGCGGACGCTGATCGATCTTGACCGCCGCCAGCGCAATCGCCAGCGCCGCACTGTCAGTGAACATATGCGCAGCGTCAGAAAGCAGCGCCAGGCTGTCAAAGACAAAGGCCCCGACCAACTCGGCGATCAGGAAGGTCGTCGTCAGTCCGAGTGCAATGGCAAGGCGCCGGGTGCTGGCACCAGCGCCATGGCTGTGGCCCTGGTGACCGGCACTGCCATGATCATGACCCGCGCCCATCAGCTTGCCACCAAGGGACCATCGCACCGACCGCGAGGAGCCGATGCACTTCGGTTACCGCTGCTGTTCATCGGGTCTCTCCTGAGCTTTGGTCTATTTTCTTGGTCATTCGTCTAAGCCATCACGGGCGAAAGCGGCTGAGGCTCATCGTCGGGAAAGCGCCTGGCTTCCCGGTCGAGGACAAGCCGTGCCAGCGCGGGCAGAACGACCAGGGTCAGCAAGGTTGCCGAGATCAATCCGCCGATCACCACCGTCGCGATCGGTCGCTGCACTTCTGCCCCCGTGCCGCTCGCCAGCGCCATCGGCACAAAACCGAGACTGGCAACCAATGCCGTCATCAGCACGGGTCGCAACCGCATAAGCGCGCCTTCACGCACCGATTCCAGCACGCCCTTGCCATTCTGACGCAGTGCCAGGATGCTCGACATCATGACCAGACCGTTGAGCACAGCCACACCCGACAACGCAATGAAGCCAACCGCTGCCGAAACAGAGAAGGGCATCCCGCGCAGCCATAGCAGCAGCACGCCCCCGCTCAGCGCGAGCGGGACGGCGGAGAAGACCATCGCCGCACGGCTTGCCGACCCAAGCGCTGCATATAGCAAGGCGATGATCGCCGCGAAGACGAGTGGCACCACGATACTGAGGCGGTTTTGGGCACGTTCGAGATTCTCGAACTGGCCGCCCCAGTCGATCCACAGACCCGGAGGAATCTCCACATCATCGGCGACGGCGGCCTGCGCATCGGCAACGAACGAGCCCAAGTCCCGCCCGCGCACATTGGCCTGCACCACCACCCGGCGTTTGCCGTTTTCGCGGCTGACCTGGTTGGGACCGTTCTCGATGCGGAAGCGGACGAGTTGGCCCAGCTGTACGGACCGCGCCGTGCCATCTGCCGATGGCAATGCCACTGGCAAGGCCGCAAGCGCATCGAGATCACGCCGCTGCTCCTCGGGCAGGCGCACCACGACATCAAAACGCCGGTCGCCTTCGAACACCAGACCGGCCTCGCGGCCGCCGAGCGCGATCTGCACCACATCAGTCACATCGCCAACCGACAGGCCATAGGCTGCAATCGCCGCCCGGTCGAAATCGATCACCAGCGCCGGCAGTCCTTCGGTCTGCTCGACCTTGACATCCGAAGCGCCGTCGACCGCGCGCAGCGCAGCTGCAACGCGCTGCGCCGTGGCATTGAGTGTTTCGAAATCATCGCCATAGACCTTGACCGCCACATCGGATCGAACGCCCGAGATCAGCTCGTTGAAACGCATCTGGATGGGCTGGCTGAACTCGTAATTGTTACCCAGCAGCGTGTTCAGCCGGGCTTCCACCCGGGCAATCAGCGCGGCCTTTGTTTCGGACGGATCGGTCCACTCCTCGCGTGGACGCAGGATCACGAAAGTGTCGGACACATTGCCGGGCATCGGGTCAGTCGCAACTTCCGCAGTCCCCGTCTTTGAAAAGACCGTCGCGACCTCCGGAAAGCCAGCAATCACCCGCTCAACCTGCAACTGCATTGAGGCCGATTGCTCGACACTCGTCGATGGGATCCGCATCGCGTGGAGCGCGAAATTCTTTTCGTCGAGCTGGGGAATGAACTCGCGACCAAGGCTGGTGAAAGCGACGAGCGCGACAAGGAAAATCGCCGCTCCCGAGCCGATGGCCACCCATGGCCGAGCCAGCGCCTTGTCGAGCAATGGCTCATAACGGCTCCGCGTTGCCGCCAGCACGCGCGGCTCCTTCTCCTCGACCTTGCCAGTCACGAGCAGCGCCACCATCGCTGGTACGAAGGTCAGCGAGAGGACAAAGGCTGCGGCCAGTGCCAGCATCACCGTGATCGCCATCGGCGCGAACATCTTGCCTTCCACCCCGTCAAACGCGAGCAACGGCAGATAAACCAGGATAATGATGGCCTGACCGAACACCGACGGGCGGATCATCTCGCGCGCCGCAACCATCACTTCGTGAAGCCGCTCCTGCAAACTGAGCAACCTGTCTTCATGGTTCTGACGCTCGGCCAGACGGCGCAGGCAATTTTCAACGATGATGACCGCGCCATCGACAATCAGCCCGAAATCGAGCGCGCCAAGGCTCATCAGATTGCCTGACACACCCCCTTTGACCATCCCGATTGCCGCCAGCAGCATTGACAGCGGGATGACCAGCGCCGTGATGATGGCAGCGCGGAAATTGCCGAGCAGCAGGAACAGGACGACAATAACAAGGAGCGCCCCCTCGGTCAGGTTCTTGGCCACCGTGCTGATAGTCGCATCGACCAGCACCGAACGATCAAGCACCGGCGTCACGACAATGCCGGGCGGGAGGGCCGCGCCGATCTCATCGAGCTTCGCGGCGGATTCGGCCGCCACCGTGCGGCTGTTGCCGCCCGCAAGCATCAGGGCAGTGCCAACCACAGCGCCATGACCGTTGACGCTGGCTGCACCCGTGCGGACCTCGCGGCCCGACGAAATCGTCGCCACATCAATGACCCGCACCGGTGCCCCGCCCCGCTGGGCAATCACGATACTGGCAATCTCAGACCCGCGTGACACCCTGGCATCGGCGCGAACCACCAGTCCTTCCCCGCTGCGCTCGACCACGCCCGCACCGCTCGATACATTGCCACGTTCGAGTGCGTCGACGAGATCGGTCATCGAAAGACCTGCGGCGGCCAGACGCACCGGATCGGGTGCGACTTCATACTGCTTCACGAAACCGCCGATGGCGTCGACACCGGCGACATTGGCAACCTGACGCATCTGTGGCCGAATGATCCAGTCCTGGACCGTGCGCAGGTAGGTCAGCCGCTCTTCCGGCGTCGTCAGCCGCTGTCCCTCAGGAGTAAGATAGCTGCTGTCAGTTTGCCAACCCGGCTGCCCGGCCCGCGCGCGCGGAGCCCCGCGCCCGTCGGGATGCGCGAAGTCGACCGTCCACATCAGCACTTCGCCAAGGCCGGTCGACACCGGCCCGATTTGTGGATCGACCCCGGGCGGCAATGTGCCCGACGCCTGCGTCAAGCGCTCACCCACTTGCTGGCGGGCAAAATAGAGATCGGTATCGTCAGTGAAGATCACCGTGACCTGCGCAAACCCGTTGCGCGAGATCGAGCGGGTTTCAACGAGGCCGGGCATGCCCGCCATGGCGGTCTCGATGGGATAGCTGACCTGGCGTTCCATTTCCGTCGGCCCGAGCGAGGCCGCGACGGCATTGATCTGCACCTGCCGGTTGGTGATATCGGGCACCGCATCGACAGGCAGTTGTACAAGTTGGGTGGCGCCATAAATGGCGGCGAATGCGGTCAAGAGGACCACCAGCACTCTTCGCTCGACGGCGAAGGCGAGGATTTTTTCAATCATGGTTCGTCCTCTCAATGATCATGTTCGGCCTCGGCCTTGCCGAGTTCCGCTTTGAGGACGAAGGCGTTGACGGTTGCGACGCGTTCGCCGACGCGCAGACCCGAGATGATCGGCACAGCGGCATCGCTGCCGGTCCCCACCGTTACCGGCCGCACGACAAATCCGCGCGGCGTGCGCACGAAAACAACACTGCGCCCCTCAACCTCCTGGATTGCACTGCGCGGCACCACAGGCACCCGCTGGCCGTCGCTCCCGGGCGTCGTGACCCGCGCGCTGACATTCTGTCCGACACGAAGGTCGCCATCACGATTGTCGATGGTGGCGATCGCCTTGGCCGCGCCAGTGGCCGGATCGACAGCGGGAGAGAGGAAGCGGATGCGGCCCGTGTGCGGGTGATCGCTTCCCTGAACAGAAAGCATGATCGTCTGGCCGACCAGCACACGCTGGATATCACGTGCCGGGATCATCAATTCCGCCCAGACCGTGCGCGGATCGGCAACCTGAAACAGTTCGCGCTCGGGCGGAACATATTCACCGGGCGTCACGGTCACCGAAGTAACCTCACCCGCAACCGGCGAGCGCAGCGTCATCAGCCGGGTGGTTCCTCCTCCCGTCCCTGCACCCAGCGCGCGCAAGGCTTGTTCGGCCTGGCTCGCCTCAATCCGCGCCGCGTCATAGGCGGCTTGCGCTGCCTCATAATCCTGACGTGCCGTGACCCTTTGCCGGAACAGGCTTTCCTCGCGGGCGAGAATAGTGCGAGCGGCTTCGGCTGCGCGCCGTGCTCGCGCCGCTGCCCCTTGCGCCTCGGCCACCTCGCGGCTGTCTATGACAGCGAGTGCATCGCCTACCGCGACCCGGTCGCCAAGCTGGCGCAGGATCCGCACGACAACGCCCGATGTGCGAGCGGTGACATGACCGACCGACTGTGTCGGCGGAACGAGCACGCCCGCCGTTGTCACTTCGCCCCCGGCAAAGCCCTCTCCGACTGCCGCGACCACAATCCCGGCCGTGCGCTGCTGCGCTTCGGTCACCATGATGGTGCCTTCCCCCGGCGCCGCCTCTGCCTCCGCATCGCCGCCAGAACCAGCGCCTTGGGCAGCTTCATCACTATGTGCTGCGTTGCCGCGCAGCACATAGCCAGCGCCGCCACCTGCAAGGGCGATGATCGCGGCCCCGCCAATCAGAGCCAGCATTTTTCGGTCAATCGTCATGATCAGTTCTCCTCGCGCGCATAGGCGCGATTGAGCGCGGCAATCGCGCGGGCCCGGTCGAGCCGGGCTTCAATGATGGAACGGCGCGCGGTGGTCAGCGCGCCCCGGGCGTCGAGCAATTCAAGCAGCGAGAAGCGCCCTGCATTATAGCCAATCTGCGCCAGCCTCACCGCCTCCTCGGCCTGAGCGAGGCCCGGTCCTTCAAGTGCAGCCAAGCGCGTCTCGGCAGCGTCGACCAGCATTTGTGCTTGCGCCCTGTCACGCCGCGCCTCGGACCGCACGCGCTGCGCTTCATATTCAGCGGCGGTCTCGTCGGCACGCGCTGCCTCGATCCCGCCGCGATTGCGGTCGCGGATAGGGATGGGCAGCGACACGCCGGCAACAAGCGCGGTGTCGCGCCCGTCGTTGAAACGCCGCAGCCCGCCGCTTACTGTCACATCGGGCGTCGCCGCCGTCCGGGCCAGCGTTACACGTGCAGCCGCAACCTGACGCTCCGCCTCTGCGAGCCGTTCATCAATGCCGATAAAGCCGGGATCATTTGTCCGCTCTCGCGGCTGCAGCGCGCCCGTTACGGCAATCAGCTCCAGGTCGTCAGACCCGATCAACACGGCAAGGTTGCGCCGCGCGGCCAGCATCAGGCTGAATGTCTCGGCCTCTGCCGCACGGGCTTCGGCACGTGCCGCTTCGGCGCGCAATTGCCGCAGCGGCGGATCACGGCCCTCTGCAACCAGAATGCGCGCCGTGTTGGCCAGCGATGCCGCTTGTTCTGCATTGTCGCGGGCCAGCACCGCATGATCCGTCGCCGCGCCAAGTTCGGCAAATGCCAGTTCGACATCCCGGATCAGGTCGATGCGTTCGCGCAGCAATGCGAGGGACGCCACGTCGCGTTCGCTGGCCGCGACCGCTCGGCGGGCGCCGCGCTGACCGCCAATCTCGAGCTGCTGGCTCAGTGCGAGCGTGGTCTGCGTACTATCCAAGCCGCGGAACGGGCCGCTTCCGGCAAAATCTTCGACCTCAAGGCTGACCTGCGGATTGGGACCGACATTAGCCTGACGCGTGCGCGCTTCGGCAGCGGCGACACGCGCCGCAGCTGCAGCGAGGCGCGGTTGACTTGCAATGGCACGCTCGATCGCAGCCTCGAGCGTTATGGGTTCGGCCAAGGCCGGAAAGGCAGTGACCAGCGCCGCAGCCATAAGGGCGGCGCGCAAGGATATGGGCATGAAAGACTCCTGAACTTGGCAAGCGTTCAGCGCGCGAACCCACAGGTCCGTGCGCCGTTACGGTGCAAGTTCAGGCAGAAGGTGGCTGAAGCGGCGGAGCTTGGGCCAAAGAGCTCAGAATGGCGCTTTCTTGCGGCCGCATCGCGACACGGGCCAGCGACAGGCTTTCGACCATGACCGGCGCGCCGGCATCAAGCCCCACGCTGCAATGGTGATGAACCATCGCGTGGCAGGGTGCATTCTCATCGTCGGGAGCATGGTCGCGGTGCGCTGCATCGGCATGACCGCCTGCGTCGGCTGACGCAATCACAGCACTGTAAGGCAAGGCATCATGAGCCATCGACGGCGATTCGACGCCGCCAAATGCCAGTCCAATCGCCAGCCAAAACAGAAGAAGCACGCGCGCCATCACCGACGCACTACCCGCAAAGGGTTAACCAAGCAATTGGATAGGCGCGTCGTCACGAATTCATGTCCTGCTGGCGCAACGTGTCCGCCAGATCGGCAGGTATCGGCATCGGCGCAAACGCGCTCACATTAGATCGCCCGGTGTTTCCTACCGGCAACCGGCCCGTCAGCGCGCCGAACGGAGCCAAAATGATCCGGACCATCTGGCCCAGCACTTCCCTCCAATCGCGCCGTCGGATCGCAAACCCCAACATGGTGCCATGACTGGCGAGATGTGGACCAAGATAAGGCTGCGAAACGATATGCACCCGCTCCAGATGGTGCCACGCACGATCATCGTCGCCCGCTTGTACTGCTGACCGGTATGCCGCCATTTCGGCCGCGATCACCCGCCGCGCAGCAAGGCTCTTGGCAAGCCACCGCCAGCGTCGCTGCCGGTGCCAATAGAAGATCTGCGCGAACGCCCAGATGAAAGGGGTCAGAGCCCCGGCCGACACTTCGACATCGTCGCTGTAACGCGTCCCGCCGTCCTTATCCGGCGCGACCGTAATCCAATGATCCCACTTCGAGATGATGGCACTATAGCCGTCATCACGCAGTCGCTTGGGCCACTGGGTGCCCTTAGCTTCGTGCAGGGACGTCACGATCCACTGGCTCCCGAAGGGGATCATGGCGAACAGCCGGAGCTTAACCTGATAACGCCCGCCGGGCTGAAAGCTCTCGAACGCCGCGTCGTCAACCGGGATGAAGCGCACCAGCGGCCAGGCGATATGCTGCAACAGGCCCGCCGTCTGGACTTCTGCCCAGACAGTTTGCGGCTTGAGCGCGATATGTGTCGCACGGGAAACCTTCATGCCGCAACGCTCCCCAACTCACGTCGTGCCTGCCGGACAATCTGAATGCCGCCGCTGATCCCAAGCAGCGCCAGGATCGCTGCAACAATAAGATCGGGCCAGGCGGTGCCGGTGCCGAACACGCCGAGCGCGGCCGCCATTACGGCGATATTGCCGATCGCGTCATTGCGCGAGCATATCCAGACCGAGCGCATGTTCGCGTCACCCGTACGAAAGCGATAGAGCATGATGGCGACCCCGGTGTTGGCCGCCAGCGCGAGCGCGCCGATCATGCCCATCAGTTCAGGTTGGGGTGCAGCGCCGCCGAGCGCCGCCAGAGCAGCCGTAATCATCACCCAGCCACCCAGACCGATGAGGGTAAGGCCCTTGGCCAGCGCGGCCCGGGCCCGCCATGCCAGCGCCATCCCGGCGACCAGCAGGCTGATCGCATAATTGGCGGCATCGCCCAGAAAATCGAGCGCATCAGCCTGCAATGCGCGGCTGTCAGCAGCGGCCCCTGCCGCCATTTCCACCGCGAACATGCCGGCGTTCACGCCGAGCGCGATCCACAAGGCCCTGCGCCAGCGCGGGTCGTTCAGCGTTGCCGTCGTTCCGCACGCGGCCTTGCAGCAATCATCAGCCATCATCTTGCCTCCTCTACAATCTGCGAGTCGGCACGCTATCTACACCCTGTAGCAACTACAGGGTCAAGCCCGGAGGAGTGGCGATGAAGATTGGCGAACTCGCGAGCGTCACGGCGACCAAGGTCGAGACCGTGCGCTATTACGAAAAGATCGGGCTTTTGCCGGCGCCTGCGCGGACAAGCGCCAACTATCGTGCCTATGGCCATGATCATTTGGCGCGCCTGTCGTTCATCCGCCGCGCCCGCGATCTCGGCTTCACACTCGAAACGGTGCGCGAACTGCTCACGCTGTCGGATGACAAGGCCCAATCCTGCGATGCCGTTGACGGAATCGCGCGTGTCCATCTCACCGAAATTGACCGCAAGGTTGCCGATCTGACCGCGCTGCGCGGCGAGCTTGATCGGATCATCGGTTCCTGCCGTCACGGAACCGTTGCCGACTGCAAAATCATCGAGACCCTCGCCCCGCGCGCACTGCCCGCGACGTGATCGAAGATCGCTGCATTGGCACCGACGGCGTTGTCAGGTAAACTTTCCCAAGCCGCACTGAAGCCCGACGCCGAAAATTC
>VFQT010001890.1_pt1 | contig 23225 bp, 23 predicted proteins | sample 3512381 | NCBI WGS metagenome assembly VFQT01 (sample SAMN10412376, study PRJNA504923) | tailings metagenome | isolation source: Relicate 2 Philex TSF3 active mining site | place: Philippines: Tuba, Benguet | collected 2017-08-29
GAGTGCTTCGTGCGAACACCGCTGGTCAAGAGCGACCGGTGTTCTGTGCAGGTGCCGACCTGAAGGCGATCAATAGTGGTCAAGCCGGGTCGCTGAACACTACGCGCGGTGGTTTTGCCGGATTCGTCTATCGGGAGCGCAAGAAGCCGATCATCGCAGCGGTCGATGGACTCGCGACCGCAGGCGGCTGTGAGATCGTTCTCTCCACCGACCTCGTCGTCGCATCGACGCGAAGCGCCTTCGGTCTTGCCGAGGTCCTGCGCAATCTCGTCGCTGGTGCGGGTGGATTGTTTCGTCTCCCCCAGCTCATCGGCAAGAACGCCGCAATGGAGGTCATCCTCACCGGTCAGCCGCTCACTGCTCAGCGCGCCTATGAATTGGGCATGGTGAACAGGTTGGTGGAACCGGCCGATGTCGAAAAGGAAGCGATGGCTCTCGCAGAGCGAATCTGCGGCGCAGCACCACTTGCCGTGTGGGAATCCCGCAAGGTCGTGAACGCCTCGATGTATGAATCCGAGGAGACTCTCATCTCCATGACGAACAAGGCTTTCGGCGCCATCCTCGCTTCAGAAGATACGAAGGAAGGCCTGACCGCGTTCATCGAGAAGCGTCCTCCGAACTGGAAGGGTCGCTAGTCGAGGTTTCGACCGACGGTAATGACCTGGGATACCAACCCGGTTCGCTCGTAAACATTCTTCGTTTCGCGGTCACCCGGTAGCGCTTGTCCCGCAACGCGGCGGCACCCTTGTGCGCGCGCTTCATCTACCGTCGCATTGACGAGGCTCTCCCCAATTCCGATGCCCCTTGCTGAGTCCTCTACGAAAAGAATTTCGATAGTCAGCACATCGTGGGCACGAGACCACAAGACAACCCCACACGCCTGATCGTTGGCGACCGCAACGCGTCCGGGAAGAGTCGAGAGATCGATCCGGTCGAGATGCTCCCACAGCACATCTCCTCCGCGGAACCCTCTCGCATTCGCACGAGCCCCCTGAATCAACCTGACGACATCCTCTCGATCCGTCTCGCCGATCTCGCGAAGGGAGAACGGTGAAGCAACCATCTCAGCTCAACGCCTGGACAACGCTGCGACGATTGCGTGTGGCCGACTCATAGGTCCGAGCCGCAATCTTTCGTTCCTCGGTCCACGATCTCGCCTGCTCGATGATCTGCCGCGCCGTGAGCAAGCCGTAGCCCTCGAAGGGCTCTGCAATTGTGGTTTCCTCTTGGGAAATCTCTTCGGAGGTACTTGTTACGGGGGGCGCTGGGGCAAGTCGCTTCCGGATTTCGCGCTCTACGCCCTTGAACGCCATCTCGCCGATGAATCGAGCGTTCCGAAGCGTCTGTTGGATCTTCACGTCAGCGAAAGAGCGGACACGCATCGTCCTCAACGGGGCAACCAGGCGCACTGTTGCGAACCAAGAGGAAGCATTGTGTGCACTGGGTCTCGTCTGGACGTCTCGGCTGGAGTCTTTCCATTCCGTCGGTCTTGTCATCGACGACGACGTCTTCCTCGTCTTCTTCGAGTGGCGTCTCCTCGGCAGCAGTCAGCTTCTCGCGGAGGATCGCATCGAGGTCGGCCTCAACGTCGTCCTCGGTTCGAAGATCTTCGTCATCCTCGTCTTCTTCCTCGCCCTTGGCCTTGCGGGCTACTGGGGCCTCTTCGACGATCGCGTCAGGGTCCTCCGCTTCGACTGCGTCCGTCAGTTCGCCTTCATCGAGGAGCTCGTCACCCTCGATGTCGAGTTCGAGGGAATCTTCGTCGAGACCCTCGGCGTCGAGGTCCGGATCGGCAAGGATCTCACCTTCGAGCTCCCCTTCGTCCATCACTTCGTCATCTGACATTCGCACTTCCCTTTCCAGCAGTTGCGGCGAGAGATTAGCCCAACTGAGCCCGAGAGACGCGAATTAACCCTTGCTCCGACGTTCCTCTGCCCGACGCTCGGAATCAAGGCGCTCGAGCTCTGGGGCCTCGCTCGTGATATGCGTCATGGCCTGTGCCAGGGCCTTGTGACCGGCGACTTCGCCGATCTGACGGTACATCTCGAGTGCCACACGCCGGTATGACGGATGTCCCTGTGGCGCCGTGCGGAGCTCGAGCATGTGCATCGCTTCACGAGCGTTGAACTGCATCGCATACCTCAGTCGATATGCCATCGAGATTGCATATGGCGCCTGCTCTGGATATTCGGGGCGAAGAGCCTCGTACAGTTCACGCGATCGATCCATTGCCTCGGTGAACATTGGGGCGCATCCGGCCGCTTCGACGAGATCTGGCATCACGAACCCATGATCTGGCGAAAGGCGCTGCCACTCGATGGTCAACATTCGATGGCGCTGGAGGTCACGGAATGCGCCGTAGTCCCCGAGGACGTCGAACCGGTAGCCGGTGCGCTCGAATGCGCGACCTGGTTTGTGTCGACGGTTTTCACGCACACCGACATACGACTCGAACAACTCGGCCTTCTGCGTGTCGCTCAACCTGGAAACTTGTGTGAGCAGCTGACTTTCCGGGAGGTGCGAGTGCGGGTAGCACAGTGCGGCGAGCACCTTGTTCTCGCCGTCGGGATCGAAGTCGACGAGGACGACTTCTTCGCTCGAGTCTGGTTCAATTGCGCCGAAGAGGTCGTCGACCGCGGTCATCGTTGAGTCGTGTCGTTCGGCGAGATAGTCACTCCAGCGACCACCTCGATCGGCCAAGTCGACACGCTTCAGGAACGACGGGATCACTTTGCGCAACTCGGTCAACATCAGATCCGCGTAATGGCGTGCTTCTGGGAGCGGATGGGCTCGCATCCGCAACAACAGGGCTTCATATCCCTGACCGCTTCCGAAGATCCCCACGTTTGACAACGCGGCAGCTGGTAACACGCCTCGCACTGCATCGAGTCCCTTTGCGCGGGTCGCTTGGTGAAAGACGAAATCGCTGTCCTTGATCGAACGCGGCGTCGTCGCACGAATGTGATCCGTCACGAGCCCGACCATGCTCGAATAAGCGTCGAAGAGTCTGTCGAGATCTCCGACGTACCGCGTTCCGAAGGGGCCGCTCAGGATCTCTGGATCCCTGAAGTATCGATACCGACCGCCGAGTCGCGCGTCGTAGTTGATGTACCGCGTGCTTTGCTCGAGGTAGCTCATGAGGCGACCCCACTCGAGGATCTTGGTCAACAGGTTCGATGCCTGCTCGCATGCAAGGTGGACCGCACCGAGTTGGGCTACGGAGTCGTCGCCGTACTCGAGGAACACTTTGTCGTAGAGGCGTTCGGCCTTGTCGAGCCCAACGGAGGCATCCACCGAACGATCGCCAGACACATCCAAGTCCTGCACGAACTCATCCAAGAAGAGCCGCCTGAGCGACTTCGGGCTCCTGCTGTAGCGGGCGAACAGTGCACCCTTCACGACCTCAGGGAGGTTGACCAAGGCAAAGACCGGGCCGTCGAGGTTGGAAAAATATGGCCTCAGGACGGCTGCTTCATCCTCGGTGAAAACTTCTGGGATATAGACCGTCACAAAGGGCAATCTTAGGATTCGCCCTTCACAGCCCCGTGGATGGCTGTCCGACGTAGATCCACTGCGCATCTGGTCGCACGGACACCTCGATCTGCGTCACGGCGCCACGCGCCTGTCCGTCGATGACCAGTTGGGTTGCCGGCCCGGACCAGTTCCAGGTGGTCACGGTCTCCATGGCGATCAGAGGATGGGCGAAATGAAGTCCTCGGGCAATGCGTCGGCGCGCCATCAATCGTTGTCGCACGTCCATCGTGGCCGAGATCGAAGCATGTTCGACCCGTGCATCATTCGGATGTGAGCGAACGAACCATTCTCGTCCATCGACGAGACCCGTGTTGGACAGCACGTGGACCTCGGAGCGACTCCACCACCGTCCAAGCGCGACCCAGCTGATGGCCACGGTGCGGGTATGCGAGGTTGCACCTGCGCTCAAGAACGAGATCTCGATCAGGTCAACAGGAACGAGCAGTGTTGAGCTCGACTTGCCTGTGATGCGATGCAGATCGCCCTGCGTCAAACCCACTGAATCATCTCCGTGCGCGTATGCGAGGTATGCCCCGAGCGCTGATTCGGATGTGAACCATCGCGTCGAGGGTGGTGCCTCTTGGACGGATCCCCATTCCTCGCCGGGGCGAATCGTCACTGCTCCACCCCACCAATCGAAGCCAAGACCACACCACGCTGAATCGACGCTGCAGCTTCGCGAGCAACCTCTTTCGTCGAGCTATTCGAACTTGTATTCCCAACTTGTCGTAGGAGGTCAGCAATTTGTCGCATCGTTCGAACGAAGTCCCCCGGCTGAAGGTCCTCGGTCAGTACTTCATCCAACGCTGCGCCAGCACACCAATCTCGAGCAATGTCGAAGAATCCTCGGTGAAGACCACGGTGTTGGGTGATGCCAAGAGACTTCTCGTCCTCGCGAATCGAGGCACTGATTCGTTCGATGAGCTTGATTCGCTCCCCTGGTGTTCCACCGACTCGAACGACTGTTTCGTCATCACCACGGGGCTCAAAGACGAAGCAGCTCATCACGCCACAGAGATCAGGTGCCGACAGTCCGTCGAACACGCCTCGAGACAGTGACTCTGCAATAACCACGTCGCATTCGTGGAAGATGGATCGAAGGACCTCCCCTTTCGAAGTAAGGCTCCAGCCGTCGGTATAGCCGTGGTCGCCGAGCAAGGTCTGGAGGCGACGAAACTTGGAGACGATGGCCCCTTGGCTCTTGTCGATCTGGTCGAAAATCTTGACTCGATCCGTATCGACCTTGACGAGGTCTTTGGCGGCCCGGATGCGCTCTTTGTACAGCGGATCGTCATCCACAATTGAGAGTGTCCCGGAATCAGCTGAGGTGGTCTCGTGTGGAGCGGATCTTCGTTCGAGCAGCGTCAGGGCACGTCGCTGGAATTCATCCGACGTCGGTGCATATGGTTGCGGCAGATCGTGATGATCAAGCACGCGGGGACGAAGTGATACATCATCGCTCGATACGTGTACCACGCCACACCGCGTGCCAATGAGCGTCAGACGCACCTTTGACTTGCGTTCGGACTTTGCAATGACGAGGAGCGCTTCGCGGAGCCCCAATTCCTCGCCATGCAGAACGTCTCCGAGTCGAATAAGTGAAAAGGCGTCCGAACGAACTGAACCTTTCTGCGCGGCAGCACGATCTGCCAGTTCGGCGATGTAGGCGCGAGCCAGATCCTCACTTCCATCAAACGTCCCAAGAAGTCGGTTCCTCTGAATCTCGAGACGCCCCAACCGCGCTTGGAGATGCACCACGTCACGCGCGCTTTGAAATTGAGCAAGGGACAGGTTCAACAAATGTGTCGCTTGTACCTCCGATGTGGTCGCGATCAGATTCGTCGCCATGTTGTACGTGGGGCGAAACGACGAGGAAAGATGAAAGGCCTTGCTGGTGACCAACTGGTGGACTGCATCGAAGGCTACAAACGGCTCCCAAACCACAAACGCCGTTCCACTCGTGTCGATTCCACGTCGCCCTGCTCGACCGGTGAGCTGTGAGTAGTCACTTGGCTTGATCATGACGTGGCTCGTGCCGTCATACTTCGTCAGGCGGTCAATCACCACGGTTCGCGCGGGCATGTTGACCCCAACTGCGAGCGTCTCGGTTGCAAAGACGATCTTGATGAGACCCAAGGCGAAGCAACGCTCAACAATCTCCTTGAAGATCGGAACCATCCCGGCATGATGTGCCGCAATTCCTCTCTCCAACAGTTCCGCAAATCGCACGTAACCCAGTGCTGCGAGATCGTCGTCACTAAATGACTCCACCGCACGATCCGCGATTGCCGCGATTTCTTCCGCTTCTCCGACTGAGGTAAGCCGCAATCCTGACTCGAAGACTTCGATTGCGGAATCCTCACATCCGCGTCGGCTGAAGACGAAGTAAATGGCCGGCAGTCGATCGTGTTCGTGGAGGAATCGCACTACCTCAGTGCGGCGCGGCGACCGCAACCGTGACGGAGATGAACTGCGATGGTGCCGTGGTCCACGTGCGACTTTGCGCTGTTGTGATTCAAGCCGCATGAAGTCCGCATTGGGTTTGCCCTGCTCGTCGATGACGAATGCTCGAAGATCTGATTGGGACCGATCATGGACGAGGATCTGGGCATCCAGTGGAACTGGACGATGTGCGGAAAACGCGATGTCGGTGGGACCGCGGACCACGGAGAGCCACCGCGCAATCTCCTCGGTGTTCCCGACTGTCGCCGACAGACATATCAGCACGACCTCGGGAGCGAGGTGAACGATGATCTCCTCCCACACTCCCCCTCGATAGGCGTCTTGGATGAAGTGGACTTCATCCAGCACCACAACGGTCAGGTGCTCGAGTGCGTCATTTCCCGCATAGATCATGTTTCGTAGCACTTCGGTCGTCATGACCATGATCGGGGCATCGGGATTGACCGTGATGTCCCCTGTGAGGAGGCCGACATTGTTCTCGCCGTACTCCGAACACCAGTCCCGATACTTCTGGTTCGAGAGAGCCTTGATTGGCGCGGTGTAGATGGCTCGTGTCTGCGTGGCCAGGGCGAGCCGAATTCCGTAGTCGGCGACCAAGGTCTTACCGGATCCGGTTGGTGCGGCAACGAGCACGCTTCTTCCCGCATCGATCGAATCAAAAGCCTTCGATTGGAATTCGTCAGGGGTGAAGGAACGGTCTGCACTCAGGCGTTCGCGGACAGCAACAGAGTGCTGTGCAAAGGCATGATCAGTCACTGATGCTTACTTCCCGATTTCGTCGCCTTCGTTGTGCAATGAAGCCAATGGCGACTGCAATCAGAAAGAGAACGGACATCGGAAGGGCAAGTGCCAACATGCTGATTGGATCACCACTCGGTGTGATCACCGCGGCAAGGACGAAGATCACCATGAACGACACTCGCCACTGTTTCAGGAGTGCTTGTGGGGTGATCACGTTGACGAGCTGAAGGAACACGATCAGCACAGGAAGGAGAAATCCGACGCCAAAGGCGAGCACCATGAGAGCCACGAGACTCACGTACCTCGAGATCTGGTAGGTCTGCTCGACCCCTTCACCGGACCATGAGATGAGGAACTCGAGTGCTTTGTCCAGCGTCCAATACGCAAGTGCGCCGCCGAAGGCGAAGAGGACGACCGAAGAGAGGATGAACGGTACCGAATACTTCTTTTCTCGCGAGCTCAGTGCTGGTACGACGAATCGCCAGATCTGCCACATCACGACCGGTAGAGCGAGGATCAACCCTCCATAGCCAGAGATACGCATGCGTTGTGAGAGTCCCTCGATCGGACCGAGTGCGTAGAGCTCACCTGCGCAGTTGAAGTCGGGTCGACGGGCACAGAGGTTCACGTAGGGGCGCGTCAAAAGACGGAGGAACTGGTTGTAAAAGATCAGGATGAATGACGCACCGAGGGCGACTGCGAGGAGACTGCGCACGATTCGTTGGCGCAGCTCGGCGAGATGCCCGATGATCGACATCTCCTCCACGGTCGTCGCCGTCTTGCGCCACGCGAACATCAGTGGTCTTCCTCGATGACACTGTTCTCCGTTGACTGCGAAGGCTCAACCTGACCTGTGGAGATCTCAGAATCAGCTGGCTCGTCAGACGTTTCGCTCTCGGTCAAAGGAGCGCTTCCCTCGTCTGATACCTCGTATGGAATGAATATTGGCTCGTCAGTCGAAACGGTCTCCTTGAGGGAGCTCCCTACCTCGTCAGCAGCCGACGTGAAAACACCCTTGTATTCATTTGCGGCCTCTTGAAAGTCGCGAATGGGCTCTGCAAATGCTTGGCGAAAGTCGGACTGTGCATCGGACGTCACTCTCTTGAATTCGCCGTACAACCGACCCGCCTTGCGGAGGACAACGGGGAGCTTTTCTGGACCCAGGACGACGAGCCCGAGGATAAGTAAGAAAACGATCTCACTCCCCGAGAAATTGAACATGCGCCTATTCTAAAGGCGACCCATGCGCGACTCTTGTTCGACTCAGGAATACTCCACTCCACGACCATGCTGAACCCACCAATTCTGTTCGGTCATAGAGGCGCACGAGGTCACTCGCAGGAGAACACCGTCGATTCTTTTGAACTGGCACTGCGCCTGGGGGCAACCGGCATCGAAACCGATGCGTGGATGACACAAGACGGCCACGTCGTGCTCGATCACGATGGTGAAGTCGGCTCCCGTCTTCGCAAAAGGAAGATTTCGGCTGTTGCTGCACGAGACCTCCCCTCGCACATTCCCAGTCTCGAGGATCTGTGTCGCATTGGTGGACAGGTTCACCTCAGTATCGACGTCAAGGATGTAGAAGCGTTTTCGAAGATTTGTGAAATCCTCCGGACCCAAGGAGTCGATCCGAAGAGGGCCTGGCTGTGTCATCCTGATCTTGACGTCGTGTCTGCGTGGCGTCCGTTAACGGACTACAACCTCGTGCATTCAACTCGCTACGCAAAAGTTCAACCGCAGTTTGAGACCCACGCCGCACTCCTTGCACAAAAGAAGATCGACGTCGTCAACATGCCGGCTGCGGAATGGACGGGGGGACTCATCGCTCTCTACCACCGATTCTCTGTTGCGTGCTTTGCTTGGAATGTCCAGTACACAGAAGTTGGACGCCCACTCGTTGCTTCCGGAATTGACGCGCTCTATGGGGATTTCGTCGACAGACTCGTTGACGCCGTCACTCCGTAATTACAACCACGACCAATTCGCAAAGGGCCAAATCGTCACGAATGCACGCCCAACGATCAAGTCCTCGTCGATCTCTCCAAACATTCTGCTGTCATACGACTGTGGCCGATTATCACCCATGACAAAGACGTGACCAGGTGTCACCGTGACCTTGTCCATGTCGAAGACTCGACAACGCTCCTCCAAGTCGCTGTAGCTGAGCGTGATCGGATCGAGGTACGGCTCCGCTACGCGCTTTTCATTGACGAAGACGTTGCAGTCGACGATCTCGACAGTGTCGCCCGGTAGTCCAAGGACCCGCTTGATGAGATCGTCGTGTCGGACTATCTCGCCATCCGTCGTGATGCGATCAAAGACGACGACGTCGCCTCTTCCTACCCCATGGAGCCGGTACGACAACTTGTTGACGAGAACCCGGTTGTCCTGGAAAAGCGTCGGTTCCATGCTCGGACCAGAGATGTAGAACTGTTGCAGGACGAAGGTTCGGATCGTGAGGGCAATGACCAGGGCGGTCACGATGACAACGAGCCATTCGCGGAGCACCTTGAGTGGTGACGGGGATTGCGTCGTCTGATCGTTCATCGTTTTGAGTCCTACAAGGACTCAATCAACTTAGTGACTCGGTCATCTTCTGCGAGGAATGGGTCCTTGCACAACACGGTCCGCTGCGCTTGATCATTCAGCTTGAGATGCACCCAATCGACCGTGTAATCGCGCTTCCGAGCCTTTGCCTGTCGAATGAACTCTCCACGCAATCGGGCGCGGGTGGTCTGGGGCGGCTCCGTCATCGCAGTCATCACCTCGGAGTCGGTCGCGATGCGGTCCACGACACCGCGACTCTGCAGTTTGTAGAACACTCCTCGACGGCGCGAAATGTCGTGATACTGGAGATCGAGAGACATCACTCGAGGGTCATCAAGTTCGATGTTCTCTTTCGATCTCATTCCCTCGATGAGGCGGTACTTGGTCACCCAATCACAGGTTCTGTCGAGTCCCAAGGGATCCTTGGCCAATTGTGTCAGCGACTGCCCCCATCTCTGGAGTACATCCTTCTCTTCAGGACTCGACTCGTGATTCTTGAGGTACTTGACGGCCCTTTCGTAGAACTCCGTCTGGATATCGAGTGCCGAGAGCTCTCTTCCACTCGCCAACCGAATCTTCTTCGTGCAGGTCACGTCATGACTGATATCGCGAACTGCCCTGATTGGGTTCTCGAGGGTGAAGTCCCTCAATGAGAAAGACTCATCTTCGATCATGCGCAAGACGAGACTTGTTGTGCCGATCTTGAGATAGGTCGCCACCTCGTTCATATTCGAGTCGCCGACGATGACATGCAACCTTCTGTACTTGTCGGGATCTGCATGTGGCTCGTCGCGCGTGTTGATGATCGGGCGACTTCTCGTCGTCGCCGAACTCGAGGAATCCCAGATGTGCTCGGAGCGCTGAGCGAGGGAAAAGATCGGCCCCCTTGCCGTCTGCAGGACATGACCTGCTCCAGCGAAGATCTGGCGTGTTGCGAGGAACGGAATCAAATGCGGTTCATATGACTCTGGTTCGAGCGCGCGTTCAGTGGAATAGTTCTCGTGGCACCCGTAGGAATTCCCTGCGCTGTCGAGGTTGTTTTTCAGCAGGTAGATCGTTCCGCGAATCCCCTCGTCTCGAAGTCGTTGTTCTGCAGACTCGGTGAGTTCTTCGAGGATTCGCTCGCCGGCTCGATCGTGAATGACTGCATCTCGTGCGCTGTCGCACTCACCTGTTGCGTATTCCGGATGCGAACCGACGTCGAGGTAGAGACGAGAACCGTTCTCGAGGAACACATTTGAGCTCCTCCCCCACGAGACGACTTTTCGAAAGAGGTAGCGAGCGACTTCGTCCGGGCTCAGCCGCCGCTGACCACGGAGAACGCAGGTGATTCCGTATTCGGTCTCGACACCGACGATGCGACGCACACTAGGCCGAGAGGAGTTGGGCAACTTCGACGTCGGTCAAGCGTCGGAAGCACCGCCTCTGGAATCCCCTCTCGAGGACAGCCACTTCAAGATCGGAGGCCGCAAGTGTTCGAGACTGACCCGAGAGCGCAGCAACTGCTGTCTTGATGGACGACTTCAAGTCGTCAGACGGCTTCGCGCCAGTTACTCGAGTCTTCATCTCCTCTGACTCACCGCCGATGACGGCACTGTGTTGTTCATCGAGGACCGTACCGTCATACATGATGCGATACAGGCTGTCGCCATTCTGGGTCGCCCCAACCTCGACGACGAGGATCTCGATCTCCAACGGTTTGACCTCGTGCGTGAACGTCGTGGCGATCAGCTGCGCGTATTGGTTCGCGAGACTCCGAGCGTCAACGTCTTGACGTGAGAACTGATAGCCCTTGAGGTCCGCTGCGCGCACACCGGCGACCCGGAGCTGGTCGAATTCGCTGTACTTTCCAACCCCCGCAAAGGCGATGCGATCATAAATTTCAGAAATCTTGCGAAGGGTCGAACTCGGATTCTCGGCGACGAGGACGATCCCGTTGTCGTACTGCAGTGCGATCAAGGATCGACCACGGGCGATTCCCTTTCGCGCGTAATCTGCGCGATCCTGCATCATCTGCTCAGGAGAGACGTAATACGGCATGCTCATGCGTTCTTCGCCTCCTCGGAGATCGCGGTAAACACCCGAGAGAGTGCGGAGTCTTGAACGAATGAGAATCCTTGTGCGTTGATTGTTGCGACAGAGGGATAGATGCCGCGCACGGAATCAAAGCCTCCAGTCGCGCTATCGGCCTCGGCTGCTTGCCACAGCGCACGACACGCCAGTGTCACGGCTGCCTCGAGTGACAGCGAAGTCTTCCATCCGAGTCGAATGGTGGTCGATGCATGAAGCATGCCTGAACCTGTAGCCACGAAGTCCTTCTCTTCATATCGACCACCCGTGGCGTCGTACGCCCAGATGCGAGATGACTTCGACGCCGGTTCATAACCAGCAAAAATTGGAACGACCATCAGGCCCTGCATTGCCGCTGGAAGATTGTTGCGCACGAAGAGCGACAACTGGTTCGCCTTTCCCTCGAGCGAAAGGCTTTGACCTTCGACTTTTTCGTAATGCTCGATCTGTAACTGGAAGAGCTTGACCATCTCCATCGCAGTGCCCGCTGCACCAGCGATTGCGACCGCGCTATACATGTCAGCCTGCATCACCTTGTCCATCTCGCGATGGGAAATCAGATTTCCAGACGTCGCTCGCCGGTCACCGGCGATGACGACGCCCTCTGATGAACGAATTGCGACGCAGGTCGTCGCGTGCGGGATGGCGAGGGCGCTTGCGTCAGTCGACAGCGCGGCAAATGGTTCGATTCCGTTTGCCCTCAAGAGCGCATCGAAACGGGGGCCGATCTCCGGTACGAAGCGACTCACTGGCCACCCTTTTGCACGTAGTTCTTGACGAACTCTTCTGCGTTGGTCTCGAGAACCTCATCGATCTCATCGAGCAGGTCGTCGAGCTCGGCGACGAGATCGGATTGAGGGTTCTCAACTGCGGTCTCAGGAGCGATCTCTTCAGCGTGGGACGAGCTTGTGGCAGGCTTTCGAATGCGTTCGGCCATGGGCTGAGGGTATCGCAGTTACCCGAGCCTTTTCCATCGCAATGGATCGTGAACTAGCGCCCTTCGAGTCTCTTGAGCAGGGTCGAAAGACTTGGGTCGGCCTCGAAGAGGCGCTCAGTGAGACTCCTTGTACCCCGCAGCGGATCCGGCATGTCTATGCGCTTTAGGACGTCTCCGCCGATGTCGACGACGATCGAATCCCAGTTCGCGGACACGATCTCATCCGAATAGCCCCTCATGAGCATTCCCCGCATGTACGCACGAGTGTCATCGGGTGGAGCATCGACTGCGAGTGTCACATCTGATGCAGGGACAAGAGTTTCAAGTCCGCATTTGCTGGCGAGGCACTTGTTGGGTCGAAGGTCGTGATACTGCAGATCAATTGCCTTCAGGCGTGGGTCTCCATCTGTCAGTCCGTGGCGATCCCTGAATCCGTCAACAAGACGCTTCTTTGCAACCCAGTCGATCAGGCGCGGCGCCTCATCACTCATGGTTTCAACGGCATTCAGCATGCGCTCCCACGTCGACAACACGAGTGAAACGACATGCGGGGAGGATCCGATGTCCATGCCTCCTGCAACCGCCTCGGCACACCGTTCGTAGAGATCACGCTGAATCTCCATCGCTGACATCAGACGTCCGTCGTGGAGCGTGATCTTGTGAGTGAACTCGAGATCCCTCGAGACCTGTCGAATCTCGGCAACGGGATCGTCGATGACGAGGTGAGGCGGATACAGCCCATCCTCGATGAGTGCGAGAACCAGTTGGGTTGATCCGACTCGCACGAAGGTCGCTGCCTGGCTCATGTTCGCGTCGCCGACGATGACATGGAAACGCCGGAGATGAGTCGGGTCACAATGGGGTTCATCTCGTGTGTTGACGATCGGTCGCTTGATCGTGGTCTCGAGCCCAACCTCTTCCTCGAAGAAGTCCGCACGCTGAGATATTTGGAAACCTTCGAACGTCGATCTGTTGGCGGGAAACTCCGAGCCGACCTTGCCTGCCCCAACGATGATTTGACGCGTGACGAAGTGCGGAGTGATGAATGCCGCAAGCTGATCGAACGGCACGTGCCGTGAGACGAGATAGTTCTCGTGACTGCCGTAGCTGTTTCCTTTTCCATCCGAATTGTTTTTATGCGCGACGATCGTGACTCCCTGCGGCAGTTGCTGGTTGGCGAGATCGAGGGATCGGCGCAGAATCTCGTCAGCTGCTTGGTCATATCGCACGATGTCGAGTGCGTTCGTGCACTCGGGACCTGAGATTTCCGGATGCGCATGATCTACGTAGTAGCGAGAGCCATTCGTCAGCACGCTGTTGACGAGCTGAACCTCGATCTCGGGCAGGAACTGGTCATCGAGTGTGAAACCTCGAGCATCCTCCCCAGGTCGTTCGAGCGAGTAGTCCCATGATGAGGTTCCCCCGCTGTAGGAGCCGACCACGAGTGACGACGCTGCAATAGGCCCCATGTCGGAGCCGACGGCGAGGATGCCGTACTCGGTCTCGATTCCACAGATCTTGGGAGTTGCCACCTACAGGTACTGCCCCGTTACTGCTCGCTCGATCGCCTTGCCACCCAGATCCTTCCGTGAGCCATCAGAGTTCGCTCTCAGGGTTCGCACAAAGACGATGCGCTCGCCTCGACGACCCGAAATTCGTGCCCAGTCATCTGGGTTGGTCGTATTTGGCAAGTCCTCGTGTTCGTGGAATTCCTCGCGCACGCTGTCGATCAGGTCGTCCGTGCAAACACCCTTTGTCCCACCGCTCAACTCTCGCTTGATGGCGCGCTTCTTCGCGCGACGGACGATGTTTTCGATCATCGCGCCTGAGGAAAAGTCCTTGAAATGGAGAACCTCTTTGTCGCCAGTTTGATAGGTCACTTCGAGGAATTCGTTGTCCGAATCCGTCGAGTACATCGCTTCAACCGTGCGATCGATCAGGGTGTCCAGTGTTCCACCTTCGGGCAACTGGAGTGGCACTTCGGTCGTCAGATAACGACCGAAGATCTGCCGTGCTGCATCTGCGTCAGGCCGGTCGATCTTGATCTTCACGTCGAGACGTCCCGGACGCAAGATCGCCGGATCGATGAGATCCTCCCTGTTCGTCGCTCCGATGACGATGACGTTCTTCAGGCTTTCCACTCCATCGATTTCCGCGAGGAGCTGTGGAACGATCGTCGATTCCATGTCACTCGAGATTCCCGAGCCGCGAATGCGGAACATCGAATCCATCTCGTCGAAAAAGATGATGACGGGCCAGCCCTCGAAGCTCTTTTCGCGTGCACGCTGGAAGATGAGTCGAATGTGACGTTCGGTTTCGCCGACGTACTTGTTCAAAAGCTCCGGGCCCTTGACGTTGATGAAATAACTCTTTGCCTTGTCCGCACCAGCCTTGGCTCCCACTTTTTGGGCGAGACTGTTGGCGACTGCCTTGGCGATCAACGTCTTTCCACATCCAGGTGGGCCGTAAAGCAAGATGCCTTTCGGTGCGGGCAAGTGGTACTCGCCGTACAGGTCTGCGTGCAAGAAAGGCAGTTCGACTGCATCAGCGATGTGTTCGATCTGTGCCCCGAGTCCACCGATGTTGTCGTAGCTGACGTCGGGTACCTCCTCCATGAAAAGATGCTCGAAGTCGTCCGTGCGCAGTTGTTCGATCACCAAGTCGGTTCGCGGTTCGACCACGATGACATCTCCTGCACGAAGGTTCTTGCCGCGAAGAGGGCTGGCCAACTCGAAGACGCGATCGTCGTCTCCGCGCATCGTGACCACCACACGCGTGCCGTCTTCGAGCACTTCCTTCAGGGTGGCGATCTCTCCCGTTCGACTCCCCTTGCTCACCGCGACGATTGCAGACGCGTCATTGAGGACGACCTCTACGCCAACTTCGAGGTCATCTGCACCGAGGGCGGGGTGAGCGCTCACGCGCAATTTGCGCCCATTGGACACCACGTCATATCGACCTTCGGCCTCGTGTCGAGCAACGATCACCCCGTAGACCATTGGTGGAGTCGTCAACTTGGTGACCTCTTCACGCAACTTTCCGATGTGGTCACGCGCTTCGCGGAGGGTGAACTCGAGCTTTTCGTTCTGCGCCGTCAGGCGTGCAACATGACTCTTGGCTTCGAGAAGTCGGTCCTCTGGCGTCACCGGCTTGCCAGACCGCGAACCGCTGTCGTCTGTTGCCATCTACGCCTCCCGAGAGTGTGCCGTCGGTCTCAAACTAGTGAGCAGTTTTCGATGCGTCCAATGCCTGCTTGCCTTCATTTCCACGAACGTGGCGTGTACTCTTGAGGCAGCCTCAGGGCCTAACGGAAAGGTAGTTATGAAGGTCTGGATTGATCAGGATTTGTGCACGGGTGACGGGTTGTGCGAGGAAATCGCCCCGGATGTGTTCACGCTGCTTGACGACGGCCTTGCCTACGTCCGTGAGAAGGACAAGATCTTCGCCACTGCCAAAGGCAACCCGCAAGGCGCCGAGGGCATGGCCAACATTCCAGAAGACAAGCTCGACGGCGTCATTGAGTCGGCCGAAGAGTGTCCAGGAGAGTGCATCTTCATCGAGCCATAAGGCTCAGCCGAGATAACGCGCGACGGTGAGAAACGCCGTGTGTGCAACCATACGGTGATCGGGTCGAACTGCTTGGCCTTCGATGTGCCACGTCCGATGTAGCACTTCCAAGGTGCGCTCCTCTATCCAGCCACTTCGCATTGCCTCGCGAACCTTGACCGCTTGGGTGATGCTCGGCGTGTAGGCCACGAGCAACCCGCCGGGCAGCAACGCCTTGGTTGCGTGCGGAACGACGTTCCATGGTTCGGGAAGGTCGAGGATCATGCGATCGAAACCCTCCTCGTCGATGCCCAAATAGGCATCCCGAATGGAGACGTTGTAGCGACCAAGTGGTTCTTCTCCCAGAAATGAGCGCACGTTGGCAACTGCTCGATTCGCAAAGTCGTCACGGATTTCGTAGCCAGTGATGTGCGCGCCGGCTCGAAGCATCGCCATGGAGAGTGCTCCGGAGCCGAGGCCAGTCTCGAATACCCGAACACCAGGCTTGATGTCGCCGATCATGCAGATGGTTGCAAGATCCTTGGGATAGATGACCTGAGCGCCTCGGGGCATCTCGAGAACAAAGTCCTCGAGGGTCGGACGCAACACGTGGTATCGCGATCCCTTGCCGGTCTCGAGGACGACTCCCTCCCGAGCCCCGACGATTGCAGAGTGAGCGATGAATCCTGCGTGCGTGTGGAACTCGCCACTCTCCTTCAAGACCTCGAGATATCGGCGGTCCTTTGAATCGCGAATGATGACGCGCTCGCCGTAGGCAAATGGTGCGCTCACGACAATGAACTCCTGCGTCGATTCCGAACACTTCGCGTCACGATCAGCGCGAGCCGCACGACAGGTTCAACCCACCATCCGACGAAACGTCGAGCGACCTTCAGACCCGCCCACCTCGCCAATCGCACGCTGCGTGAACGCTTTGGACGAGATGTCGCGTCAGCGGTCAATGCGATTCCTCGACCGACGTCCCTTGCGACGACCAAGGAAGTAAGCAGCGATCAAAGCAACCACACCACTCGCGACGCCACCCGCGACCACCAACGACTTCTTCTCCTCAGTCACACCTGACAAATCTTGCTGAAGAGCGCGCAAGGACCTTTCGATGTCGTGGCGCGTGACCTTGTCTGGTTCGGTACTCATCGGGCATCGTCTCCGGGATGCAGCACACCGATGGAGATTCGACCCTTTGCGAAGCCCATGATCACGATCGACGAGATGAGCACCGCAAAATACGGAACGAAAGACCAACTGCCATCCAACGCAGGGATGGTCTGCAGTCCTCGCAGAAGACCCAGTGCGAGAAAGACGAGACCAATCACGAGCAGGATTCCGCCGATGAGGCCGAACGCGACCCAACGCCCCACCCCACGAAGAGGCGCAACGGTTTGCTGGCGAACATACGCGCGAACGAGGTCAACGACCTCGCTCAACGACGACGGGGAAAGACGGGGCTCGACGTCCACCCCTTCATTCAACCAGCGAAAATGGCTCCTCTCGCAGGCTACGGAGCGAGTTGAGCGGCGTTGGGATCGACGGACACAGAAGCAAGCGCATTTGCGAGTGCCGTCCAGATTGGCCGGTACACACCCTGGTTGGAGACTCCCTTGCCGTTGAGGAGCAATGCGAAGCGAACGGCCTGAGTATCTGAATATCGCGCGTACCCACTGAGGGTCTTCACGTCGGTCAAAGTGCCCGTCTTGGCATAAAGCCGTCCTACTGCAGGTGAGTCCGTGAGGAGATCTCGCAACGTGCCGATCTTGCCAAGCACTGAAAGTCCATTCCCAATGTCTCCGAACCCAGTGTCGGTGGCGAGGATCTCCATCAACAAACGGCAGGACAGACGATTCGAACGATCAAGACCTGAGCCATCCGCCATGACGAACCCTCCTACGAACAATCCATCAGATGCAAGCAGCTCACTCACTGCTGCTATTCCCGCTTCCCGGGTACCGCTTTGGCGAGTGACGAATCCGATCTCCTTGAGCACCAACTCAGCGGTGTTGTTATCACTGTTGGTCAGCATTTCCGCGACAACAAGCCGGAGTGGCTGGGACACAACGGAAGCAATCTCCCCAACTTCTGCTGGGGTGACGCCGACTCGTGGGCTTCCAGCAACGCTGACTCCACGTTCCGTCAACAATCGAGTCAATTCCGTTGCCGCTGCGAGCGCAGGCTGGTCGGGTTTGATTGGCGAAGTCGCAAGCGTTCCATCACTGACCATCAGGGCGCCGAGTGGTCCTACTTCCGTTCCGCGAATGCCGAGACCGAGATTTGGCGAATACCGCTCAGTGTCATAGCGCGATTCGTCGGCCACGACTGAGCCACTGATCGAGGTCACTCCTCTCGCGACAAGCCCCTCGACGAGATCCTCGACCTTGGTTTGGTTGAACGTTGGGAAGAACTCTCTCGCTGGATAGTCGGAGGTCACGAGCACCGGGTCTCCTCCGCCGACGATGAAGAGATCTCCAACAATCTGATTGCCGTCGATGACTCCTCGCGCCGAAGTGTTGAAGGTGTGATCTGGACCGAGGAGTTTCAAGGCCGCGTAGGCGACGACCACTTTCATATTGCTCGCTGGAATCAGTGGACTGGTGGGATTCACTTCGACGAGGGTGCGATCCTCGACGTTGACGCTCAAGCATGAGCCTTCTGGCATTGCGTTGGCAACACTGACGAGACGCCGACGAACCGACGAGATTCGCACGTCGTCCGACAGAGTCTGTGGGAAGTGTCGCGCACTGATGATCGGTGAGCTGATCTGACTCACCTCTCGTACAGGATGCGTCGATACCGACGTCGCGATGCCGTCCACAAATCGCCAGGCGAACCCAAGGATTGATCCGATGACGAGGGTCGCACCGCCAAGCAGCGAAGCCACCACCTTTGCTGAACCGACCTTCACGTCGTGACGCGCTTGTTGCAGTGGTTTGGAGCGATCAGGCACGGCGCATGCCCCATCGTGTGGCGTGCTCGAGCGCACGGACGACTGATGCAGCACTGGCGAAGATCGGTACGCCGAGCTCTCGCAACGCGACGACCCCAGGATTCTTTTGATCCGCGGTTGCGAGTTCGGTGGCGACGAGAATTGGCTTTCCGTATCGCTTGGACGCCTCGACGGTTTTTTGTGCGTACTTCACGTCTTGGCCCTCATGGAACCCTACGATCCGCTCGATGCCGTGGTCGGGATAGAAGCGACCTTCACGCATCAATCGAGCCTGGTTGCTTTGGATGCCCAGTCCAAGGAAGACAACCGAATCAACTTCGGGAGACGAGAGCAAGATCTCGAATATCGACTCGACGGTCTCCCGGGTCTCGCCCCCTGCTGAGTCGATTGGATTCCCCTTGCTCCATCGTGGTGGCAGAATCTCGTCAAGGGAGGCCATCACCGCGTTGCTCAGAGTGGCGAGTGTCAGCGTTGTCGACTTTCCGATTTGATCTGCAACAGCGACTCCCCACCCACCGACCGTCGTCAGTACGGCAACTCGCGGACCACGAGGAACCGGAAGCGTTGCCATCACGGCGGCGGCATCAAACGCTTCATCCACGTTTTCGCAGGCGGTCAATCCATACTGGCGGCACACACCGAGGAATGCCACCGCGTCGCCAGCGAGCGAACCAGTGTGACTGGACGCAGCTTTCGCTCCTTGCGCTGTCGTACCACCCTTCACGACGACGACTGGCTTGTGCGCAACCATTGGGCGAGCAATCGAGAGAAAATCTTGTGCGCGAGAAAGGTCCTCGAGATAACAGAGACCAACTCGTGTCTCTGAGTCCTTTGCGAGGTATTCCAGCACTTCTGGCACGCCCACATGTGGCGCATTGCCAACCGACAGTGCACGCGAGACCCCAACGTTTCTCGCCCGCGACATGTTCATCCACGTGGAAACGAAATTCCCGCTTTGTGACGCGATTCCGATCGGACCTTTCGGCGGGTGAGGCGCAACTATCTGCAGACACAAGTCAGCAGGTGTGCTCACCAGACCCTGACCGTTCGGGCCAGCAAGCGTGATGCCCAATCTCACGGCAGCATCGACGAGTTCTCGTTCGGCGGCAGCGCCATCAGCGCCTGCCTCTCGGTATCCGGCAGTCGCGACGAACACTGCTCGCACCCCCTTGCGCGCAAGCTGCTCGAGGATTGCGACGTTTCCCTCGCTCGGAGTACAGATGAAGGCGGCATCGACGACACCCTCAGGAATCTCGCTCACGTCGGCATATGTCTCTGCGTCGAGGTAACTGTCTGATCCCCTACCTACTGCAATGACACGTCCTTGATAACCACTCGCGAGGAGATTATGGAGTGCGACAAATCCGAACTTGCCGGGATGCGTCGAGGCTCCCACGATGCAAACCCCTCGTGGATTGAACAATGGCGAGAGGTCAACAGCGACGCCCCAAGATCCACGAATCGAACTTTGAGACGATCCTTTGGTGACGAGCGCATCGACCGCACACAACGATCCGTCATCGCGCACGATGACGGGATTCAAATCGATCGATTCGACTTCCTCGTCCTGCATCGCCGACCACAGCGAGTCCGTGAGCTCACGCAAAGCGTCTCTGTCGAGAGGTGCACAGTGTCGAGCAGCATCGAATACTGCCCGCGAGCGAAGCCCAGCGAGCATGTCGTCAAGCGTTGAATCGTCGATGGGAAGCTGTCGCACGGCAACGTCTGCGAGCTGCTCGGCAAAGATGCCGCCGTGACCGATGAGGATGCATGGCCCCAGCGACTGATCACGGCTCGCCCCGACAATCAGTTCGCGTGAGCCAACCGTCATCTCGGCGACGGTCAATGTGACGAGTCCGTCCTCGGGTGTGATTCGACTCAACACGTCCACCGCTGCGTCCCGTACGGCTTCTGCAGAAGCCAGTCCAAGCTGCACCAGCCCACGTTCTGATTTGTGAGTGAGTTGTGACCCATTGGCCTTCACGACGAAGGGGGCTCGATGGTCAAGTGCCCACTGACGCGCCTCCTCTGGGGTTGTAACGACGCTCTCCACACCAAATGGGACACCGTGGGCCCTCAGAAGTTCCTTCGACTCAGATTCTGAAAGGCTGAGCGAACTTCCCACGGTTCATACAGTAGTTGGGGTGATCCGGCGCCTCTCTGCATCCCGCGCGTTGATCGAAGGTGAATTGTGTGGACCAACGACCGTCACGTGGAATGAGAGTTCGATCATCGAGGTCCGCGATGCAGCTCCCGGCGATGACGTCATCGATGGAGTCTTGGCACCGGGGTTCATCGATGCCCAGGTCAACGGCATTGGCGATGACTCGGTAGTCGACCCCGACTGCGATGTCAGGAGAATGTCCGAGGCTCTGAGGCGTCAAGGGGTGACTACCTGGTTGCCCACCATTCCCACTCAGTCTCCCGACTTCTACGGCGAGCCTCTCGATCGTGTTCGAGAGGGGTTTTCGAACTCTGAGATGGGACTTCCCGTTGCGCTCGGTATTCACTTCGAAGGACCGTTGCTCGGCGAACGACCGGGTGCGCATCGTTCCGAATGGTTTTCTGCAAGTCAAGGGGTAGTCGCAGAATTGTGTCGTTCCGTGATGGTGACGATTGCACCTGAGCACTCCTTGAGCACAGAGATCATTCCGCGTCTCATCGACCACGGTGTCATCGTGGCCCTTGGACACAGCTCACCAACTCACGACCAATTCCGCGCGGCAATAGCTGGAGGGGCCCGTCACACCACGCATCTCTTCAACGCGATGAGCGGAGTGAGTCACATTGAGCCAGGCCTAGCGACCTTCGTCCTCACGGACGGCACCCTCACGTTTTCCGCCATTGCCGACCTTGTTCACGTGCACCCACAGGTCTTGCGATTGATGTGGCAAGCTGCCGGCGGTCGAATGACTCTCGTGTCGGACCAGATCAGCACGGTGATGAACAAGCCGTCGCAGCAAAATGCTCGGCTCGCTGGCGCTACGAGTGGGCTTGACACTTCCGTTCGAAACCTTGTGCGGACGTGCGATATCCCCCTGCGCGACGCCCTGGTCATGGCGTCAGAGCGACCAGCTGAGGTCCTTGGGCTCCGTGATCGCGGAGTGATTCGCCGTGGATTACGCCCTGACCTCGTCCTTCTGTCCAACGACCTCGAGGTACGTTCCGTCGTCTGTGCGGGATTCCTGTGGTCGTACTCGGGCAACTAATCTCGCACCGTGTCCACCTTGCCACGTTTGAGCGCCGAGGAAGATGCTCTTGCCGTCTCGATCATTCGCGGGATTGCGATGGATGCGCCTCTCAAGGCCAAGAGCGGACACCAAGGAACCGCGATGTCACTCGCGCCGCTCGGCCATGTGCTCTACAGCCGTATCTTGCGCCACGATCCAGCGCAGCCATCCTGGTTTGCGCGAGATCGGTTCATCTTGTCGTGTGGTCACGCATCAATTTTGCAATACGCCTTGCTCTTCTTGTCTGGTTATGGACTTGAGATTGACGATCTGAAGGCATTTCGTCAATGGGACTCAGCGACTCCGGGTCACCCAGAGGCGGGACACACGGCGGGCGTCGAAGTGACGACCGGTCCTCTTGGACAGGGTTTCGCCAACGCCGTTGGGATGGCCATCGCAGAGCGTCAGCTGACTGCTCGTTACGGCGAGAACCTCGCGCACCACACCTACGTCATTGCTGGTGATGGATGCTTGATGGAAGGAATCAGTCACGAAGCAGCGTCGCTCGCAGGTCATCTTGGTCTCGACCGTCTGATCTGCATCTTCGATGACAACGGCATCACCATCGACGGCTCGACTTCATTGTCATGCTCCGATGACGTCGTGCGGCGTTTCGAGTCCTATGGCTGGCGGGTCATCGACGCCGGTGCCATCGGCAATGATCTCGACGCTCTTGAGGCCATGTTGCAGTCGGCGAAAGAAACCTCGGGAAAGCCGACGCTGTGCGTCGTCAAGACGATCATCGGTGACCCCTCACCGTCTCTTCGTGGCAAGCATGAGGCCCACGGCAACCCATTCACCGGAGAACATGTCGCCGAAGCGAAGTCAGCGATGGGAATTGCCGATGAACCCTTCTTCGCCCCACCGACTCTCGTCGATGCGTATAGGAGTGTCACGGCCCAGCGCGGTGCCACCTTCCGCAACGAAGCGGGGGCCGCACCTGCAGAAGTTATGTGGATTGATCTCGCTGCGGTGAGTGCAGCACTCCCCGCTATCGATTCGTCGTCGTCGGTAGCAACCCGAGTGGCGATCCAAAAGGTCCTCGATGCGACGTCCGCAGTGCTTCCCCAACTGGTCGTCGGATCAGCAGATCTCACCGGCAACACGGGAGTCAAGGTCACATCCTTCGGAGCGAATCAACGCACCAGTCCAGATGGTCGACAGATCTACTACGGCATCCGTGAACATGCCATGG